>Ga0153951_1000038_pt1 | contig 48056 bp, 76 predicted proteins | sample TSNJ035MetaG_FD_102278 | JGI IMG/M metagenome (GOLD analysis project Ga0153951, IMG submission 102278) | Attine ant fungus gardens microbial communities from New Jersey, USA - TSNJ035 MetaG | ecosystem: Host-associated > Fungi > Mycelium > Unclassified | place: USA: New Jersey, Wharton State...
CCCTTTCCCTTGGTAAAGTCATACTGCTTGACGCCCCAATGATAGAACCAACCTATGTTAGCCCACCGAAGCTTGTATAAAAGAGCGAAGGGTGATATTGGCCGGGCGGTGGCAGAAGGAGGCGGAGGAGGTTTTGGGGTGGAATTGATCAGAGAGATGGTTTCCGTTGAGGCAGGAGTGTTGTTGATGAGCTGTCGGGGACCGCTCTGTTGAGAGTGCGGAGCTGCTCCAGGATACTTGGGGGCAATTAACTGAGTACCTGACCGCAGATGGGCATTCCATATACCTTCGGGAGGGACTAGATAGTGGATGTCAAGATTGGTGTCATTTGGATGTTTTGCATGATCGAGAGCCCATCGGACGAGCTGTCGCTGGTGTTGGTGAGAGAGAAAGGAAGGCAAAATGACCAATCCTGATTTGAAAGTCAGAGACGTTGTGGGTGGATGGGAGAGATGAGCGCACCAGGCAAGTTCCCGACGGCGAGTGCGTGGCGGCCAACGGGTTTGCAGGTGACGACGTCGGAACATCCAGCCCAGCGACCACGGGCAACCTCATATGCTCTTTGGGGGTCGGCGCAGGCGAGATCGAGGACAGTGGAGAGGTCAGAAGGCAAAGACCTGTCCTTGAATTTTTTTTCGGCAACTCTGAAAGGGGTGGACATGATGGACAAACAGAAGCAAAGAGAGGAGCAAAATCAAAAAATCATAAATCAAAAAACAAAAGTGATGTTGTCCTGTGCTCGGATTGCTCGTCTTCCTGGTCATCCTTGTTTCTGTATTCTGCCTAGTCTTCGTACTCCTCCTGGTTATCGTATTCCCTCTGGTTATCGTATTCCTCCTGATTTTGGTACCTCTCCTGGCCACCGTATTTCTCCTCGTACTACCCTCCAATGTCGCTTCCAGTCCACAGACAACAGCAAGCCAGGCCCTCCTGCTCCCCTCAGTACTCGTGTGTGGAAAAAAGTCAAGCACGAGGCTCAGCATTACTGGCACGGCTCTAAGCTGCTCGTCTCGGAAGTGCGTATCTCTGCCCGTCTGCAGTGGAAAATTCTCCATGGGGAGACCCTCACTCGCCGCGAACGCCGTCAACTTAGACGCACAACCCAGGATCTCCTCCGTCTCGTCCCCTTTTCCGTCTTCATCATCGTCCCCTTCATGGAACTCCTCCTCCCAGTCGCCCTCAAGCTGTTTCCCAACATGCTTCCTTCCACTTTTGAAGACAAATTTGCAGCAGAGGAAAAACAGCGCAAACTCTTGCGAGTCAGGCTTGACATGGCAAAGTTTCTCCAGGAAACACTCCGCGAGTCGGGCCTCCGCGCAAACTCCCATATCGTCGGTAGCGATGCCTTCAAAGAGTTTTTCCGCAAAGTTCGCTCCACCGGTGAAGCCCCTTCTGCCCATGATGTCGTCAACGTCGCAAAATTATTTGATGACGATTTAACCCTCGACAACCTCTCCCGCCCACAACTCGTCTCCATGTCCAGGTACATGGGGCTCAATGCTTTTGGTACAGACAATTTTCTGCGTGGCGCGATTCGTTCTCGCCTTATCAATTTGCGCAGGGACGATCAGCTCATTTATACCGAAGGTATAGACGAGCTCTCAGTCTCAGAGCTCCAGGCTGCATGCCAAAGCAGGGGTATCCGCACCTTTGGTGTGTCCCCTGCTCGACTCCGCAAAGAGCTCACCAGCTGGATACAACTCCATCTCCACAACCGCGTCTCCGGCGTCCTACTCGTTCTTGGACGTGCATTCCAATTTGACCGTAAACCAGGAGACGATGAAGATGGAAAGACTGCTATCGTCAAGAGTTTGGAAGCCGTCCTGTGCGGCTTACCCGACAATTTACTTAATGAGGCAGAATTGGAAGTGGATGATAAAGCCAGTTACAAGCAAAAGTTGGAAGTTTTGCAACAGCAAGAAGAGCTTATTGAGGATGAAGAGGAACAGGAGCAGAAAGAGGAAGAAGCCAGACGTGCGGCCAGAGAGGCTGCTGAGTCGGAAACGCATACTGCCCAATCACTGTTACCTGATTCTGAGGTATAGTGTTCTTTTTCTCATTTTTCTAGCATTTCATCCCAAACTTCGTATAGCTTGTACCGGAAGCCACTTCCGATTCCGATGATGCACGTATGACCACTGAACAGCTCAAAGAGCTTGCCGAGGCTCTCTCTGTTCTTTCCTCTAAATCTTCAGTACTCAAAGAGCGTGATGAACTCCGTGCATTAATGGAAGAGAATCTTCAGGCTGAAGAAGACCCCAAGTCCCCTTCTGGCGCTTTGACTAAACGTATCCGTAGCATGCTCACCAAAATCGATAGTCAACTTCAGGAGTACGATGCCAAAGTTGGAAGCTCGCTCCAAATGATTTCTGCTGATGCCCAGGGACGGATTTCTATCGACGATCTGAAAAAGGCATTAGATGTCATCAAACATAAACCTGATCAAGATGTGGTCCAGGCTGTCATTCAGAAATTGGATGTAGACCAGGATGGGTTCGTAGAGCTGGAGCATGTTCTTGGGTTAGTCAAAGAGGAAGGATTAGGGATTTTGGTGGATGACAAAGCTCAGAGTATTCTTGGACAGGGGAGTGAGATCAAGAATTCCAACTTGAAGCCTCGCAAGGAAGATATCGTCCAGGACCAATAGAAAATAGACTTATTTTAAACTCCTCACTTATGTAGACAACAAACACGTAATGGAAGAAAAGCTATTGTGCAGTGAATCTCTGTGAGGATGACTCGACGAGTTCTGTATCATCGTTATCAGATGATTCCGCCCAGAAACGGCCAGCCTGTAATGCCAACACACCAGTGAGGGCAACACTACAGATCAGGTTGTTTGAAGCAAGATCGAGTGTACTTTGTCGGAGAGCCCGTGGGAATGGGTCCTTGAGACTGTGAGAAGGAAGCGAGCGGAAGCGAGCAAGAATGTCTGCGAAGCTGATGAGTGCGTGGTGGGTTCAACATTTCAAGACATACTGGGAAGAACAGTGTAGATGTACACCACTGCTGTTGTTCCATACAAAACTAGCAAGTGTTGAGCGAAATTTGAATGACAAAAGAACATATGTGGCCTGCGTACAGATGCTGCCTCCATCAAACATCAGATTACCGGCTTGGCCGTCACCGAAGCTCCACAACATTGTAGTGGCACCGCAAAGGAGGATAGCAAAAAGGATATAAAGGTTCTCAGGAGGTCCTTTTGTGAGAATGGAGTAGTAGGAGGCCGCAGTCCAAAGGTGTTCATCTGTGATAGGAGACTTCCAGAGGGTAAGAGAGTCGGCGATCCAGTGGGTGAAGAGCGCGCCTGGACGACACAATTCAGCTGTAAGGTCGAGTTCAGAAAGACAATACTAACCGAGGAGGAAGGAAGTAATGCAGACAACAATTCCTGCCCGAGCACCCATGGCAGTGGCAGTGTTGGACAAGAACCTTATTATGGCCATCAACCTCAAATTTTTATCTCCTTTTCTCAGAAGAGTGCCTGTGCGCTGCAGATTCCTGGCGACTGACAGTGTCTCTGCAGCAGCCTGGTTTGTAGACCAGGAATACGAAAAACCTCAACCGCAATCAAGGGAAAATATTGCGCCTCCTGCACCAGCCGATGCTCCTGCAGCGGTCAAACTAGTGCATGAAACCTTGGCCCGCTCGGCCCACCTGTCAACACTTGTAACTAAGCGTGCAAAGGAGATTCCTTTTGGTCCTCCACTGCCTCTCAAAGCTCCTCAGGGACGACGGAAACGTGGGTCCACATTTGCAGGGGAATCCATGTTTGATATACCTGGGAACATCTGGAGTTGGACTGTGATGGCTCAGGTAGGTGCTGCTTCCAACTATGTGAGAGAAGCATGTCCTGAAGAAGGAGCAGGTTAAAGAGGGAACTGAAAATCGAGGGGCCATTGAATCTGTGGTGCGGGTCATCCGCAAGACGGTATGCTGTTAAAAACATATGGGCTACGACTGATCTAAAATATTTACATCAAGATAGCTGCTATTGAGCCTCCCCTTCCAATGCCCTCCAAGTCGAAACGGCGAATGGCAAATGGCTGGGCCATGGTAGATGTTGGAGATTTCGCAGTGCATGTCGTCAGTCGGGACGTGCAGCAGAAATACTTTGAACGAGATTTTATGTCATGACAACCTCTCATGTTTTCTTTCCCAGTGGCTCTGTACCCCACAGCTTGGAAGTATAATAACTGGTCGTGGCTTGAAACATGAGCATGAGGTGTATCTTATTGCACAGAGAGAAAGAACAGCAACACCACAATGTATCCGGGTTCGAACAGATGAAGGCTGAAGCCTACTCCAGCATCATTAAATATTGACCCGTAGCACTATGAGAAGTCTCTTTCCTATCAAATAATGTATCTATTTATTTTTTGTTATTTGTGCTTGAATGCCACGTGCTGGGAGTTTTTGCCAATGTCGTCGCACTTGCTCCTTGTCTCCTGATACCATGACAAGCCGTGCTGGCGGCCTTTATGGCGGCATCCAGTTTTCGGGGAAATCTCTTCCTTCCTCCTCATCCTCTCAACAGTATACATCTCCTTCTGCCTCTTCTACTCCCCATGCTCCCATTTCTAAGCCCGCTATTGCCCAAACATCTGTCGTGCAACAAACAGATACCGACTCTCAGAATCAAGCAACCTCAGAATCCATGGCAGTTACTGCCAAACCTTCAGCCGGTATCTCTATCTGTCCTCCATAAAACCGAAGAATTTGTTTATTGAATATCGCTCTTCGTGCCCTTCTCAATCGCCATACGCGGTCCCTTCTTGTTTCCCATCTTGATTATCTTGATGGTCATCTGGGTTTTTTCGAATAGGTTGGTCTGCAGCACTAGCTTTCGCTCCTGTTCGACGCCCCAATGCAAAAGTCAAGCCATCTGCTCCACGCATTCCAGTGGGTGCATCAGTCATTGCAGCACACCCCCTTGCTCCCGCAGCGAAAAATTCAAGTGCACCTTCTACTGCTGTCATCTCATCTACTGCGGTCGTATTTTCGCCTCCGGTCATGAATGATGATAACGCGAGCGAACCCCCGGTTGCTCCGCAACCTGCTGGTACGATGCAAGGATGGGGAAAGAAAGTCAAACCTCCCAGTATGGTCCTCGACGAAGACGTGAACGGATTCAGGACAACTCAGAAAAAACGCAACACCGGGAAGGGGAAGAAAAATAAGGTCAATCTTCTTTATTTGACCCTCAAAGGGCTGACTTGATGCTTTGCCTATACCATAGAATAAAAATCCCCTTGTCGTTCTCTGGGATCCCTATGAACAATACGATCCGTTAAGGCCCAATGACTACAATGACTACAAAATCTGGAAACAGAGAGAGAAGATTGAACGAAGAGAGAGACTAGCTGAGGAACGCAGGATCGAAGAAAGGAAGCGTTTTAGACGAAGTGACAGTTACTCTGACAGTGACTATACACACTCCGAGGACGAAGAGAGGCCAAGGAAAGCTGGTAGGTGCTCCTGAACTTTCCATTGCCGGCAATGCCTGAGTGTTATCTCTACAGGGCGATACGGAGGGAGTTACGATCGCTGGAGTCGCAAAGATGATCATATTAAAGACCATGATCGTGATCACAATGATGAAAGGTCCATGAAACCAACTCCAGCAGCGACAGGACCCGACCGTGATATGACAGGCAATGAAGCTTACCAGCGGCGAATTGCCATGTCGAAAGGTGTCCGACTGTCTCCACCTGCCCAAAAGCACGCTAGTGACAAGGAAAACATAACGAACCAGGAGACACGCGCTCCATCTAAAGATGAAACTGGAGAGGAAGCTTATCTGCGTCGGCTCGCTATGTCTACAATGCATCGTCAACAAGATAAAGGTACCACTGAGCAAGAACAAGCACCGACTCCACCTCCTCAATTCCAACAACTTAGGCCAAAATCCGTTTCGCCTCCTCCACTCTCGTTCAATCCCTTCGCGCCACCATCCGTGCCTCCGCCCCCCGGACCACCTATCCCAAGTGGTGTATTGGGGCCAGACATTGAGGAAAAGAAGAAAGCGGCAGTGGCTATTGCAGCTAAACTAGGTGCATTAGCTGCTCTTGCTCCTCAACCTCCGGTTGCGGATTCGGGTACGTCTGCGGAAGAAGTTCCCAAAGGGTGAATAAAATTTTTCTCTTTTTACTGTGTATGGCCGATTGTCTACTCTATCTAGTCCTCCGGATACACGGAATTTTGCAGCGCGTATGATGGCCAAGTGGGGACATCAAGAAGGTCAAGGATTAGGTGTAGATGGTTCGGGTATCGTCAACCCCCTTGTTGTGGAGCAATCTGGTTCAGGTTCCCAGCAAGATGCGAAAGGCAAAGGTGGGAAGGGCAAATCCAAGAATGAAGTACATCAATTCGGCTCTCCGAATACTCCTAGTGGTCCCAATGCTTTGGCGAAAATGGGTAAGATTGTCAATAATAACGAGGACGTAAAGGGTAAAGAAGAACGAGAGAGATTTGGAGAATCAAGTCGTGTCGTGGTCTTGACAAACATGGTTGATCCTGAAGATGTAGGAGATGAAGAACTGAGGGAAGAAATAGGTTTGTTGTTTCTCTGCACTTGTGCGGTATGTGTATTCAATTGGAGACATTGCTGGTTTTAGGTGACGAATGCTCCAAAAATGGAACCGTCGAACGTGTTATTGTTCATCTCGTTCAACCTCCCCCACAAAATCCTGAAGATGTTGTTCGTATATTTGTGCTCTTTGCAGGTCCGGCAGGAGCATGGAAAACTGTGCGTGAACTTGATGGTCGATTCTTCGGTGGTCGTACCGTCCGGGCACGGTACTATCCCGAAAAGTTCTTCTCAAGATATGACCTCGATCAACCTCTTTCTTGATTTTAAACTGTGCTGTTGGATATAGCCTATTCATTCTGTATTTACAAATTGTCTTGAGTTTACGAAATAGTGATTATAGGCAGCAAATTAGAAGAACATCTGATATATGCTGGTCTGAGGACTGCATTTCACTTTTAATGCTACGTTTTGACCACAATCACCGTTTTAGGACCCAGTCCAATCAGTACACACGCTTGAAGGGAGGAACAGATTTGCATTCGTTCTCGTCTAGGGTCTTGTCAATAACACGACGATATTCGAGACAGACATTGGGGCTATTGACATCAGTCTGGTAGGATAGTGTGTGCTTCATCCAATTCGTATCGTCGCGCTCAGGATAATCTTCACGAGCATGTGCACCACGTGACTCTTTACGGGCAGCAGCAGCAGCGATAGTCTGGATAGCACATTGTAGAATATTTCGGAGCTCAAGCGTCTCAACAAGGTCGCTAGAAGAGTATTACCAATAAGTGACAAAAAATAAAATCATGCAAACACTCACGAGTTCCAGATCATACTCCTATCTTTGATGCCAACGTTCTTGTAATTGTTGTAAATTTCGCGCATCCTGGTGACACCTTCATCAAGAGACTGTTGAGTTCGGAAGACAGCAGCATCAGTTTGCATGGCTTTCTGCATGTCAAGGCGGAGCTTGGCAGTGGGCTCAGGGCCATCAGCCTGCCGAATTGTATCAAGGAATTCGATGCTATTGAGACCTGCCTCCTCAGGGATAGCCTTATGAAGCCGACCAGGAGTGAGATTGTCACGGATGTGATGGGCGACTGCGCGGCCAAAGACAACAATGTCGAGTAGAGAATTGGCACCAAGACGATTAGCACCGTGTACAGATACACAGGCAGCTTCACCAGCGGCATAGAGACCAGGAACGACCTTGTCATTTCCTTGCTCGTCAACGGTGATGACTTCACCAGTGTACTTTGTAGGAATACCACCCACTATCGGAGGATTGACTTATGAATTGAGTTCATAAGCTTGAAGGAATCAACTTACTATTGTAGTGGACGGTAGGAAGGACGGGGATAGGCTCTTTAGTGACATCCACCCCAGAAAAGATGGCAGCAGTCTCAGAGATACCAGGTAGCCTTTCCCGAAGGATCTCAGGAGGCAAATGACTGAGCTGGAGGAAGATGTGGTCCTTCTCCGGACCGACTCCACGACCCTCGCGGATCTCAATGGTCATAGAACGGGAAACAACGTCCCGAGAGGCAAGGTCCTTGGCGGTTGGGGCATAACGTTCCATGAAACGCTCACCTTCAGAATTGAGAAGGTAACCTCCCTCACCACGAGAACCCTCAGTAATCAAACAACCGGCACCATATATACCAGTTGGGTGGAATTGAACGAATTCAAGATCCTGTAGTGGAAGGCCAGCACGGGAAACCATGGCATTACCGTCGCCAGAGCAAGTGTGCGCACTCGTACAACTGAAGTAAGCACGACCGTAACCACCAGTAGCGAGGACAGTCTTGTGGCTGCGGAAACGATGAAGAGTGCCATCCTCCATGTTGAGAGCGATTACGCCAACACACTCACCATCCTGCATGATCAGGTCGAGGGCAAAATACTCAATGAAGTAGGTTGTGTTGTGCCGAAGAGATTGACCATAGAGGGTGTGCAGGATGGCATGACCAGTCCGGTCAGCAGCAGCAGCACAACGGTAGGCTTGTCCACCCTTGCCGTACTTGAGAGATTGGCCGCCAAAGGCACGCTGATAGATCTTGCCTTCCTTCGTGCGAGAGAAAGGAACACCATAATGTTCAAGCTAATCAAGCAGACTTAGCATTTAACAAGTACATCTATTTTTATGTGTGACATACTTCAATGACAGTATTGGGAGCTTCGCGGCACATGTAGTGAATAGCATCTTGGTCACCAAGCCAGTCAGAACCCTTGACCTGGATAGACAGTTTAGTAGACATTCAAAACATCTGACGAGATCAATACGCACTGTGTCATACATATGCCACCGCCAATCGTCTTCGGTCATATTCTGCGACAAAATATAAACATTCTGGTGCGAAAGGCAAGAATGATAGTCTTACACCAAGTGCAGCGTTTATACCACCCTTCAGAGAACTTGATATCAGGATGTGACATTCGAGAGCATTAAACACACCTGAGCAGCAACTGTATGACTTCTGGTGGGGAAAAGTTTTGTGATACAGGCTGTCTTAAAGCCAGCCTCTGCAAGACCAAAGGCAGCTCTCAGTCCAGCACCCCCCGCACCACTGAAGTTGAGATCAATTGAGGTCGATATGTGAACGCCGAGGAAATCACTTACACGACAACGGCATCGTACTCGTGCTCTATGAGAGGGTATTTTCCAAAACCCAAAGACTGCACATCAGGTGAATGAAAAACAAAGGATCAGGACGGGTGCGATGACTAACCTTGACTTCCTGGGCCTTGACCGGACTCGTTGCGACAACTCTGGCGACAGAAGCAGAAGCATGAAAAGAGCGTCGGACATGAGGAACCGCCTTCGATAAAGCTTTGGTGAGCATAGTGGAAGACAGGAGAGGAGATGGTATGATGATATTCTTGAGACGAGCGCGACACATTTCGACATTTCGACACATTCCGGCCAATCACGTGCTCGTCGTTTCTCTGATTCTTCGCCTATTATATGGTATATTTTACACTACATCCCAGTACTAGACAGATAGTGTTCCCTTATCAGCGCATTGCACCAAGTGGATCGGTGTAGCTCCCACTTTCCCCTCGAGCTGGAATTTGATTTCTTGGCCCGGCTTGCCCCAGGTTTCTTGATGCAGGTGGTGGGAGTCGCGGTAAATTGGGGGTCGATGCAGAAAATGATGAAATTCCGGAGAAGTTTGAGCGTGTATGATTCCAAGGCGCTAAGACCGAGCCTCTACTGATTGGAGTCTTCGTACCTGCTGTCGTTAATGCCTGCATCCTGGTCGACAGTGGCTCTGTCTGGCGAATCCCTGTTGGTCGCGAGTCTATCACAGGTAGGGGCGCAGGAGGAACCATAGACGGTCCAACCAGTGGTGCTGATCCAACCACTGACTGTTGCTTGGCTTGCGCAAGTCTGTCAGCAAGTCGGTCTTCCTCCAGCTCCACAGCTTCGCTGATTAGAACATCTCGAATATATGCAAGGGACTCAATCGCCTCGCGTTTTTCCTTTTTCAGACGATCCTTGTCCTCTGTCTCCTCGTCCTGTAACAGCACGTCGACAATCCAACCCAACGAATTTCCTATCCGTCTGTTCCGTGCTCTCATATGGCTCATGTCGCGTTCCATTTCAAATCGCGTCTTTGGTTCCCAGGGAGGGCGTTCCTGCCGTGGTCTTTCGTCTTCTAGAGGAAATGCCATTCCAGTTTGGTTTGTTGACTTCATTAAGGATGCGGTCAAGTCTGGTATGTTTCGCTAATGTTACTCAAGCATCAACTTGTGGAATGCTGGAAAATTCTTGTTATTGTCTCACCTTAAGCTCTGTCAATGCGCTTGAAAGTGTTTTATTGATTCCCAGCGACTCTCCACGCTCCATCAGTCCTCGTGCTATCATTTCCGGTAAACCCATCGACGAGGAGGTAAGCCGGCTATGGCCCCCGAAAGAGTAGCCATCTCGACTCAGGGTAGAGGCTGTCTGTTGCTGAGTGGGGTGTTCTTTTCCAGATCCCCCAGCATCTGTCGGGGAGGCAGGCGTTGGTACTTCAATTGGTATCTCCAAAATTGTCCGATTCTCAAACCTCAGAGAAGCCCCAGCCGTAGGTGTTGGTGCCATCTGAAGTGCTAACGCTTGCCGCAAGAGAAGAGTAACATGATGCGGAGTCGATATACTGGCATTTGGTGGACAAGGATACCGCAGAAGTAGACTTAATTGTCCGCTATAATCGGCTGAAATCACTGTAAAGCAATTTTTAACGTAAGCGGACGGACTGGGTGATCAGCGACTTACAATCATTTCGTATTCGGATTAACATCGCAACACAAACCCACTCCACGAGGTCAAAGCTCGGATCGCATGCAAATAAGCCGTCCCATAACCGGAGTGCATCTGACATACTGAACTCTCTAGTGAATAGTAGCCTGAGCCACCGTCTAGACCAAAACATCAGACCCAAAGAGAGATTTAGCCTGAAAACCCTCACATCCCATAGATCTGGGGCTCTAGCCCAGTCCCTTGAATAGCATCGAAGAGCTGAGGATCTGTAGTTCGCAGCATTGTGCCTTGTATGATGTTGCAAGTTTGAACGATGGGTGCAACGTATGCCCCCATTCCACCTTGGGGGCTTCCCTTGGTGTTAAGGTGTAGGCGAGCAGGAAGCGATGAGCTTATTTCTCTTGGTCTTGTAGCGGCGGGTAGGCTCAAGTGGGAGCCTGAGGGTTCTTGCCATTCGTACCATCTCGAGACACCTCGCATGACGGCTTCAAACAGTGCCCACGCATCTGCTGCTACCCAGAGAGACGAACACAGATCTTTGAGGGATATATCAGCATTAATGGTGATACCCTCTTCTTGCGGGAGAGCATCAAATGCGACCGCATGATACAGCGGCGCCAAGAGTTCGTGCATCCCTAAAGAATTCATTCAATGATACCTAGATTATGTTTCAAGTGCTCTCACCTTGGCGATAGCCAATCGAAGGGCACTGAACCGAAGACAAAAATAATATATTAGTGAGCTGTAGTTGGACGTCTTGTCTCCGAAAATACGCAATATCTGGAAACCTTCATAAAATTTGAGTTCAGCTGCTGACTTGAACGGGAAAAAGGAAATACCTACGTGCGTTCAACATCCTGTAATATAGTCTTACGTAGTTCAACCGAAGCGAACCAATTTATCCAGGGGTTCTAGAGACAAAACTCGAATAAAGACGAAATGCGAAAGACTGAATGGTACCTCGTCATGCAAACTTAGAGGGTTATTGAGCTCCAGGTTCGAAGAGGAACCAGATCGCAGGTGCATGCCCGCCGATGTCATCGTCATTAAAGCTTTCCCACTCGTGCCGTCAACGAGATTCGTATGAGATCTCCTCATCCAATCTTTCACCTTAACGCCGGTCGTCCCAGGCACTACTAGATCCATGTCATAACTCCCATCTGGTGCTTTCATCTTCTCAAGTAACAGCTCTTTGTACATTTCTCTAGACACTCCCACCGTTTCTAATAGCGCATCAGCCCGCACAGGCGATGTTTCTAGCGGTTCATGACCAAGCAGAAATAGCTATAAAAACGGCCTCGTCAGCTGCTGACTGCAATCAAGGTGGGGCCATACCTTCCAAGCAATACTCCTCCCTGGAATACCAATAGAGCCATTTTCAGGTACAGTTGAAAACAATCGGTCTCCTAGTGCAGCATCCTTTATCTTCGCCAGTGTCCACCCCTTATGAAAGAAATGGTCGTAGGCCCTCCTGATGATAGTATGACGTTATCGTCGTTGGCCTGAGGATGAACGAAATCACGAAGATAATGACTAACTTAACCTCAGCTAACGAGGCCCTTGTAGCTTTGTCACCCATGAGGCTCTATTAGGATCCTTTCTTCAAAATATAGGCAGTGAGAGGGCTCGCGCTTGGCAGCACTCGAAATGATCTAATCAATGAGATCAGTTCTCATGCATCTGACCACTGACGAGACGGGAAAAAATTATATTAGACATGACATTAGATTGTACCGTACGTTTACAAGCAATCACAAAGATAGTTACGAAATATTAGAAATAGACTCTCAGTGCCAGATTCATGGGGGCTTCACTAGGGCAATAGGGGCATTTTACACGGCTAGTTGCGACTGAATGAAAAGGTATCAGGCAGTAATAGGGCCAACTCACCCTCCCGCTTTACTGAGTTTATGCAGACTGTCTTTCGAGATGACATGCCCACAGACCATCATCATAGGAGGATTCTGCTCCGTAGCTTGCTCCTTGGACACAGGACAGGCAAATACGGAATGATACCTATTTTCTGGGGGTAGGGAAATCTCAATCTATGATAGGGCAATCAACGAAGAGCAACATTAGGAGGAGAACGAACACTTACGGGCAACTCATCCTTCTGACTCCACTCGCTCTTTCTCTCTCTCATTACCTTCCTTCCTTTCTCAATCCTTGCCAGAGCGCCTCCACCACCAAGGTCTCCGACGACTCTGAGGGGTACCTGTCGACTCATACCTAAACTAGCACAGTATTCTTTTGCAAATAAGGGTTCCAAGTCAAAATGTAATTTCGGTGACGCCAGGTCAGCATATGCCGAAACCTGGAGTTTTGCTAGGGGAAGGAAAGCAACGCACGCCATGAGACGTAGCATTTCTTGCTGATGCTCTCGAAAGAACGATTGTAGGCAGGCTCGGGCATAGTGGATGGCGGAGAAAGGATCAGGTGGGTGGGTGAACAGCAGCAAACGGATGTACTGGGAGCGATGAAGGTAGAACTCGAGAGGGGAAGACCGAGCATTCAAAAACTCTTGATGGTCTCTGACCCAACTGGTACGTCGTGTCAGAATATGAACACCGAGCCGGGGACTTAGACGCACGCAAGGGCGGGTCCGATATCCTGTGTTCTTAGGGCTTTCAGAATCCAATGCAATTCCTCAAACTTGACACGAGTCTCAGGTGGTATTATTATGCTAGATTCCTGGACTGGTGATAAGCTTGAAGGAAAGTCGACCACAAAATGCTCACATCTAGGAATGTCTCCGTGACCTCAAACTGGCCTGTTCTCAAAAAGTGTAGAGCTATAGTGCGCTCAAGTGCGGCGAAGGATTCTTGTGAACTGAAAAGATTGGAATAGGCTGGTAAGGGTGTCGGAAATCGCTGTGGCACATCGTTGAAGAAGATCCAGTCAACACAGTGGCAGCTTCTGCAATCTACTCACCTTGTCCAACACTTTTCCAAATCGAGAAGTAGCAGAGTACACCTCTTTCTGTCTATCGTCAATCTCTCTTTTGGTTGCTTCAATACTTCGAGCGAGCGAGATAAACTGCTCAGGGCTGAGGTCACCCGTCTTCAAGGCCTCCTTTGCCTGATACAACGTCTGGAGCAGAGAATCCAAAATACTTGGTGCTAAAGCACATTTTTCTTTCGCATTTATAAGCTTCTCAAGCTTGACTAGTTCTTTGAGGGCGGCGTCCATGTACGGAAAGTCGTAATTGGTGTGAGTGAGATGGCTGACTTACCCGTGCAGCCGGGCCGGTGCCTTTTGCCCTCATTTCATCAGATATTTTTTTGTTCGCAAAATGCCCAACTTTCTGTTTGGTGATGAACAAGGGCACCTCAAATCTTTGGAGTACCGACATGAACCCTTTCCAGATGGCAAAAATTACAGGCTAACTACATTGTCTCAGCGGTCCGCTCAGCAACAGAAAATGGTGGTGAACCCAGACCTTGGAGGCACGAAAGCCGTGCGTTTTCGCGCCGATATTCCTATAATTTTTATTCGACAAATGAAGAGCAGGTGATCTCGGGTTACTCGGATGGGACAGTAACACTGTCTACATTCCACGGAGGTGATAGAACGTCAGTGACCACAGAGGAGTGGAGGAGCACCCGTTTCAAGCCGGGTAGCTCATACATTGGTCTTGCCTCTAGTAAAAAGTGAGTCACATCTTACACTTCGGTCAATGCCCTGTCTTATAAATTCTGAGTAACATTTATTCGTGTTCTTCGAACGGCGCCTTGCAGCTTACAACAGTTTCTGATCCCACGTCATCGGTTACACACCAGAATACTTCATTACCTACGCGCCTACTTGACTGGAAACTATCTCCAGATGCAGCAACATTTGCCTACGGAGGTGATGAAGTTGAGCTCTCGATTTGGAACATGGAGACTGCTTTCCAAACCCGAACGGACGATCTAAACCGCATCACAGCAGTTTCTCAAAAGCGAAAACGGAATAGTGAGCTTTTTCCAGGCGAGATCTGGAGAGCCAAGAATGTATGTTTTCAGTGAATTCGCTGGGCTCCATGATCTTTAATATCAGAGTTTAGGTCGCGAACGACTCTCTTGGCCTTCGACAACCCATCAGAATTACTTCAATTGACTATCTTCACACAGACTCTGCTCATCAGATTGTTACTGGAACACAATTTGGAGATATCCGTCGGTATGACACAAGAGTAGCTCGTCGTCCTGTGTCAGATTGGAAGGGCATAGGCAAAGTTGGAGGGGTGCAAATTGTGAAAAGGGGATTTTCAGAACAGTGAGGTTTACTTTATAATCGTGATCCTCCTCGCGAATAATTGCGCCTATCTAGTGAGCTCTTTGTTTCGGATCACGGAACAAATTTATTTTCTATTGATTTACGGAGCGGACGAGTGTTGTATGGATACAAAGGTCGTCCTGACAGAGAGTGATCCAGTGTAGTCATTGATCTTCTTTATGGACAGGACTTTCAGGGGCAGTGACTTCAATTGCCCCATCACCAAACCTATTAGTCTCGACGGCTAACGATCGTTTTGTTCGCCTACACTCTACAACCCCTCCACCCAGTAGGGAGGGTCAAATTTTGGATCACAAGGGTACTGTACTTGAAAAAATCTATGTCGCCACTGTGCCCACAGTTGTCATCTGGGATGAAACAGCTGACACAAGTAAAGACGTCTTATCAAAAGAAGAGCAGGAAGATGAAGTTTGGAATGATATGGAACAAGTTAGTGAGACCGATACGGAGGAGATACGGAGGAAAAATAAACGTCAGCATTCAACATAACAACATTTGTTGGTACAGTCATATGCATTATTCTGAAAGTGGTCTTATCTACGGTTTCCAATTTCACTTTTCCACGAATGGGCTTTCTCGAAGCCATTGATGCCTGTTTGGTCTGCGACCAGTTCATCAACAAATACTCATGAAGTGACCATAAGTGCTCACAATCAACTAGAGTGTCCTGAATCTCTGCGCGGGTAGTCATGACAAAGGGTCCGTATTGGAAAACTGTTTGATTTAGGGGTTCTCCTGCGACCTACAAGCCAATTAACATCTGTTCAGCGAATACCATTATTCACTCGGATAACTCACCAGAATACATTCCGCACCCTCTTCTGCTGCTGCAATACTGACACCAGTTTGACCCTCTTCTGCTGACAGAACGAGGGTGTGAAATGTCTCATTCGGTTTCGTTTCGTCACCGACCGTAATTGAGCCCCTCCAGACTAAACATAAAGTGAGTTTTATCTCTTCATGCGCAAATAAGCTTGCTCACGATAGATGAAGGCAGTCCAGCCAACAGCTACATTGAGAGTGAAAGGCTTCATCACCGAACGCAAAGTATTAGAACTTACGAATATCCTGAAAGATCGATCCTTTGCTCGTGAAAGTGATGTGAAAATACCAACAACCACCGAGAGGTCTGACAGGTGACTCAACACCATGACTTTTACCGCTGATTACTTTGATTTGAACAGGTCCATCAGCACCTTCAGGGAGAGCAGTTGGTATCCTACATGCAGCCAATGTAAACATTGAAAGACAATGAGCGAAGGTACTGCACACGCACTGCTCAGGACCAAGTTCCTGGTAGCTAGGTTCCTAAACGTAGACGATTTGAGGGTCATCCTCTGGCACAGAATCATCTACCTACCACCATCTTGTACTGCATAGACAGATTAACCGATCAAAATATGTTCGTTGCCATCAGAAAGAATCCAACCTGTTTTGGGAGGTCAACCCAGAGTTGGAGTCCCCGAGGATCTGGTTCTCCTTTGACGTGGACAGGCATCTCTGCATGGATGATACCTCGGCCAGCACACATCCACTGAACGCCTCCTTGGTCTGGTATAACTCAGCTCAACATAGAGAGAATATGATAGCACCAATGAGCGCACTGATTGTTCCTTTGTGTCCTGCCGAATCTTCATGCTGGCTTGACCTAAAAAGCATAAATGACTTGTCTTCCCAAATCGGACCACTTACCCCTCGAGCATGTAGGTGACAGTCGCTTGCCCTCGATGAGGATGATCGGGAAAACCCTGCCAAATGTTCAACAATAATATGAAAGGAATGAAATGAGGCATACAGTTCCTTCAGCAACATGAAAATGATCTAGCATGAGGAACGGACTCAGATTTTCAAGGGTCCAAGAGCCAATACTCCGCCGTACACGAGCCCCGGCACCCTAGCAGGGATAAGGCTGTTTACACAAACGGAAAGTGAACTAATACCTCCGGAGTTTCGATAGCTAGGACCTTCTTGATGACAGAACGGGAAACGGGAGCTAGCGACATGCTCAGCACTGCTTGTGGCGGCGTAAGGGATAACAATAAGAAGTGAGTAAGTTCGAGCTTGAGAGCGTTATGATGGCAAGATAATAGCAACGCTTCCTCAGCACCAGGGTTTTAAGGTCATCGGCTAGGTCATCGGCTAGGTCATCGGCTAGGTCGTAATATGCTTACTCCGAGTTCGACAAATGATGATTAAGCTCTATTACACGAAAAATCTGACACATCCTACTGTCCACGACAACCATGTTTGGGTCTAATATCTCACACACACAATGACGCAAGTTTGCTCAGGAGTCCAGACGGCGCCATGAAATTGGGGGGCCATAGTATTGCATCATCACGGAGTCAATAATCTACCATAGTACAATACCCTTCCATGGTTGATATCAACTACCATTTGTCACCAAATGTACTCTTTGCTCTTTTGCTTCCGATTGGCACAGTTGTCAGAGTTTGTGCCTGATCTCCTTTTTGGCGATTCTTGCGAATTGAGTGAACGGAATTCCGCTTGCAAATCTCTCCGCCTGAGCTACAAAAAAATTATTATTATCTGAACCCAGGGCAACCTGATGCTTACCATAACTTTCACGAAGATTAACGGTATCAAAACCATTGCTGTCGTTCAGCCCTGCCTTGATAAGTCTTTTCGTGGCCAACACAGCCGTGGAATCAAGACCCTCAAGCTCAGATCTCAGAAGATTCCGAACTTCCTTGTGGAATTGATCCACCGGCTGTTGCGGGAAGATTTTACTGCGAGATCATATCTTGTAAAGCAAGGTAGCACCGATTTGAAGAATGCGAACTTAAGAAAGCCACAATCCAACAGTTCTTGAGCCTCCTTCTTCTTTCCCCAAATAAGCATTTCGTTGGCCTTCGCAATACCCACTAGACGCTTGTCAGATGAATGATAAATACCGTTGTCATGTTGACTCACTTCGATTGGCGAAGCTTGCACTAGCACCCCCTTCGGCGACAATTCCTGGAAATAAGATTGTAGGTCTGTAAATCGCTCGCACATCTGCCAATAATTATGACGTGCTGACCCAGGAATGTGAATGGTGTGGATATCCACACGTTTGGCATGGCATAGATAAAATCAAAGAGACCTAAGAATGCTGCATTGATATCGTCAAAGATGAATATCGTTGCCAGGCATCTTGGCGACGATACCTGCAGCAATACCTTGAATAATACTGGATAAGCTCATATCATTCAGGATTTTGAAACTAACCCACCCATCACAGGTCCATTCAACGCAGCCACCAGGACTTTACGGTGGGAGTACAGCTACAGGGACATTGCTTGGAATTCTATGCAGAGGCAACAATCAAACCTACTGCTTTGCTACAATCGAGTGTTGTGAGGGCAGTATTGTTTATCAAAGATCTCCTGACACTGCCAAAGCTCGCTTGAATTTTCTCTGGATCGCTGGAGAGAATACTTGTACCCCTGGAACGCCATCAATGTCAAGACTGTCGACCGTCAGCACACATACATACGCGCAAAACCACTTGCCAGTGGCTGGAAAAGACTTTAGTACATATATTGGTGCTCAGAGTTGTAATATAAATACCCTGGAGGACAGTGACTATTACGTCGTCTTTCTCATCTATCTCCCTCAAAATCCTGGCCAGGTCATCATAATCTAAACACATAATTGACTTAAGCAATAATTTTATCAGGATTTTGCATACCTTCCGGTGTAAGTGCATTCAGAGTGCTGGGCCGATTGAGCTGAATAGTGGCAATTCCTTTGCTGATATCAACAGTAATTCTGGACATTGAGAATTACGAACAAAACACGGAACCGAAGAACCGGGTCCGGCAGGAGAGCATTCTATATTTATATACCGCAAGTGCTCACGCGGTGAGTGGGATGCATAGCAGTACACTGCTAACTACGCCCATGCTGTCTATAGATAACGATTCATGGGTCAATTCCACAAGGTTAAAACCTTCTGTATGCTATTCCGCAACCTTTCATCCTTTCCTGTAGCTGACTGCAACCTATTAGTCAACTTTACCAGGGTTGAGCGTACAGTCTCCTTGACCCTCATGAGGTCACACTCCAAAGTGTGTTTTGTAAGTTGCAACAACAATGAACATACATTGATACGAACTTCCTGAGGATAATTCGCGGGATTATCGACGTTTCGAAGAATGAACACCAGCATATCTAGAGCCCGGCGAGGGGTATTCAATTTCGTACGAGTGGACAACAGAGGAGAAGCAATAGTAGGGGAGCTAATGTCGCTCGTTGGTGAGGTAGCGATGGGCTCAATTGGAGAAGCTACATTATCAGGTGCCGCGGGCTTACTTAATGCCCTTAGTACCAGTTGACCTGCACAAGAATGATAAACAATGTCATCGGTAAAAACTACAGCGGCACATACTTCCGTAGGAATGCATAGAAAGAAGCGTCAGAGCCAAGATGCACTCATTAGTAAGGACAGGGTAACGACCACTACAGACAAGGAGTGTTGCCAAGATGTCAGCTGAATCCTGAGTCAATACAAGTTGTGTAGCTATCTCCCGGTTTCTTTGTCGTTCTTGTGAGGGGGAATTATATGTTTCCACTGCCCATAGTGATCTGATTACATTAACCAGCACTCGAGTGCCTTCACTCTTGACAGGGACGGACTCAGTCCGCCTAACCAGAGCCAGGATTTGTTCAAGGCCAGAGGGAGATGAGGAACTGGAAGCTGGTATGGTTAAGGCAAATGCATGTTCAACTGCAACAGTTATCGTAAGCAATAGTAATTGTAATAGAGATATAAACAGAGTGCGTACTGTCAATACTACATAGATGCCTTACCACCCCAATTGCGTTTAATTGCACAATATCGGCCATCCTATCTGACTTCTCATTCCAAACACCACTTTCTTGGAGCTTACAGACCATTCCACTTCTGCTTAAAGCATTTTGAGTCGCGGGTGAAGGCTCAGCAGACTGGACTAAGTTCTTCAAGAGACCAAGCACTGAGTGTTTAAGCTTAAGATCGGTCCTTGGAGACAGGAGAGGGGGTGATATGAGTGTTGTAGTAAGTGAATATGGGGGCGCTATAAGGGTTGTCGCACACAAACCTGAAAAACACGGTATGAAATACTTTGAACAAAAAACCAGACAAAACTTACCAAGGCGACACATATTGCCCAATGATAAACAAGCAACAATAATCAGGTCGTCTCTCGGGATTTGACCTGTTATATCGTTGACCTGTTTGACATAAGACCTTATCCAACTGACCATCCTGGACACAAAGCGGCCCCCTGGCTGTTCCACAGCTGATTCTTCCCAAAGAATTTCCAGATTCTTTTCTTCCCCAGCAACCTCTACAATGGCTTTGACTAGAGCAGCCTTACATATACTTAGTTCTTTTTCCTTGCGTGTTCGCTCACTGTCATCAATAAGTCCAGGGATACTCCAGGTTGGTGGATAATCGCCTGACTCGACAAAGTCAAGGATTGCTGATAAATATGAATTGCCAGAATATTCAGCGGGAAAGAAGTAGCCTCGGGCCAGTGCGATTCGGATGTCCTCGACATCCAACGAAAGAGACTCAATCAGGGTGCAAGCGTCTTCGAGAGCATTAAAATCGCTCTCGACAAGAGCAGCGAGAGTCGGAGATCCAGTGAAGGGATAGCTGGCAGGAAAATTGAAGGGGGGAGTAAATGCCAAGAGAGATGGAATCAGTAGAGGTAAAACGTCAATGGAAAATATTTGCACCGCTAGAAACCATAAGAAGATTGAAATGAAATCCTTTCAATCGAATCACACCTTCGTCTTTGACATTTCTTAGCTCCGAAACTAGCCTCCAGCCCCAACTGGAAACTATACTGCGCAAGGACCATTCTTCCTCGACATCTTGCTGAGAGTCCCTTGAAACTCCAATCCAAGAACCAGGCTTATAGATTTGTGCTACAAGCCTGAGGGTAGTTTGAGCAGCCTCGAGCGAGTTAAGTCTGCTCTTGATCTCGTCTATAATCATCAACATTGTAGTACTTGCCCACCGGCTGAATTGTTCATACCACAGTCCAAGCTCGCATTCAAAAGGGCTCCAAGGATTGTCCGAATCAGTTTAAACTCAAACACAGTGAGCTGGGTTCGTAAACCACAGGGTTGGACTTTTTCATTGTAAGCTTCCAATAGGGACAATAGAATCTGTATAACATTGGCTTCCAAAAGATGCAGTCGGTTTTCGCCTGGAATTGTTTAAGTCAACTGTAAGCCGACAATTCGCCTCAGAACTGACTATTGTCAATGCAAAAATTTGCTGACACGCGAATTAGTTCGAGAGTTGCAGCGGCCTTATTGTTTGTCGGGATCGGCGCATCTCTCAGTGCCGAAGCTAGAAGGAGATTGATGCTTCGGGGAAGACTGGTCTGTCCCAGAACGGCATGGTTATCAACTATACGTAGTGAAATCTCAAAGTATACAACAGCAGGCAAGTACCAACCTGATCCATCCCTTGAGCGAAGGGAGTTGGCAAGGACCTCAGAAGTTGACTGGACATGGCCCCAGAGCTGTTCATCGTTCTGCTGAGCAGCCTTGGAGCTAAGATCATGAAGAGTCCGTGCAAGAGTAGACACATCCGTCATGGTAACTGAATTACGAACAGGGGGTAAGCTGATGGATTAACGAAGCAGTTGTACTAGTGGCGGTGCAATCGATTGTTCAAAGTTGAAGACTTAATCGGTCGACTGCTGCCCTGATACTCCCCACCCATAAAATGGCCAAGAAAAACAAGGCAAAGTCTAAACATGCGCCAGACGTATTGAACATCAACCCTTTGACTGTTTTAAATGGCGATGATGATGATCTCATGAACGATCTCCTGTCCCAACTGGATTCAAGAGACCAAACCGTGAAAGAGGAATCCACCACTGCACTGGATGAGATGCAACTGGAAAAGCAGGCAAACGAGCTGGAAGCAAAGCCAAAGCGGACGGCGAAAGATCGCTTTCAAGCACGACAGGTGAGCTTTGTTGAAGCTTCTACTCATTATCAACTGATCAAACCGAAGGTCCAAGGCTAGAAGAACGGCTGCCCTGGCTCCCAACATTCCATCGACTGACATGAAGAATCAAGCCTTGTTTGAAATGGAAGCGAAGGATGAAAAAGAAGGTATCGATCGCCTGTGTCAATGGCATGGACGTCAGCTACATCAGGTACATAGATATTTTATAGCTTCATCGAATACCTAATGTTGTATAGATTAACCCGGACGGGCATTGTCTTTATTCCGCCATCGCTGACCAGTTGGTAGTTTTGGGGAAATTATCACACTCACAGGCGACCCATAATACTATGCGAGCGGTTGCCGCCAACTACATGGAGGCACATATCGACGATTTCCTTCCTTTCCTACCCACTACGGAGGATCCTGTCGAAGGCTCAGGTTTGATGACACCCGAACAATTTCGGGAATATTGTCACTCTGTTCGAAGCACAGCTGTCTGGGGAGGAGAGCCCGAAATTCAAGCCCTTACTCGGGCCTTGAACATCCCTATCTATGTTCTGCAGGCAGGTGTACCACCGATTCTCGTACATGATCCATCGGATGAGGTAAGTGCCGATGATATGCTAAGCCAGGATGGCGTTTGGATCAGTTATCACAAAAAGCTGTATGGGCTCGGAGAGGTGACTATCACTATTCAAAGATAAGCTCAGAATCTGATCCATTTATCGGGCAGCACTATAACTCTCTACGACTTGCATCCTAGTTATTGAATTATTAATGGAATAATTTGTTCGTGTTGTACAATCCGGAGAATGATACAGTGACACTAACACTCTTAAAGCCCAATTGATCAAAACAATAAATCTTCATCGACGTCTCTCTGTTTGTTGGCAGTTGCTATTGGCTGCGGCAGATCAGTCAAATAATCCCTGAACACGTCTCCGAGATTCGAATATGGATCGTCAAGTTTTGTTTGATTAGGAATATCTTCATGGTCAGATCCTACTCCATGATCTTGATCGTCGCCATCGGCTCCTTCTGGCTGAGGAAGGGGCTTAGATGCTGAAGCAGCTTGCAGTAAATCCTTTGTCTGTGTACCAGGCTCCTGGGGACCAGGGCCTGCCACGATAATTGGCATGTGTGGCAGTTGAGGCCGAGGGAGGGTTGCCAAGACTGCCCGCGAACTCGGATTGAGAGCTGGGCTATCTACCAGAGCCTTTCCAGCTGCATTTCGAATGAAAGTCTACAAGATACATCGAACTTGATCCTTCCAAAGACAGAAATAGCACTCACCTCAGGGTTTTTGTGATATATACTACTTATAGTGCCGGTATGGAGCAGCAGTTGATCCAATGCTCCTTTATCCATTCTATCAGAGTCGGTAGTAATAGGAGGCTTCTCGGCCAAAACAATCTCTCTTGCAACAGATGGATTGATGGCGAGCATCCTCCAGTACATGAAACCTCTGTCTCTCAGGTCAGGATTATCCACATCTTCCGTCGCCCACTTCAAGACTTTGTGAACAAGTTCTTTGGCGGACTCAGTGCTAGACTTGTGAATGAACAACTTTACAGCCGCCGTTAGCAAGGCCAACTGCACCTGCAATTGAGTGTCAAATTGCTTCAAAATATTGAACCACTACAGACGAACTTCAACGGCCTCACTCAAAAATCCATCCAATAGGACATCGATCAATTCGTCAGCGTTGTCTATTCTGTTCGCAAACTGGCCCAGAATCCAAACCATGGCCGCCTTGGATTCTGGTTCATCGATTAAGTCAAGGTGGCTGCAAAGCGCTGGTATGATTCCTTCATATTTTCCTGGATATCTGCGGAAGATGTCCCTGATGACAATGATAGCCTCTTGAACCACGTAAGATACTTTGGTTTCAAGCAGATTCAGTAAGGCCTCGATACTTTTATCGGCCGCTGGCTCGACCTTGATGGCCAAGCGGCCAATAGATCGTACTGCTTTACGGACGAAGTCTACATCGACTTCCGTTGCGTATCTATTTTCGCCTTTTGAGTTGGAGACAGCCGGCTAGACGGAAACGTGGACTGACTCCTGTAATTCTGTGAGAACCTCATTCGCATTCTCTGCTCGAGCCAATCTATACATGATCTCCAGTTTCGCCAGCTTCACATATATTGGGTCATTGTACTTGCAGAAGAAGACTTTGACGTCGTTCTTCAACACGGCTGGTCGGCGCTGAATAATCAGCAAGATATTCCTCAGAGCTACGTATTGAACCTCTGGACCGGATGACAATAGAGTGACTGAGATGAGTGATGAGCAGGGAATAACATCCTCTCAGAAGCATCTAAGAACACACCGAGTGGTGGTCCCATTTTCCGGCAACATAGCTCGATTAATTTCCGATCTTCCATATAATTCATCAGATACAAGAGAGCTTTGATAGTAGTCAGAACAACCGCGGAATTTGCGTGCTGTAGCTGAACTACTATCCGTTCTGCCATCTGTTCTGCATCTACATGGCGTTCTGGAACATAGCGCAGCAAGGAGTCAAGTATATATATCATGCCCCATCTTCCAGGTGTGAGTCAACTGCAACAATCAACAAAGGTGCAACGTACTCCGAGCTTTCCTCGAGTGCATTGAGGAGCTTATTGGCGGTGGCAATATTAAGTCTGAAAATAACCCCGTCTTGTCGATCACCAATCTCAGAGAGAGCCGCTACAGCATTCGCTACAACCGTTGCATTACTGTCCAACATCAGGTCTCGAAGCATCTCAACAAAGCCTCCCTTCTCCGCTCTTCGTGGGTCAGCAGCATAAAGCTTAGCTACACATATCGCAGCTGTCTTCCGAACGTACGCATCACGATCCTTGAGACAATGCCGCAGGTTTTCGGTGAGGGACTCAGTCACGACAGGAATTGGTATATAGGACATTGTGCGTATCGCCAGAGCACGAATAAGTGGATTCCTATCATTTACATCCTGGAATCATATCAGATTGTGGGTTGAACCTGGCTCTGACATCCTTACTTGAAGAAATTGTGGTATGACAAGGTGGATTTGGTTTGGCTTCGACCGCCCGTAACTGATAAGGTATAGGTACACCACTGGTATTCTTTGAGGATCTTCAGATGTTATACGATCGACATAGAGACTCACTTTTCTTGATTTCCAACAAAGGTGTTCCGAGGCATTGGACTACATCAATGAACAAAGGAGACACTGCAAGATGTCAGGAACGAATTTATGCAGCGTAAACGTCTTAGTGCTTACTGTCATTACCCATAGTGATATTAGCTACAATTCTTTTTAGAACCGTCTTTCGCTTGACGAATTTCTTGTCCTTGGCCTCGGCAGCCTGCAATTCGTTACGAAGTTCCTACCGATACAATTATTGAAATGGCCAGCCATTGAAACAGGTAATGTACCTCAATCTTGCCTCTTTGGAAGAATTTGGCATCCTGACCTGGCTGGGCCATCACCAGTCAGCTCCAAGGACAATGTAGTCAAAACGACGAGTATGGTTTGAGTTGATGCGTGGTTGTCAATGTGATGGCCGGACAATATATTAAATTTAATATTTCAGCAGCACTCCTTTTAGTCGTACAGTATCTGCCGTGGATTTCAATGTCTTGTCCCAGTCTGTGCTCTCTGGTTTTGAAAACTTCAATTGATCCATCGCTGTACAGCCATGTTGACTCAGCATTGAAACGCCTCAAACTGGTATCCCGCCGACTATCTGCTGTCTTGACAATTTGGGGAGAGGAATCTCGAGTTCTTGATAGGCTTTATTATAAGGGAAAGAATCAGCATAGGACTTCCCTATTCTGGAGACATGTAGAGGAGATGCAAAGATTCTGCCTTCGTGTTAATTCACTAGACCTCGTTGGAACCTTGAATCGGCTCCGCCATTCGTTCTATGATAGTGTAGATTACAACAAGTGAGTTTTCTAAATCTAGTTTGTCTGTGACGATAATAACTTGTATGCATCGAGTTCAAATATTTTAAAGGGATCCTGGACCCACATCCCTCAAGCTAGGGATCTTAGAATGGTGATACGGACTTGCACTCCAATCTGTCAACTCCTACTGAAGGTCCGTGCTCCTCACAATGGATATTGATCGATTAGTCGTTCTGATGTTTAATAGGCTTGTCAAAGATTCAGGGGGGCCTATTGGTTCGTAGACTTCGATGTCTGCAAATCTTTTAAATAACGATTTCAGCAGTTCGTTTAAATGGGCCATGCAAACAGGGGCGTTTTTGCAGCTAATTCTCACACTCTCGGCGATATCCTGTAGACTACATCACCTCGCCCAAGTCATTCAGGAAACCCAAGAAGAGGCTGCAGGGGCTCTTTCAGACCTTTGTATTTCAGCCGAGGTCAGGTTTTACATAGGTATTCTTTGATTTCTATGAAATTCATTCTCTGGGGTTCTTAGCTCGCTCCCTCTCTTTCCGCAACGATGAACAAGTCAACAACTACTGCATTCCGAAAATCTTCTTTCCCTGTCCTGGTTTCCACCACTTCGCCAGTAAAGTCCTTGAGAAATCAACTCACCCCAGAATATGATCAAAACATGACAAGGTCTGTGGATGAGTCAGGAAAACAACAAAAGTGTAAGCCTTTCTACATCATTCCAGTGATAGACTACTCATTACCTCACAGTTGAGCTTGAGCCAAAAAGACCGTCCATTGGAATGAAGGACACCGCTGACAAGGTTCTACTGAGACCAGATAAGCTTCCAGCTATCAGGCGTTCTAAAGAGAAGAAGAAAGAGCTCATTGACGACATAGACAAGATATTCGGATTCTAATAGTTTATGTCAAACCATTTCTTGTATAGGCTTGGTACAAGTAAAAGAACCCAAAATAGAGAGTAGAAAAATTTTAACAAAGCTCACGAAACGTCGAGCATCTTGAACGATGTTATTGGCCCATGTGACAATAAATAATGCTAGTCTAAAGTCCCATAGCAACAGATACCATTGAAATACTATTCCTCCTCGAACCGTTCACTCTTAATTGCTCACAGCAGGAAGAAGCTGGCAGCAACAGCGGTGAGGGCGATGGCTAACTTGGGCGAAGTGGTCACAGCACCACTGGAAGCTTGCGAGGCTGTAGGTGTAGAGGAATCACCTGCAGTAGTAGCAGATACGGGGCTCGAGGGAGACATAGATAGGGCAGAGCTAGGACTAGCGTTGTTCAAAGCGGCGCTGATGTCTTGAGGGATCATCAAGGGTGCACCAGAGGACCCACTGAGATCGATGGCACCGTTTTCCTTGATAGTATCAGGGTTGGCAGCTAGGAAGTTACGAGTATAAAGCACGTTCTCGGCGACCATGGGGTAGGACCACTCAGGAAGTGAAGCGACATCAATGTTACCTCCCCAACCAGATGCAACAGAGTTGCCCATTGTTGAATTAGTGGTGATATCGGCGTAAACGCTGAGATCGGGGTTCTATAACAATCTTAAACCCATCGATCAAATGCTGAGCTATTGTTCACTTACGCTCGAAGTCCAGCTAGACATCATGAGAGAGACAGAGGTACCAGCTCCAGAGTTGCTAGGAGGATTGCTGTGCGACAAGATCAATGTCATGCTTAACTATTTGTTCCTTTTGTCTACTCACATTATACCAAACATCCCCTTTTGACAATGGTTGGGAACAGTGCAATGGAAGAAGGTGGGATTGGTGTCGTTGACAACTTGATCGACTGAGATGTGCAATCAGTATTTGCATCAAACGATACTAGCAACTGTCACTCACAGACGAAGTCCTTGACCTGAAGCCCAGAAGTGAACGGGGTATCAGCCGTGGTGTTACAAAGTTCCAGGGAGGACGATTTAGTGACAGTGTGGTTATTGGCATTCCACATGAATCTAACAGTATCGCCGACCGAGGCGTTCACAGCAAAAGGAACGTAACGGAGAACACCCTGACTAGGAGCAACAACGACTACATGGGTAGCACCTGACCCAGAGCTGCTACCGCTGTCAGGCGAAGTTTGAGTGGGAGGAGGTGTCCATGGCTGAGGAGCATTGCCATATTGTGCAAGGCACTCTGAGGTGACAATCAACAAGCAAGAAATTAATCATTTTCAAGATTTGTACTCACGGGAGACACAATCATTATAGTTGGAGCCGCTACTCCAGCTCGAACTACCCCAGTTAGAATTTCCAGATCCGTAGATTGGGGTCTGGTAGGATCCCTCGGCGACAGATGTCGTTGAGGCCTCTGTTATGACAGCACCGGAGGTCTCCATAGACGAATCTACCATTTGACTCGAACCCATAGTCGAATCCATGCTCGAGCCCGAACCGTAGCCAGACCAGGAACCCGATGAGCCATCACCTGTTGCAGTGGCCCTGAAGAACAGAAAATTAGCGTTCTAAGGATGTGATACTTGAATTGGGGCTTACGCAGGCTGAGTACCTTGGGTAACGGGTGTGCCATTCGGAGCAGAAACAGCAGGTTCATTGATGGAACTATCCCTTATGTGATGAGGCAGCGCTGCGACAAAGCCAGCTAAGAGGATAGAAACGATAGCGCGAGAAGTGATCATTTCGAATGGCAAGAAAAAGGATTGAGAGAAGAGCTGAAAAAATTGCTGCTAGGTTGGAAACTGGAAAGGGAGCAACTACTCGAGTTCCTGAGCAAAAAATGATCGATCTATGGATTATCGTATACGAGTACGATGAAAGATGCATTCAAATGCTTACCTCGCGGAGATCTACTCGGAGAAAGAAAAAAAGAGAAAGAAGAGAACGAAAATGAGAAACCGAAGGAAAGGGGTGAAGGAGCCTTGGCTTGCAACGCCTGTAATTTTATACTGGCACTGGCCATGGGAAGATCGAGACCGCCATGGAAACAGATACACCGCAACGACAAGTCGATCTGGTTGTTGCATGTGCTGGATCGATGTAAGTACATAGCATACTGATTACAAATCGGGATTTTAATCTTGAAAAATATAACATACCGGTGCATCAAGTCGGTGCAGCGCAGACCGAGATAAATTCGCCAAAAGTGTCGTACGTGTCCGTATCATAGGCTACATCAGACATTTGGTTCAAAGAGCCAGGAACTCCGAATTGCCCTGTGTTTCATTGGCATAGTGAGCTGAACATGGCCTCCCTACATTGGTCGTCAAGCACAAGAAAGTAAATCATAATATTGGTTACGAAATCTATTCATAGGCGAAACGAAAGTCAAATCGCTTCGTGTATTTTAGAAACGACCTATCAAGGGTGACACCCACATCTGCCAATCAAAATCGCGACCAACAAAGATCACACTTCATCACTGTGGTCTGAAGGGGAGCCCAATTGGAGACTGTCGAGGTAAATATGTTGGGGTATTAGCCTGACTGAACTTGGGAGCGTCTCGCTCCTTAATTCTCTGCTTGGTCTCGCGCATTGCCTTCAAGCGATCAGTTCCCCTCAACTGGGACTGAGTAGGAACTGGTTCAGTGGACACTAATGCTGATGTTAGTTGTTTACTAGATACAGTACGTTTTCTGTTATTTTGCAGTAGTTGAGACCGAACCAAGCTATCATCGGAGTCCGATGGTCTGTTGGCAACTCGACGTTCCCGTTCGTCGAAAAGCCAGTCAGGAAGGTCTGAGGGACTCTGAGCTTGAGTTATATGATAAGCCTTCATGGCTCGTGTCAAACGAGACTCTTGTCCTGGGGGTGTTTCTGTGATCCAGGATCAGGAATGTCTTCGTTTTTCAACGCTATGATTAAGCCTACCTTCGCCTGACAAAGCAGAAATATTAGTGCTCCATGCCTTGCTCACGCTTACTGTTAACACGCTAGCGACACTTGACACTGCATTCCAGATAGGATATTCATCTCCTGATGACTCATCTGTTGTGGCTTTTCCTGTGAAACCTCAGAAGGGACTGTTGGAAAAAGGACAGGAACGTGCATACGTGTTGGCCGGGAGCAGAGGCGTGTAATGTGATCGGGAATGTTGGTTGCAGACGAAACTGGGGATAGTGTGCGGTATGGAGACATTTGCGTCGTCCTCTGAGGCCTAGGGTTCGCTGGAAGGCCGATTGAACAGGAGGGAGTAGAAGCTGGTAACATTGGGTGTGGCACTAAGTCATAGCAGATGGGGTAGAGTGTATTTTTGTATGAGAGGCTGGATACACAAATGTACACTGGTTGGTTGTTAACTGGCAACTGTAACGCTGCATGACCTGGTGTTGACTCATTTTGTCGCCATCGCGAAATTTTTAAATACATCAGTTTGCCTGTGCAAATCATTCAACGTGGCATGTTCAACCAGTATCGTGTTTTAATCAGTCAATCTACTTCTGCCTGGAAACGCTATACGAGCACTTGTCCAGGTTCTGATAAATTCAAGATCCTTATTGTAGGGGCTGGTGTGTCCATGTTTTGTTTTTTCGCATAACCAATCTCATTGGCTACACTCAACAGGTACTGGAGGTCTGAATTCTGCAAATCAGATCTATGACCGCTTTAAATCTGCTGGCAAGACTTTGAAGGATGGAGATGTAGCGATTGTTGACGCAACTGAATCTCACTATTATCAGGTATAAACTTACAAGATTGATACTGCATTATCTTTGTTGACGTGATCTCATCAGCCAGGGTGGTAGGCTGTTTCAGTCAAAAAATATTTCATTGCTTAAGTATTGTTTAGGACACTAGTGGGTTCTGGCCTCAGGCCAAAAACAGACTTCCGGAAACCCGTCAGGTCTCTTGTACCTGACCATATCTCGCTGATCTCAGACAACGTTCAAACGTTTATCCCTAGCAAATCGGTTGTCATTACAGATTCCGGGCGAGAACTCTCTTATGACGTTCTTGTTGTGGCTGCAGGGCTTCAGATCAATTGGCATGCGATCAAGGGGCTTCGGGAGGCTCTTGCGGACTCCGCATCAGGGGTATCTTCCATTTATTCCTACAGCACTTGTGACAAGGTCTGGAATGATATTGAAGGTCTTCGCTCTGGGAAGGCTGTTTTCACTCAACCTGCAGGAGTGATTAAATGTGCAGGAGGTGCGTCAATCATTCATGTTGGGGGTTTCGCTCAGTACTTCCCGCAGCTCCTCAAAAGATCATGTGGATGGCATGGGATAGATTCAGACGCACTGACCGCAGTGACAAGATTTCCGTTGAGTTTTTCACCGGGATGCCCACTATGTTTGCCGTGAAAAAATACTCTGACGCCCTCAATGCCCTGAGAAAAGAAAGGAAGATTGGTGGTGGTTTCCATCATAACCTCGTCGCTGTTGATTCAAGAAACCACAAGGCTACTTTCCAGAAGTCCGACGGCTCTACTGTTGATATCCGTTACACTTTTCTCCATGCCACCCCTCCGATGGGTCCTTTGGACTTCATTAAACAGTCGCCACTGGCTGATGCCCATGGTTGGGTGTCTGTGAACTCAACGACCTTGCAACACACTAATCCAGAATATGCTAACGTTTTTTCTCTGGGAGACTGCTCTTCCTTGCCAACTTCAAAAACTACCGCAGCGATTACCGCACAGACTCCTGTTGTCGCTGAGAATATCTATTATTTCCTTGAGCATGGCCGAGTCGCCAATGCCCACTACGACGGTTACACGAGTTGTCCAGTAAGTTCAGCTCGCAAATGCATTTTTGATGCCAAGTTTCGATCCCGTATAAGCTCTTGACAGGACATGGCGAACTCCTGCTGGCTGAATTTAAGTACGGTCTGGAACCCAAGGAGACTTTCAGTGCTTTCGTGGATCAGACGAAAAGTCATCGGGCTTTCTATTGGCTCAAAAAGAGTTTATTTCCTCATGTTTACTGGAACTATATGGTGAGTTTTGATTTGGGGATTTGGGGATATGGGCCAGAGTTTTAATTCATTATTTATTTAGGTCAAAGGTAAATGGTTTGGCACAAAAGGCCTTTCCCGTCCATCATACTCGTAATCTTCATGGTCTTCGACGGACTAGCCTTGAGATTTCATTCAATGATCCCCGCTTGTAGTTGCATAGCGATCCTCGAGATCCTCTTGGCCACCGAACCCTCCTTCGAAATCTTTGTCCTGGCTCGGTATTATTTCCTTACTCTTTTCCATCTCTTTTCCAATTTGTTCCTGGGTCTATTGAATGTCAGATTATTGATAGTCATATATAAAATTGCCCAATAAGACCTTTTGTTCTTTCTGTGCCCATGCATCATCCTTTTTCAGTATTAAAATACGTTTTGAATCTATATTTACACACCTCTTTGGTGGTTGTGGATGACATGCCTATACAGTGTAGCTGGACAAGAGAAAGTGGGTTCCCCAGTAATGACGTTGTGAACCACGTGACTGACACCAGGAATTGTTGATCCAGACACGATGACACGTTCTTCAATACATCCATGACCAATCGACTCACTTCTGCGCAAATTATAGCCCTTGGCGACTATCTCAGACCGGATTTTGATCCAAGTACACTTACTGTATCTCAGCTTCTGGGATTGTTAGGTTACCACAATGTCACTTATCCAACTCCGTACTCCAAGTCCAAGCTTATTCAGTGTTTCGAAGAAGAAATCAAGTATAAAGCGGACAATCTTAGGAAAGAACGGCTTAAGAAAGCCAATAGCATTGCCAGCGATGACGGTATTACTGACGGCCTGACTGGAAAACCACTGGGAAAGGTGCGTGATGATGATGCATGATACAGAATGCATCTGACTTCTCGGGAAGGTCCTCGCTCCCAGGCGATCCTCTAGGCGACTTTCAAAAATTTCTGCAGCCCCTCGTGATGAGGAAACATCGCCGCTCCGGTCAGAACCAGTCTGTATCTCACTTTGGGTCGGCTCCCAGTCATTCACATAACTCCAGGTCAAAATTAAACGACGGCGATCGTCCGCTCAGCCTGCACTGGAAGGTTCATCTAGACGATACAAAGCACCTTCGGTTTTTGGAGCTATCACCGAGAATGATTCTGACTCTGAGGAATCTCCAGTCAAGAAAGTTGGTAGAACGAAGAGAAAGGTATAAACCATGCCTTTCCTTTTGAAATGATCTGATGGTTCATTTAGGCAAATGTCAGTAGTCAGGCTCGTCAACTTTTATTGGTGAATACTGTACATCTTGTTATCGCTGCTTAGGAGCTTAGATTTTTTCTACAGGGAGAAGACAGTGGTTGGGAAGATAACAACATCTTCCAATCTGGAGCTGAAGATTCTTCTCCTGTCCGACCTTCTCCTGTTCGACAAAAGATTCCCAGAAAGAATGTCAGTGCGCGAAAGAGCCGAAAATCTTTCTCTGCGCCACCTCCACCATTGCCATATTATTCACCTACCCGGTCTGAAGTATCTCAAGCCTTCTCACCCCATGCCGAGGAGTTCAAGCCTGAACTACCTCTTCTACCATACCGTGAATTTCGCCTTCCCCCCCGATCTCTTGCAGAACTTGTGAAAGATGCTTCTCCAGATATTGATTCTTCTAAGTACGAATCTGAAAGGATCGAAGCAAAGCAACAATACAGCGAGCCAATTTATGAGGAGTCGCCTTTCACGGTAAAAGAGACATCCCAAGCTGATAAACAAAGGGAGGCCATCTCAAGAAGAGTTGCAGCTAGTATGGAAGCCCTTCATCATCGTCCAGTGCCTCTCCCAGCAGAACGGCCGTCATGGTTCCTGTGGTGTATTCTCGTTGTCACCTTTTCGGTCATTGCTTACTATGCCCATGACTATAAGGTTCAATCCTCGGCGATTGGTTATTGTGACACTGGAACTAGAACTAGTCAAGTGGTCGAGCATTTGAAGGCGCGCCGTCTTTTTGTGAGGGAATGCAATCGCCAGAATCAGACTACATTACGTCCCAATACTTCAGCAGGTGGACAGAACCTGACGGTTTGCCCCCTTCCGCCTCTACTTCCAATCCCAGAACCTGAATCTTGCACACCTTGTCCTGAGCATGCTACATGCTCTCAATATAGTATATATTGTGACACAGGCTACCTCCTTCATCCCAATCCTTTAGTTTTCTTCATGCCAACGCCACCCTCTGCGTCGAACGTGTCCTTCGCCACTGCCTCATCGCTTCCAGAACTCGTATGGGGTCTCTTATACGATTCTCTCAATGGTCTTCCTGGCTTTGGTAGCGTAGCTCTGCCGCCGCGCTGCCTAGAAGATCCAAACCGCAGGCGCTTGATCGGCGTACTGGGAAGGAATATTGAGAATACACTGGGAAAGGAGTACGGTAGACGTGTGTGTGCTGGCGGCAAAGTAATACAGGAACGTGTCAAAGAGTCTGACGGTGGCGAAGCCAAAAAATGGGGTGTTGAACTCTCGGAATTGAAAAGATTGATGAGGAAGAAAACTTTTGTGCGGTTGGACTCGAGTTTCCGGAGAAGCAAACTGACGTGTCATTATCATAGGTAAAAATGCTACCTGCCTTCGAAGATACTTTCAATGATAGCGTTCGAGAACTTGTGCAATGGGGAGGTGTTATCATTGGTGAAGATGCCGAGTGAGTGGTAGACATTTCGATCCTCCGCTCGTGATTTATAGTTCAAAAAACAGGGGTCACCAGTACTTGGCGCACAAAACGCCTGAATTTACTTGGGGCTGTGCGCTTCTCGTCAGGGCTAGGAAAGTGTGGGCTGAATGGAAATCAACAGTATTTGGTTTGTCATCCTAATTCAGTTTTCTTGCTGGTTACTAAATGTTCCGTCTCCTGTCCAGTGACTTTTGCACTGATCCTTGGCGCAATCGTGACCCGGCTTCGCTATGTCCGTAATAAATCAGAATCTCGACGGGTCGGAGAATTGGTTCAAATTGCGTTAGACACACTCCGGAACCAAGAATTTGCACATCATGTTGACCCAGTCACTGCCGCGCAACCTTACCTATCATCCTTGCAACTAAGGGACTTGATCTTACAGGAAGAACATTCTGTTTCTATGAGGAGGAGACTCTGGGATCGAGTCGAAAGGGTCGTAGAGGGAAATGCCAATGTCCGTGTAAACATTGAAGAAGTTGAAGGGGGTGATGAATTGCGTGTCTGGAGATGGGTTGGGTCAAGTAGAAGCAGGCGTTTCGAGGGTATCGAATCGGACACTATGTCCCCATATGCCTCGCCCAAGACACCGGCTGGTCGATCGTAACTGCCAAAGATCCTGGCTTAATAATCGGCAGCCTATGTACTCAACTATCCCTTTCAGCTAATCTCGATGAATAAGCTTTTTCTCCCGGATGCCTTTGCAAATCAAAGACCTGGGTCAAAGGAAGATTAGATGCGCCATTTCTCTTTACTTCTATGAGCTTGCTTGTACATCTCAGACCTTTTGCTCAACTTGACATTCAACATCTATAATTGTATCGTTTTCATAGGAGTTGCCACCCAATTTGGGTTCACATTGTCGTGAAGCCTTTATTCAAGTGTTCTTCAGTTCCTATAAAGGCGGATCCAGTGAGAATGTCAAATTTGTGTAAGAGGTGTCACTTTGTGTACCTGGAGAAGTTGGTGCCAACATGTGATCAGGTCAAGGGCCAAAAAACATTGAGGCCCAATATTCAAAACGCACCGCCCTAAAGATCCCCAACCACGAGATGGCGGGCGCCCCGTTTCATTGTAGCAGATTTGATTGGTGAGTTATTTTTGATGCTTTATGGATGCGAACGATTCGGAGGTTGGTTGATGTCGTTCAAAGCTCGTGTCTTAAAGCGAGATCTAGAGGGATCCGTCTTTATAGAAGTCCGATTGATGAGAAGCTTCGATGTTAAGAAAGTCAGATTGACGGCAATCAATTTCAAAAATGACTAAACTTGTTCTGGCATACGCCTTTGCATTTGAGTGTTTCATCCGCTAGTTGAAGCTGGCGGAGCTAGAAATTAGTTGAGTGGCTTATCGATGGAAGAAAGAAAGAAAAGTTTCCGGAATGTTGGGTTTACGATAATAGTTCCATTCAGAACATCTTGTGGAGATTTTTCTTTCAACTCGTGCATGCGTGGGTTGAGTCAGTTTGGTGAGGTTGTGTCCATTATACCATGGGTGAGCTCAAAAGTATACTTGTGCCTGAGTCGCATATCCGTGAACATTTTGAAGGCAGTGCCGAAAATTTGATAATCGAAGATTTTGAAAGGGTTGGACAGAGAGTTTCGAGACGTGCAGGTGGGTATGCAAACCTGTATAGCTTATCTTGTGATCTTGTTATTTTGTTTATTCTCTTTTGTATTATTACATCATCATCATTTATTATGATTCATTCGTCACCATCAACTCTCAATTCAATGGGGATCTCAACTCAACACTGGTGAAACTCATTTCGCGGTATATCATGACGTTATCAACGGGGCCATCGGCCATTGGTCGCAAGGCGGGAAAAAGTTGTTCGTGTTCATCGTGTTCATATCTAACACACAACAGAAAACTGCATGCAGGGAGAGGAAGTGTGATGACGAAGATATGACGTTGTTCATAGGTTGTTATTATTATCAATGATGTTACAGATAATGAATTAGACACCGGGTGGCGTAGAAAGCCACTAGTACTCACTTATGCCTCGCAACCTTTTGCAGGATCCAGCCCCTCGCCACCGAGACAGTTGTTGACCAGAGCACGGGGTTACAGTTTGGCACTGCATTTGTAGTGAACCCGGTCACTTTATGTTGACGTAACTTAATCCCTCCCAGGGTTTTTGGTGTGTGCGCCTCAGTGTGCATGTGTGCTTTCCCCCCTCAAATATGACGCTCTTGAGTATGAGTGATAGCTACACCAGCGGAAGGTGTTCAACGAAGGTTCGGCCAATATCAATATCTAATGTATATTTAGCAGGTAATCACATGTCATGATGTCAAGAACATCCTTTCCCGAAGGCAGTGTACTATACGCTGCGATTGTCCTTCATACATGACTTGGAAAACATAAGACAGTCTGAGTCGGTGGTTATGGAGATTTCGTCATTCTTCGGCAATAATGCCCAAGGCCATTACGTCTTGTCGTCCACAACGGCAAAATGGGAAGGGAGGCCGAAGAACACCTTAACAACGGATCCCTAATTTCAGAACAGCCCGAATCGGACAGCAGGGTTGGGGCGAACGATGCGATGGAACATGGAGTAAAAAGCTGAGTTTTGGTGAGTTAGTGAACGAGAGAGACAATCCCATTATATGATACACATGACGGTCTTACGCAAGTACCTAAATATGTGACAAGAAGACGAGTGGGGAAAGTGATGCCCACGGAGAAACGACTAGGGAAGGTAAAAAATCCATCAAGGATTTCCGAGGTCTATCCTCGGAGTATTTATCAGGGCAAAGACATCGAGACGAAACAATATTAAAATTAAACGTCAGAATTACAGTGGACATGTTGGCTAAGATGAATCCTCTGTAAAAACTGGGGACCCCCTTGTGACATGAGATCTATCCTGACAACACTCAGTCAACTGCAGCAAGTTCCAAGGCCAGACCGGATCTTATCGATGAGGGCCCGCTTCATGAACTGCTCTTCGGCAAGTGATCGGACAGCCTGGTTGACCAACCAAGGAGAGATCAGCCATCTACCCAGATTCAAGAGTGATCCACACTTACCCTTAGAAACTTTTCCAGATCAATACGACCGGCGTTGAGAGCCCGATGAAGATGGTATATTGCATCCTCAATTGCATTGTCTTCTGCCACGAGATTAATAAGTCTATGGAAGGGCGCTGAGTTAGTGTCAAAGATTGACAAAACACCTAGCTTAACTGATCGTGGACGATGGTGGTAGCACAAACTAGTTCGTCGACCTCTGGGTCACCTTTACGGCGCAGATCGGACAGGACAGATTCAGCTTGTTGGACGGTACGTCGCGTCCTGTCGGCGACAATGTGACAGACATCTCTTACGGCTTCGAGTCGGGCCATTTCGTCGCGGATAGCGGGTCCGCCTGCAAGGAGGTCTGTCTGATGAGCCTGGAGGCGCTCTGCATCAAGGGCAGTGATGTGTGTTGACGAAGTAAGTTCTGACACGAGTTTGGCATGGACTTTCGAATGAAGGCTGAGTGTCTCTGGATTGGGTGGACGGGGAGGAGTGACTTCTGACCGCACCATATCTGGGGTGTCCTCATCGAGAAGGTTAGGAAGTGGCCCTGGTCTGGATGGAGGTGGAGGTGGAGGTGGTGGAGGAGGAGGTGGTGGCGGTGGACTGTGTGTTGTGGCGGCGGGCTGTGTCGATCAGGATAGGACAGGACAGGATGCAACAGAAGCCTACTGGACGAGCTCTGGCATAGAGGGGTGGTTCCTGTGAAAAGCAGGTGGTCATGATGTTGAGGAGATCAACAAGACTACATCCCTGCAGGTGACATCAGATAAGATAGACACGGATTAAGGGACAGTACCTCGCACTTGCGCTGCCAGTTTTGTATGTACTCAAGGTTGCAGCGACCACTGGGGTCGACAGTGGGGCCTGGCTTGACAAGAAGGTCTGGAGATGGGACGACATATACGATGGGAGGGTGAACGGGGTAATCGCGAGTGATCCAGAGTGCGACGGGGATGTTGTATTGAGCACGGCGGTAGGTGATGGGTAGGAGACCGTGTAGACAGAGGAGGAGGTGAGAGCGTCCGTCGTCAAAGGCTGGTGGAAATGTCAGACTTGATTGTTGCAAGAAATGAGAGATACGGACTGTATACATCGAGCTTTGGGCGGAGTGGAGGACAGGCAGCGAGAGCAGCAGTGAGATGGGCATAAACAAGCCCTGGGCTGTCGTACAACGCTGCTTTGTCGCGTAGCCACTGCTGAATGAGCGACATTTCCTGTCACGCAGTCACACAAGTGGAACCACTCCCAGGGCACATTCTCACGCCTTCCCCATCCGGTTGTACCAATCCCTTGGGTCTTCCCTGCCCTATCCAGCCATCCCATCGGGCCCCAAAATCTCCTCGCATCCCATGTGTCTCCCGGCACCGGCGCCCAACGCGGCAGCTGCTCCCAACTTCTTCCCTTCCCAGTCTCCGTCCTCCGTCCGCCTTCCGTTGGTCACTGCCTCTTTTGGAAGTTTCAAAGACCGTCTTGCCACACCGCCTCGTCTTGCGCACTATGGTTTTCTCCACCGGCCCTTCCAGATCGCTGCAAAGGGCGATGATGACCATGGCGCTATGTTCTGCCACCCCCGATCCAGATCTAGGCTGCTTCCGCTAAAATGGTGCTGCTGGTCTATCTCCAAACTCCCGGTTCTCACCTTCCCGATTGGTCGCCCCCATCTCGGATCTTGCTTTGGCCATATCCTGGCCAGATTCCAAGCAAAACTTCCACTATATAACGGCCATGTATCCCACTCTCCTCTGTTACAACCCCCATGCCTTTCCCCATGCCTCTCCCCCCTTTCTCAGATTCCAAGCCCCTCACTCCCCAGCGCAAGCACCACAAACTTCTCAAGGACGGCAGTGGTGCCGAGGTATGGCCCGAGGCCGTCGAGAAAATATTTGTTCAAGGTTCCTTTTTTCTTTTTTCTCTTGGCCTTTGACCCTCACCTCTCTTCCCCCAACCAGGTCTCTATGACTACTGCAGTTCCCCCTATGCGACATACCCCAGCTCCCATGGTAGGAACCGAAACCGCAACCAGTTCCTCGTCGAATACCTCTTAAAGCATGGTGTCTCGCGCTCTAAGAAGCAGATTGCAAGCCATATCCAGGTTCTTCGTAACATGTGGAAGGGAGAACCAGGTAGGACCTTTATCTCCCTCTCTCTTCACCTTATTAACTCTTACGTTTCAGAATATTGGCTCGTCGCGGGCGGGGAAGAAGTAGCCAACGTCGGTCCCCCCGTTGGCTCGAATATCAAGCTCGAGGACCACCATTGGTCTAGCGGGCTGATACCAATGGACTTTGACGACTTGGACGACTATTCCTCCAAGTCCGCTTCCCCTGATTTCTCCCCTCCTGAGCCTCACAATCAATTCTTGCCCGACCATGACCATCTCCCTACCCGTCAGCTTGACCTCAGGGTTGGTCCTCAGTACTCGTCAGGAACGACCCAAAACCTAGTGTCCTCAGCCCCCCCTTATCATACATCTTTCCATGGTGATTACTCCACCTTCTCAACCCCCTACTCACAAGTGCAACCTATGCGCGGAGATCTCTCCGTCGATGTCAATAGCTCATCTTCGTCCTCTGTATACAAGTATACGAACCGAGTCCGTGCCATCCGTCTGACGGCCAATGGCATGTCTCCTTTCATCATCAGAACAGACGCGCTTATACCTCCCAACTTGCCTTATGAGCCTCTTCAACTCAAAATCCGCCTCAGCCTATCCAACATACACGACGTCAACTGTCCGCCTGCTTTTGATGGTTTTTCAGCTAGCATCTGTTTCTCGCACGTCTGGTCATCTTCTGCAAAGTGCATCACCAAGACTTGTAATGACAGTACTATCGTTTCTGAACATATGGCTGCTCTCGAGGTAGCCGATATCACTCAGGGTGCCGTCAACGCTCTTATACCCGAATCTCACCTCAATCGCTGTCGGTGGATTGATCCCCGTATGTCTCCCCATTCTCCTCATAATCTATGCTTATCCTCCCTCATATGTGTAGGTTCTGCTACCACTATCTTGCAGGAAATCATCTTCGATGATGTGTCCTTGTTGTCCTTGATTTATGAGTTGGACAGAACATCGGGTAACCCAGTGCCTTCGGCCCAATTCTTAGGTTTTCTCAAGTACCCGTTCTTACGCGCCGGTTCATCTGGTAGCATACAACCCCCGCATCGACCATTTTCTTCAACGACTAGAGATTCCAGTGTCTCGTCGATTCGAGGTTTCTCTGACTCTCCTGTCAATTCATCAACTTCCGCAGGGTTAACTTTGTATCCGTATAACCCCCTTTCGAACACCTATTCCCATCCCACTGCCATGGTCATGAGTGATTCCAATGTCATTGGCCCAAGTGGTCTGCACATAGATTCGGTCCCCATGCATTCTCATCATGGGAGACAATCTAGTCAATCATTAGCCCAAGCTCTCTCACCCGTCAGGGCATCATCTTCGCCATCCTAACTTTTCCTTTCTGATCCAGGATTGATTCAGCTCCCATGACCCTGTTCGAATTTGGTAGTGCCCTCATTGCCACATCGCGACCCCAATCCATGCTTTGCCTACTCCTCCATCCAGGTCATATCAATTTGTCCATATTTACCCATGGGGGAGACCATGCAGTGGTTACTGGAAAAATCCCTGGACACCTCTCATACCTTTCTTATGGTCTTGCGTTCAAATTTGCATCGTGGTATCAAGCTTGTGCATATGTCCTGGACATTGATTTTTGGATTCTGACTTCACCTACCAACTGAGGACGGTTCTTGTATCTTCCTCTTCTCCTCCTGCCCTGCCCACGCCCCTGTGCTTCTAATCTGTGTTCTGATCCTGGTGATTCATGTCTTTTTCGAAATTGGGTTATTAATCAAGCTATCTATTTCACACAACACAACATAACCTTATCCATCCCTCACATCATATTGTTCATAATTCTTATTGTATCGGCCATTTCGGTAATATTTTTTACCTACATCACTTCCAATGAAACATTCTTAACATTCTTATCTCTAGTAACACTAGTAATATTATATTATATTACTGTATTTCCGTCAATTTTGTTATGACTTTTTGCACCCCCTTCCAGTGCCCTCGCCTATGTGTATTTCTATCTTTAAGAAAACTCGTGCTGTCTCTTGATGACGATATACATTTGAGTTCACACTATACTTCCTGGTTGCTCGGGATTTTTCCACCCCTGCAAGATTGTGTGGCCAGACTACCCTCGATCATCATCCAATTTGATTATCCATTTTTGGATCAGGCTTCGACCTAAATATAAGGGATTCGGATATCTCTAACAATCTGATCATGTGGGAAGCCTTTACAACTTAAGCGGTGGCTATCCCTTGACTTAGGTACCCGCTTTGTTTCTCCCTTTCTTTCATCAGGAAACCGATGAGCATCTGATTCCCATCGCACAAAAGAGGGCTAATAGCTACCGTACCGATCATCCGAGAGACGTAACGACGTGTTCACCGCCGTACTGTAGTTGAGCAACTTTTCCGCCGCAATGCGTACACTACAGTCCATGTGATACGCTGCAAGGACCTGAAGCTCCCAGAACGCAGTACCATATGGATGACAAAGTTGGGGATCATCAACATCAGCACGATAGTTACCATCGAAGATGTGGTCTTCTGCAAACAATAGAGTCTCTAGTTTCGGATTTTTCGCGATCAGGTCGTGGACAAGATTCAAGGCCCGAAGCGCCGAAGTTCGAGGCCAGTGTAGTGATGCTATGAGTAGTCTTTTGGAGAAAGCTGCGGACCGCTGAGGAGGAGCCGCTGCAGTTCCTCCGGTCCGAGGAGAAAAAATTATTCGTAAAGCGCGGAAGAGGAGATCGGAGATGGATGGCGGTGGTGATGAGATTGAGAGGCTACTTGTCTCAGCTGGTGATGATGAAGACTCGATGTCACCCATCAGACTCAAAGGGAGGATCATTCCGTATAACTGGGTGACGAAGTCGTCTAGATCAATGTTAAGTGCTTCGCCTGTAGATGAGAACAGTAGACCGTCATTCGTGATGCCCCACAGGATAATTGATCAGAAATGAGTCAGCAAGAACAATGGCCAGGGTAATTTCTCACCTTGTCCGGAGAGTAATTCAAACGCTGTGATAATGCAGTGTAGTCGGTATTGGGTGAGATCCTTTGTTGGTTCCACAGCCTCTTCGGCATTTTTCATGTCATCGGCGTCCAATGAAATCAGATCTTTGAAAACCTTCATGAGGTCTTGGAAGAAATCAATGTTGACGAGGTGCGCAAACTTTCCAATGCCTGCCAAGGCCGCCGGTAAGAGTGGGCTTGGCCCAGGATGTTTGATGATCCGGAAGTAGAGAGCGAATACAAGTTTCAGTGTCTCCGTTTGCTACTTTGAGCATCAGCAATCACTCCAATTTGTATTTGGAAGTGGAACATAGTTCGCAATAGCTCCAAATGGGAGGTAGAGGTCGAGTCTGATGACTTACCGTTGTCGCCCGTTCTTCTTTGTCAACTTCGGCTTCTGCTTCGTGCATCTCCTTATCTATTTCCTCTTTTTCCTTGAGTGCCTTCTTTGCCTTCTTGCTGAGGTAAGGCTGTTCGGCCTTTTTACCCTTCCGGCGGCGCTGATCCCGAGTATTCTGTCCTTCCTTTTCTACTTTTGTATCAGACGCTCGTACCCCAAGTTCGGTCCGAAGCCGGAGGTACAGCAGACATGAGAGCACATTTGGATGGATAGAAAATCCACGCTCTTTGATCATACGGTTCAGCATCCGTACGATTTCTAGGGAGGGAGAGCCGGTCAAGTCCTCTCGGAAGACTTTATTTATGGTGCTGATGCAAAGTTCCGAGGACTATGAAAGGATCGGCCAAGGAACGCCAGCAGTCAGCAGCACATGAATGAGAAGAAATAAGGAGCCTGACCTTATCCCAAGACTTTCGACTTAGTCTTGCTACGATGCATGAAATGAGATTGACGCTGAAGTTGAAGTGAGTGACTTCTGCCAAAAGAGTACACATGCAAGACAAAGCTGTCTCGGCAAGCTCAGTACGTTCTAGTGATAACTGTAGCTCATGAATACCTGTCATATCCACAGACAAGACTTGCCTTTGATTTCAATCTCGAGTGAGCGTAGATAGGACTGATATACCACAACAAGACCTTGTTCCCATTCACGAGTCCGAGCAACCATTGAACTGACTTTCTCGGCCTTCTCCTTATCTGTAAATGGCCGTATCCGGTATCCAGGTATAACATCCTTGAAAATGGTCAGTTGAGACAGGAAGGTAAGCTTGCGAATGATAGAATCATTAGCAATCGGCTTGGTTTGAGTCGGCGTCTTGATCTCGCGTAATGAGAATGTATGTAGTCGACGCAGAAGACCTAGCTACATTGGGCATTAGAACTTCACTGAGACGAAAGTCAAGGTTTACGTACACTATTTTCTGGCTCAGCTAGGATTTCCTGGCATATACTTGCAATCTGTTCCTTGGCAGCTTCAACTTGTTCTCTTTTAGAAGACTTGGTCATGATATCAGCGATAGCGGCACGTCCAAAACGTGCACCGGTCGTGATGTCCTCCACGTTCGTTTCTGGTTTCCGAAGTAAAGCCTCCTTTTCACTTTCGTCTGAAGACTGCTCGAAATCGGACATTATGAGTACCTTCGCACTCTTTCTTATTGTACCGTCCGGGAGCTTGATAGGTAATCCTTTGATCTTCTTGGTTTGAGTTTCCTCCTCATCACTCCATGAAGTGTACCGTTTGCGAGGCAGCTGCTCGTAGGGCATTTCGGCATCCGAATCAAGTTCAAGTCGTGATACATTCATTTCGTCCCCGGAGATTGGAACTTGCTCAGATTCTTCACTGTCAGATGGGGCGCTTTCTGCCTCCAAGCCCCCGTCGTCGCTGGAGCTCAAGGATGGAAGGTCGTCATGTTTTCGTGCTGCACGAATAGGCTTGTCAAGCTGATGTAGTCGTTCAAGCTCAATTTTGCTCCTGAATTGGTGAAAATGAAGCTAGGCTCAGACGAAGCGGTTCAAAACGGCCTGACCTTGTGATACCCTTGTGGTCAAGTTGCTTGAGAAATGAAGCACTGCGTAGGACGTCTAAATCTTGGTCCGATAGCTGGATTCTCTCATCTTCATCATCGGTTGCTTCCGTTATAGGTATAGGAATGTATTTTCTCTCCAATGCCTTTCTTTTTACCTTGTAAATTTTACTTTTTGTACTTTTTGACTTTCTCGTGAAAGAAATTTCATTATGTGTTGCTTTGTGCTTCTTCAGTGGCACCTGTCGGGAGTACATGAGACTGGGCATGGTAAAACAATCGTAGCTCACCTGCTTGATGGGGTTTGCTGAACGCTTGCCCTGGGCTGGCATGTAAGGTGAACGTAATCGGCGAAGGAAAATCAACACAGCCACCTCGGACTTGGAACAGGCTACAACAAATGGACGACGTTCCACCGCCAACGGACCATGCTGTGAGACCACACCACATAGGCTTATTGGTCATTCTATCTCTTGCATTTAAGGATGCCCAGCATAAAGACTTCCCGCCTCCGTTCACACTCCACCTCTACCGCTGTCTTCTGAACGAGATATCTGAAGTACTCAACCTCTGTTGGACTTCTGTTTCTATTTCAACTCTTTGAACGGTATCCAGGTCTGCCAACCAAAATCTTATCTTGAAGTGGTTAAGGAAATCGCGTCTGGCCCCCGTGCAGAACTTGAGACTTGTCGGACCTTTCTTGCCAATGCACGCTCAATGGTGACAATTGAATCAAAGTGTTTCGGTACTGGCGCTTATGTGTCGACAGCCAGAGACGCTTGACACGCCGGACAATCTCACAATGTTTTTTTCTAGTGAGTTTATGATCCCAATACCAGGAATATGCTCAAAGTTGGCCAAGACATTCCGATCTTGTTCGTAGAGAAGTCTGCAAATGTGAGTAATGGCTCCACCAGAGGACATATTTGACAAAAATTGATCTTCTCCTAGGACAACCCTATCTTTGTGGGTCTAATGCACGGATTGTATTATTAACTTATTCAAGGCACAGCAGATGCGTAGATCTCTCTTTGGATATTTTTGTCGCCGCTGCGTCGTGAGCTTTATCAAGTTGTCTTTCTCTGGCGTGGTAAAGCTGCAGAAAGATTACCAAAGCTGGATTGGAGGAGACCTGGCCGCTGGGTATGACGTCATCCTTAAGGAGCAACTTACAAATGGTCAGTCAGTAAACGGTAGTTTGGATAAAACGCATAAGCTTGATCTATGATGACAGACACCATTCTATTTAGAACACACGTAGATAAGAAGGCATGGGCCAAACCAGAATCCTTTGAGTCGTAAGTGTATTGTTTCCTGAGTTGCGTGGATGTCACGCCCACATCTCAGTTGGGAGAAGGGCCTTGCGGTGGGAGATGAAAATATGGCCATCGAAAATCTTCGACGATTTTTTGAACAACAATTCAATCACAACAATGATTCGTGAGACTGACTGTGTTCTGTCTTTACATCTCAATCAATGTTCACAGAGGACTCCGACAACATGCACTCTTGAATTTAGTGAGGATGCATTATACACACAGAGAGTATGATGCGGCTCGCAAGGTAAGTGTTCATCTATCATTGGGCATTAGGTGATCTCTAATACGAGTTGTGCAGTTGTTATCGGAAGCCATAACTGTTTCAAGGACCAGTGGCGATCGAGTAACACTCCAAAATTGTGTCAGGTATGTCCTACTGGCAACCTCTGCGGCTCTCGAGTTTGAGATTTTCGTTACTGTAGTATGCTTCACCGACTTCCCTCGTCAGGTACTAAACAGGGACCAACGCCAAACGAAATGCAACCCGATCTTCATCCTCTCGAAGTATTCTATGACGTTGGCAAACTATCAGATGTGTGTACAAAAGATCAGTGAATAAATTCATTTTGACATGAAGGACAGGATCAACCCATTTGTATGGCCTTCAACAAGCTTATGCAAGCAATCGGTGTACAGGATCATTGGATTAACGTTCAGCTCATGTCTCCTCCTGAGGAAGAGCTATGGGTTCAGCATGCAGTCCAATCAATTGTTTGGAGATTGACAGGTGTGCATCAAAGCCTACATCGGAGGAAAACTGAATCAATCCAAAGGATGCGACAAACTCGCAACAATCGAGGAGAATCTGATCATGGCTTTCACTCCGCTTGGAACATCGGATGAAATGAGACTTTCAATTGTGTTGAACCGTGCGGATCAGGTGTGTAGAGTAGTTTTTTTTCATCAACCACTCCCCTGGTAAATTAGACTGAACCTGTAGAATGCTCGGATGGGCTTATATGACCAGAGCATACGTAACCTTCTCGACCCAGCTGTCTGGAGCGGTCTGAGCATGGATGACTATGGATTTTGGGCTCACGCGATCTGGAATATACTGGCCTTACGGGCCACGCGAAGGTAGGTTTACCGCTTCCTCTACGGAATGTATCATCATCATTTGTAGAGGACAAAAACGAATGTACCAAGAGGTACTGCTCGTCCACAGACCGGCTGCATATCACAATATGAAATTCTTCGACCTCAATCATGAAGGACCTCCGAGGGCGAAGATCCACGAGGCTCTGGGTGAAGTTCTTAAACTGAGAGTATGCTTTTCTGGCGTGTGTGATGACCTGAGATTAATGTCGACCCAGAAGTGCGGACAAGCTACAAACGGGATGGAGCACCTACTCAAAGCACTCTGGCATTCGGAATTTTTATTTAGATTGCATGAGTATAGGACGGGGATCATTCTTCTGGCTGATGTTGGATTGGAGTTCGGGATGTCGAGACGGTCTCGCGCATTGGTTGATGACATCATGCCCCAGGTGAACCCTTTTCGAATAAGCCAAATTGTGCTAAATGACACCCGTAATAGATCATCTGTGGGAAAGATCCCGAGCAGCGGGGTTTCGCCTCCTTCACTCTGGCACGAGCCATCATTGCCTCGGGTGAATCAAACCGTAGGTTGAGCTAAGCTCCACAAGCAGTCCACAAATCTGATCCTCATGGTACAGCTGACTCTCTCAAAGAAGCTTTGCCTTACTTGCTGGCCGCGGAGAAGGATTACGAGGGCCTTATCATTTTGGAGGCTTTGCAAGACATTCAATATTTAATTTCAGTCGTTTATCACAATCTCAACATGATAAGCGAGCGCGACGCTGCTGCGCGACGGCATCACGCAACCATGGAGCGGAGAGAAAAGCTGGCCGTTACTGTCGCGGACGAGGAAGTCGATACTATTTTAGACCTTGTTGGCAAGATAGGGATAGCTCTTGCAAGTCGGAAGTGATCGACATGTTCGTGCGGTTTCTGGTTAGTTACATCGCAATCATTGATCGGAGGATCTTGACAACCATGCTACTAATCACTCCGTTCTCTAGTCAATTGGAATTGACCATATGTGCCCTCCTGTCTTCTACCGCTATAGCTCTTCGTCTTGGAATTGGTGCTTGGGTGTCAGAGTACGAGGACTTGATGATAATAAAGGGACAATTATGTCATCTCACACTGAAAATTAAAAGA
>Ga0153951_1000039_pt1 | contig 46777 bp, 66 predicted proteins | sample TSNJ035MetaG_FD_102278 | JGI IMG/M metagenome (GOLD analysis project Ga0153951, IMG submission 102278) | Attine ant fungus gardens microbial communities from New Jersey, USA - TSNJ035 MetaG | ecosystem: Host-associated > Fungi > Mycelium > Unclassified | place: USA: New Jersey, Wharton State...
AGAACCGCATGGTCAACACATCCGGTAGGTGAGATAGATATTCAATTGTATGATTATGTTTCTCGAGTCAGAGTAACCTCTCGTTCATGTAGTCCTTAGATATGCAGTTGAATTAATTGTAGAAGATTATAGTTATGCTATCAGTAATGTACCAAGAGTTTATGGCTAAGATGAGAGAAGGATTACAGACAAGATGTTGGAGGCAGTAGGGTGAAAAAAAACCAAGTTTACCCAAGAAAGGAAAAGAGTCTCATTGTCATGCCTATCAGAAACCTAAATCGCACTTCCAAGCCTCTTCTCACGTACCCAGTCCCAGCTTATACCGCAGGACCATGATGCACCAAAAACAACACCATCATATCCACCGCTCAACATCCGCCATCTTCCTCTCACCAGTCTATCCAACTCCGTGGCAGCCATCTTATGATAGAGGTGAGTTGATCGGTATAGATTGTGAATGCATGTCCCGTCACATGGTTGTACATCCTGCATCTCCCGTTCCTTTTGCTCTTGTGCTTAATGACACTCTAGCTGCCTCGTAGAACACTTCTGCAACGCCTCTATTATGTTTTGAGCTGCATTCTGAAGGCGGTCATGATGCATGAGATGTTCACATATTGAAGGACGAAGATGAAATACGACGGTCGTGACGATTGTGAGTGGAGGTTAAAATAGAAGTAGAGCGATAAGTTGCTTTAGTGGGGAGTGAATTCGGAGGGAAAAGGTCAACGTACCGAGATACCGCGATGCACGTAACCTCCGTGCAACAGTTAGGCCCTCTTCATATTGCACAGGATGCATTCCGTATCGTTGTAGGCGATCTTTGACTGCTCGGTCGTCTCGTAAATCGCATTTGAGCGCTGTATATATAGTTCAGCGAGACAAGTTCTTCTGACTGTTGAGGGAGAGGAGAGGGAACAGAAGAATAAAGCTATGCGCTTACCTACGAGGACGAGCTAGAGCAGTTGGAAGTCAACTAGATCGAGCGATCGAAGATTTGAACTCACCTTAACGCCGGGACAGTACTCTAGAATTTCATCCAACCACTGCAAGTGCATGATTGGATGAGTATAGGTAAAATGGCAGGAGACACACACCTTGGACTCGACATTCTCTAATGAAGTTGGATTGTCGACAGAGAAACAGATCATAATCACATGTGTTTCGGCATAGGACAGCGAGCGCAAACGGTCAAATTCTTCCTGACCTATATCAACAAAAGGCACATAGGCGTTGTTGTAAACATCAGTTATTCATTCCACAGTACACTGGGCTGCGTCGCAAGTCGCGCTAGCACAAAGTGAGTCAAAGACACGGACCAGCTGTATCCCATAGACTGAGTTCAACTTGTTGATCATCAATAAGAATATCGTGCACGTAGTTCTCGAAAACGGTTGGCTCGCTAATTTATTTGTGAAAAGAGGTTGTCGTTACGGGTACACTGGATAGAACATGGTCCGGCGTACTAGACTTGAGTGAAGAAGCCTCTCGTGAAGACGTTGAGTAGTGATGTCTTTCCTGGATAAACTCTCAGTTAGGAGGATGGAGAGACGAGGGTTGGGTCAAGTACTAATGCATACCGGTCGCACCATCACCGCAGACGACGACCTTGTATATTCTGCTTAAACTAAATCCAACGAAAGGGGTGCAGGGCTGGAGTACCTTTCTTTGTATCTACATCGCCAAAATCTGAGCTTCTCCAATAACGAGTAGCTTGTAAACATACCGGTCTTGACCGTGCAAAAGAGCCGCTGTGCGATGAAGAGCCACAGAGAGGCATAATGAGCGCAGAAGGAAACCAAAATAAAGCGTCCAAGAACGGTGTGTACATCACGTGAGAATCTAGTTAACACCAGCAGAATCTTTCATTGTTCAACCACTCTACACTTTCCTTTCCATACCATTTTATCGCCGGAAAATGTTCGTCTCTCTCTACAACAGAACTCCCAAATCTTCTACAAGCATCTGCCAGATCAGGTGGAAGGTTCCAGACCTCGACCGTACCCAGACCATGGTCCCTGGCATATCTCAGCACCTGTGCTATCAACCTCTCAATATCCTCCTCGTTGGCCCTCAACCGTGTCAAGATCATCGACTTTGACGACTCCCTACGAAAATCACACGTCCATGTTGCAAAAGTTCCATCCCCAATTTGCAAACCACAATACTGCGGTGGGTTTGGGATATATCTGTCGAAATGATAGTGGAGTCTAAACCACTGGAATTCCGCTACACCCTCATCCGGAAGAAAGCTGAAATATGTTTGAGTTCTGCCTTTGGATTGAGTTGCTTGAGTAACTTCAGCCTCGATATGCATAGCGTCCTTTTCCCAGATGGCCTTCGCCGATTCTTCGTCCAACCAAGTTACTTCCTCCTCCTCCTCCTCCCGGATTCCGGATAAGTCCACCTCATGAACATTCCAAATGACTGAGAATGGATCTCTCACGACCCATCCATCTTCTCTCTCTACACCTTCACCCATTCCACATCCTTGATAAAACGTCGGTCCAACATCACTCCACAAAGCCGCTACAGACGCATCACCAACCTCTCGACGTGGTCCAGGACCCCATTGATCTTCCGGAAACGTCTGTGTCTTTAAGTAATCTTCGTTTGCCAAAACCCAGTGAAGAAGTCGCATCATATGTTTACCATATCCTTTCCCCCGGTATTGAGGTAGCGTAAAAACACTAGCGATAGCATATCCCACCCCATGTTCAATAACGCCTCGAGAGGGGCGACAAATGACAATTTTTCGTTTGAACCTGGTAGAAGTATCAAACAAAATGCATGAATAGTTAGAATGTGTTTTGCTCTCACGTCTCGCATGAACAAAGAAAGTTCAATGTCGTTGGATCGTTCCTTGGTGCTAACACCCTGTTCGTCTATCTTTTTAACAATATTCGAAAGGCAAAAAAAATACAAGCCGAACTTGCCAGGTTAAAAGCTTTCCGTCTCTTGCAAACTCCTTCTTCTCACCGATCCTTTCTCGATGAATATATTCCTCCAAAGTTAACCCAGTCGCCCACTCCGCCGCAGTATGTTTCCAAGATGCAACGGTTTGTTCTCCAGTAGCCACATACAGCGATAAATCAGATAGCTGCATCGTCGGTATGTCAAATAAGATATCAGTCGATCGAAAGAGCAATTTTTCACATGTTCCATTTTTGATATTATATAAATCCAAAGACACGATACACCAAGATACCCAAAATAATTCAATCGTCCGTCCATTGTCAGAACAGAAAACCAGAAAAACTCTTCGAATCAAGAGCCCCCAAGACCTTCCTCAACCTGTACAACAATCTCCTCCAAACCCTCGATCCTTTCCTTCAACACACCCTTTACTTTCTCTACCACTCTATCAACTCTCGCAAACGTTGTTCTCACACTCGAATGAGGACCTGCAGGATCATGTGATGAAGGTGCAAGTTGGATATGTATTGAACCGATAAGCGTCGAAGAGTCTTTAGGCCAAAACCTCGGATTGGTATAGGATTGAAGGTCAGGTATTGATAGGAGCTGGACGAATGAGTACATTGAAGTACCAGGAGAAAAAATTACACACTTCAGACAATGCTTCTTGGATCTTGGTGTCCTTGTCAGATACATCCAAAGCAAGAATCTTGCCAGTATCGAGTACAAGAGGTATAACACTAGCAGCAATCAACACAGCGATAAACAACGACGCTATTGGATCAAATCCTGTCCAACCATAAAACTGGATAAGAAGCGTTGAAATAATGACCCCGACTGATCCCAGGGTATCCTGCAATTCAATTGTTGAACTCAATCAAATGAACAAATCAAACAAGCAAGACTTACAGCCATGACATGTAAAAACACTCCACGCATATTATGACTATGTCCTTCATGACCACCACGTTCACACGACCGTTCATCACGGTGATGCTGCTCCATATGCTCATCACGCACAAACTTGTAATTAGGCGTTAATGGACTTTTATCGTCCCAAGACACTCCTCCTGGACCAGTATGAATCTGCAACGACGTTGATCTTGGGTGCCCCTGACTATCTTTCTGAAGATGGAGATGCGCAATTGATCCAGGTGTAAGTAAAGACGATGACGACATCGACGATGGCAGTGTCGGTGGTAGCGGAGGAATGGAGATAGGCTTGTGAGCAAGTGAGATAGAGCGTTGATGTGTAGACTTGTTCAAGGGAAAGGATGTAACAGAGAGAGTGCGGGAATGTGTGTGGGTATGAGAATGAGGATGATCAGAATGGTGCTCATCGCTCCTCGGGAACTCGAAGTGAGAATGTGTTGCCGAGAGAGGCGGTTGTGAATGAGAATGATTATCTGTAGAGGAATGTAAATGTAGATCATCACCGGAGTGCGAATGGGATTCAAAAGCAGGGCTGGGCAATGAAGGGGAAACTGAATGACTATGCGAATGGCCATGGTCATGACCGTGTCCACCATGACCATGACTATGTCCACCATGCCCATGCCCATGCGAATGGCCCTGTTTCATAGTCGTTAACCGTCACCTTGCAGTTAAGAAACAGAAGGAACGCACATGATGATGGTGTCCTCCCATAGCAAACATCCCGAATAGGTTGACACCTAGACCGACTGAACTGACAAGCAGCAACTGACTCGTGTTCATCTCAGGAGGCTCTAAGCTGGAAAAAAAAATCACTTCAATGATGGAAAACAAACTCCGGAGAACATCCACCTACATGCGCTGTATAGCCTCGAAAACGATAAATATCGAAATCAGAATCAGGAAAATTCCATTCGCAAACCCCGACAGCGTTTCAATCCGACCATATCTGAAAGGGACAACAACTGAGTCACACACGACTAATTAAACCAGGATCATAGTCACTCACCCATACGTGAACCGTTCATTAGGTTCCCAAGTTGCCATGACCGACGCAAACAAGCCAACACCAATAGCCATGCAATCGAACGCCATATGAATAGCTTGACCAACAGTCAGCTCTGATCTCAAATAAGAGGGTCAACTTCACGCACCATCAGAGATGAGTCCCAAACTATTCGTCCAAACTCCATACAGCATCTGCACAAGCATATAACACAAATTAAGACACAAAAAATAAAATATTTTGCGCGATTCTGGATTTGAGAGTATCGTCTTCATATAAAGCTTGACCAATTTCGAAGTAGGTGTCCTCGGCCGAGAGGTCAATGCGTCTAAACTCTCTGGGAACATTCCTGGGATACAAAGAAATAAGGAAATAAGAAGTGTAAAGCAGAGTAGAAAACAGGCAACCCACCGACGTATAAAAGTCCTGCTACTAACAGATCCGACCATCGAGGAAACTGGTTAAATGCCAAAGGACCGAGTATCAAAGACGCCATGAGAACAGTAGGAAACGACAGAGCAAAGTGACCGGGCGAGTTCATCTGATGATGCAATGATCGTGCCGCTATGGGTGCACGAAACAAAAGCATGTAAGCAATCATAGGTATAATTCCCAATGAAGCAAGTGGAAGCGCGGGTGTTATTGGTGAATGAAGCTAAGAGAAATGACGACAGTCAGCATTCATACACCGAACCTAAACGGGCAATCAGGAGTGAAGGACGTACAACAATCGTTTTGAAAGCATAAAACGGCAAAGCAATGATTGAAGCCACAAGTATCGCAACAGACATCACAAATGTCTCTCCCAACGAAGGCGCAACCAGACTCAACGTATGATCCAATGCTGATGTTGCAATGCCATGCAAGACAAGTGCACCGTATCCAGGAATGTATCGCCAGGCAGTCGTAGGAGAAAACTGGGAATCAAAGAGGAGAGATAGACCAGCTGCAATTGCTACAGCTAGCGTTTTTTTATTAGGCTATATACGTACAAGCGCGTCAGAGATAAATTGGGAGGAGGAGGAGACAGACTTACGGAAGAGGCAGATAAAAATGTCCTCACCCATAACTTCGCAAAATACGCAAACATAAGGGTCCTAGACAAACATGAGAACCAGCTCTCCTCTTTTCATTCGAGGTAATAGAAGAAAACAAGTACTACCGCACCGAAACGACGAAAGCCGGTACAACGCCGTAAACAAACATGACTGCTGTAACAGCACCAACACACCCGCTAACCCAAGCGCCGACCACTTTCCGACATACAAGTCAGGTCTTGTTTTGAAACATACATTAGCAGCAGAACACACACCTCAATATTCTTCCTCTTCATCACTTGTTGCGTCATCATCTCCCACCCCAACACACCCAACCCACCACATGCCAAGACACGCATCACAACCCAAAAAACACCAATATCAAGATCCAGCAGCCATTCCTTTGCAGACTGCACCGCTACCACAAACAGAACATCAACAACTACAAGTTTGGGTATCTGCCTGCCTGGTATTCTGTGATCATACCAAAAAAAGAACACGCAAAATGGTGGGGAAGTGGGGCCAAAGTTTCGAATAGTGCAAGAAATGACGAGTCAAAATTCATCTGTCTGGAACAAGCTGTCACTAACGAGGTGGTTATGACTTTTGCAGGATTCAAGCTGATTTTATTCCGTGTTCGAGCATCAGGTACAGACATGGCTCGTCGTCGTCTTCGTCGCCGAAATCACGAGGATGAAACGAAAGAAGCAAAGGCGATCAACGATGTGGTCGAATGAAAACCAGTACAAATAAGGATATATACTTGTACATCTCAAGACAAGAATCCAAAAAAAGAGCAAATAGAGATGCGTGGTATCTACCAATGTAAATATACAGTACGGTCATCTGGTCATCTGGTTTACAGATTAAAGATCAAGAAAATCAAGTATCTGACGAGAAGAAACTTCAGCGGAACTGTGCCATAAAATTATACCACGAGGCATTCAGATCCTGCGGTGGACTCGGGATCTCAGGTGAGGCAGACATCATCTGTAAATTATGATCATTGCCACCTGCGTATCCGAGAAATTCTGGTAAAACCCTCCCGGAGAGCTGTGGTATACTATTTTCGGTGTACATCATTTGCGATGGTTCATGAGCTTGCTGTTGGTGTTGCTGGAATGTCATGGAGTTTGAGTGGTGAATACGACTGTGCTGGGAATGAAGTGCAGGATGATGATGTGTCATTACAGATGAGTGTTGTTGTTCAGCAGAAACGGGTGACAATCTAGAAGGTATATTTGCTTGCTGCTGGAAGGCTATTGGTTGCTGAGGCGATATCGAAGGCTGATGTGTTTGAGAGGGCGGAGACATATGTTGATTATTAGGTTGGACAACACCATGGACAGAAGGGTACATCGCATACTCCTGCGCTTCCATGGCTCCATACCCCTGGTTGATATTCCCATAACCTACCCAAGACTGGACATCTTCCACTGCCCGGTAGGCCTGTAGAGGAGATATAGACTCCGAAGGGATCATGGGAGGTGATGCTGATTGTGACGATCTAGACCCGAAAGAAGGGGATTGAGATGGGCGCTTTGATACCAGCCGTGTCATTCCTCCAAGAGTGGATAGTTCAGTCACCTCGTTCTTGACTCTGGCTGGATCAATGGGAGGTGAGCCTGGCAATGTTTCTGCGAGTGCCGTATGTGCTTTATCTCTCAGACTTGCTAGGATGGGCTGTAAAAATCAGACAAGGGGATCAGGACCTAGACACACCACCTACTAGGATTTTCTGGGTTCGGGTAGTGTCAGAGACACGGTTAAAGAGGTTATAAGCGGCGTCAAGGTATGAAAGTGCAGAGGGAGCTAGTTGCATCTGAGCTTTGATAGCGATCGACCCCAAGACGATCTGGGAGACCAGAGTTTTTTCTCATGACCGAAAAGCCCAGCATATTCCACTCACTGAGCATGAAAACACATGTGTAAACAGAAACCACATGCGTTCCGTCAGGGCTGGATGTTGCTTGAACAAACTCTCGATCAAACCGACGAAAGAACAGGCACTCCTATAGGCAGCAAGGACTGATGGCCCATATTTGCTTCCCATAGGATCCGTAGGATTGTCTTCAAGAGCCTGAGCAAAAAAGCCTCGGTGCATGTAAAAGAGAGCTGAAAATCGGTCATCAACATAATAGATTCATGAGAGAGGAAGGGTACCCACTGATTTCTCTGATAGCAAATGCGATATACCGCTGCATGGTCAACTCTACCGAGGGCTGGCCAACTTGCTTTGAACCCCCAAAGCCAGGGATTTGTAAACTTGGAGGGGTATGGAAATTTCTCACTTTCTTGTCAAGGTCGATGATGACCTTGTAAGAAGGGGTTTTAGCACCGAAAGCGGTATTGTGAACGTCACTTAGGCATAATGCGGAGAAGCGATGTTTCCAAGCCACGACTAAGGGGAAATGAGAATGAAGAGGTAATGAAACGGAGTGTGGCGTACAATCCATTTCTACTTCACCCTGGGAATTGACGGTAGTATCAGTTGGAAACTTGCAATCGATATGGGCCGAGGACAAGGAGGGTGGACGGCCATATGTTAGACTCTGAAGCAGGAGAGATCAGTCAAGATGGGTGAGAAGAGAATTAATGCACGCACTTGCCAAGAATCGTAAGTAAGTAATTCGTAAAATAGAGCACGACGTCTGAGAGTCTCCTCTGCATCGACTTTCCATTTACCGCTATCTCGGTCTTGAGACGGGTAGATGAGTGACAAGGGAAAGAGGAAGCAAGAAAAGTCTCACGTAGGCCGACCTAAAGTGAAGGTGAGGACAAGTGATTGGAGTAGGAGGAGAGGGGGATACTAACACTCTGAGCCATCTTGACGATAATTCCCATGATGATCCATCTTGGGCTTGACATTTCGGAAAGAAACATAAAATGGCACATGAGGAGCTTGAGAAAGAAGGGTAAGGATGGAGATATAAAGGACAGAGAAACATACCAGAGCTTGGATGGCTGCTATGGACTGTTCTTCGAGGACGGATTCAAGAGCCAAAGAGGCTCTTGCGAGCTGATAAAACTGCATGGACTGGGGATTATGAGGGGGTGAGTTGAGGTCCAAAAGGCTGCCGAGGGCCAGGGTCATGAAGAGGACGGCTATGTGATGTGGACTGGGGGGATCTTGTGGAAGGGAGGAAGGGTTGTAGATGGGGCGGAAAAGAGTGTCATAGAAATCGAGTTGGCTAATGGGAGTATACCTGAAAGAAAAGAGAGAAGTCAGAGAAAAAAAAGAAGAGATAGAGGGGGGACGTGCATCCAGGCAGCATGACGGTAATAGAGGTCGGTGAGTCGTTGGGCGGTGGAGGCGTCTGGGAGATAACTGATGATGGTGGTTCGGATGTCGAGGGCGGTGGAAATGCCGATGGTATTGAATGGGAAAGCGGAGGTTAACCAGGAAAGGTCTTCTGGGATGGATGAGTCGTGAGCGGACTCTTCGTCGCCGTTGTCTTCATTGGCTTCATTCTACACAAAATGTTAATGGACGGAGCGGGGACAGAAGAGCTCATACCTGCAAAAGATACTGTTGGAAGAGTTTAGATTGTGTCAAGATGAGAAGAGAAGAAGGCGTACCCAGGAATTGGCGGTGGTGCCGAAGAAGTTGGAACGACCATCGTGGGAAATGTAGCTTTTTGGGATGATGAGCGTGTGGCGGGCTAGATAAAAGAAGTAGGATAGGCGTACAGGGAGCCCAGGGCGTCGATAGTGTCAGGCTGGTCTTGTTTTTCGTCCCTGGGGATGACGGTGTCGGTGGGCTCACGCTCGAGGGGATATTTTATCTGAAGCAGCTCTTGTGAGAGGAGGGGATGCGGCTGGTCGGAATAGCAACCATGGGCATCTGCAAGGGCATCTTCGAGTAATCTGACACGGGAAGAAAGGTCGTGTATTTTTTCATGAAGGACCTCTGTGTTTGCGAGGACGAAGCTAGGCAATGTATTAGCCCGAGAAAATAAAGGAAAGAAAAAAAGAAAAAAAGAGGCACCGGTTGCCCTTGCCAGTGGTGAGGGAGCCCTGTGGACAAATTGCGGCACAACCCTTCTTGACACAGTTGGCGCAAGGGAAGACTCTGCTGCATTTGAGTTTGAGGCGCCTGCACTCTGCACAGGACAGTGCAATGCCCCGCCGCTTGCTGCGCTCCATCGTGTCGCTCTCAGGTCTGTCTGTTGTCACCTATTTGCCCTCTCTTTCCTTCGTACGTCCTCTTTCTCTGCCTCTTCTCCACGGATGATCCTTAGATGACGAGTCCGATTTCCGTGACGAGTCTTATATTATTTCCATTCATGCCTTTCTGACCCTCTCATTCTTTTTTTCGCTCTCCTCCATATACTCACTCATCCATCTCCAGATGTCAGACGACGACGAAGACAACACCACTACTACCACCGTCCTTCTCGGTCTTCCAGATGGCCCGATTCATGATCTCAGTGACATAACAGACGTCGCCGTCTCCCGCGTTGGTGGCCACCCTGTACGCTGCCCTACCCTATCTTGTCTTTTTTTTTCTGATCTCCTCAAAGGCTTTTCTTCCTTCTTCTGAACCTCCTTTTCATGCTTCTCAGTGCAAATCTTGTTCTTTCCCTATGCCCCTTCTCCTCCAGATATGGTGTCCTTTTGAAGACAGCCCCATGGACAGAGCCCTCTACGTCTGGGGCTGCTCGCGCGGTCCCTGTCAGATCAAATCCGGAAGGTAATTTTCACCATCACATCACGTGTCTCCCTCATTCCTGCCAAGCATCCGCGCCTGGCGCGCCCTTCGTTTCAACGAAAAGTATGCTGCAAAGCTAGCCAAGAAATCCCATACCCCAAAGCAAAATCCATTTACTGTGCGTCACTCCACTTTTCTCCCTCTTTCGTTGCCTACCCACTATAGCTCTCTCCAACCACACACCCAGACCCCTTTGGAAACAAAATCTTTGGTCTTCCTCAGACTACCCATCAGGACAGCGATGACGAGTCAGATACTTCTGATGGCTCCCTTGTTGTTGCCCTTGCCTCGGTTTCCCTTGCTGATTCCGTTTGGAAAGCAGCTCCCTCCTATCAACCCTTGTATCTATCTACTGTGTCTGAATATCTGTCTCCCCAACCAGACTACAAGCTTCCTCCAAACGTCCATCTAACCATTCCTGACAAATCAGATCCTACATGGACTCATGAGCTCTACGAAAACTCTCTGCAAACTGACTCCGTCTTTGATCGCTTCGCAAAACGAGTTTCTTATGAAAGCCAGCAATGTCTTCGGTACTATCTTTCCATCGTCATGTTTCCTCCCTCATTTTGCAATTTCAGCTATGATTTACAAGGCATTCCGCTTCCATATGCCAAAGACACTGTCTTTGACAAGCTCTTCCCTGTACCCTCGCCCAAGTCTACAACCCTATCCCAATTTACCGTCTCTTCCCCCACTAAACCCACATATTCTCCAATCTCAGACCTCATCCCATCGTGTTCCATATGTCACTCTTCACGCACATTTGAATGTCAGCTCATGCCCAATCTCATCAACGTCCTCAAGCAACCCTCAAACTCGAGCAAATCAAGTCAAGAGAGAAAGACAAGTTCCGAGACGACTCTGAAAGGCGGCGACGGAATGTCGTGGGGCACTGCGATGATTTTTTCTTGTCAGCAGGATTGTTGTTTCGTTGATGATAAAGAGGCGAAAGAGTGCTGGACAGAAGAAGTCGTTGTCGTTCAATGGGATACATGACTAGTCTTTTTTTGAGATAAGATAAGATATCGCTAGTTGTCGAGTCACGCAATCAATATAATTTAATTCTTTTTCTTTTTTTGGGCGAATAGATGCTTTTGCATCGATTGCGTCTTATTTCCTTCTCTTTCCATTATTCTATTGCTCATTCACGGAAATTTATGGCTTCATCTGTGGACCAAGTTCCTTCCCAGCAGCTCCTCGATGGGCCAAGCACCAAGAGTGCAGGTAATTCAAAGTGCTCAACACTTGGATATCCAATCTTATCTGTCGATCGTATAGCGAAAAGAGAAGCAAAGAGGTTAGAGAAGGAGGCAAAGCTAGCTGCCAAGGTTGCAAAACAGTCTGCCACCACGCCGAAAGCCAAGAACGGTCCTGTTGGGAAGAAGGACAAACTCAAGGAGGAAGAGCAAGAGTTTGTGAACACCACCCTTCCAGGAGAGAAGAAGGGTACGCTCTGTGTCGTATGAGGGCCTTCAAATTTTGATTGATGCTGTTTCCGCAAGATGTGTCTGGTCCTATGCCTGCTGGTTATAATCCTCTCGCCGTCGAAGCAGCTTGGTATGACTGGTGGCTTAAGTCAGGTTTCTTCAAACCTCGAGTTGATCAAGACGCGGACGGAAATCCCAAGGTTAAGCCTGCAGGACTGTTTGTCATCCCTGCACCTCCACCAAACGTGACTGGAAGTCTGCACATCGGCCATGCATTGACGACGGCTCTCCAGGATGCCCTGATACGCTGGTATGCCTAACTCGTTCTCTCGAAATCTGGGCTTTGATGGGTTGTAACCTCAGGAATCGTATGCTGGGGAAGACGACGTTGTTCGCGCCTGGTTTCGACCATGCCGGTATCTCTACTCAGAGCGTTGTTGAAAAACGATTGTATAAGACTCAGGGAAAGACGAAACATGACTTGGGTCGTGAAAAGTTCTTGGAGCAGGTCATGGCCTGGAAAAACGAGTGTGTTGTCTGCTTGAACATTCGATTCACGTCGTTGACGCGTTTCTAGCTATCAAGATCGCATAACTAAACAGCTGCATCGTCTCGGTGGTTCTTACGATTGGGATCGTACTTCGTTTACCATGGATCCTGTGTGCCTTCCCCTTCTGTATCAAGTCCAAACTTCTGATCCATTGCTTTACGTTCTAGAAACTCTCAAAAGCCGTCATTGAAACGTTCTGCCGTCTTCATGAAGACGGTGTCATTTATCGCGCTAACCGTCTCGTTAATTGGTGTGTCAAACTCAACACTACCCTCTCCAACCTTGAAGTCGAACAAAAACAACTCGACGGTCGCACTTTCCTTGCTGTACCCGGCTATGATCCAAAAGAAAAATTCGAATTCGGTGTCTTAACGTCCTTTGCCTACCCCATCCTCGATTCACCCACAAATGAAAGAATTGTCATTGCTACTACACGTCCAGAAACCATGCTAGGTGATACAGCTATCGCCGTTCATCCTGATGACACAAGGTATCTCCATCTGCACGGCAAATTCGTCCAGCATCCGTTTGTGCCCGATAGAAGAATCCCAATTGTGACGGATAGTATTATAGTGGATATGGAATTCGGAACGGGAGCGGTCAAGATCACACCTGCCCATGATCCAAACGATTATGAAGTTGGATTGCGGCATGGATTGGAGTTTGTGAATATTCTGAATGATGATGGGACACTGAATGCAAACGCGGGTGACAAATTTAAGGTGAATGGGTGCTTTTAGATGTTTCACGATGACGAGGATGCTCATGATGATTTAGGGGATGAAACGATTCCATGCACGGGTAGCTATCGTCAAGGCCCTGAAGGAACTAGGGTTGTATGTTGAGACGAAAGATAACGCAATGCAGATCCCAATCTGTAGCAAGTCGGGAGATATAATTGAGCCGATGCTGAAACCGCAGTGGTGGGTTAACTGTAAGCCATTAGCAGAGGAAGCTATCAAAGTAAGGCAACTTCTCATATTCTCGGCTGCCAGGCTTCGTGATTGACGATGAAATAGCGCACTAGAGCGGGCGAGCTGTTGATCCAACCAAAGCAGTCGGAAAATGAATGGTACCGCTGGTTAGAAGGTATTCAGGACTGGTGTATATCGCGTCAGCTGTGGTGGGGTCATCGATGCCCAGCCTACTTTGTTCGTATCGAAGGACAGGAACAGGATGTATGTGGGTTTGGCTTGCCATTGGTGATTTGATTGGGTTGATTTACTCTTTAAAGATGAATGACGGCAAGAATTGGGTGGTTGGAAGGACGCTTGAGCAAGCGAAGGAACGTGCCGAAGTCCTTGCCAATGGTGTTCCTTTCACTCTAGAGCAGGATGAGGATGTCCTTGACACTTGGTTCTCTTCTGGACTTTGGCCATTTTCTATCTTGGGTTGGCCAGACAAGGTACGGTTGTTGATCAACTCTCAATCTTTCGGAATGCTTAGCTAAATTCATAGACTGACGATCTTAAATATTTTTATCCGTCATCTATCCTTGAAACCGGTTGGGATATACTTTTCTTCTGGGTCGCGCGTATGGTCCTCCTTGGTATCAAACTTACGGGCCAAATGCCATTTCGAGAAGTTTACTGCCATGCTATGATTCGTGACGCTCACGGCCGTAAAATGTCCAAATCTTTGGGAAACGTTATTGATCCTATTGACGTTATCCAGGGACTTCCCCTCGCCGAACTGCATGATAAGCTCTATGAGGGGAATTTGGATGATAGAGAAATTGTGAAAGCAAGAGACGGACAGAAGAAAGATTTTCCCAAGGGTATTCCGCAATGTGGTACGGACGCCTTGAGGTTTGCTTTGTGTACATATAGTGGAGGAGGGAGAGATATCAATTTGGAGATTTTGAGAGTGGAGGGTTATAGGAAATTTTGCAACAAGATCTTTAATGCGACCAAGTTTGCAATGTTGAAGCTGGATGAGGCGTTTGTACCTCAGCCGCGTATCAAGGTGAGCGTCTCTGTCACTTTTCTGTCTCTTGAGAATTCCGTTGATGATTGTTCGTGCAGCCGACTGGGAAAGAATCGCTGGTCGAGAAGTGGATTTTGCACAAGCTCAACATCGCTGCTACTGAGGTAAATCAGCATCTTACGGATCGTAACTTTATGGCTGCAACAACATCGGCGCATAATTTCTGGCTGTATGAGCTTTGTGATGTCTATATTGTATGTCCTCGAGTTTCCTATCACTGTTTTTGCAATAACTCATCGTATTGTGTAGGAAGCTATGAAGCCCATGACTGAAGAGTCAACGCCACTGGAAAGAAAAAAGTCTGCCCAACAGACTTTGTATACTTGTTTAGACCATGGATTACGCCTGCTTCACCCTTTCATGCCTTTTGTTACGGAAGAACTTTGGCAAAGGTTGCCTAGAATGCCGAATGATTCAACCCCGTCGATTATGCTGTCTTCTTTCCCTGTCTCGGTGCGCAGATGCTTTTGCTTTTGATATTTTACTGCTCATTCAGGATCGGATAGGATCCTGACTTTGTGTTTGAGGAGGCAGATCAAGCGTTTGACCTTGTATTCTCAACGCTCAAGACGGGCCGTTCATTGGCTGCATCATACAACCTCCAGAACAATATCCAATGTATGTGATTGAATGCTGGTTCCAAAAATAAAATTGATGCCGGTTCTTTCAGTCTTCATTCACGTTCAAAATGACGTTCAAAATGACGCCACAGCCACTTTACTAGAATCCCAAATCCCAACAATTGTAACCCTCATCAAAGGCTGCAAGAGTGCACAGGTCGTCCGCGAAGCTAGTGAGATACCCGAAGGATGTGGAGCAAGTGTCGTCACTGCTGATGTGACTGTGCATACCCTCGTCAAGGGCTTGGTTGATCTTGATGTTGAGATTGCGAAATGTAAGAAAAAGCTTGATCTTGCCTTGTTGAACCAAGCCAAGATTGTCAAGACGGAGGCGCAGCCTGATTATATGGAGACTGTTCCGGAAAGTGTGAGGTTGGCTAACGAGGAGAAGGTGCGTTGCATTGCATTGAATAATTGCATGTGCTGATATGATTATAGCGCAAGCTGTTTGAGGCTGAGGTTGCGACGTTGGAGGCGTCGATAGAAATGTTTAATGAACTGAAGTAGAGTCCATACTGAAAATGAATCTGATGATTTGCCTCTTTGAGCGAACTGTCCAATAATCAGAAGTATACCTACCTTTTATTTTTGGGCGTCAACGGCTACCCTATACTGCCGGATGCCATCAATCAATTCGGAATCGGAACGATCCGCAATAAATGGCTGCTGTCGCGGTAACTTGGCATAAAATAGACCTTCGGAAGAAAAGTGGATGCGTGGAAGAAGAATTGCAATCGACGTGCTCTAAATCGTCCGCATCGATTCCGGATGCGATTCCGGATGCGACAGGAGGCCATTTTGCAGAGGTCGCAATGTATGCAGTGGCGTCAGTGACGTCACGCGTCGGTAATTTTCATACGGGATTCGGATGTTCCTGATTCCATGAGAAAGCAAGAAAGTTGAAAGTGCTTCTGCGGATGAGCAAGAAGTCCGGACGGATGCCGAGACTTTGGTCAAAAAAGGCATTCAGACCGATAAAAAATTTTCCTAACATGGGGATTATCTTTCCGGTGTGCCGACGCTCAATTGGGTTGCTAGGATCCGAGAGATCACCAGCTGGCTGATGCAATGTCTAGTAATTTGTATGTACGTCGATCTTAGCCTCGCAGCCTTTAGACCAGGGCCTTGTCAAGTTTTTTTGTCTCCAAAAACCGATTACGAAGTCTCAGATTTGTCCTTGGCAACCAAACAAATCGGTCATCAATCTATATTCTTTGTATACTTCTCTCTCTTACTATCATGGTGGTTCAGGACAAGTCGCCTCTGGGGCCTCCTCGTAAATCTGGTCTGTCCTGCGCTGAATGTAGACGGTTCGTCTTCCTCTACTTGCTCATCGTGGAATCATCTGATACAATGCTCAGATCAAAACTCAAATGTGACCGGTATGCTCAGAAAATTTTGCATATTTTCGTAATCAAATATCTCACACATCATAATACTTCCCAGAGTCTTTCCATGTCAATCATGTATCCGGTGAGTATCTCTACATCGAATATCAATTATGATTGAGTAAATATGTAGACGGGGATGCGCTGGAATATGTCCCGAAGGCAACTCTGAAATTCTCTTGATCAGCGACTCATCTCTCATGTACATTCGTAGGCATTCTACCAGCGACAAAAGGAAACAAGTAGGGAAAAAATTTGCAGAACTCCTAGATGTCAGTGTGACCGACGTCTGCTACAGGGTGCTCATGGCACACGCCGAGGAGCTCTCCGACCAGGTCAAGCAGCTCAGTTCTAGGGTTCAAGAACTCGAACAGATGCTACAGATGCAGGCACAGCTCTCGAATACGGTGAAACCAGAGCAGATTGAACCTCAAAGTCGTCCTCTCAAGCCAGGATCTCCTGCAAACCTAGACAACTACCATGAAGCCATACGGAACTCATCACCTGAGACAATCGAAGACAGCCTTAGATATGGAGCAGAAGTCAAACATGTTACAGATCGCATCGGTTCTCTTGCAATAGGTCAGGAAGGACAAATGCGATATCGTGGAGAGACAGCGGGTGCCGAGGTATGTGAACAGTAAACTTGCGTAATTATGATTTTCATAAATTCTCTTTCATAGTATCTAGAAGATTTACTTCCCGTACGTTCTCAAACATCATACTCACTTCAGTTTCCGACATGTCTACTAGTCGATTTATGACGAAAACAAATATCGCTTGAAGGACCTTGATTTTCCGCAAGAGATCAAGGAGCTTGCCACAGCTTTCCCCTATGGTCTTAAAGATGTTTCATATCTCAAGAGCCACTTTTTATATTTCATACCGGCGCGAGATAGAGCCCTTCATCTCTTTGACACCTATTATGAGTTCACTTCATGGATGTGAGTTTTTCTTTCAGTGTCGCTTCCCTCACGCCTACCTGCCTTGCCCAGGTATAATCCATTTTCTCGTGACCTTTTTATCCGGACGTTTGTGGATCCCATTTATGGTGCAACTGGCATTCCCAGTGTCGACATCATACACTCGCACAGTTTATCCGTGTTCTTCATTGTGCTTGCTAATGGTGCTCTTTACGATGAGTCATCAAGCGAAAGCACCCACTTGTTAGCAGCTCGATACCACCATCTGGCGCGTGCTGCTGTCTCTCTCGACTCAATGTTGACGAATGCAACTGTTGGGACTTGTGAGGCACTCTTCATGATGATTCGTTTCCTGTTCAACTCGGACCGATCTGCGAATGAAGAACGCTGGCTCATAACTGGTTTGGCCGCTAGAGTTGCCCAAATGGTTAGTCCACCTATTCAATGAGAATCTCATAACTGATATACCTACCAAAGATTGGATTGCGTAAGTTTCTTATCTGGACCTCTTTCCTCGTCAATTGACGCTGTCTAGAGCGTGACAGTGGTGGCTGGAGCTTACCTCATGACGAAATCCAGCGTCGACGCAGCGTATGTTGCCTCTCATCGTGTTTCCGACTTGTCCCAACTTATCAAAATATAGATCTTCTGGTGCATCTGGACGTGGGACACATATACCGTATGTGTTCTAACATTATGTCTTTTTCTTTCCTTACCCATCCAAGGCCATCGTCAATGGCAGACCGGGCTGTCTGACCATTGACCACACCGACTGCAAGCTTCCTGATGATCTCTATGCCTTTAAAAATTCTCGGGGTCAGTTGGAAACAGGATGTGAGTGTCCATACAAATAAGATCCTGTTATCCTCTAACAAACCGCCATGAAGATCAAAATTGGAGAACACAATACTGCATAACTTGTCTTACTGTATCTGCAGATCATGTCTTCGCGATCAAAACGCCACCTTATTCTGAGCTTCTTGATATAGACAAACGACTACGCAGTATCATTCCACCTGAACACTTGTGGACTCCAGCGAATCCGAAAAGCCCATATGGTTGGCCTGATAATACAAAGCTGGCCTGTGAACAGGCTTGTGCTCGGTTTATGAAAGAGTCCAGTTCGTGAAATGTTTAGCATCTTTCGCAGTCGATTGATAAGCTACCAGATTTGCTTTATATACATCGAAGCTACTTCGCCCAGGCGCTTCGACAAAATTCAAGTGATCCATTCAAGCACAAATACGCGCCATCAGTTTATGCCGTCATCACATCTGCCAGAACTATCTGCCAACATATTCACGGCTTGTATGCCAAGCACAGTAGAATTGTTCGACAAGGGTGGTACTTTTGGACAGCCGTCTATTCCTCTTGTGTGAGTTTTTTCTTCGCTTCGGCCTTGAATGGCTGGTTTGATTTGGTCGTAGATTGTACTGAGTGCCGTAGTCGTTGAATGTCCCGGCTTTTCTTTGGCTACGGAGTGTTACATCGACCTCAAAGAAGCTCTTATCCTGTACGATGAAGGTTCCCGACCATGTCGCTCAGAAGCTTCTTTGGTAGGTTTTGCTCTCCTCGTGATGTTCTGCTGTACCTTAGTTCACATGTGCTCACAGCGACATATGCAAAAGCTTGTTGAAAGGGCGGAACAATCTCTACAAGCCCATAGCAGTGGTCTTGGTAAAATCCTCGGACAACAAATGGATCAATCTGAACCAGATGCTCTGGATGTCCTGGGCGGTCGAAAATCTCTGATTGTCTCCAAGTCCAATAACAGTTCACCAAGCAGTATGAGTGCAAGTCCGGATCCCTCGAGCTCCAAACGTGTTTCGCCTACCCCTGCACCGATGCCATCTCGGGCTGGCGCTGTGGAGATGCTGAACAAGTACTATCAAGAAGCCAATCCAGACCATAAGAAGCACGACCATTATGATTATGTTCCACCTCAAGTTTCTATGGCCCTCTCGAACCACCCACAAAGCCTACCACAACCGCAAGTACGACCTACGGTGAATCACGCTTCGTATCCGTCATATCCAGTTCCTTCAAATCAGAATTCGCTATCTCCTTCAAATACACTTCATGCTCCCCCACCACCCCCATCACCCTTGACGTCAGGGGAGGTGCATCCAGGTTATCAGACATCTCATATGTATCCCCCCATCCAGTTTTGGCAACAACCGCCTGTTTCGGAACACTCCCATCTACAACCACCTCATTCAATAGGCCAAAATGACTTTATCATGAATTTCAGCACAATTCCGAATGGGAATGCACAATTTCAACCTATGCAGCTGTCACATCATCAAAGCTATTCGTCGGAAGACATCATCATGTCCCAGAGCGATATATGGAGCGATTTTGCATCAGACTTTCGCCCATGAACCTTTCCCATGGAGTATATATATGTCTTGTTGCTCTTGGTCCCTTTGCAGGGTTTCTCCGGTGTAATGTATGAGCTGTCAATTACTGAGTCCATAATGTATGAATAACTTGTATCTGTGTGAAGTACAGCACAGGGTTGTCTAGTCTATCCAAAGTGCGTGTCATGTTGTGTCCATAGTTCTGTCAGCGTCTTCTGCTGCTGCCTCCTTCCGTGTGATTGTGTTTAGCAAAGAATCGATGTCCGGCGAAACGACAAACTGTTTGTTGATTTCTCCGAGGATAGTGAGCTGCTTATTGGCCATATCCAGATGCACGGCTTGTTGGAGGAAGGAAGGCTGCGTGGCTGCGTTGACCTGGAGGTAGTACACTGATTACTAGATGAAAACGATAGGAGTTCTGGAAAATGGACCTACCTCAAGCAAGGCACCATTGGTCAAGCGAATTTTGATGGCTCCACTTTTGTATACCTCTAGCTGGCCGATGATTCCATCGACGGGCTCCTCCGATAGAGATTCAGGTGGTACTGGAGAAGAGTCGGAGGTTGCAGCAGCAGGTTTTGTATCTGCTGCAAAAGATACTTTTTTGACTGATGGTTCAGCTGTAGGAGGCTCGACGGAGACTGACGAGGACTCTGGTTTCTGACATGTGAATCTGGGTAGATAGCGAGGGAATTGGAAGAAATAGAGACGGTCTTCGCGAGGGAGGGGGTCCTGAGGGCAAGTGAGATGTGTGTTCAGTCATGGAGAATGGAAGGGAGTCGTACGATGTCCTCCATGTCGTTCTTGACGGTGAAATCTTCGATGAGGTCTTCGATTTCTTCTTCTTCTTCGCTCTCACTCAAATCTATTGCGTTTTTCAAATCTGCGAATGAAAGGCATGTGTAAGCGACCATCGAGGTAGGGAAAAGTCCAATGAAAGATGATTCACCGACAACATCAGACCCTCTCTCCTCCTTCACTTTTTCCCTCTTCTTCTCCTCCCTCAACGCTTCAGGGGCCATCCAATCCATATCCCTGATTCTATTCATATCGATGATCTCTACTCCTTCGTCCGGGTCTGAATACTCTTCCTCTTCTTCCTTGACTTTTGTTTTTTCCTTGCCCTTGCTTTTCTGTAAAGTTGGAGCAGCCGTCCGTGTCAGGTTTTCACCGAGAGCGGCATTTGTTGTAGCGGAAGTTGGAACTGCGAACCTGGATTCGGTTACGCGAGGAGCTGAGTGGCGTGAGGCTTGGTTTCCAGCTAGAGCGGGACCCATGGAAAAGGGACCGCTGGCGACCATTTCGATTGGAGGAGGTACGGCTCCTCCTCGACCCCGCCCCCGGCCTCTAGATGGTCCAGTTGTCTTGCCGCGTCCACTGTCACGTCCATGACTACTTGTGGTGGCCTCTGAAGATCCTGGTGTTGTCGAGGGTATAAGCTCCTATGGAGGTACGTGTAAGTGTAAGATAGAGATTTGGAATTAATAGAACTGACAGATTGAACTTCACTGATAAGATGAGTGAACACAGAGTGAAAGACAAAAGGAGAACTCACTCACTCCTTCTTTCGTCGAGCCGGAAGAGTAGGCGTGAACTTGAGCTTCTGGGCACCTAGACGGGTGACATCATTCTGCTTTTTAGCTAGACTTCCGATGGCTTTGGGCACTACTGAGCCTGGCACAGAACGAGACGGTGCTTCTAGTAAACTCCTGTAAATATGAGGTAGTCTCTGGAAGGCGAGTAGACACACCAGACATGGGGGTTAGGTGATCAGCTATCACATCACATGGATCCGGATCAGAAAAAGTTGGAGTGCTTTGTATTTCCTTCACACCACCTCCACCTCCTCTCGATACTCGAAGATGGTCAGGCATTTGCATGTCTCGTACAATGATATCCACAACCTCATCCGCGATGTCACTCCCAAAATTGCGGCGGAATTCAATCCAGATTCGATGATTGCAATCGGTAAGACCGTCGACTACATTTTCCCCGTCTTCTCACAATGCCATTCACTATTTTCCACTACTCAGGAGGAGGGTCAGTATCTTGGGATATACATTTTGTGATTTCTCTGAAATAGGTATATATATTAAACAGTGGATTTTTCCCGGCTCGTGTTATGGTGGGCCCTATGCACTACATTTATTGCAGCTGATGGATAAAATCGGATCCTAATCTAGCGCACGTTCCTTCGCCAGTCAACAGTCAACAAGACACTTCAAATTCAAGCGATCGGACTGTCATTATACGAGCCTATCCCAGGAGTGACCGAAGAGCGCATTGGCAAGGAAGTTATCCGTACACAGTGGCTGTGAGTTTTATCACTACGTGTTGATTGGCTTTTCAGAAAAGCTGCTATCAGTGGACCTAATGCCGGGAAACTCTTACTTGGAAAGCGTAACTTGATTGTCGTTTGTGTCCTATCTCGTTCCCGTATCTCAGGATTTTGATGAGCGATTTCAGGACGAGGTTGATGATACTCGCAAAACACTCTCGTCCGTGAACCTAGAAAAATCTGCTTGATCACCAGCTCATGTTCTTTTCCCGTAGATATGCTCTTCTGGAGCTTCAGAAAGATGTTCAAGAAGAACTCTTAAGGCATTCCGAGGCAGAGCGGGAAGCTCTTCTCGCAGCCACCAAATTTGCTATCTTTGTCGTCCACAACAAGAAAAAGCCCAAGTTGGCTGAGATACCCGCAGATACCCCGTTCGTGTATTGTTGCAGAATAGGTCATAAACTGATGTGTCTTAGATACTTCTCTGGCGCTGATGTAGGTGATGTTTGGTAAGTTGGTCAGTCCCTTCGTGATACGAATCTTATTTGTCTACGCGTAGGTTGGATTATCCTTGGGAAGCAACGTGGGTCTTGATCTCAGATTTTCCTCCATGTCATACTGACAGATTTTTATGATAGAGATATCGAACAACATGATAAATTGGCAGCGACTGACAGGGGATTGTTCCAGTAAAATGTGGTTTCAGTATTCTTGAACAAAGATATAAGGAACTTGGTAGATTATGGGAAACTAGTCCGAGTACCATCAATCGCTCAAACCTCCAAGCCTGCGGATTGCGCTGTTGCGTAGAGTACGTCCATTTGCCTCAATGCCGTCACCAGACAAAGGTTGTCCATCTCCTGTTGCGAGATCAACGAGCACTTGGCTCAGCATACCTGTTGGAGAGGTATGATTGGGTGCAAAAGTCCGGAACATGTAATCCAGGAATCTGGTGGTGAGAGGGAGTGGACGATGGTGTTCCGGGGGTATGACATGTGCTGGCCGCGCATTGAACGGGCGAAGAGAACTAAAGGCTGGTTGGGAGGGGAGTGACAACAAGGCCTTTTCTGCGCGGCCTTTGATTTGACCAAACAACATCCAGGATTTTTCGGTCATGTCAGCACTGTGGATCGTCAGCATTGTAGAGGACTAGTGTTTCATATGGATGCCAAGGAAGCTCTCTGCCGAGAGCCTCTTAATGATGTGCATCGGATATTTTTTGAAACAAGTGGGAGTCACACTCACCCCTCGCCGGAGACATATACAAAGTTGAACTTGCCAGAGTTAGAAAGGGAGGAAAAGGCTTTTGCAGCCGCAAGAGGGTAGTCATATGTAATTTGTATATATTCACTTATGGAAATCAGCAGTTGCTGAAGTGGCTCACGACAAGACGTACTCTTTGGAGACTTTTGTCTGACTAATTCCTTGTGCCCAGATACACCCATCACTGCCCCTGAGCTTTTCGAGGAGAGCAGGAGGATATACTTTGTAATCAGTGTGTATGATGATTTCTGCCTTTGCCGAGTTGAGCTGCTCGCCCTGGGGGAGTGCAAAGTCCCTCCTAGAGAGGATAGAAACTCGAGTGACTTTGGGCGAGGCGAGACAGCAGAGAAGGACGTTGTAGCCTACGGTGCCGGTTGCGCCTGAGAGGATGAGATGCATTGAGAAACGGAAAATGACTCGAAAAAAGGGCGGATTTATATTTGCAAAAGATCGGCATGTTAGTGATCTGCGACAGGCAGTGCTTCGGCCGTTGATCAGTCAGTGGCAATCTGTATTGCTTTCTTCTTACTATAATCCAAATTTTCACTTTGGCTTCCACGATCTCGAAAACCGCCCACGGTTTTCTTCTTATCCCAGTCCCAGGCTTTCCTTTTGCCTCCGCCACATGGCTGAAGAATTAGACTATGAATCTCTTCCTCCCAATGCCGGTCTTGCAGTCAGTATATTAAGCTATTCTTCGCAAACAATTTTTGTTAAACCTTGCTAGGTTAACATGCTTGCCGGTGCATTTGTCAGTCCTCATACCTTTTCTGGCTTTGGATTCCTTTGTTCATTCTCCCCTAGGCTGGTATTTCAGAACATGCTGTCATGTTCCCGATCGACAGCATAAAAGTATGTTCCACGATTCTTGTCGTGTACATCGCTCATGTTTCATCGCCCAGACACGTATGCAAGTCTTTTCTACTTCGCCGCTAGCGGTCTATGATGGAGTCGGAAATGCCTTCAAACGAATATCATCTACGGAGGGCATGAGGGCCCTATGGCGCGGTGTTTCATCCGTCGTTCTTGGTGCCGGTCCTGCCCACGCTGTTCATTTTGGTACACTTGAAATGGTCAAGGATCTAGCAGGAGGGAACGAGGCTGGGAACCAATGGCTTGCTCACTGTGCGTCCCTTTCCACTGTTCATATACTCCCCCGTAAAACTAAACCGTTTGATTTTTTTTCAGCATTGGCTGGTGGCTCTGCAACGATTGCCAGTGATGCACTCATGAATCCTTTCGATGGTGTGTTGATCCCCTCTGTTCTCCCGACTCCTTCCGTCTCACAGGAAGTTTAGTGATCAAACAACGGATGCAGGTACACAAATCTCAATTTCACTCGTTTGTGGCATGTACCAGCGCGGTCTATCGCAGCGAAGGTCTCGCCGCCTTTTATGTCTCCTATCCCACCACGCTTGCCATCTCCATCCCATTCAATGCCATCCAATATACCATGTACGAACAAGTCAAGCGATTCATGAACCCGCGTAATGAGTACTCGCCCATATCACACATTACTGCCGGTGCCATTGCTGGTGCCGTCGCCGGTGCGGTCACGACTCCACTAGACGTAGCGAAGACACTACTGCAGACGCGTGGTACCACACATGAAGTCGACATTCGGAATGCTAATGGCATGATTGACGCTTTGCGTATTATATGGAGACGAGATGGTGCCAAGGGTTTTGGAAGGGGACTTGTACCGCGTGTCATGACGATCATGCCCAGCACCGCTCTATGTTGGCTATCTTATGAATTCTTCAGTACGTGCACCCCTCCCTTTTTTCCCACCATATCATAATAATAATTCGTGGTTGCTCCTCGCTTTCTCTTTCAGAGTATGCGATTAGAACAGAGTTTGTGTAGTTGAGGTATCGTTTCTCCGGACTTTTGAAAAAAGTGTCAGGGAATGAGAGAAATCTCGCATATCCCTCCGTATGTCCGTATGGGCACATGGCTCCGACCAACGTACACACATCTATACATCACACTATTCCTCCTTCGTTCAACCATTTACAGGCACACAAATATATATCACCCGATGCAATGCATATGACACGACGGACAGCAAGTTTTTTCTATACTGCTGGCACCTACCGAATATCAGATGACGGTATCGTGTGGCGATGACAGTTTTTTGGCTCTAGCTTCAAGGAGTCATTGTGTTGCACTTTTTTTCGAATTCTTTTGAAATGGCATCGATGATCTATTTCCCTCCAGGAGATTACCAATCACTCGGTGCTTTCGAATAGAATGATACCACATGCGAAAATTTCTAGACCAGCTTATGTGTAGATGTTTTCATTGCGGCTGTGGCAGCAGAGTCGGTGCAGCTGTCAGGTTGGCGGCATGAGTATCATCAAGGGTTAGTTTGTCCTGATGGGCACCGTTATTACTGCAGATTGTCGAATGGTTTGCGCTGCCTGCTGAGGAATAGGAATCGTACTTTCGATACTCCCTTTGAACAGTTCAAAGATGCGGACCGCTACTTATAGTAGAATTCACGATCTGAGTATCCAACGAAGGCCCTTCATTGATATTCGCTCAGTGTAAATCTCCCTAATGACTTCGTATCCAAGTAAGTGTTCATTCACTACAGCTTGCCAAATTTTCTTGCCAATGTTAGCTGCCCCACTGTTGGATACTTACTTCTTTATTATGGTCATTGGCAATCCTTCCCGAACGAAGTAAATTCCATTGGATGGCCGAAAACTTGCGCTGATGGCGGTTCTCGCATTTCCTCATTAAGCTCGAATAAGATATAATAATGTCCACTGAACTCTTTGAGAGCATGAAGATGATGATACAAACGCGATTGATATACAGTAAAATTTAGTCTATCCCAGCCCCTTCAATAACTATGAATCCTCTGCTGTTCTCTCAGCCGCCTCCTCTCACTCATCTATATGCAGACCGATACCGGACTTCCCGTCTCCTAAATCTCATCACCCTTCCAGTCCAACCCCCACCGGACTAAATTGTTGCTAAATTGTTTTTTTCCAGTCGACCTGACCATGAGATGTGATAAAAGCAATTTTTCAATAGATGCACTAACCGCATAAACCGCCACAAATCACCTCTGGCAATCCACCCACCACCCACTGCCCCCGCTGGCCCGCTTCCTCGACGTCAGTCGTAAAACTCCAACCGCCCTTATTCCACAACCAACACCTCCCTCCTCTCCCTGGGCCCTCTCACTAGTAATCAAGCACGAAATAGGAAAAAGAAAGAAAGAAAAAAAGAAAAAAAGGCTGGATTCATCAGATGACTGTGCGGGGTGACCAAATCCCCCACAGCCCCAATGTCCCGGGGTGGTCAATCCCAATGACATTGGTTTCGATGAATCCAGAATGAAATTACAACATAAACTACAACTGCGCCAGCGCAGGAGGAAAAAGAGGTATGAGATAAGTTAAAGAGAAAATAAAGAGACAAGGAAGAGTTCGCTCATGGATCAAAACTTCGCCAATCGCTAGAAGACATGAACGATAAGGACAAGTAGACGGGTAGGTAGGTAACTCACATATTTCTAAAGATGGCGTGAGCCTTCATCTCCTCGACTGAATCGAACCGATAATAATCGTCAGTGGAAAGTAATCGTCGAATGAACAACATCTCATCAGTCAACAAAAGCTCCTCCTTCACTCTATGTTTTCCAGAACTGTCGCGAACAGGAATCAGATGAGTGCGCATTTCATGCCAAATATAACCCAAAGCGACATAATCGACATAATAGGGACTCCGAGTAAGATGCTTTGGGTCACCTTTTGGACCGAGGACTGGATCGTGAATCCACAAGGGAATGTCTAGAGAATATCAACAAAATAAGTCAGTACTGTTCTTGACCAGAACCAGGCACTTGCTTGCTACTCGCCTCCATCGATCATGGCTCCTGCAGTTGTGATGATACAGGAACTGAAATCAAAAAGTGTAAAATCACCGTTATTTGCAACCACGATATTTTTTGGGGAAATTCCCCGGTGAACTACACCGCGCTCGTGCATACGATGAATAGCGTGAAGGAGCCGAGCCATCTGATTGATCGTGAACTCTGCATCGTAAGACTTATTCTTCCTGAGCAAATTCAAAAGAGTAGAATCTCCCATCCGACTCTAGATATAAGATAAAATTAATTCAGACTAAATCACTGAGTTGATTGGGCTTACCATCAGAATGAGAGTGTCGTCTTTCTTACTGTCAACCTCTTCCAACCATGGAAGACCGCTCACATAACGAACACGACGCAAAGCGTTGAGCTCGTTTAAAAGCACTTGATGAGAATAAGAATCTTCAGTACTTACCTTTTTCATTGTCCACCTGCGTCCCCCTGCAGTAGAGATGGACCAAAAAGAGCCACCGGGAGAATGACTCACATGTTTAACATCATGTGGAAGATTTTTACTGCCCATAGCTGCACGTATTTCCTCGAAGTCCTTCAATTCACAAGGACGTGAGCGTTCTTGAACAGAATTTGAGGAACCAGAGCAGCAGTGCTTAGTAGAATCTTTCGCAGAAGATGCCGAGAGCCTAAGATTCTGAATGTCAGTATCCCCATTGGACCGAGTGAGAACAGGAGAATCAAGTCGATCATGATGAGGATGAGAAGCAAGGAGAGTAAGCCTCAAATTCTTCCTAGCATTCTCGAGGTGAGTTGATGGCGTCGATACCTGACCCTCGGACTCCATGATACCCAGCCCAATCCCTGTGATTATAATTCCGTTGAGAATTGAATACAAAGATAGAGAACATATGACATACTTTCAAATGAATCACCTTCGCCTCCCTTAGGGATCCCAGTCCCCAAGGGGTGAGTAATGGACACAGCATCTGCAGAGCTGGTCAGGCTTTGCGCGGCAGAAGTACCCTGAGCGTTGACCAGACGCATCAAGGTACCACATAGTTGCCTTCCACCGGTCACTACTCCTCGTCCGATCCGTACGACTCGACGAACAATTGGCGTTTTTTTTAGCCGATCAATAGACGAATCAATCGTTGACTGATCAGCTACTTGGAGTGGACTTAGAGGTATGTCAAAGCACACAGACATGGTGATTAAAGTATGAAAAATATAGGAGTTTAGATGCAAGATGTGATTGGTTATGGTGACTAGTTTTTGAGGACAAGTACACATTATAAAGGGAGAAAAGGGGCTGAGACAGACGAACAGTGACCGGCATCTGAGGATTTGCCTGTAGGATCTCCAAAACTCCTTTGATCGAAGGAGTTAGGAGTTCCTACAGGCAAATCCAGACACTGACGCCCTACACCTTGATTGGTTCTTCTAATCAAAGCCAGACCAAGCCATAGGTCTGGCTAGGATTAGTGTACACAGACTGGCTGAAGGAAAGGAAGTGTACGAGATCACTACGTTGAAATGCTTTTGATCTACCGGCTACGGAAGCCAAAAGAATGCATGAATTCAGGGATAACAAAGAAAGTACAAGCTTATCTAAATTTTTTCAACGGGTTAGACTTTTTCTTTCCTCTCAAACTAGCTCTCCCGCCTCTCCCGCCTCTGCCTTTGTTGATTCCACTCTTCCAGAAGGGAACAAACCTTGGCTGCATCTCTTCTCCCTCTTGCACAGGTGCCACCTTTGGTAACAGATATCTCGGGATGTGTTTTAGATGAGGTTGAACCTTCGCCGGTCTCAATGCCTTGTCATGTCGCAAATGTTCGAGATCAAGGGGATTGTCTTCGAAATATGCCTTGAGTTTATCCGAGTTGAGTAATTCGCTCTTCAGCTCCTTAGCCCAAGCTTCTTTGATCGCTCCCTTCGTTACACTCCGCAGCGCATCCCCCATGCGATACCGAAAAGCTTCGACTTGTTGCATGTCGAACTTGTATTCTTTGATTTGAGAATTTTGTCGTTTTTCGATACGTTTGAAGATGCGTTCATCATTTTGCGCACTTGGTAGACACCCCACAGCTTTGTTTTTACCCCATTCTTCGCGGGGAACCACAAAAGACAGAGACATTCCTGACTGACCTGCTCGAGCAGTACGGCCAATACGGTGGGTATACGAGCGAGCGGAAGTTGGGCAATCGAAATTGATAACACATGCAACATTAACGAAGTCAATTCCACGTGTAACGCCGTATTCTTTATCAAATTTATGTTTTCCTTTCAACCTTTTTGAAGATTTGGGATCTTGTTCTTCTGATTGCTGCTTTTGACGTTTTCTAGAAGACGAGGGCGAAGACGGTCGTTTGCGTTTGCGTGCCTCGTCTGTCGAAATCGGATTGATCTCCGAACCGATATGCCCGTCTTCATCAACGTTATCTTGTGGAACATCCTGATTAAAATCTTCCCGTTGGGTAGGAGTGACTATGAAATGTCAGCAGCGGAACACAGAAGGTGAGATGGACTCACACTCTTCTTCTGCCTCTGCCTCCTCTTCCTCGTCATTTTCTTTTGTGCCATTTTCGTCTGTGGCAATGATATAGTCGTAAACACCTTTGTTAAACTCTTGCACCGTATGAAATCTACAAGAACTCATTAGCTAATTCTCCATGATAGAAATAGCATATGTGCCTTGAATTCAACGGTAACTCAGAATTGAGCACACAGCTCTTGATAGAAAACTGTTCCAAAAACAGCTTCAACCGATAACAGCGTTCGACGTCGTTGACGAAAAGGATGCATTTCCCGTACACGAGTTTCAATTTGAGAATGACATATGTCAGAAGAAATTTGTCAACTTCCGAGCATCTAACAACATATTGACTGAGAGAAGCTGCTTCGTCTTCAGTCTCTTCAACTTTAAGAATGGCCTTCGGATAAGCAATCAACTACCAGACCCCATTCAGACTGAAGGCAGTCATACTTACAGGGTTTCGTAATGTCAAGCCTTTCAGCATCTCAACATCTTCCGTCATGGTTGCACTCATGAGGAAACTCTGGTGGACTTTGGAAAGGTATCCACCGCTGAAGATCTGGCGAACATCGTTATCATGACCATATGACAAAATCAGATCGGCTTCATCAATGACAAGCGAGTCTATGGCAGAAAGAAAAAGTGTCTGGAATGAGATATCAACAGACACCTCTGTAAAAGTAGCAAGGTACTGACCTTGGATTGCAAAAGGGATAATGCTCGCGAAGGTGTTGCAATAACGATATCAGGATAGTCAGACAAGAGCATTCTGGGACGCAGTCATTCATACATTTCTCTAACAGCATTTGATCGATGTACGTACCGTTGTAAACGAGTAGTCGTAGCATTTATCACGATTACATCTTTCTCGCAGTAGCGAACAAAACTTCGTAAGAAGGACGTAACTTGCTCGGCAAGTTCTCTTGTAGGAACAAGAATCAGTCCCCTTGTGAGGCCCTCTACGTCTGTGCCTGCACCATCCTAGATCAACGAGAACAATCAAGTCTCCCCCATGTGATTCAAATGAACACAACTCACCACTCCCTTATCCTTTCCTTTCCCTTTACTCAACAAAATTTTCTGTACAACAGGAATGCAATAAGCAGCTGTCTTCCCACTTCCTGTCCGAGCTCGGGCAAGAATGTCTCTATGTTCGTCTAAAGCAAGAGGAATGGTGCGTGCTTGGATTGAAGTAGGACGGGAAAAGCCCATGTCTGCGAGAGCCCGTAGTAGGCGAGAATCAAGGATATTCGAGAATGTGGAAAATGAGGTAACTTGTCCTGAGAGGCGTGCGTCTGGAGCCATAGCACAGATAGACAATGACGAAGGACAAGAATTTTCGAAAATCAGAAAATTACATAATCAAGGTACTCACAACAGGCACCTATTTATAGGCACTTGTTGTGCGGGCCATACTACTGGGCAGATAACCCATTGTCAAAAGGCTGTTTGGGCTTGGTGCTTTTCATTTTTTTGACACATATTGTCAGGGGACACGATACATAGAGAAATCATAAGCAGATTTTAGAAAATGTATTCCATTTCTTTTTCATTTCTTGCAACCAAGATATTTGTATTGTAGTCATCAATGAGATGATCAGGTGACAGATCACTCATGGTCCCCAGAAACAAGTCCGGCCTCTTCCGCAAGTGAATAGAACATGGAATCCTTGTTCTTGAGGAGATTATCCGGAGAATCAAACTCGGCAACCTGAAGCATGGTTGAGTATCAAGAACGCAATCAGATCATCAAACCCACCTGTCCGGCGTCCATAACCAGAACTTTGTCAGATGTCATTATAGTGTTGAGGCGGTGCCTATAATTACTCAGTTTTCCCAACATAACTCACACTCTAGTCTAGACTCACGCTATGGTTAATATCGTGACATGAGTAAATGCTGGTCCACGAATAATTTCTTGAATTGCATGATCAGTATCAAGATCGACAGCAGAGGTTGCTATGTAACGAGATTAAGCTAATTCTCTGACAGACAGTCAGATACTTGCTCACCTTCATCAAGGACAAGGATACGAGTCTATAGAAGAAAAGATTGAACTCTACCGGATAATTTTACTACCTATAGTGCTTACCTTCCGCAAAAGTGCTCGAGCAAAACACAATAATTGTCGCTGACCTGCCGACAACGAAGATCCTCCTTCCCGAACAGGAGAGTCGAGCTGCTCAGCTAAAGTTTCGACGAAATTTTTCAGATGAGCCTGATTCAAGGGTAAGCACCAACAAATGCCGGGCCAAAAAACTTGCAAACCTGTTCAAGCGCTACCCAGATCTCATGATCTGTGTATGCATGGAGAGGATCAATGTTATCTCGAAGGGTACCTTCAAAGAGATCCGGTGTCTGAGGCATGATGGAAATCGACGAACGAACTAGAACAATATCATCCAGAGACACCCGATTTGAAGATCAAGCAGGACATACGATCATGGAGACCGAGTTGTGTTATGTCAACGGAATCAATCAAGATCGTTCCACTGACTGGCTCAATTATGCGGAACAGTGCTAACAGGAGCTGTGACATACCATGAGATAAACACGGTAATCAAGGCATTATTTGGCTTACCGATGATTTACCAGCACCCGTCCGACCGCAGACTCCAATTTTTTCACTTGGTTTCTGACAGGTGGTCAACTAACGTTTCATATTGAACAAAGCTTGACACACGATTTTAATATCAACATTCTTGAGCACCAAATCCAACCCAGGACGATATCGAGTAGAGTAATCACTATCAAAAATTGTGAATTGTGGGCCAGTCATTACAAATCATAGGAAACCTACCGGAATTCTACCGCCCCTCCCGACGGCCAATCCAGCGAGGGCTTTCTGTCAGGTAACTCATGAGGCGCTTCCGGCTCAGTCGACGTTTGATGTAGAATGCGCTCCACACTGACAATGTTTTGCTCTACCTCGCTCGCGGACCGAACCAGCCAATTCTAACGAAAGGTGAGAATCATGCAACTTTTCCATAGGGTAAGGAAAGGCACGAACTAGAGACGAAGTGGTGTTCAAGGCATAGGACAAAACGAGGCCAACAAGGCCAGCATTCACTCCGGTCGTTATTAGAGCCGCCATCGCCAAGAGAGACACTGTGAGAATAATCAAGGCCCCGACAAACTCGAGGCGCACTGCGAGCCATCGATTGACAGAGATACTGGGTAAATAACAGATCTGATTCCTGTCAATTCTAAAATGGTTGTTCTGAGTAAAAATCGTTTGTTGGCGGAAAGCATGAATGGTTGAGAGCCCATTCAGTGACTCAGAAAACCAGGCAAAAATGGGAGACCGAGATACTGCATCAAGACGTTTGAGTTCGCGGGAAGTCGCAAGATAATACCTGGCATGAGTCAGCACTGACTGGTATCATTATGAGAAAGGACTTACTTCATCACCCTTAGATAAAACCATCCGAGAGGAATAACGGAGATCAAGAAAGGGGGGAAACTGGAGCCAATGACAACTAGGATAAAAAGGCACACAGCTGTCGTACGACAAAAGCCCTGGATGACACGAGCAAGGACTTGATCCAAAACGTAAACATCCCGAGAAAAAAGGTTCAGAATACTACACGGCAAATCAGGATCAGATTGATGTTATATATATAACCTCTGTACTCACCGTCCAGTCGGCGTCAATTCAAAGAACGATAGTGGTGCTTTCATCAGAGAGTCAAGCATCTGCAACAATTAGCATGAGAATAATTATCGGCTAGGACTTACTGCATCGTGAAGTCGCCTCGCACTTCGCAGGGCGCAAAATACCCACATCAATATCGACGATACTCCTCCCAACAAACAGGAAGAAAGCGAGAATAAACCATAGATAACGAGGTATACCAGCATTCCATCATTGCTTCCTTGTTCTCTATTATGCTCTCCCCAATATCGTAAGGTAAATGTCGCAAGGACTGAAGTAGCTTGCTGGGCAATAGTCGTCAACAGAAAGAATACAAAGCCAGCAATAGAAGCCGCTTTGATGTACTCTTGATAAACGAGCGTCTTGACCTTGCCTTGTTCTTGGTGCTCGACCGACAATCCTTTCCCAGTCGAATTCAGTTGTGATAAGGTGGGTAAAATTAGACGAGGCTTGGGGAAACTAGCTCGTTGGCGATATTTCTCCAAGACAAAATGAGTTGAGGACTTTTCTTCTACTGTGTCATAAGGCTCTTCCGTTCTAGGAGTAGCAGTACCACTGGTTGTCGGGTACGGGGTCGATGAACCAGATGAATGACTGGACTTCCCATGGTCACGTCTGACAAAAATGTTAAACTGACATCACGCCTTGAAAATCCAATGACGTACATTAATTTGGAAATTTCGCTGTCACTTTTTGCAACCAACTCGTAGTAAGAACCTGATTCAATGACATAACCATGGCGAAGATAGACGAGGTGATCAAATTGCCGCACAAAGGCGATGCTGTTAGTAACAAAGATTCGAGCTTTTGATGCTAGTAATCCCTGAGGACCAATGACATTGTCTAGAACATTGAACATACTTCAACCTGCCAACTTGAAAAGTGAGCATACCAAAGACATGGCGGGCAACATGACTGTCCACGGCGGCAAGGCAATCGTCAAGTAAGACCCTATTACACTTGCGTTAGTGCTTATGTCGACGATGTAAGATACCCGAACGACGCACAAATCTGCTCGTGCATACACAGCTCTAGCAAGAGATAATCGAGCACGTTGACCACCGCTCAACTAGATCATATCATCATGATGTAATGAGGGATTCAGTGAATCGACGACTTACGGTGATACCTAAGAACAAGGTGCGCCTCAGACATGAAACGTTAACTCGAGATACACGGTGATACACACCTTTTTCTCCAACTTCAGTTAAATCACCATTCGGAAGTAAAGCTAAGTCAGGACCAAGCGCACAAGCTGGAAAGTACAGGCTCAATTTCTAATGAGTATCCGCAGACAAGATTGACTTGCCTTCAATGACAAGCTGGTAGAAAGTTTCATCATATTCGTGTGAGAAGAGAATGTTCTCTCGCACGGATGCCGACATAATCCTGAGAATTTGACACGTCAGAAGCACATACCTACCACGATACGGAAGCACGACGTACCATGGATCCTGTGGAGCATAGGCAGTTGTCCCTCTCACTGTCACGATCCCTTCCTTGCGCCTCATATCACCAGTGATTGCAGAAAGCAAGCTCGTCTACGAGGTCGAAATTCAGGACAATGTCATTTTCACCACTCAAAACATACCTTGCCAGCTCCTACACGCCCAAGCACACCAAAGAGTTCACCCTTTTTGATGGAAATATTGATATCCTCAAGGGTCGACTGCACGGCATCCTTGTTCCAGGTGAAATCACCCCCCTTGATCGACAGTACCTAAGATCCAAGATCCACAATCAAAAGTCAAGTTTAGTCTGAACGCTTTTGTCCCACCTCATCACCTTCCTTCAGATCATCAACGGCAAGCACTTCAACAGCATCAGATTGGAGCTCAGCGGCGCTAAGGAACGAATCGAGGCGCCTGACTGATACAGTTGCCTCGATGATGTTTGACATCACTTGGGCAAACTATACTCATAGAAGATGAACACATGATTAAACAAGGCGGCCTAGTATACTTTACCATTGCCAAAGGAAACTGCAGCAACATGAAGAGAGAAATCGCAGGGAAAATAACATCAGAAGTTAAAGGTCGTTTAGAAACAACAGCTGCAGTAGCGAAGGAGGCAAACGCCACTAGTAACGGGATACCGGACCAAAGAGCCGTATTCCCTGCCTATGTGAGATTGAGCATGAGGGTTCACCAAAGGAGAGATAAACAAGTTACCGTTACAATGCCGATCTTCTTGAGCATTTTCAGTTCTTGCTTATTTCTCACTTCAAGAACCCTACGCAGGAAACTGTTTTCCCAAGCATAGAGTTTAATGCTATAAATACTTGAGCCACCAGAAACCAGTGAATCAAAATCTCAACGAACCTTTTGATGTTATTGAGCAACTCGCTCATCAAACGTGTACGTTTGTCTCTGTTCTTCATTTGTTGCTCCTGCATTCTCTTAAGGGCCCTCGCAATAGCTACATCAGAGGTCAGAATTTCCAGTGAAGGTTTCAATGCTAGATCTTACATGTGTTCAACGGGATTGAAAAAATCATTATAGCAACTCCAGCAAAAGCAGACCAACCAAGAAGATCATACAAAGATACGAAGGCAAGAGTAATCTAATCATGGGCATAAGATAAAACAACCAATCCAAGTCAAAAACCACACACCTGTAGAGGGCCAGATATAGCAATGAGTCCATATGTACATAGATCCTGCAAACGCATAGCATCAACAGACATGAGGTTGACAATATCTCCTGTTGATCGACTACGTTCATCATTCGAGAGGACGAGTGCTTTGTTATAGATGACGGATACGAGTCCAGCACGCACACGCATCCTACATAAATTTAATGTTAGTTGATTGAAACATACTTTTGTTACGTACCCGGTTTCAAAGCATCGTTGGAAATACTGAACAAGGAAACAGTAAAACACAAGGAGAGAACAACAGTATCTGACACACCTGGTTCAAGCAAACTGTTTGTATTATAGAAGCAACAAACATAAGCACTGCGATGGCAAAACCCTGGAAGTCAGAGGGACGGCTATAACCAAACCGAGAACCCTGATAAGCTGAGATGTAGAGTAGTAAAACACGGAGAAGTTGTGGCTGAAGAAAAGCCAGAAAATCTTGGGTAATCTTGAGCCCTGCAGCTATGGCATATGGTCTACCATAAGCAACAAAAAGCGCTTTCCACAATGTGCTAAACAAATGATGAGCAAGGATTAGCAGTGCTTGCCCGATAATCGCACTATTTTGCCATTGCATTCTCTAAATCATTTCCAAGCTTCTCTGACTCATCTTCAGATAACAGAGCTGGGAGATCCTGTTCAGAGATGTATTGTCTTGCACCTTTCTTCATCAGAGGAGTCATCCAACTAAACGACTAAAAAGATACGTGATCTCATGAGAAGCGGAGCAGCGTTGAAAATACCTACCCAGATACTGAATACATTTGCAGTCAAGATAGGAGAATCTGCAAACGTTTTTTCTGCAAGTTGAAGTCCCAATCCATATTCGGGACTGATGCACTCCAAGGCGAAGGAGAAAAGGCCAAACCCAATGATAACAACCTTGAAGATGACTACCTGCCTGAAGAGCTCTAAGCCAATGTCATGACGCGTTCGAATCCAGATTCCGCCAAAAGCGGCGAATAGAGGCCAAAATAGGAGGAGAGCTGTTGACGAAGAACGCTGGCGCGTATGATTCAAGTAGGTAAGGCAAATAGTTGAAAGAAGGGCGAGAGGTTCGAGAATGTAAGACATGAGCACGGGGACATCGGTGTGTGTCAAGAATATATTGACTAGATTAGACGTGCTTGCGACAACTGCACCAGAGAGCAAGATCTACAAAGAAGTGAATTCAAAGGCCTCTGGACAGATTAGATACCTACGATTTTCGCCGTGAAGATCCGGCGGCTCCAAGGACTTAGGTGGCGAGACTCGAGCGGTGCAAGAGTCAAAGATCTAGCAAGACTCACAATGAGGATTGCAGCCGAAAGGGCAGAAAAGAGGATTCCCTCTTCATAACAAGGAGTGGTATCGAATGGCCTCAGGCGAGAAACGGCTCCCCAGCCCTCCAAATCATGACAGAGCATGATGGCAGGAGTCAAAGATACAGTGGTGCTGACTAACCAGAGCAATCGGGAGGAAGTAGAAAAAGTTATTAATAACTAATGATTCGAGATATTGAAATCGGTATATCTATATCTATCTCCTCAGTCATCAAGAGGAGGAAGCTCATCGCCTGCAATCCTTTCTCCGAGTGCCAATCGCTCTAAAAGGCCGTATGCTCGGTCGACGTTGTCGTTGACGATGACCACATCATGCACGTCCGGCTCCTTAGCAAATGCTATCTCCTCATGAGCTGTAGCAAGGCGCTTTTGTACGGAGGCCTCCGTTTCTGTACCACGGCCCCGAAGACGAGCCAGCAATGAGGCGAGGTTGGGCGGGGAGATGAAGAGATACACAGGATGGAGATCAGTGTTTTTTATCTGACGAACCCCCTAAAGAGGACGTCAGAACAAAACAAAATAATTTAAGTCAGGCTATACCTGAGCTTCTATGTCAAGGATACAGCGCTTACCCTGTTCCTGGATTTCGCGCACTGTAGCATAGCTGGTGCCATACAAATTGCCTGAGAACTCTGCGTGCTCGATAAAATAGTTGCGATCGAGGAGATCTTGGAAACTTTCTCGGGACAGAAAATAGTAGTGCTGGCCGTTGACTTCGCCTGGCCGAGGAGTGCGGGTGGTATCTGAGGGAACTCAGAGATGAAATCAGGCACAGGTTGGGTGATAGAGCGCACGAGAAACGCTGAAGCCAAAACGGTCTGGGTGTTTTTGAAAAAGACGAGTCAGCAGTGTGCTCTTTCCGACGCCAGAGGGGCCAGAGATAACGAGCGGACGAGCAAAATCAGCCATGAAGGATTGAAGCATACCATATCAAACCTAACTATGAAAATAAAAGATGATAAATATTACATAATCAGTAAGTATCTTGCCTGTTCCGTTCCCATCTCGTCTCTCCCTCGTAACTACCTTGCCGCTCTGTTTCTGCCTCTGTTCCCTCCTCTCCCGGCGTCCCTGTCGTCTCGCAGCTGCCCTCAACGACCTTTTTACTTACTTTGACGACTCCTTACGATCTTATACAATGGGTGCTGTCTGTTGTAGACCCCAGGTGTGCCGCCTCAAGTCCTCACTGAGCAAAACTCATGCTGCCCTGGGTTTCTAGCCCGTTGATTTTGACGGAGAAGCTACCCTCTTTCATTTTGTTCTCCTTCGCTGTGTGGGAAAGGGTGCCTTTGGCAAAGTCCTCATCTCTCTTCCCTCCTTCCACGAGCAATCCTAATCTCGTCCTAGGTCCGTGTTGTCCAGCACAAGCAGACCCGTCAACTTTACGCTCTTAAATACATCAGCAAGGCGAGATGTGTCAAGATGAAAGCTGTCCCAAACATTATCCAAGAACGTCGACTTCTAGAAGAGGTTCGTACTCACCCGGCCTTTCTTGCCGCCTCACAACTCGCCCCTTAGATCGACCATCCTTTTGTTGTCAACCTTCGTTATGCATTTCAAGATGACGAGAACTGCTTTTTTGTCCTAGATTTGATGTTGGGTGGCGATTTGCGATGTGCGTCTATCCTTTCCTGCCACCCTTTATACCCTCAACTCCATCCTAGTCCACCTTGAGCGCATCGGATCTTTAGAAGAAGATGCTGTTTGCTTCTACGTTGCCCAATTGTCTTCTGCCCTCTCCTTCATCCATGACATGGGAATCATGCATCGGTTGGTGCTCCTTCCTTTTAGGGACTTCCTTATGTCTATATTACCATTTTCATATGTCAATTTCAGAGATATCAAGCCAGACAATATTCTCCTAGATGAAAAGGGGAATGCCCATCTGACTGATTTCAACATCGCGGTTCATTTCAGTGAGCGCAAGATCACTGGTGTTGCAGGCTCTATGGCCTACATGGCTCCTGAGTAGGTTCCAATTTATCTAATAATCTACATCTATTAAGCTCGAGACAGAGTTCTTCTCAAGCGAGGCTATTCGTACCAGATTGACTGGTGGTCACTTGGAGTTTGTGCTTACGAGCTAATATTTGGCCGCCGACCCTTCCGCGGACGATCAAATAACGATCTGACCTACAGTATAACTAAGGATCCTCTCAAATGGCCTGAAGACACGGAAAAGAAATGCAGTCGTCAGGCTATGCAAGTGCTAAAAGGAGTTAGTCGCTTGACAGCCATCTCTATATCGTCAAACTGACATTTGAAATAGCTCCTGGACAGAGATCCGAGCAGACGCATTGGTTGCAAAGGCGACGGTGAAGGATTTCACGAGTTCCAACGGCTACCATGGTTCCAACACATTGATTGGGAAACATTGGAATCAAAGGAACAAATTCCACCATTTGTCCCCGATGTAAGTACCCATCCTTATAACGAGACCGTGTTTACCTTCTTTTTTCCCTAAAGACAAAGAAATCCAATTTTGACGCTTCGCATGAACTAGAAGAACTACTTCTGGAAGATAATCCTTTGAAAGCTAAAACTCGCAAGGTCAATCAAGAAAACTTGAGCGCAGAAATGAGGCAGATGGAAGAAGAGTCCGTTTTCACTGGGTTTCTGATCCATGCATGTTTTTGAGCTTTCCGATAGGTTCACCGGTTACGATTTCAACAAGACGAAACGACGGTCATATTATCCTCATAATCAACAACTGATATCGCAGGCGACTGGAACATCATCGTCAAGACCTGAAACACCCGCTGATGGTTTGAGAGGCGAGCATAGTATTCGGATCCACAATTCCCTGGAATACAACAATGGAGACATTGATCTTCGAGAGAAAATCAATGAAAAAGATTATTCATAGTCAGATAAGACCTGTTTTGCTTTGCCTTCCTTGAAGGTCATGAAAGGACCATGTTCTAGGTCCTTGGACGTTTTGATTACGCCTTGGTGATGACCTTGGTAGCCCTACTTCTGACCCATGACGCTTTTGTCCGAGAACGACATGCTTTTCCACTCTCTTTTGATATACTCTATATCTCATTTCAAGTAGTGGACTTGCACTGAAGTCTCGTTCCCTGGTCAATGTTTCTCACTGGATTTTACTGGTCTGTCCGGTGTCACCCCTGGATTCTTTTTTGCTCCCCACTCTTTGGGCTTTTGCTGTAGGTATTATCTATTAATTTTTATCATATTCCCCTTAGCTACGATGTGTAGTAGCGTACCAATACCCTTTTTGATCATCGATTTCTATTCCGGGGCTTGGTCACGGTCCATACATCCTGAAGTGTCACACGTCCTCCTGATTCAGGAGAACTCGGGGTCTCGGTCGAATTTGGAAGTAATGATCTGATAGGTGACTGGATTTCCATGTTCACAGTTGCTATCGATGCAGATAGTTCTATGGCGCACTGACTGACCAGTATGATGTAACTCATCTTTCGAGGCTTAAAGTAAAGCTAATATTGACAGATTGGATACAGTGTCATGTATCCACCACGTGTAATCGGAACCGGACCCAAACCCTATCTGATGCAGGCAGCTGACGGTGGAGACACCATCCAATGGCAACATTGTTTGTATCACGTTATTTACGAAATGTGGGAGAGATAGTTCTTATACCGTAACTATGACACGAAGTCGGTCTAATATTGGGTTATGCTCTCGCAGCTGGCACGTACTTTTGTGGAGGTTTTGAGTGAAGTGTGAACAAATGGTGAACGAATTGTATGCATGTGATGAGCGAATAACATTGTAAATGATCGGAACGCGTGAGAGTTTTCTTTTGGCATTTCAACATCATGCAACAAGTTGACGTCAATGTCCACTGATCTCGCCCTGTCTTGTCGAAACAGGCACAATATGTTGTCCAATAATTATTTGTATAATTCCGGACCCGAAACAGAATTCATCTTGATCTCCGTTTGAGTTACTCATCCTCTTTTAAATGCAGGTCATTCAATGGTTTAGACCCCATCCATCCTAGTAATGTCCTCGACTGGCGACACAGCTCCTCTATCCAATGTGGCCCAAATCCCTTTACCTCCTGGTATGAATCTAGCCGAGTTTCAAGACCTTCAAGCTCATTTGAGTGAGTGTCTATATGGTGGATTATCAGTAGTGGGTGACAGGACCTCCTCCAGTCGGAATCGCCATTACCACCTCTGCTGCATTCGGGATCGTTGCGTGGGACTAGTGAGCGACCTAAACTATATCCATGGACTAGACTGACCATCCTCATTTCAGTTTTATCCAACTACCAGACGAGTTCTCCCTATATAGATCCAAAGACAGAAATATTTGGAAATCTCCTGCAACTTGGTGGTGGGTACTCCTCTCGGTGATGCAGAGCCAAAACTGAATTATCGAAAAGGTTCATCGTGTTGCGGTATTCTGGCATCATCGCAACGTTGCCCTCATTATTCTTTACAGTTGTCCAGACACAATTCTGTCAAGTCGCCATATCAACCAGTGCAGCTGGTGCCGTTCTCACAACTGCTTCCTCCGGCGCTATCTTCGGGTATCGAGTACGAGCACTTTGGAATGGCTCCATCCTCGTTAGTGTGGTCGTTGGGCTATTTTACGTGATCATGGTAGCATGTTGGGTAAGTGGTGATCAAAAGTAGTTATCTGATTGGAGGTCCAAGTCTGATAAACATCCGCCAGATAAGCGTATCAACGCAGTTCCGTGGGGATACAGGTCCGCATACATCGATTCTATCAAATTGTCAGCTCCATCCGGAGGCCCCATGGTCCCCAATGAGCTATGCTTCTTCTGTTGCGTTTGATACTTGCGTCTTTATCTTTACGGTGGTCAAGTTCCGAGGCAACTCTGACACATTCAAGTCAAAAGTCAATCGCCAGATTTACAACGACAGTCTTCTCTATTTTTTCCTCCAAACTGCCACAAACATCGTGGTACTTTCCATCCAAACGCAATCAAACCCCAGCTTCAACCTTATCAAACCTGCTACAGTTCCGTTTTCCACTTTAATGACTGTCACGATGGGAACACGTGTATTCCTTAACCTCAGATTATTCAACAGACGTCAAGAACAACTCAATGCTCCTTCACTTCCAGTGCAAGTCCAATATTCAGGCGGAGCCAATCACCCAACGCCCGGGTTCTCACCGGTTGTTTTCGCCCCATTGAAGAATACTTCTCACGACAAAAATAGATATTAATAACCTCCTACCCTCGAATGTCTGCTGTCGAGCCACATGATTTCATATTATACTGCAATATGGTATGGTACATCTTTATGTAATTTATTGGTTAATAATTTTGTGGATGTAAATATTGGATGTACGGTGTTAGGGAGTAATCCTCACAACCATAGGCTTGTATTGATTGAGGACCTTGGAAATCTGCTGCTGCTGGTTTTTGGACCTTTGGGTGTGTGTGATCAAACTGGGTATAGCAAGTTATCATACTGTTATATCAGGGTGGCGGTGGTGGCATAACCTAAGGCGTTGGTGAAAATGTGAATTAGTTTCAAGGGGTCAAATCTTTGGAGCAACGGTTCGGAAGTGAGGCAGCACTTGATCTTGTTCAGGGCCTCCGAAGCAGCAGGTGCCCATCAAAATTCTTGGGTCTTCTTCTGGGTGATACTGCTTGTATGATTGACGAGTGAGATCATACAAAGTTGTTGAAGTTTATTACATAATTCCAGCTCATATTGTCTCATTTGTTATTTGTTGTGTTTCCATAGTTACAACTAATATTTTTCTCTCCATTACACAGTAAACATACAGGTAGTATTTAACTCATAGCTAGGGTAGACTATGACCAAGTTTCTCTCATTTGGTCCTAGATTTGGACCTGAATATATTTTCTTATCCCAGCATTAACCTGCGCACTCTTTGTAAAAAGTGTACTACAGCATGCTCTACTCCAAGTTTGACCTGGGGTTGCTGCAACCAACACTAGTGTAGCTAGATGTGGAAATAGTTTTATAGCCCGTGTCAGAAAGGCTGTAAGCTACATGGAACAACACAGAGCAATTATATATACATTTATCTGGAATCAAAACTGTACAGAATTGTAGAATGAATTGATTGATTCCAGTAGTGTTCTGACATACATATATTGAGCAAAAGTGCATATATTCACACAGCTACAGTCTTGGGTGAGCAGAACTGACTGACTCGGTCCTAGAAAACCAGTGCTTACACATTTGGCGAATAGATATCATTCCCTGTATGCAATGATTATAGTTAATTTGCTCATATTGTGCTTGGTACAAATCTTTTTTGTATTAGAACAAGTTATTGTACTATCAAATACAATACTAATAGTCCTACGACCGACGCACGGTCTGCTTTCCATCAGTATCTCCAACCGTCACAGCTTTCTCATGGAATCATGGGAGTTTATAGTTCATGCTGGGCTTATATAGAATGAACCCCCCCAGTCCTATCAGTCATTTCCCATCCATGTTTGAAGAGGGCAAGCTCAACGAGAAACAAGAACAGGAGAGTAATTGCTTACACACCGACTTACTCGCGTTTCATGAACAGAATGCCGGTCGTCTCATCGTTGATCCCGAGTGTGTATTCTTTTTTGTGACAGAATGCTGAGGAGATGTGATGTATGATATCACACAGAGAGGCAAGAGTCGAACTGGGGGAAGAAGTAGCTGCTCGCCTTAAACTAACCAAAGACGGGACAAAAGTATTGTGGCCTCAACCGACTGACTCAGAGAAGGATCCTCAGAATTGGACGGGAAACCGTAAGGATATCCAGCTCCTTATCATCACGTTTGCGGCATTCGTACCAGATTTCGACTCTGGCATCGGTAAGCAGTTTCAAATGACATGGGAAACAGGCTTAGAATGGCTGTCGGATTTCCAGGCATTGCATCTTTGTTCCCATTGGCTGAACAATACAATACCACATCTGGTATTATCAATAATTTGACGTCGAAGTGAGTACCATCAATGTGACCATCTTTTATATGTTACACTTTCCAAGCTGGAGTATCTTCCTATTGGGTATGTGAATTCGAGTGTAGATGTCCTCCATGGTGTCCTTATAATTTTTAGGATGGGGGAGTATCTTTGCTGTGATCATCATGCGGCGTTTGGGTCGCCTACCAGTATTGTTTTGGTCCCAGGTGCATATGCTTTAATTTTAGTTTTTGCACCAGTGCGGAAGGTCCCTATAGGTGCTGGCATTGGGTCTCCTTGTTGGCTGCACTTTCGCGCCCACTCTTAAGGTCTTCGCTGGTGAGGGCATCGTCGATCAAATAATAGCCTGTCTGATTGTCGTGTGCAGCAATGCGATGCTTGACAGCATTTTTTGCGTAAGTCGCAGCAATTTTTCAGAAAAAAAATACCCCGGTTCTCACCTTCCACAGTACAGCACCTCAAGTCACTGTATGATCAATGATGCAGCCTTATACTCATTTTCTAAACTGGGTCTAGGGCTTATATGTTGTAACAGATTTATATCCTTTTCATCTACAAGCCCGAAAGGTGAGTCCAAAAGATCAGTTGGAAATGGAAAATTTGCGAACGATCAGTTGTGACAGCTGAACTTCTGGACCATGGGTTTCATCATATCTCCCTTAGTCTCTCCGTTCGTTTTCGGGTTTCTAGTGGCTCGGACCACCTGGCGTTGGGCATACGGGATCGGATGTCTATACGGATTACTTGTAGTTCTGACTATCGCATTGTTCGGAGAGGAGACGTAAGGCATTTTTATCTCCAAAGGTCATTTGCGCCTGATTGGATCATACAGGATATATGACCGGACAGTTCGGCCAACGATACCTGAGCCAACGACCACTGGACTTCGCTACCGGGTAGAGACACTCATTGGAATTACAGGATGGAAGATGGCAAGATACCGCCCATCATGGGGGCAATCTTGCATGGCAATCTTGCATGTTGTTTGGAGGCCTCACTTGTTGTCCGTCCTTGTCTTCGAGGTGAGCGTTCCAATGAGATAAACTGAAACCATGTGAGCTTGAGGCTACATAAGGCGCTTGTGTTTGGTTTCGGTATTGGACACCATGTACGTACATCTATGAATTCACTCGACTGCTCACGACAAGTCTCTAGGTTACAGGCGTCGTGTTCCTAAAAAACCCTCCAGAAGAAGGTGGATATGGCTTCGGCCAGTTAGCAACTGCAGGTATGTATGCCACACCTGTAGTAAGTATTGTCACTATTGTCGTGTTCTCGGTTCGATCCAATGTTTCTAGGTATCTGTTATTATTGGAGAACTCGTCGGCCGATACTTGAATGACTGGATTATGAATATCTCCATCAAGAGGAACAACGGTATTTTTGAGGCGGAAAGTCGCCTTTGGTATGTGATTCAATTACTCGTTCCTTCGTGAATTGCTTGAAGTTAAATTAGGGCCTGCTATGTCGCTTTGCCCCTGTACATAGTTGGATTTGTAGTCTTTGGTGCAGCCATCCAGAATCACCTGACTGTCGGAGCTCTCATCATGGGTTGGGGTATTGCTGAGCTCGCTATCATGATCACTACGGTGGCAGTATATGCATATACCAATGACTGCTTTCCAAAACACCAGGCAAGGGCTCTGCTTGTCAGAACGGTTCAGTTAAACAAATTCTGTCCGTAGGGTGAAGTCAGCGCTTTGGTCAATCTCGCCAGAGTTCTCGGAGGTGAGGTCATCTATCAAACCTTAAAACTATGTTGAATGCCCAAAATCAGGGTTTAGTGTAGCATATTTTCAGGTGCCCTGGGCGCTTGAACATGGTGCGATCCAGGTATTCGGATGTGAGGCAGCGTAAGTTCCAAAAACCTCCTACACATCAATGCTTTCTGCTCATGCCCTATCAGAATCGTGGGTGGACTCTTCGTTCTAATCGTCATACCAATCCAGTGGAAAGGAAGAGATCTAAGGGTAAGATGCCGGCTAGTATCATCAATCTTTTCACAGGTTTCCTCACCTTCTTGATATAGGCATATTATTCTCTCTGATCTATGTATGTTTTCTTCTCGGGTGATTGTCGTGACAATTGCATAATTTATCCTGGGTGAGTCTCTATAATACCACGTAAGATGTGCGCAAGATGTAATGGCAGATTCTCGAGATGGATTTGGTTGTTCATTAGCATTGAGAACGTCATACAAACCCACCGTACCTCTGAAATCTAGCTATCCTCCAGCGTCGATACAAAAAAGAGTGCCATGTGTCAAATAAACTTTCCTGACACGGCAGATATTTAGATGTCAAGTGATGGTGTGGTGTCATCTTACCTGTCAAGTCATCTCTTATCACGCAGTCACGCTCTGCCACTATGGTTACGCCCCTAGATTATCACTTGTAGTAGATTTGAAGAGAGCTGCTAAATATACTGTCTATTTCCCATATCAACAGGCTTGGAATAATGGGAGCACTAGTC
>Ga0153951_1000041_pt1 | contig 43566 bp, 58 predicted proteins | sample TSNJ035MetaG_FD_102278 | JGI IMG/M metagenome (GOLD analysis project Ga0153951, IMG submission 102278) | Attine ant fungus gardens microbial communities from New Jersey, USA - TSNJ035 MetaG | ecosystem: Host-associated > Fungi > Mycelium > Unclassified | place: USA: New Jersey, Wharton State...
AGCCGTGGATGTGTTTTCTTTTTACTCTATCTGATTATTCATGTACTTAGTCTTCGTGCTCTGTCGTAGGTGACTCGAGAATATAATCCTGACATCAGCTGTTGCAGTTCTGTAAGCAGCCGTCAATCCCATGAACAAGAATCCATGAATGTGATTACATGATGCACTAGGATTAATGAATAGATAGGAGTAAAGAGTGGGAAACATGGAATTAGCAATCCTGTGTACCTTACAGGTCAACATTTATAATTAGAAACCAGCAAGTCTGACAATGAGTTGGATCACTCAACCCCTGCAGTGGCTCAATTTACCCACTGATCTGCTAATGGCAACATAATTCTCATTATGCATGATACCCCTGAACTTGCCATCTCGAAATTCGGGCTGGCGACCTTTTGGCAGCCATCCACCTCTAAAGAGTCTCAGAAGGCAATTCCAAGAATAAGCTGTATGAGTCTTTTTACTATATATGGTATGACACGTGGACGTCAACCCATATGTATTTTGTGATTTCCATAGGCGTGGGATAAAATAGATGATTATAATTGAGTGATGAGTACTGACGTCGTTGCAGCCTCTTACCCACCCCACACTCGAATGGTCCCTGTCCCTGTCCTTCATACGAGATACCATCCTCCGTCTACTTTCACTGCTACTGCGAGGCTCCTCTATATATCTCTTTCTCTTGTCTCTAAATATGCTCTGCGATTCCTGCGTGCCGAAGAGAATGCTCACGGCTACCATGGGACCAACACCAACAATGGACTCCATTATAAGCTTGTCAACAAGAATGGAGAAATTATCCATCAATTCTCCAGACGTGAACTGTCTGATGGTCCCCGGTGGAAACAAGTCCTATTCCCAATACTCATACCTATACTTGTTCTCCTATCGGGTGTGTTTGCCGGTCTGACATTAGGTTATATGAGCTTGGACGAGACCCAGCTCAATGTTTTAAGTATAAGCGGTACCCCGTATATCTTGTTTTCTCTGTCTGAGCCGTCGGGTTTTTGATAAGCTTGTTCATAGGAAACAACGCGAATATGCGAACAAGATCAAGCCCATTCGAAAGAATGGGCATCTATTGCTCGTGACCCTGCTTTTGGCGAATATGATTGTCAACGAGACACTGCCTGTCATTGCAGACCCGGTCCTTGGCGGTGGTTTTCAGAGTGTTGTGGTCAGTACAGTACTGATCGTTATGTATGTGTTTTTTTGCCTGGGCCCCTTGAGTATTAATACGTATTTCATTTGTTTAGCTTTGCTGAAATAATTCCCCAGTCCGTCTGTACCCGCCATGGCTTACTGCTTGGAGCTAAAATGGCCGGAGTAACTAAATGCCTGATTTATGGTCTCGTGAGTTTCCATAATGTTGATGGATTCTTTCAATTCATTCTGAGGGTTCGTTTTCTCAGGGGATTATATCTTGGCCTGTTGCGAAAATTCTCGAACTGGTCCTCGGGAAACATCATGGTATCATCTACAGGCGCGCCGGTGAGCCTTTTCCCTCAATCTGATGATGCTTCCATGATACAACTCCGCATTCCAGAACTGAAGGAATTGATTGCTATGCATGACTCTCTCGAAGCACATGGTGGGGATCTTAAGACTGACACAGTCGCGATCATTGGTGCCACCCTTGACTTACAAGAGAAGGTTGTCCGTCAGGCAAGTTTCGATCCTGGACGTCATCGAATCCACTGTTGAAAATCAAGCATGCATAATTTCTAGGCAATGACCCCAATTGATGATGTATTCATGTTATCCATTGACTCGAAACTCGACTACGGCCTTATGAGCAAGATATGCCAGACAGGACACAGTCGTGTCCCCGTGTTTGAAGAAGTCGATGTGCCTATCGCTGCTATACCTCTCGGTAGTGGGCTTGCTATGTCCGCAGTCGTCGGCGGTAACGTTTCCAACGGAGCTGGCTCATCGGATCAACGTATGGTCAAGGTAAAGAAGATAATCGGTGTGCTCCTTGTTAAGCAATGTGTATTATTAGATCCAGAGGGTGAGCTTAGTTTGGTGTGCTTTGACTCTGATGTCCATGTACGTCTCTAGATGCGACTCCCTTGAGGAAAATTCCTCTCAATAAGGTCCCGTTCGTCCCTAACAACGAGCCATTACTTGGCATGTTGGATAAATTTCAAGAAGGACGGAGTCATATGGCTATCGTAAGCCGGTTCAGTGTTAACAAGGCTAGTCACTCTTCTTGTAGGATCGGGCTCTCGCTGAAATAAATTTCCAAAACTAGGCACAAAGTGTCAAGAAGGCTGTCAGGCGAGGACTCACACAACGCTTGAGAGCAAGCGTTGGTATGGGTGACATGGACACATCAAGCTCATCTGATGACGACGACAGTGGTATATCGGGTCACACCAAGCGCTGGGTTAGCAGAAAGAAGCAAAATCGGCAACGTCGTATCACAAACGGTTTGAGAAAGGACGGTGAAGCTGAAGACGGAGCTACGATTATCGAAGATGACCGCACACTGAAAGAAGATCAATCACCCGAAATGCTGTCTTCAGCCTCTCCTTCTGATGTCACTGGTATAGCAATGAAGAGCATTGAGATGCAGATATTGAATCAAGACATAGTCAACCAGCCCATTAAGGATGGAGATCGCACCAGAGAGGGTAAAAAGATGTCATTCCAGCTCTCAGCTTTATCAAAACAGGCAGCTGGAGCTGTTATGTCCGGTGGTCTTGGTGGTCTTGAGCAAAATATGCCCGCTGACGCAGTTCTAGCCAAAGAGGGCGTCAACGAAGTTAGTCATATTCTATCTCATTGTTGATCCACATTGAAAGTTACTTCCATCAGTTTTTGCAAAGTTTTGATCCAGCTGTAATGCCTCTCGGTATCATCACTCTTGAAGACGTTTTGGAGGGTGAGCATCTGCTCTTATCTCATGGGTGACCAAGCCATCTAACAATTGGTATTAGAATTGATAGGCGAGGAAATCTATGACGAATTTGATCCTCAGGGTGCTCAGGGTGATCCTTACAAATATGATAAGTCTGGACCTAGTCCCTCCGTCCCCACGAATGCTCATCCGCTCGGCCCTGACGAGCAAGCATCTTCCCCCAATACTCCCCTGAGTCCGCTTGCCTCGACCGCAGAAACCTCCAGTCAAAGGACGCCTCATTTGATCCCACCGAGGATGAAGGGCCTTGGTTTCTTGATGGGACGATCCAGGAGTGCTCCTCCCGTGAACCGCGACCAGGATTTCAAACACGGCAGAAAGGATCTCAGAGGAGATGTGGTGCCTGAAGCTGATGATGATTCTGAGGACGAGAAGCTCGAGGACAAAGAAAAGACGATAGGGGATGTTTGTACCACTGTTCGCGATGATAACCAAGGTCCCGGTGTCGTGATCACTCTTACAACCCCAGGCGAGGGAGAGTCGACCCCTGCACTTGACCGTCGATTGAGCGCAGCCCAAGAAATCAAGATGCCAAGGCCGATCCGTGGATTGCCAGCCAATGCCATACAACGATTCGGTGCGGCGAACCTCAATTTTAATAACATCTCTACCAGTATAAATGGTAGCGGAGGGATGAATCTCGGGTCCAAAAGCTTGAATAATTCAAGGAATACGAGCCCTACACCCTCGCTTGAGGCCATTTTAGTGGAGAGGACTAGGAGGAGGTTGGCCACCCGTAGTCCGCCGGTAGGATCAATGGGATTTCCTGCCAGCAGTGCGGTTGCCACACACTTGAATCCTGAATTGGCAACGAGAGGTCGAAGATTCAAGAGTAGTCCTCTCAATAGTATAGGTACTAATTTATCGATGAGGGAGGAGGGGGATGACAATGATGCGTAGGTGGCCGGTCGTAAGGATGGACAAATGTACCAATACGTAGAAGCTTGAATTCCTGGTTCTGTTTATACTTTTCTTTATGTGTTCCCCTTTCCGTTACCTAGAATGAAGAATCTTTGTTTTCCATATTGAGTGCCGAGACACAGCATTCTCATAGAGTGAAGTCGGGAGTTGATTCAAACAGGCCCTTCGTATCATATGCGACTGGTCGAATATAACTATATCAATCAATCAGTCATCGATAAAGGAAAAATAGTGGAAAAATAATTGATGTAACCATTGCTATTGACTTATTGTTATGTGATCGTCCAGGGTCAGATGGAGGGAGGAACAGCATTGAACAACCACCCTTGATCAAGAGCCAGAGAATATGTGATATATTATTCGGAACGGTTTCGCAGGGAAGGGAGGGGAGACATACGTAGATGAACAGCTAGCTACCTATCATCGTGATCATCGTAAGATGAAAGAACACGAATTACGATTTTCGAGAACAAACGAAACGATAGAGCGAATAGTTGTCCATGAGGAAATCAGATCCCAAGGGAAAAAAACAAGGTGCCGATCATCAAAAAATGAACCTGAGATCTTCCAACCTTATACAATTTGCACATCAGAGAATATCGACTAAGGAGTGATAACTGGGTCAGGCTGCGTCTCTGTCTGCATCTCTACCTGTAAGTCGGCTTGAATTTCTGCTTCCGATACGAACAGGAGTTGCTCAAGTTGATGAGGCACTGTAGGCTCGGACTCGGGTAAGAGCTGCGAGATAGGATTTAAGGTTGTGTAAGGCATGACATCATCAATTGATTGAACAGGTTCCGCTGCTTGAGATTGGGGTTGAGATTGTGGATGTGATTGTGGTTGATCATCCTGTATGATAGCATCTGTCTCGTGTTCAGGTTCACCTTCGGCATCTTCTTCACCAACAGGGAGACGACCAACTATTGGCGAGATTATCAGAACTTCTCAAGGAAGTAGTTGCAAATAGATGCTCACCTTCATGACCTTCAGTACTCTCTGAGATACCTCTAAACAAGAAATCATTCTCTACAAGGATATTCAGCTGTTTGAAATGAATCATCTGGGAAACATAACTTTCCTTTATTAGATCCACCAAGACTTGATATATCTTCCCTCTCGAGGACAAAATCTCGATCCATATCCATTATAGACTCGGCAGATTCACTTTGACCTGCTAATCCGTTTGCAACAAATTCATCCGACTGTCCGACCAAGTCTCCTTCTGTACTGCCATTGATTGCATCTACATCTGCAATAATGATGCATCGTTTCTCCAGTACGACGCCATCGAAAACTTCTTTATAGCGTTTGGGCTTTTTGTTGTCCTTATTATCACGCTTGGAATGATGATCAGACTTAGCTTTCTGGGTTTGAAGCCGTTGTTGAATTTCTGGGCGAACCGGCCTACTCAAGATTGAAGTTCGCTGCTTTTGAGCGAGAAGGGCACCTCTGGCCGTCGGCCTAATAGTGCGTTTGGTAATCTGTAAATCATGCGCGGATATGGACTCAATAGCGCTAGCGGAATGAACTTGTGAAGCGGTAACGGGACGCGACTTTGACTTCATAGTGGTAGCCGCATTCGTCGGTTCATCTTTCCGCGGTCGCAAAGAAGCTGAGACCAACTTGGAAGTTCTGCCACGATTATTATTATTAAATGTCTCCTTGTTTGCCTTTTTCAAAGCAGCTACCACTGCATTTGGACCAATAGAATGTCCAGCTCCTTCCCCTTCATCTGTAACTTCATCTTCTCCATCTGCGTCTGCATCCGTACCATCATCAGCATTGGAAGCCTGTAACTTTGTCGAACGTCGAGTAGATCGTTTTTCAGACAAGGAAACAGCACTGACAGCACTCCCTTTGGGGTGTGCATCAGTCTGAGTACGTCTTAAAGTCCTGCCATGATTTTTTCTCGAATCCGTAACAATAGAGACAGATGGAGCAGGACCATGGGATCTTGTACCCCTCGCGGGAGGAGGTCCAGGATCGGAGACACGCGGTCTCTTCGACCTTAAATTGCGCGTGACTGCTGAGACAGATTTAGGCTCCTGTTCTTTGGCGCCTTGACGTTTTTTCCCCTCATCGTCTGATCCTTCTTGAGTGTCCTCGTTCTCAGTACGTGTATCTTGTTCAAACTCAGACTCAGGCGCCGGTCGTTTTCGTGTAGAGATACGACGTGAGGAAGCTGAGGGAGCAGCTCTTCCCCTAGTGTTGGAAGTGGGTGGGGGAGAAGATTTGACATTCCCATTTTGTTGGTCCGAACCGCCTGTGGCGAGATCTTTTGTTATTTCTTCTGCTAATGCGGGTCCCACTATAAGTTGTTATTTGACACACGCGACAAAGACGCGAGAGGAATCATTAACAATCGCCTGTAAAGCAAAAGAAAACAAAAGACACATACACCCCTTTCTCTGTACAGCCTTCAAAAACCCAACAGCCTCATCCTTTTCCAAGCCTCGTGCAATACCGAGTTCCTGAGACAAATGCTGAAGCGTCTGCACCTTCAGAATCTCCCAAGGAAAATCTTCCATAGAGACTTCAGTCGACAGAAAATGCAGATGGAAGGAAGAAATGCGACCGAACCGTCACACTCGTGGCAATGCTGTGTCACTCCTGTCACACCACTGGAAAGACAGTTTATCGGCAATACACAGTAGCACATATTAATTTACAAACCAAGAATCAAGAATAGAGAAGAATATGGTATCTTTTTGTAGGTATCTCTGAGGAAAAATAAACTTATGCCAATGAGTGAGTATAATCCAATCTACTGCTATGCCTGCAAAGTCAAGAATAACACCATGACACGAAACTGATCCATCCCTCATGTTCGTAGATCTGGGATATAGCGACCCCAGCGCTTAGAGGTATATAAATCATCTTTCCAACACAGTATCGCTGAGACATTTACCCCTTACACCAAACTAATCTGCGTCTTCGAGGTCCATCCCAATAGACTATACAAAGGGATAGCCAGACCTTGGTTTCATGTCCATCTCCAAGGCCCGCCGCAAGGAAAGGGCTTTCAGTCTCTCGACCGATCCCTCGGCGTTGCTCCCTGGATTGTGGCCTGCACATTGAGAGACGATGTTACTGGACTCCATCCATCTTCAGGGCTCTTCTCGTCCCCCCTAATCAAACTAGCAATGCTTGCAGTGTGCCGATGACTTTTCTGGGCCCTCCCATCCCTGTTGAAAGCCTGAGTGGCAAGAGACTGAGCTGAAGTGGGTGTAGAACCACTGGCTGTGCCATGTGTATTGGCAATAGGCGATCGATATGTGATATCCACCTCCTCCTCATCAGAACTCCCCTGATCCAACTCAAAATCTGCTGTGTTGTGGATCACGCTTCCGTTCCCCGCCCTTTTCCGTCTGGGATCCTCGAGGTCATATATGTCATACTTTGACCTCCCTGAACCGTTTGACAACCCAGTCCATGATAAAGCAGAAGCAAGGCCGCCCGGAGGTGCAGATGCCCCTGCCCCTTTGAGTTCATCGGGGAGAAGGAGGTAGAAATACGCTATGGCAAGACATGCACCGCCGACAACGTCAATGAGGTAGTGATGTGTGAGGTACATCGTGGCCCAGTACAAAGTGCCGGCATATGCCCAAACATAACGGGTTGTTTGAGGGAAGAAATGTGAGAGGAACAAGGCTTCCATTGTTGCACTAGCTGCATGCAACGAAGGAAAAGCACCAAATACGACTGGAGAATTTGAGAAAGCGACCGTGTAACCTTGAGCATGGAATAGAGCGTCGATACGTGCCAAACCGCCGGGAGAGCCCTTCATACTGTAATCCGCCGGAGTGAGTCCATGTATGAGTTCATACCATGGAGCAGAACATGGGAATAGGATTTGAAAAAGGACACCAGTCAGGTTAAGATATCCAAAAGCTTTGCCCCAGAAGGGAAGTACTTCCTTGCTTCTGAAGAGCCACAGGAAGGCAGCTACAACAAATGGGAAGACAAAATGACCCACTCCGTATGGAAACCAAGCAATGATGTCGAGTATGGGGTGCGTGAACCGTGTTAGGATGTCCGAGATGTTAGCTCCATAGAGAACATATTCCAACGTCGGGAGGAGTGCTACAGAGATCCCAGGTCTCCATGGTGTAGGAATAAATCGAGATGAATAGAAAGATAAGAGATATGAAAAGATGGGAGTTGCCGGGACAAAGAATTGGGATGTGAGGGGAATGAGAAGGGCGGTTATCCACAGGATGGGGATGAATATCTTAATGGGAAATCCTGGGTGTTGCATTACGGTGAACCAAAATATGGCTAGGGCTGCATGGAAGATATACATGCAGTCCGAAAGGACGAAGGTGTGGCTGCGCAACTTGGAGATCGTGAGGGAGGGTGAGAGAGATTTGTCGAGCCGACCAACGGCTGCGAGGAAAGCAGTTCCAATAGTGTTGAACAACTGAGCAACACTCATTCGTAGTCGTGAAGCGCCTGGCATACTGTCAATGGACCCGTAAGCTCCCAAACGCCCATCCAGAAAAATAACAAACCTGCTGTGATAATTATTCAGATACTGTATTGTATGTGGGTATCCTTGTCTTTAGTCCTTAGTGAAAGCAGCACAACAATAAACAGTTCTGTAAAAATTAACAGATTAGTGGTCAGATCTGGAAAAGAAAAACTGAGCTAACCAGAATAATCAAGATGGTGTACAGACGCTGCGCTCCAATTTTCCCACAGATCTTTCCCGAGCTTAGTCACGTGCTGAGCCTCATCAATCTTTTTCTGTTTCTCATGCCTCGGCTGCCTTGCTATCAAGCACCATGAAGCTCTCTGCAGCTTTTGCTCTCTTCCCTGATCTTCGCTTTGCCGTGCAAACTGCTCTATGGCCAACCATCGTAACCCTATGGCGGAACCCTTTTTTGCTATTTTGTCCTCGGGTGCTGTCGCAGACATTCATGAGCCATCTTTGGGTCGTTTTCGGCAATGGGGTAGATGAAAATGGGCGCCCTGTCAAACGAGAACTTATCACCCCATATGCCTCCGGTGTGGTCCTCGATCTGGGTGCAGGTACGATAGAGTAGATACTGCCCTCCGCAAACATTTATCTGTAACAACCAGGCCACGGTCACACCCTCAACTACCTAGACCACTCAAAAGTAACAAAATATGTTGCCCTAGAACCCAACGTCGGCATGCACGAGAAACTACGTATCCTCGCATCCCAAGCAGGATATTCAGAATCCGATGGTACGCTTGTCATCTTGTCCTGCGGGGCACAAGATACATCCGCCATCCTCTCCTCCCTCAACGACACTCAAGTCGACACGATAATTTCGGTCCTCACTCTCTGTTCGGTACCTGATCCCCAGGACACGATCACGAACCTCATCCTTGATGTCCTCAAGCCAGGGGGGAAACTATTGTTTTACGAACATGTTCTCAGCCCTTTGAAAGATGTCGCATGGTGGCAACGTTTTTGGACTCCCCTATGGGCTTTTTGGCTTGATGGATGTAGATTGGATCGTCCAACCCATGTTTATATCGAAGAGGTAGGGGGAAGAAGTGGAGAGAACGTATGGAAGGAGAGGAATGTTTGGGGAAAGGAAGGAGAGCCTGACGAGTGCCTTTTTTGGCATCGTGCTGGTCAGTATATCAAAGCATGAAAAGGAAGCTTTTCGGCATTACCTTGTGTGTAGTGTGTGTGGATCACTTTATTCAAGTGCAATTATTGAGCAGCCTTGTTTCTATTGGATATTGTATGGAGCCATGGCAATGATCTCAGTTTTGAGTTTCTTGTATTTCCAAAGATTGGTAGAGGATATTTTGGGAATCTGATGGTATTCTTAGCAGACTGATGGATCATTCTATGTCGGATAGGCAAAAGGAGTACAAAAGAGTAGTTGCGGAGGTGCAGGATGAGCTGGTAAACAGTGCTCCATTGTTCCATTGTTGTCAACTTGGCAGAGACTTATGCAAGAGGATGCACGTATGTGGCCACCTGAATGATAGTGTTTGAATATGTAGCATAATATTTACTATCTGATCGTGATGTTCAACACAGACTATAATCATGAAAAAAAGAACCTTGAATTCTAGCGAAAAACTAAAGCCTGTGTGTGGTTTCAATCGGGAAGGAATACAACCTGTATCTTGACACCCTCTCTTCAAGAAGAAGGAAATCGCAAGCTCATAGATTCTGACACATCGAGAGTCGTGACCCTTCTTCACACGTCGCAGCAAAAATCATTCCTCTGGTAAGCTATCCAAAGGTATCCTTCATGTTCAACCCAACTCTTGGTCCATGTCCGAGTATTTGACCACATCGTCCTCGATGAATCTTGTATCATTTTTCTTATTATATTTCGGAGAACGGTCAAAGGAAGTTCTTCCGGATTGAATAAACCACAGGGTATCGTCCAACTCAGTTCTATATGTAACTCTATATCACTTTCACATCTATTTACAATAAATCAGATGATGGATGTGCCATCAGGAAAATCAGAGACACAAATCAAAAGACTGCGCTATGATTCATTTTCAGTCAACACGAGGACGTTTAGTATGTCCATTGGTCTGATCCTTTGAAATTCCATTGGAATTTGCGGCGGAGAAATACTCAAGCTTCTTAGCCGGGTCAGGCTTGATAGTCTTCGAACCGTTGGTCCAGTTGGCGGGGCATACTTCACCATGCTCATCCTGTATCAATTTATCAGTTATCAGGTTTTGATGACCATGGCTTTTAATCAGAAGATTGCGCACGGTGAACTGGAACGCCTGGATCAAACGCAGTGTCTCATCAACGGAGCGCCCAACAGGTAGATCGTTAACAGTGATTTGCCTGAAATAACCGAAGGTTGATCAGTTTCTAAATATAAACAAAACTTGACATGCCTCAAAATACCCTGAGGATCGATGATAAAAAGCCCACGAAGAGCGATACCTTCATCCTCTATGAGAACGCCATAGTCACGGGAAATTTTCATGTTTCTATCGGCGATCAGAGGAAGCATGAGGTTGGGGCCCAAGCCACCTTCCTTGCTGCTCTGGCTGGCCCAAGCAAAGTGAGAAAATTTAGAGTCAGTCGAAATGCCTGGTGTTGCTCTTGTTAGTGTAATCGAAGAAACCCAGAGCGAAAGGATTACCGAAAACAGATGTGTTCAAGGCTTCGAATTGAGGAAGGGCATCATTAAAAGCCAGAATTTCGCTTTTCATATTTCATATATCACGACCTTGATCTACGAATCCGCAACAACACTTACGTCGGGCAGACAAATGTAAAGTCCCTTTCAGAAGATTCATTAGGACTCTCGAAGTTCAGAGACGCTTCCGGGACTCACTCACATGGGGTAAAACAGAAGGACAACCCTGGAAAGTCGACTATGAGCCGAGCCCAGAAGTGGAGGCACCTGGCACCCACCATTTCCCTCGAAAATCAGACAAGGAGACTTCACTAAAAGCACTCTTAGTGACAACTTCAGCCTTGAAAGCGGGTGCGGGGCGCTGAACGAAAGCAACCATTATAGTGAATGTCGAGTCAACAGGAAGAGAAAAAGAAAAAGAAACACGTCATTTGCACTAGGCGCAAAAAATTATAAGCGTTATTTGACTATATTTGTCATATCTCGCCATTTCAGGTTCAGCCGATACTGTACGTGTTTTATCGCCGATCAGCGCAGTAAATTTGTCAACAATTATGTAGCCGTCAAATTTGTCAATATGGTGTCAGTGCCTTGCCAGGACCTCCAAAGCCTCAGTACTGTTGGATATAGCTACGACATGGCTAGACCGCGGCAAACGCGCACCGGTCGTCAACTTAATACTGTATCTATAGTGGCTACAGTACCATAGCTACGTCGTCCATTGTTTTAACACAATAAAAACATGACAACCAAAACAACAAACTAATTTTAGTGTATTGTTCGATATTTCAACAAGTAGAACCAGCGGCACTGTTTTCGATTTCAAAGTGATATTGCAATACTAGCAACAGGGCGAAGAGAGATCAATCAGGACTAGTGATGGCAAGACCCCGATGGCAGGTGCTGACAGTAGTTTCGTACGACATTAGAGAATAGCTAGTGATGGAAGAATATCGATGTCTTTTTTTTCCCTTCAACAGTTTATTATCACGCGGTGTACGTACACAGCCCGCGGAGGATACCGCGGCAGAACTACCTAACCTTTACTCCGTAGGGAAATCGTGACATGTGACGAATGACTAAAGGTTATCTCGCCAACTCATGGCACCAAAATCTCGAGTACCCACATCAGAAAACCATCATGCAATGACCACTGTACGGAATGATGTGTCGTCATACCCGTGTCTAGATGAGTGACGTCATTCGTCAACGCATCATTGGAGTACCCCAAATTGGCACATCACTCAAGAAGTCTGAAGGGACCATTCTCAAGATTCTTGAGGTTGCTAAGCTCCTGGGGCATCGGGGAGGCATCAGTCAAAGCTCTTGTTGAGCTAGCCAGGATCTAAAGTTCTGATGAAGAAAAATCAAATTCACGTGGCTTTGAGCAATTAATCTACTGTTGTCGGGCAGATCCCGAAATGTTCAGAGACTTTCGGTTAGGGCAATGACGCAAATGACATACCCTGTGGTTCACTCCTTGCCTCCGTGGTTTTGCCGTTAGTTTCTGACAGGGACGTAACTCTACTGGCACATTAGCGCTCGAGGTCTATATAACGTGCTTAGTTGACGGTTGGTGCCGGAACGTGTGGGCACCGCAGTACGGCCATAGTTTCACGTCGAATTTGGGCTCATCGGGCTCATTTATGAGGTATGCGGGGTGGTTAATTTCTTGAGGAAAGTCAAACCTTCAATTGTATCCTCTTGGTCGTAATATAGTATGATTTATGCATAAATGAAATTCCCTTCATCTGAACCATGTCTAGGATGAACATTCGTTTACCTACTTATATCCCGCGATTTTTGTGGAAGTTTTGGTTGTCCCATGGGTATGATTCTCTCTGTGATGTTTGGCAGGACTAACTAGTTTTCGTATTGATCTAGCCAAACTCAAGCCGTCAATTCGCCTCCAAGTCCCCGTGTCCACAGATATGACGTTTATGATAATGAACTTACTGAGCTTTACCAAGGCCCCGTATCATCGCGTCCCATCTTTCAAGATATCTACTCTGATGATCTCGACCCAGAGACTATCCGAATTTATGGACAGGCTAATGAGGAACTTGCGCTTCTGGAACGCAGGGCTGAAGTCGTACTTTTGGATATTCTCCATCGAACTGTTTGGTCAGGCATCGAGGAGCCTCTGCGGAAAGTCTTATTAGATTATTCAGAGATCGACGCCATCCGAAAATATTTGAATTTCATTCGATTTCGTAACAGCGCAGGTTATTTCAGAACGATTGCTTCGCTGCGCGACGATGAAGAAGAAAAGTCACACGAAGGAAGCCTCTATTCTGCTTATCGACCTCTAGTGATAAGAATCCGCAAGCGATTTATTCTGCGACAATTCATCTCCTTCTTCAAATACACCTCTACCGATTTTGACACCCATCATCTTCGCCCGAAGATTGATGGCTATGGAGTTAATTTGGCTTCCAACAAACTTGAAGACATCATGGAATTGTATTGCTGGCGCCTTTGTGGAGCTGAGGTTTGTTTAGGAATTGCGACCGAGGACCAAGAATATATGCTCCCTGACTGCGTCTTTGGCACATTGAATGAAGGCTTTGAAGAAGATCCGTCAGTTTCTTTATCCTAGACCTCCTGAGTATTTCTTGATCATATTTTTCGTAGGACCTGCTGTGATTTGTTTTTTCCCATATACCCAACACTCTCTGTCTACATCCTCGGTACCACAAACGGTCCTTTTTATCAAAATCAAAAATACGCACAATCCACAGTTTGGATCGATGTTGGAAATGAATCAGCGCTTGATGTGCATCTGCGAAATGCCATGATATTGCAGACGTATCCAAACTACCTCTACTTCTCATCGTTGCGTACCGTTTCTCTTTCTATCTCATCATATGACGAGTTCCGCTGGATTCAAGAACACCAAGATTATAGTCGATTGAAGCAGCGTTGCAGGCAGAAGTTTCTACAAGAGACTGTGACAAAAACATTAGTTTTGCGGCCATCAGTTGTACTGACGGACTTGACTGACCAAGTCAAGATGGTCGGCAATTCTGCTGTTGCACATGGCTCGTTCTCAGATGTCTGGAAGGGCAAATGGAATGATCCTGTGGAAAGACGCACAAGATTCGTAGGTTTCCCATGCTTTGAGTTGTTGACATTAGTGACCTGTTGATAAGGTCGCTATTAAGTTCTTGCGTCAAATCATGGTTCAAAATGTTCGAGATAAATTACTCAAGGTAAGAATTTATGCTTGAAAAATATGTGTTATATACTCGCAGGAAATGACGAGTCCAGCGTTTACAATCAGAAGTTCTCGCATGGCATAACTTATGCCATCGAAACATCAGTCAGTTACTTGGCATTATGCAGTCCACCCATAGCCTTGGCATGGTTTCGCTATGGTACGACAATGGGACTATCTGCGAGTACGTAAAGCGCAGTCCCCAAGCGAACAGGCTAAAATTGGTGATTACTCTGGTTTGCGGTTTCCTGGTGGTTTAATCTCATCGTTGACCTATTTTGGGCCAGCTTATTCAAGTAGCTTCGGGAATAGCCTATTTGCACGATTTTAAGCCCGTCATCATCCATGGTGATTTGAAAGGCGTATGTTCATCGTTCACTAGTCTGATAATGCAATATCTCAAGCTCTTCAGGGAAACATTCTAATTGATGACACTGGATGTGCAGTCATCAGTGACTTTGGTCTTTCCAAAGTTATGGAAGAGACAATCTCGAAGAGCGATAAGAATGGAGCTTCTTTCTTTGCTGGATCGACAAGGTGGATGGCGCCCGAACTCCTCCAAGGGCTTGTTGACGAGGATGAGTGCATCCCGCCTGTTACCACTCATAGTGATGTTTATGCCTTTGGATCAGTGTGTCTAGAGGTATGCCTTTCTGTTTACACCATTACAAGTAATGATCATAATACCTAAAGGTCACCACTGGTCAACTCCCTTACGCTCACCGCAGAAATGATCACTCTGTAATTGTTGATATCATCCGAGGTGTAAAGCCGACCCGAGGTGTTTCTCTGATTATTAATGGGATGACGCTTCGATCCGTCTCATCGTTTTGGATGATGCTTGACCGGTGCTGGAATGCAGAAGGTCCGTTGCGTCCTACGATGCATGAGATGCTCAGTTTTTTAGAGAACATGATTCCATGAATATCGTTGACAATGAAACGACAGGGACAAACTTTGTAAATGCGATCTCCCCATATCTGGCCATAGTTTAAATCGTGATGGTTCATCAGGCGATGGACTCTCAACCCAAGAGCAATATCAGAAATTGCGCATATTTATCTCTGGTTCTAGCATATATTCACTACAGGGAATTTTGGAGTTAATACATTGTCAACATCCTTGCTCAATGTTGTTTCTGGGCTACTATACCCAGAGCTGGATATTTAATACAAATCATGGGTCTGCCTAGTTTACAATACTGCCACTATGCTGCCATGGCAGCCACACTTCTATGTATATTTCTTAATACTCTGTACATCATCCCAATAGCTCACAGTTATAAGTAGATCTTTATTTCACTAGTGATGAGTGAAAGAAGAGGCAGCAGCAGTATGCAATCATAAGGAGGCGAGTCAGCTAAAAGCAGCAACGTAGAGAAGATTATAGGATTTCAGATTGTCTGGGCATACAGAGTGGTGATTTGAGCATGTGGAAAGAAGAGGTAGGAAACCTTGCAATTACAACAGTGGGCCCTATATGTGTGTCAGTAGTAATGCAGGGTGCATCAGTACACATCAACATTTGTGATATATACAATGATCCGCAATGACCTCTTTCATAGATGCAAATGCTCTATCTCTTTACCTCCCTTCGCCCAAGAGCTGAGTTCCCCGTGGCTAAATCGTGTATTCTGGATGTGTCAGTGCCCAGTATATGATCTTGCTGTATCAGAACGTGGCGTCGTATCGTTCAATCAAGGTTCCCACACCCATGGTATTCTTCGCGTGAGATACTACCTCTTTCGCTATTATCACATCTTGTAGACCCACCCCAACCGATTTAAACATGGTAATTGGGCCTGTGAATGACACAGGATGTGAACTCTTCTCAGAATACATCGGTGGTGGTGATGAGACTTCCAATTGTTGTTGCGATTGGCCTCTCTTCCTCGAAATCAGCTCTCCAATCTCCAGGATTGAGGCAGAGTCGGCTCCAGCTTTCAGCAAATCACCAGCTTCTTGCATGCAAGCTGATCGCGAATCGACAATGAGAACCTGGCTGACTTGTTGATCGTCGATCGATTGGGTTCCAGGAACTGCTCTTTTGACAAGTGTTTCTTCTACTTCCTGCATGGAGGGTTTGTAACTCCCAACCAAGATAACGTGTGTTCCTGATTTGACCCATGAAGATGGAAACAGAGGAAGTACAGATGATGTTGCGCAAATGATGATGTCGGCAGTACGGACTGCCTTCTCTATAGATTCTTGTTCGAGTAATGAGAATAGTTGAAATGTAACATGAGGGAAAGACGTTGTGGTAGCTTTAACTAGATCTAGAGCCCGTTTGTTTAAAGTGCGGTTGACGATAGTGCAGATCCTGATTCCAGGATAATGTCTAAGAAAGATATTGATATGGCTTTCAACCTGTTTCCCGGCTCCGAATAACACGATATGCTCGGGCTCCTGGACTCCAACCAAGGTCGACGAAAGCAGTGACCCTGTGCAAAAAGCTGTGCATCAAGCACGTTTCAAATATACATAAAAAACGGACCAGCAGCATTCCGCAAGGCAGTCAACTCGCGTGAGTTAACAACGGCCTCCACGGCACCTGTGTCCTCATTCAATACCAGCGTAGTCGCAGGAAGGCCACGAATATCGTCCTGCTTTCGAGGCACACTGACGACCTTGATGCTGGTACCCTCAAGTGACAACTGCGAGCTGGATATACGGGCCGGCATGAACAAAGTTGTATGAGACGTCATGTCGATTGTCGTGCGATGTGGCGTTTGGATATCAGAATTATCTTCTGAAGTAGAGATTCCTCCGAGATGAGAAATCGCTAGGAATACGTGCCCCATAAGATCCTGTAGAAATATCGTGCTGAATGAGGATACAACCTCACGGACGTCTGCTGCGGAGAGAACAAGAAGGGACATGTCAGTCAAGGATATGCTCAGACAAAGAACGATGGGAGCTAAATCAGAGTGGACAAGAAACGGGCCGGGAAGTCATTCATGACACACAAGCCCTCATAAGATCATAAGATCATCGAACAAATACTAGGGCACGGCTAGCCTGATGAGTATGACAAGGCTCCTTCCAATCCTGAAGCCTTGTGTATTATTCTGACAGTGTCCCTAGTTTTCAAATGTAATACGAAGAGCGCTATCGAAATCTGCAATGATGTCCCTAATATCCTCAATACCCACAGAAACCTAGAAATCCATGATAAGTATCACCGCCAGATAGGAGCTATTGATTACTTACGCGAATCAGGTCAGGAGTAACTCCAGAGGTCGCCTGTTCATCTTCCGTGAGTTGAGCATGGGTGGTAGTTGCCGGATGAATGACGAGGGTCTTCGAATCACCAACATTGGCCAAATTACTAGCAAGTTTCAAGCTATCAACAGCTTTGCTAGCTTTCTGAGCATCACCCTTAACACCAAAGCTGAGAACGCCACCAAAGGCATTGCCCCTCAACAGCTTGAGAGCCAGTTGGTGCGACTCATGGGACTTTAAACCGAGGTAAGAGACCCATGCGACGTTGGGATGTTTTTCTAGCCACTGGGCAAGAGCAAGGGCGTTGTCACTATGACGCTGGCCACGAAGACTGAGGGTCTCGAGGCCTTGGAGAAGAAGGAAGCCGGCGAAGGGGTTCATACATGGACCAAGGTCGCGTAAGAGCTAGCCGAGAAAGGATGAAACTCAGGACCTGGGAAACATAAATCAAAGACTCACTTCTGTGCGCACTTTCATTGCAAAAGCGATAGAGCCAAAAGTTTCGCTGAATCTGAGACCGTGATACCCTTCGGAAGATTGAGTGAAACCGGGGAATTTACCCGATGCTGTCCAATCAAATTTGCCTGAGTCAACAATCACGCCAGCAATCGTGTTTCCGTGACCGCCGATCCATTTGGTCGCACTATGAACTGCAGATGCTTATGTATAACTAGTGACTTTGGTCAAGCTGTGAACGATCTCACCGACAATGTCAGCGCCAAGTTGGATGGGCTTGATAATATAACCTCCCATTCCAAAAGTATTGTCAACAACAAGAGGGATGCCATTGTTGTGGGCAAGTTTTGCTAGAGCAGGAATGTCGTTCACGATATATTTCGGATTGGCAATACTTTCAATGTAAATGGCTTTGGTTTTGTCGTCGATGGCAGCAGCAAAGGCCTCTATTGTGGGTTCTGTAACCCACTTGACTGCGATGCCAAATTGCTTGAAGGTAACTTTGAACTGGTTGTAGGTACCACCGTATAGGTAAGAACTTGAAGCTCGACCTGTCACTAGACGACCAGCACTCCCATTGAAATTACGCTTACGTTGATACAATATTGTCGCCAACGCCAGCAATGGCAGCGATCGCCAAAAATTGTGCCGCTTGCCCGGAAGAAGTGGCGACAGCAGCAGCCCCACCTTCTAGAGCGGCAACCCGTGCTTCGAAAACATCCTAGAGAAATCTCATCACTTTGATATCAACCATGTCGGAAGGGACCAACCACTGTAGGATTGCCTATCCGCGAATAGATATGTCCTAATTCCCTGATAGGCTCTTAGCACGTGCAAGTGTGGGACCCACGAAGCGCAAACCTCAATCCAAAGAGATCGGCGCCGTGCTACTGAGAGCATGAGTGCTCTAGCCCACGATCATGTTGCTTTTAAGGCATTTGAAGTGCTTACTGCAGAATCATTGAACACAAAGCTGGTGGAGGCATAAATGGGAACGGCACGAGCGTTGGTGGCCTTGTCAGGGGTCTGGCCCGCATGGAGTTGAAGAGTATCAAATTCAGGGTCTCTTTAAACTCATAAATCAGCTGAGTTAGTGGCAAAGGCAGCGACTAGAGTACTTGCTTGTAGAATGGATTGGCCATAGGATACGATGGGAAACATAAATTAAATCATCTTCTTATGCTAGAAGAATCCAATGGCGTGCTCTCAAAAAATTGGTCATGTGCTTGTCGAAGATGTTGGCGGAGTACAAAAATAAAAATAGAGAAATGACCTATCAAACTTTCCGAGCGCTGATGGGGAAGACATACAACGTGGGCTGGGGATGGCTGACATGTACTTTACCAATGGTAGGCAAGATCACAGGTTGTGGATTTGGGTTCAGAATCTCTTCCATCAGCAAACTAGTGTTTAGAAGACCTAGTCTGACGTTAGAGGTGCATTAACAGAAGGCAAAGCAGATGTGTTTGTACAACCCTCTCGTGAGGTGCCACTCTCATTAAAGTCTCAACAGTATTCTTTGAAGGATATGCGTGTATATAATCAGGAGAAGATCAGAATCTTCCTTTGTATATCTTTGTTTGCCGTTTCTCAAAACATCAAAGTCGGCAACCAAATGACGCTCCGTGGTTCATTGGCCTCGGCGTCAGGGTTAGCATTGCGCCACAATCAAGATTGTTATTCTTTTTGTCATTCGGCTTTGTTGTTCAATTCTTGGAACATGACCCACACGAGAACAAAGGGTGTCGCCTCGGGTGTCGAACAATAAGATCACTGTCTTAGCAACCACTTTACCTATATAACCTCAGATGACAAGAGCATAACATATACCTTACTATACATCTATCCTACGCCACTGACTTGAATAATCGACATGTCAACATCACGTTACCTGTTTTTTACAAACGTCCTCGACCATGCTTACCACGTTCAAAGACTCTACAAATATTTAATTGACGAGATGAAGATCTTTGAAAGGACTTGGGGCATGGTCGAAGACTGTTACGAGGGTAACTTGTTTTTGCAGGATATGCACACGTACGTCTTGAAACAAATATTCCTCGTCGTAATGAAACTCACACTCCATAGAGCTTTAATTTACCTCGACGACGAGATGAAATTTCGTAATTCACTAGATGATCTACCTTTTAAGGGCAGAGCACCGATAGATCCATTATTTGAGAGCGTAGCACGAAGGTATGAGTGCCAACTCGACAAATTGAGAAGAAGCTTGACCCATCGAATATAGATATAGTGACATGCGATATGAACCATCATTCCCCGCAACTGTACCTTACGAGAGTCCTATATACGTACCGAAGACGGATGAAGATATGTACACATATCAAGCCAATTTAGAATATGCCGTCGCAGGTCCTTCCCATACCAGCATCGCATCAGAAGCCAATTGTTCTGCAGATGAAGCAAGGCAACATTTGTTGAGGGACAAAGAAAGCGTAGCTCCAGTTGATGAAACATCCATTCACCCAGGGGTTGCCAGTCCCGGCAGATATCACTCGTATAAGGGAAAGGAACGCGAGGCTCAGTCTAATGGAGCACCTTATCAGAATAGAGTGGCAGTCAAGATCGAGCCTACCGAACCTCGAGTCCCAGAATGGAACAGTTACAATACTGTTCCGGACGTTGAGATACGCTTTCTGAGTCAGAGGCGTAAGGGAATACCTCCCCCACTAGATCTCGCCCCTGCTTCTGCTTTTCGTAGAAACATGTACCGCTCGACTCCTCAGGTGACAGTATGGGCCTCTGGATATCCAATTCCCTACGGCGAGTCTCGTGCGTATCGGCATCGTAGAACCCAGACGTTTGATTATCCTCCACCAGTCAGTCCAGGTCGATATGAAACGCACGCAACATATTGGAAGTGGAAATTGAGCGAGGAATTCGAGGACGGATACACGAGATCGCGGAAGAGGAGTCGGAGAAATTAGACTTTGGATGAGACGCACCTAAAATAGACTATCAATTTGTAAGGTACATCAGAAGGACGGACTGCGAACGAGCACCGTGTAATAAATTGTTGATCAAAAAAAAAGATACATCAGAAGGACATTAGAAGGTTCATGTAATTCTGGTTGTGCTTGTTGGAGAATGACACTATTTTTCTGGGACTGCATCGGGAAATTTCCACTTTTCGAATATGCTTTGATCTATAGAAAATTGAGTATCTATTAGCCAAAGTTATGATATTGTGAAGCACATGAGAGGTTCTTTTCACGGTCTTTTGTTCTTGAAATTACAATCTCCCAATCTTCGGTGATGAGTTTTGACTTCCTCGATCTTGAAACGATTGGCATGGCTACTGTTACTACAACGTCTTGACGCCAACTTGAATACCTTTGTGTGCTGCTCCTGCTGTATAGACGACTTCATGAGAGCTGCATTTCCTGATTCACAAAAAAACCGCCGAGGATCCCTGCCATGCCTTGAGCAGTTCATACAGCAAGCGAGGCACTGTAGGCTGTATCTTCAATCAATTGATTCGGTGCTTGGGACATGAAACCCTTTGGTTCAGAAACATTTGTGTTGAATAAAAAGATGCATCACTGCTTTCACCCATTCCTTGGGGTATAGTTGCCTTCACCTGAAGTCACTGCTTGAAATCTTGTGATATTATAAAATTGAGATCCTAACGTTAATCACGACCTAACATGACCAAAGTCACTTAGTTGGAAAAGCAAACGCCGCCTGCACACTGACCAAACATCCTAAAATTTCCATCCATTGATATCATCTACTCTAATCTTTGGTTCAACTTGTGAAGAATGCCTTCTTCAGCCAAATCAAAACCAGGGCGGCTGATGCTCGCTAGTTCTACACGGTCTCCGATTTTTCAGCCACCTTCATATTATGCAGCGGCCAATGGTTTGCCGTATGGACGAACACGAACACCTTTACCGGAAAACTCCACAATGCCAACCCCAAATATTGATCAACGCCCAGAAGCCGTTCATTATGAGCGATTCATGCCGATATCCTACCTTCCAGATCCTTCTCCCTCAGACTCTTCTCTCGAATTTAGACCAATGGAGATTCATGCTACCACCGGATCATCTACAGCTAAATCAACAAACCGCGGAAAGCGCCAGAGCCAAATCGCAGGGCTACCTCAGATTGAAGCTCAGCTGTTGCCTTCGTTGCGAGACACCATAAATAAGATGACGCGTCCTTCACGCTTGGCACCTCCCGTCACTGTAGTAGCAGAAGCAAGTACATCTCGTCGAGCCAGCCGACATCAACGATACGAACATGGAGCTCACTACCCCGATTTCTCAACTAATGCACATGATAGAAATATACCGTCGCGGCCTCGCCGAGTACTTTCTCCCAAAACTTTCGATCCTCCTGACAATGATTCTCCCAAGATGATTGTCACTCCTGTATTACCCCCAGTGAACCCCGAACAGAAGCCCTCTTCATGCGAAAGCAGCCAAGATACGCCCCGACCTGATCCAGTCTCCAATGAAAAAACTTCTCTAGCAACACCCACTTTGCGTTCCGTCAAAAGTCTCTTGACGCGTAAACTATCCATAAACTCCCCGAACACTATCTCTTCCCCTGAACCTCGCAAAAAAGTGCTCCTTAAAGTAACCGCCTTTGATCACACTTATATCTGTTACTGATTTTCCTTTTGTTATGTAGGACACTCTTAAAGCCCCAAAGTCGAGCACCGGTAGTTCCCCTCGTGTGCAACAACAACGCGCAGGCACTCTTTGTCGGACACCTCCTGCGGTATCACCATCGGATCTTGCGAGTCCTCCCAAACGACCGTCGGCACTACGACAACCATCCCAGCACCAAAAGTCAAACATACCCCGGTTTCGTGCTCGCTTTGCTCTTGATGTAGCTCAACAAGCAAGTTCGGATTCTTCAGACATCGAGCGCCAATACGAGCTGGCACGCGTCCAGCAGCGCAGACTCACAGTGATAAATACGAACGATCCAGTTTCATCGAGTTCCGAAAGTACTCGTGAACACTACCCAACTCCTGCCTTACCTCGTCCTGGCGTTGGCCTCGGTCTCGATTGCCACTTTCCATCGCCTAGATCACCCTGCCCAGAAGTTGGCTCATATTCTGAGTCAGATAGGTCTATTCACTCCTCTGTCACCTCATCCTCGTCATCCAATTCTCAGTATTCCACCAGTTCCGAAGATCAAGAGTCATCATGTGAAACTAAGGTGCTTGAAGAGAAACAACAGAAACAAGAATTGCCCAGACCTCTCGAAGAGAACCGATCACATTGTCATGTAACACGCTCAAATGAGGGCAGTAGGTATGTAGTTGGTAGAGATGCGTCTTACAGCACTCCCCGGGAGCTAGAAGCATTTCGCAAAAATTCCAACTTTACCCATACATCTGGTAGTGTCCGTTCACCAGCCTCTCTTACTCGTCCACAACCCTCTGGTAATATCCTGGCTAAATCAAATGAATTGACTCTGAAAGAACGATATCCTCATGTTATGCCTGGCTCTCTTCCTATCCCATCTTCAGGTGTTCTGCAGGCAACTCGTCGAGGTTAATATCTCCTAATTTTATCATATCCACACTGATTAATGGAACAGACGAAAGTACGAAGCGTGTCAAGGGGAAGATCGGAAGCGCTATTGCCCGACTGGCTCGCCGATCGCTTATGGTTGCAGCACGAGAGAGGGAAGCCTTTGGGCTAAGACCCTCAGACTCAGAGGAGTATCATCAGCAATTTGAGAACATTCGCCAGAATCCACCTTGTGAAGATCATCTGCTAGAGAATTCTGCCGCTCGTGTATCTGGGATATCGGAGGATACTTTCAGCCGTGGGGCATCGCATTTATTTCAAGCTATTGAAGCAAAGCAACAACCTCCATCACGTTACTCTACGATCAGAAGCGATGGTAACGTTATTAGAGAACCGGTCAGTATACCAAAGTCTTGTCAAGCCACTTGAATGCCTCGTTTATTTGTTTTTGGTTAGCGGCGGTCTAACGAGTTTCAATCTCAAGATCATTCTTCAACAAGGGAATCCTCTTTTTCATCATCTTCTCAGTTCAATGATGGGACTTTGGAAGACCTATCACATTTACGCGCCATTCTAGATCAACTTTCGAGGACAGAAGAGGACTTTGTCGCTACCATGCGACAATGCATCCAACTCTATGTCCTACCTCTACGTATAAATGGGAGTAAAGCATGGATTTCTGGTGTTCCTCCTCAGGTTTCTCGGTTCTTAGATTGGTTTGAAGACATTCTGCACTTGCATGAACGAGTTCTAGTTCTATTGCATGAACCTCGGCAAAAAATGTTGAAGGAGATAATTCAATTCCTTCCGAAGTTCGAAATATATCAGCCTTACCTTGTATGTGTTGGAGACTTCACTCAACGGCTCCGGCATTTGACCCACAAAGGAGACGATTTCGGCCACTTCGTCTCTCTGCAGGACAAACAAATCAGGAAATCTGGGTGGTCATTGTTGAAGTACATCAACGAGCCAGAAAAGCGGCTACAGAAGTATCTGGAGTTATTCTCGGTACACATGACTCTCTGCAATACGACGCTGGCTGATCATTTTCGTCCTTTGTAGGCGCTGCACATGTCGACGGTACCCCGGGATTACCTTTTTCTGACAATCTTCAGCCTTCTACGTACACTGGAACTAATAACTGATACGATGAAGACTGTAAAACAAGAAGAAGAGCGCTACAGATATCTTTGTTCCCTTCTGAATCGGTTTCAGGGCTCGCATTCACTTAACTGCTTGGCTGATCGGAAACGCACTCTTCTTTGGCACGGCTCTGTGATGCTGCACATGGATAACAAGACTACTCGTCATCATCATGATGTTTCACAAGCTTTTAAGACTCAGAGGTTATCGAAAGCAATCACTACTTGGGATTCCCATCGTAGCGCAGGACCCTCCTATGATCAAGATTTACGAGAGAGTTTCACTTCGCTCGATACAGCTTCAGATTATTCTGGCTCAACTAGCGCTTCTCAGGATGACTCTTCTTTGTCTCTGCGGGATCCCTCTAATGCTTCTGTTCTCGTGTTTGCCGCGATTTTGTCTGATGTTGTTCTTTTTGGGGAGTGTTCTCCTGGTTCTGGCGACTCTTATAAGTTGATTGAAGAGATTGGAATGATTCGGGTTTTCTCGATTCAAAATACTGGTAAGATTAAGTTCAGCGATGCAGAAAGTCGCTATTGAAGACCGATAAATAGATTCTTCAAGTGCCTTTCTCCAAGTGATACCTATTGACTCTGTTGACACTGCGCCAAATGAGGTGGGTCTTATCAAAGGGCTATTTTTGTCATTATCACCCTCGACTACGAATGTATCCTCGGATCAAGAACTTGATCAAGACATGTTTACTGCTTTGAGAAGCTCAGCCGAGCACACAAGGCAGATCTGGTGTCGCCCGTGGAAGATGGGCAAGGCTATGGATGAAGATGATACTTTGCGAACTCTCAGCTCTCTTGTTGGTTCTGGTCTGCCCTTGCCCAAGAGCCCCTCTGGTTGTCTTCTCGAGATTGGTCCGGATGCCGATGATACGTTGAGTCAAGAACGAGAAGAGCGGGGATGGTGGTCCCTGCGTTTCCATCAGGTCATGTCTGCCAAACGTCGGATGAATTTAGATACTGTGTAAGCTTGAATGTTCCTTTTTCCACATATAGTTTATTTTGGATGTGTAATATCATTTCATTTATCGGTTCGTGGATACAACGTAGTTGAGAGAGCCTTGAAGTACTAAACCTCTTCAGATTTGAGTCGCACTTTTGGAATATGAGCTGCACACGACGGTTTCAGTGACTGGATTGAATACCTCACCTTTAGCCCTGGTGCATCACCTAGAATCCATGTTACTCGTGGGAAGATTATGTGAGCTAGTTGTACTAGAGGGTTTTGTCATTCTGTAAGTGTAAGACTGAGTTAAGAAGACGATCTACAGGAAATTGATATGATACACAGGCTCAGAATCTGTTCAGGTGTTTCTGGCTAACATTTTGTTTGGCGCCGAAAACGTGATCAAAGTGAGGACATGGTTCCATCGCGCCCAGTATCGGTATCTAAAGAAGAGAGTAACCAATCAGGAACAGCCACGTCAGCCTCTGCGCGCATGGTTGAGTATCAATCATAGGATTTAGTATAAATATCCGCTCGGGAGACCTTGTGAGCCGCTTTTTGATCACACTGTCATTTTTTACGTGTATTCTCTCACACAAGAGGTTTGGCAATCTCCGAAGTAGAAAGACCACGTGGATTACACGCTTTTCTAAAGATAGCACAATCTAAATAGCAATAGCTGATTACATCGATGATCTCTCTCAACAGGTTCTTGTCTTCGTTCCACATTCTTACTCCTCTGCCAGACTTTTTCGTCCTGGAACATACAGATCAGATAGTCTAAGAGGGATCACCGACGAGATCCGCGTCGTGTCGCGGGCAACTGCGGAGGATTGGTTCCACGATATCTGTGGAATCTAGCTGACTGGTACATCTCGCTTTGGATGCCAAGATTGCAGACGTGGTGTTGGATAAATCGCAACTCTTTGTTGTTCTTCGATCTGTTGTAAGTACAAAAAAATGCGTCATCATCGATAGATAAAGCTGATACTGGTATGTGATCAGGCGTACATACCTCGTTGGTTTCCACGACGGCATCTAGGGTACACGCCATGTCACTCTGGGATCTCCACCATGCCTTCCCTTTTCCTACTGAACTTCTCTCTGAAATCTTCCTTCACTTAATCGCATCGCAGCCCTCTTCCTCTCCGACATCCACCAATACCATCCACCTTCCTCTACTCGTATCTCACGTCTGTTTGCATTGGAGGACAGCAGCCCTTGCAACGCCTCGTTTATGGGCTCGGCTTTTCATCCAGCTCAGTACTTCAAGGGCAGAATCTCAGGCGGCGCTAGTTCGCACTTGGATGGAGCGATCCGGCGGGTGTCCGCTGACTGTTTATGTGTTTTGGGAGGATCCTCCCTTTTCCAGCAGTCACCCTGTTTTGGATTGTCTGCTGCAACACTCTACTAGGTGGAAGGAAATGTTCTTCTATCTACCATTCCATGTGTTTCGTCGCTTTAGCAAGGTAGCGGGAAAGGTACCATTATTAACGGACCTGAGTCTTGGCACAGATACCGATGTCCAGGACGCGATCACCATCGTAGATGATGATGAGGAAGAGAAGGATGTCGATAACGACAATGATAGCGACGATACGACTAGAAACGAGGCCGGATATCAACTACAGATGTTTAGACAAGCACCTAAACTGGCGAGTCTGGAATGTGTCAATCTATCGCCCTTTCTCTTCACGTTCCCTTGGAGAAATCTCACCAATATTCCAATAATGGCTGTCACGATCGAAGAATGTATATCTATCCTTGACCAGGCCACCTCTCTCGAGAAAGCAGGATTCATTTTCCTTGCTACTTCTTCTGCCCCTCTTCTTCCAAGCCCTCCACTGATTGTGGCGTCTGCCACAACACCCACTCTAGTGCCCACTCCACCCACGGCAGCCGCGGCTATAATAAGTCCCGTTTCGGTTCAAGGCATCAGATCAATCCATCATCCGTCTCTAAAGCACTTCTCGATTCTTGCTTCTCCATGGGACGAGTCGATAGATTTAACACCCCTCTTTCCTCTTCTGTCTCTACCCAACCTTATTTCACTTACCATTTGTAACCTCAGATCCCATTTTGGGACATCTGGCTTTACAACTTTCCTCTCGAGGTTGTACTCTCTTCGAACACTTCATCTCCGCAAGACAGCGCTTTCGGACCAAAACCTTGTTGCAGGATTGCGTGTCGTGCCAACAGTTGAGAGGCTCGTTGTGCATCCTTTGGTAGAAGGATTTGGACCGTCAAGTATGACTGATATGGTGTTCGATGAGCTGAGGTGGAAGAGCTGGGTCGTTGATGGAGAATATACTGAGTTCGATGAGAATGTCGTCGAGAATGAGGAGCCGCAACAGGAAGAGCCAGACGAGGATGGCCATGATGGAAGTGATGGAAGTGGAGGAACGACGAGAAAACAAAGAAAGCGGTCTAATTCGAGATTACCGCTCTTGCCAAGACTCAATTCGATTGAAGTCAAGTTGGATAACACTACCGCAGACGCATTCATCCATATGATTCATTCTCGTCGTACTAGTTTCCATTTTCCAAGTAAGCGGTACCGCTTCAAGAAAGCCAAATGGGGAGAGGAGGATACAGGTTCAAGGAGACTGGTTGTGGTGGCTGCGGATGAGGATGAAGATGGAGCGGAGAGCGACGACGGGGAGATTGATAAACCGTCGATATTGGAGCATGTTCGGATACGATGGTCCGAGCCACTTCATGCCCAGTTCATTTCTGAGTTTGAGGACTTGCAGAAAGATGGTTTGAAAATCGAGTTGGATTATATGAATGAGAATGGAGGAATTAATTTCGTATGTTGTGTTTGTTGATGCAGTTTTACCTTGTCATGCTGATGGAACAAGTCATCACAGAACGTTGTTTAAAAGTCCGGAGAGGAGGAGGATTCAAATGGACTGTCTTTCTTGGTGTCTTTGATGCGATCCGAATTGTTGGTTTTGACTTTTCATTTGTGATATTTTGATAGTCGAGATGATAGACTAGCCGATCAGATGCATTAGACTTTGTCTTCATATGCCTCTCATTCATTCACTCGGTGCATCGTACTTTTGCTGCAATCGGGTATCATGTATCTCTTCCATTCATATGCGTACCTCTCTATACAATTTGTATAATACGTTAACCCAGCTACCATCATCTAGCTCTTGTTCCACCTGTAAACAAGCCTTTGTTAGGCAAAGCGCTAAACTGAAGACTGGAATACCCACAAATCCATGAAAAGTTTCCAGAGGATAGAGAACATCAACCCCTGCAAACCATTAGCAAGAATCCTAGTCTTCAATCCACGTCCAAGAAGTCCTTGCAAACCATCGACAGCGATCACTGCACGAGCAGCATCAAGATAGCTAATGCGGGTTGCATTGACCTGACGATAGGTTTTGATGACTCGCAGCGAGTTGGAGACGGAATCAGACACGACAGAAGCACAGAAACCGATGAAGGCTTGTCTGCCGAGTTTCTCCAGTGTGGTATACGCAGGAGGAAGAAATGCTTGGAGAAAATTGTATGTCCCAAACCACTGCGACGATTAAGAACTCTGTTATATCACAGCGTGTTCAACATAACATACTGGGTAATTGCCCACGAATGTGGCAGCAGCAGTGGCTATGGCACCATACCACATTGTTCCTATACCATATTTCCTGATCTATGAGACCGTTAGGTTCAATTGGCACCGCAGTTGAGCCAGATCAACTCACCCTATCCTTGAGGATCGTGATGCCGGGTTTACCTTGTGTTTGGAGCGTGGTTTTGATGGTGTCAATCGGGGTGAGAAGCATCCTAAAGCAGGCCGCGGCGAGTGACACGAAGACAGTTTTCTCCAATTCAGGCAATGTACGCGTGTATCCATTCGAATTGAGAAGAGCAAGGATACCAGCATTGGCGGCGGTATCACCAAATCGGGATATAGGTCCCTGAAAAAGGGCGGCGGTGAGGCCTTGATAATAACGCACCCAACCTCCATCGGCAAAGAGGGTTTTGGTGGCACTGGTGAAATTTGTACCATAACGGTATTGGTAGTTCATGATGGTGCGGAGGGGCATGAGAGTGAGAACTTGAAGAACCATAGCAGCTGCGCCACTGAGTCCGCCCCCCAGAGCTTTTCTAAGTGCATTGCCAAAGTCGAACTGGAGGATACTCTTAGCTACTGAAAAAACTGACAGGGACAGATGCCTACATCGGTGTTTCCTGTGACAATGAGCCCTCTGATGATGAAACCCAGAGCGACGAATCCAAAGAAGACTAGAGCCGTGTATCCGGCCAGCTGCTGTTTATCGTAGGTGTGTGTCTCGTCGTCTGGTGACGTCCCTAAGGGTCTTCCAGCATTCTCCACGTCGCTAATTCTTGCCAAGAGCGGTTGGCGCTCGTCATACGGCTGTGTCTGCGCAGAGGCCATGGATGAGCAGGGAAAAAGCTGTGCCGGAATTCATTGCCTAAATCAAGTTTAAAAAGCTTGCAAGAAGCGAGCGCGTTGTCAACTTGCTTACATAACACAAAGTCTGCTGTCCGGACATGTCCGAAATCAGCATTGTCCTTAGTAAAAATCTCGATCTCCAGTTGACGGGTACCTCGGGCACATTACAAACCATAGACGCTGAACAGAATTAAATATGAGCTCGCTGTCGATTCGAAATCCGATAAAATTGAGCTAGTCATAAGAGGTTGAAAAGAAGCTCTAATAATACCACGCTTGGAATTCTACGTGACGAACATATCGGCAGACCTACCCTTCTGGCTTCGCTATTCACTCAGGATAAATGCACAGCCTTCTGTCATCACTTAAACTTGCACGGTGACCACACACACATACAGTCTCTCTGCCGTCCAGTTGATACTTTATGCATGATCTCGAGCCTAGCTTTTCACCTCCACCTCGTGCGCCACTAGTGTAAGCTACCAAATTAGATGACAGAAGTACTGAAGCAAACCATTTCATAGGCTAGGTCCACCAGTCAGTATGCTCTGCACAACTTGCTTGAATCAGCTAATACATGATCTGTAGATCATCGGTGTTACCCTCAATTGGTTTCTCTATGGCATCCTAACAGTGCAATACTGTACGCCTCGGATCGACCAACGTCTCAAAATCTCTGCTCATACCTTTTCAAGTCATTCATCTGTATAGTGCCAGAAACGATAAAAAATGGCTTCGGGCAGTAGGTTCGTGGAGATCAACAAACCATCTTCAAAAAACTCTGAAGCCCTTCCGTAGTACATTTTCTCTTCATACTCGATACCGTACAAACGTTGATGACAATGGACGACATATTCTTCTGGTATGTCTACAACTTCGGAGATTACAATGCGTTGCGCGAATTCAACATGGCGACTATCGATGGTCCATTGATTGATGCCATCGTCATGTTCACGGTGCAGCTGGTGTATAGTTGGAGGGTATGGATGCTCGGGAGATGGAGAGTTGTGCCAGCCATTGCCATCTTTGTGAGTCCTGCCTGGGTTGTTTGGTCTAGGGCTAATTTAGCTTCGTGATAGCTGTCAACTATTGCATGTGGTTGTGGAATGTTCGTGGGCATTCACGTAAGCTTTCCTACTCTTTCGGACTTCTTTTGCTGACAGGCTATTCCCAGGATTTTATAGTTGATCCCGTCACTGCTACAAGAACTCGACCTGTCATATTAGTCAGGAATTACAAGTCTAACCTGAATATTGGATACTAATCATGCATTAGACCTGGCTGTTCTCCAGTGCTGTCTGTGATGTTTTGATCACTGGCTCCATGGCCTATCTGGTATGTCGGTTACATCAGGCCTGATATACGCAGTGAGACCGACACTGTCTACAGCTTTCCCGTTGTCGAAGAGGGAAGACAAGTACAAGGGCTAGAGTGAAGCAACTCCTAGTGTTGATCTTGGAAACAAATGCAGCCACGAGTAAGCAGAATATCCTTTTTCAGGAGACGCTAATATGCCTTCCGTATTAGCTGCATTGGCGATCATTATCATTACTGCTTTCCTAGTCCATCCGATCAAGCCTCCTGTACGTATTCTTCTATATGTTGTCTCGATCATACTCAAAATTTTTTGTTCCGCAGAAAACGAATATATACATGCCAATGTACGTCCGATATCTCGAGTGACAGCCTGGGAAATCCTTATCCATCTGTTCTTTCAGTGGCTATATAATTGGAAAAATGTGTTCAATGGTCTTATCTTACAAGCACAGCCACTGACTCTTATTATCAATCAGGTACACCAACTGTTTCATGGTCCTTCTCAATCAGCGTATCTATTATGAGCCCCGTGAGTCTGATGAAACAGTGAGCATGAAGCGCGATTCTGCAAGTCATACCAAAGATTAAGCCATTAAACAGATTTCAACATTGCGGTTCAATGTTTCACATACAACGACAACCGAAACAATGATGGACAACGACATGGATTGAGGTCATGTTGCCAAGTCTCGAACGAAAGTTTGGTTCTTCCAGTTCTTGATTCAGATGTAGTAGCTGGATTATAGGGTCGGACGGACCAATGCGTGTATTGGGAACGACAGCATGGTGCAATGATTCTTATGGCAAAGTACTTCAGAAACCATAACCATATCGATGCCATGGCTGCAGATGATTGTCAAATTTAGAATGTGTGTGTATCCATCTATCTCTATACAATATATGCTGCAAAGTTCAAAAATCGGATAATGTGGAACAAATACCACCTCTCTACTACAACCATTTTGTAAGGTCAGTGAAATTCAAAAAAATGTAGATGTAGAATGTAGCGCTAATGTAGTGACCTAATTGTATGGATTTTTGTCAGAGGCGGGCCGTACAACGTGAGCATTATTACGTTCCGGAGGATCTTGATCCCTGAAGTACAATAAATAAAATGCTCGCAAAAGACAGGAACCATCACCCATGGCGTCTCCTTTCCTCCTTGCTATTGCCTTTGGCCTAGTTCTTGTTCTTCACAGAGTTATCGGTGCACTGAGGATACTTCGCTCGATTGAGTAAGAAATTCATATACTCGCCAGATTTCTAGTCGAATCCTGAAATCACTATAGCTACCTTGGAGGTCATTGGACAGTGATTGGACCTCGGAGTATCTTCTATTTTCTTCTCCCCCCCATCCCAGGGATCAAACTCAGCCGAAATAATTCACTTGAGGAAGGTCATAAGAGTAGGTAGAGGCACCTCTAGATGCCCTCTCCCTACTGAGTTTGACTCCGCTAGTTTTCGAGAATGTTGGATGGGATGCCTATCTGTCGGTATGTTTCCGATCTTGGCCCTCTCCACCTACGATAGTGAGATATGTTTATTTCGCCCTTTAGATAACGTTCTGGCCCAATACAGATTATACCATTTATGTGGCTGACGCCGAAGCCATCAAGGTTGGCCGATATAATTCTTGTCACTGATAATATGCGGCTACAGAGTACTTGCAGGATTTGGCTGTGACCAGGCGTTTCCCAAAGCCTACCAAGATGTATAAAAGCTTGAACATTTATGGTGCAAATATTGTCTCCACCAGTGGAGATCTGTGGAAGAAGTATCGAAAGTTATCAAATTCATCATTTTCCGAGGTCAGCCAGACTATCAGTGTTTCTCTATTGATACAATGCCGAATGACTGTTTTTAGAAAAACAACGAGCTAGTGTGGGAAGAGACAGTACGCATCGTGGATGATTTGATTGAAAATGTGTGGGAAAATCAGGATGCTGTCGTCGGTCATGGCGTAGATATAACCTTACCGGTGAGTACTGAATCCATTGGTCTTTTGACTGATATGAACGTTTCTTAAGCTCGCACTTCTCGTCATCGGGGCTGCAGGCAAGCAGATTCCGATTATTTTCCATGAACTCAGCAGATGGGGTTCTTAGGTTTCGGCCAGAAGGTCAGCTGGGAAGATGACAGTAGTCTCAAACCAGGACATCACCAGTTGACTTTCCGAGAGGCTTTACATACTACTGCGACGGATCTCATATTGAACGTCGGTCTTCCTTGGTGGATTAAAGCGATACCTCACCCAAGGTTTAAGAGAATTCGACAAGCCACAAGTGAACTTAGGGTGAGTCTCTGTAGTTTACGGTGTTCTTCTCGGGCTTATTGAATGGCCTCTATCATTACGCTCTAGGACTATATGCGAGAGATGATTAAGGACCGTCAATCTGCTGAGGTTCAAGATAGGCACGATCTATTCAGCAGTTTGATTCGCGCCAGCAAAGGAGAAACTGACATGGCTGCCCTTACCGATGAGGAACTCATGGGTCCGTAATTGCCAATGACAATTGGATGATCTGGGCTAAGATATTTTGTAGGGAATATCTTCATCTTCTTGGTGGCCGGGCATGAGGTTCGTATTGCAGGTTCGTGGAGAAGCTCGTCTGATCAAGCTGTTACAGACCACTGCGCATACTCTCTCATTCACTTTGGGTTTGCTGGCCCTTTACCCTGATATCCAAGAAAAACTGTTTAATCATATCAAGCAAATCATTCCCGACGGACGTAGACCCGTGAGTGCCACTGCATATATCGAAGTATCCGCTCACTCCAGACTTGATTTTAGTCTTACGAAGATATGCCAAACCTAACATATGTTATGGCGTACGTGAAATATGTCGATGTCTGGATTTCAGTTTTGAAGGAGATTCTATAATCAGCGTCTTCAATGAAACCATTAGGCTGTTTTCTCCGGTATGTCCCTGCTCTTCCGCTGTAACTGGGCCTCATGACATCCACAGGTCACCAATGTGCCCAAGATAGCACCGGAGGACACAAGCATAACCGTCGGAAACTCATTCAATGATGCGAAAAAGCGTATACCCATTCCAAAGGGAACGCATATCATGATACATGTCCCAGGTGTACAACAAAACCGTAAGTGTTCCAAGTAAAGGAAGAAATGGTTCTGATTTATGGTTCCAGCGAGATATTGGGAAAAACCCAATGAGTTCATCCCAGAGCGATTCTTAGGCGATTGGGATAGGGATGCGTTTCTGGCATTTTCTGTCGGTGGGTACAAGTCTTGTTCTGAGAGGATCAGTTCTGAGAAGTCTGCTTTTCCTTTTCAGGACCAAGAGCTTGTCTTGGAAGAAAGTGAGAGATTTCGAATCTGATTATATTGAGGGCTAACTATTATTTGAAATTAGATTCAACGAGACTGAGGCTATAGCAGCCTTAACATCCATAATCAGTCACTACAGAGTTGAAATTCAAGATGAGCCTCAGTTCAGACATGAGACATTTGAAGAACGCAAATCCCGCGTTTTGGCGAATGATCATCTGCTTACTCTCTTGTGTGTATCATTCAAATATCCTATGCGCCTCAGGCTGACCACTAATGTGGTTCCACAGTCCGAAACGTCTGCCACTCAACTTTAGAAGGCGCTGAGCATGGACTTGATCGTGGCATACTTAACATAGGAATTGGCTTATACTATTACAAAATCCTATCCATAATAAGTGCCTGGCAATCCCAGTCTGAAAAAGCCATGGCTGCACAAACCATTAGAAATGCTGAAGAAGTGCAGTTTGTAACATTTTCTGACCTCTTCGCATGCAATCTTCTGATGACTGCATCCTTCCGTTATTTGTTAGCCCACATTCCAATAGCTCCACTGACTCGATTCCGGGCTATAATACAATACAGCATATAAACCCTTAGCCTGAAGAACACCCTAGACTTGACTAAGACAGACTCCTTTATTTTCGTGAACTCAACTCTTCTATACCGACTTGCTGTCGGTGTCCTGGTGTTCTATTTATGTCTATAAGACAACACTTCTTTTGAAATTAGCGATTATACACTGCAACTGTTATGGATATGGTACACATACAGTGACACTCAACATGAATATTAGCTCAGACCCATCTGCACTGAAACCATCTCAAGGCAAAGGATATATGAATTAGCAGTCAAAATCCAATCGACGCTTCTTGAGCTGGCAAAGAAAGATCCAAGAGCCGCTGCGCAAGTTTACCAATCGCATGTCGTTTTGCTTTGACAGCACATGATTGTACATGGTCTCATTGGTAATCCTGGTTATGACGCCTATCAGGAAATTCATGCTAGGTCAAGGGAAACACTCATATAGTCTTACCCTCCAAGGGCTCTTTCTCTGATATGCCACATCATTGTGGAGGTAATCTGGGATGTAGTGACATAGCAAGACTAATTTTTCTTGATCATAGGAAGGCTGGTTGAGAGAGCTCTGTGAAACCAATAAAATGGAAGAGAGAGCAGATTAGCCAGAGGTATGTGCAGGAGTGGCCAATGACGAGGAGACAGCAGTCTGCGAGGATCCATTCGAGCAGGCAGGAGGATCTCAGTGAAGTCATATCCTTGGTTCGGGCGACGGTAGCATTGGCCTTCAAGATAATTTGATGGTCATGTGTTCCATTATCTTCAAACCAACATCATGTTTGTTGATGCTAGCAACGTACTACTACTAAATATTGATGTTGGTGTAGAAAATGAACAAGATTTAGCCAGTCTTACTGATTCTCCAGATAAATGAGATGTCGCTGTAAGATCCAGCGATTGTGGTGCACTGGCAATGGACCGAGAGCCTTGGATAACGAGTGTGGGTACTCGTTTTGTAGTTGTTGATTGAGACTGAGACATTGGTGTTAGTGTTATAGTGGTTTGAAAGGAGATAAGAAAGTTCAGCTTGAAAGGAAGTGCACTATCAGAGCAGTTACTCTATGGAAAACCTATTCGTCTCATCACAGTGACAAATGTGCGGAGATAACCGGGGTGAATTGATCAGCCAAACCCACCGCAGACTACCTCCGCTGAGAGTGGGTGACTTCCCATAGAGAACCTCGGAGTGTAGTGCAAACCTTGTTCTACGGTTTGAGGAAACAATGTGATTCCCATACACTAGATGAGACAGATGTGCATCTCATGCACATGACGCACTGCAGTGCAAAATATTGTTCCACTAGGTGGTAGATTTTTTTGTTGATATATCTTCTGATGAAAAATTTCTTTGATGACTTCATTCAAAGCTTCTCTTGATAGGAGTTATTGAAAGATAGATCTGACTCCCACTGTCCTGTCAGTGAGTCTTGATGAATAGTGAGCCTTTGATCTTCCATTTCATATGATTAAAATACTGATGTTGAGGAAAAGAGATTGTTAAATGTTGATTTGTACAATATCTTAACAACTTGGATAACAAATAATCACATGTGTGCCGAACTCGGTAAAGCGACACGACGGTTTGAACGATCAAGATCAATATCGGCAAGGACTACGGGTTTACTCGAGATCAACAACCCGTTCAGTCTGAATCTTGACGTTATGTTCTGAGGGTGCATCTGCAAATTTGATTGTAGATATTTGACTAGGGATTGTATCGTCCTCGCCAAATTTTGACAGGGTCGCTGGAAATTCTAGAGACTGACAAGAACTCGATTCGATATGCATATGTCTCACAGGGAAGGTTCCGTAGTATCCCCGTTGATTCAGGAGGACCATTAAACAATTGCTATATCTGTGACTCTCATCGTGAGTGTTAATCTGAGGACGAGTAAACAAGATACAGACAGTTTTCCAAGAGAGTAACCCCTGCAGATGGTGTTCATACCGACCCTGCAAAATGGAGGAAAACTTACCCTGTCAAATATATTGTGGAGGACTACTCAAGTATCAGATAAGATAAGATCTGACAAGTGACTCGTATGACACACTTACCGGAGGCTCGGTGGGTCTGACGAGAACCAGGATAAGAAGGACAATCATCACAACAGCTACGAGGTATAAGAACAGGAGATTGTATGGAAAAAATGACGATAGGATCACATACTTGTCAGGATATTAGTTTCAAGAGCGATCATCGCAAGTTTCTTCAATATTGTGAAGATACCTCGACTTACACGTTGAGAACGAAACTTTCTTAGCTGGAAAATTCCGCAGTCAGTATTGATGAGTCGTTGATTTACCCATAGATCAATACCAGATATACCATGGACAGAGTGATGAGAATGTTGGTGACAATACTCGATCCGTACCAGAGCTGCAAAATGCCAGGACTGAGAAGAAACCCTTCTTCACTCAAGACATAGCCACCCTCACCATGATTGCTATCTGAATATTTGGCTGAAGGCGTATGATAGTTTTGATTATTGCATTCTAAATGAGACATTGCACTGGGGGTTCGTTGATGTTCATGATATTAGAAGTTGAAATCTTCACATTGATTCCAATCACGAAACTATTCACGCAACTGACGAGGGCTATCTGGAGGACCATGGGTTTCAATCAGCTTGAGTATCACATGGAAATGAAATCTCTTCACCCACAAAAGCAATGACTCCAGGAAGCACTCTCCATTTACTCAAAACCCAGATGCGCCAGCAGTATACAAGCTGCACTAAGAATATAATTACACCGTTCAATATAGGAGAGTCGATACTCGACAATTTGAACATGCGCAGGTTTTCATAGTTGCCAAAGTCGTACACGAACCACTCAAAACAGTCTACCATGACCATTATGGATTGAGCGGCGCCCAGGAAGAATATCAAATGGACTGATGGCGAGGGATTAGATCTCATATGCTCAAAGGTACAAGGACTGACCAATTCCTTGCAATAGTTTGCGATCCCTGCTTGCTTCACGGCTGCAATACATCACTAGTAAACTTTAGGTCAGACTTTGACGTACAGTGAGGTCGACATACAGTATTGCACGACCAGAATACCTTCGAGCCACCAGTTCAAGACGATCCCAACCAGCTTCAAATCGCATGAAAAATCGAGGCGGCCTTCAACACAAGCATGACTCACTGGGGGACCCACTCTACAAAAGGTCGATCATAAACATCGGTTGACAGAACCAAACTTTACCTTAGCGCACTGTCCCTTGAGAGGTCTTGAAGATTGCCTGACTCGAAGACCGTCATCCTTGATTTTGGGGAGAATACGAGAGGTTCCACAAAAGCGATTACAAGGATTTCACACTAGATATATATAAATATCGATATCAGCGAAGCATGTCAAATGTCATGATGTAAAATGGAAGACTGACTGATGCCTGACCTTTCTCAGTCACTTGAAACATACAGAACCTGGTTAGCTAATCTGATTTCTCAAAAAGCTCGTAAGCGGAATCTTTATCTCCGAGATGACGCGACCTCTGACGGTTCCAATACATATTTCTCAGCTGACCACTGAGAGACGACTCGCGGTGTTCGAAACATACAACAGCATTCAGCAGTTTTGGGTCATTGGTTCTGCCTGAACCTCATGCCAAGATCACTACTATCAAACTCGTGGAAGATGACCACGTAAAAAAAAGAAAGATATTGTCAAATATAGTCATGATTTCTATATATATCCAAACCTTTCACTTCAATGTTTTGACATCAACTAACCAGTGTCCACGATTCCTGCCGACGTCCATGGACAGCGCCAAGGGACGATCGACTATCGCCTTTTTGGAGTCAAGTAAAATCAGGTTAAAATTCTACTCTAACCTACTTTGAATAGAATCAGATGTACCAAACGCTGAATAATGAATGAAAACTAAAACCAACGCATGCTGGTCAAAATTAATGTCTAAATCATGTTTATTTGAGAATTCCAAGCAAGGGAAGCAGAGAGCATTTTTACTCTTTTTCTCTATCCCATTCCAAAAAGCACATCGAGAAAACTGGACTTCAACTCGAATTAGTGTTTTCTGGCCCTTTTCCGGTTTCTTCCATGTCCACCTTCAGACCTCCTGACACGATTCCTAACTGCCCTACCAGCACCTTGAAAAGGAGCTCTGTTTGCTGAGCTTGCCATCCCACTACCCTCCCTCTGGTTTTCCGGTCGTCCGGATCTCCACGGCCTTGGTACAAGTTGGAGTGAACGGGGAATCGGGGGAGGGGTAGAAATATCAGGGAATTGAATTCCCCAAGTTTGAAAGACGGAAAAACGGATTAAATTGGGCTGCATTCCAGGTCCCCCGACGATATACTCCATAAGACTTGGCCGAGTGTACATTCGTGGAATCATGAAGACAATGCTATTTCCGCGCCTAAAGGAGCATCGGATTTGGTGGTATGTGGAGAAGTAGGATTCAAAGATGATGCGTATGAAGGCGGTGATATGACAGACGAGAGACAATTTGGAATTGTACCTTCGAAGCGTAAAAGGAAAAGCCGGTGAATGAAATGGAGGAATTTGGGATGGGGGTGGTGGCGGCGGCAGTGGGAGCGGTCCAGACATACGAACAAAGTTATTCGGTATTGGTTGCACTGGGACCCGGAAATTATGTACTGGTCGGAACAAACTATGTCCCGGCAGCTGCACGCTGTACGTTTGTGGCTGTACCCTGTACCTCGGCGGCTGCGCGCTGTACATTGGTGGCTGCGCGCCAACCATCGGTGGTAGCATCAAGATGAAAGTAATCCTATTACTAGAACACCAAAAATAGATTAAAATATTAAAAGAGGAAGGAGAGGAAGAAAACAATTACAAATTGGTTCTTTGATCTGGTCGCGACTCCGACAAGTTCAAAAATTCTTCATCACCTTCTGATAAGTCCTCGTCCTCGTCCCGCTCATGATCACGAGCCATGTGAGGTTCGAGGCAACGTTTCACCCATTGCCCATATCCCGGTGCCCCTAATATGTGGCCAAGTCCCGCCCTCAACTGCTCATCTAGGAACAAGTTTACCCAAGCTTGAGTGCCAAACTGAGTTCTAATGTCGTTGGACGCAACCTCAGGGGACGAAATAGAAGAGGGAAGCGGGTGTGAAGAAGTAGGGGGAGGAACCATGGTAAAGAAAAGGAGGCGATATAAAAATGAGGTGATATAAGTGTGAAAGGACGATAGACTGAAGACTGAGTCAAGTACCAGAGGGTACAAAGGCAGGAAAGATGAGCAATACTGGCCCCTTGTATTGGCTTTTATTCCTCTCGCTCAACTTATTAAAAATAAATTGAAGCTCAGATGTGGTCAACGACCAGCACCATTCTCAGTCACCATCAAATTTGATGGACACCAGCGAATTGGTCCAGTAACCAATTAGTGTCGACACAGCACCACACGGGTGGACGAGATCAAGAAGCATGGAATGATGACACTTTTATGCCACATCAACTCATCGAGTTCGATCTTCCAAGAATAAATCACGCATTGGAAGAAAATATTCCCTTGAAGATTTGTATTACCTTGAATCAAAGTGATGTTGAGCGTGGATTTTTGCTCTGATTGTTGATTGGCTATTCTAAGAATAGAACAGAAAAGATATTCGATTTATTATCCTGGGAAAAGCCGAATGTTATTCTGGGAAGAGCCGAAGCGGAGACTCAAAAAACCAAGGAGCAGGAACAAGAGCAGAACAAAAAGAAGAGAAGGAGAAAAGAAGGTTGGTAATAAATAATACTCAGAACACGTATTTTTTTGCATTCTTCCGGAAAACGCGGCGAGGCAGGGGTAGAGAAGGGATCAAAGTAAATGAGGAGGGGGCGGGTGTTTTTCTAAGAGAACTTCCAACGATTTCCACAGTGTGTACATGTCACAAATGTCTGTCATGACAGAGACCGTCAGCGAACTCCCCTCAAGCTCTAGATTGATTACTTACTGTCATAGGTTCGTCTGCGCTCCTGGTCTGTGCCTGTCTGTACCTACACTTTCTCTGTTTACATCTTGAACATTGAAAGGCATCTGTCTCAGCTTGTTGTTCTGCAGCTGATAGAGATTTAAAGAGGTTTTCTTCTTTGATTTTGTTGTCTGCCGCTTTTCGCTCCTCCGATGCCATATCCTGTCGACTCGGGTAAGCATCGACTCGGGTGAGAGAGAGGTCACTTACTTGACTCGACATACTCGTAAACTTTTCCACTGCCAAATCGCCACCCACAACCGTTTCCCTCAATCCTGGATTATTCTTATCCTTGAGATTGACGAATAAAGTTCGTATTTTTTGTTTATACTGTGTGCTTGTGTATTCACCGTTATCAATGTATACACATTTTTCGACGGAGCGTGCACGGGAAAGTACGAGTTCCACGGCTTTGGAAGGTGCATTAGGAGGGTTGTGTGTGTTAGTGAGGGGAAAAACGCACGAGCAGAAGAATCGCTGGAAAGCGCATCATATAACAACTCAATACACTTATCCCTGGTTGCATCGCCCGTACCACCCTTAATCCCGTCTGATTTTGCCGTACGCTGTGCGGTGTGTGCTGATCCTTGCCTTGCACCTGTTGATACACTCGGTAACGTAGGTGTTACTGGTGTACTCGATTTACGATCTATGGGACGGTAAGAGTCAGCGGATGCATGAGTCAGGCTACACACCGAGTTTTCCATTCTGTTTGATGACAGCAGGAGGATTCTTTCCACCAGCAGCCAGCTTTTCCTTCTCAACGGACGATTTCCACTTTTTGACGATTTCCTTGGCGAGATTTGAAACATCGACTGACGGGTGCGAGCGCTGTTTCCCCACGGCCAAACCAGCTTTTGTTTCCTATACCTACATCAGCTACCAGACACACAGAAGCTAGAAAGCACGCACACGGAGTATAGACTCAGTCACGTTCTGGAGGTTCTTGAGTATGGCCAAGACCTCGAGAATTTCCTGTCATGGAAACCGGGGTAAAAAAAAAATCAAACTTGACGGGTTTGACATAGAGGGGCGTTAAAAATGCTCACCGCAGGCGTGGGTGCATTTTGGAGCTGTTTAACGAGTTTTCTCAGCTCAGTAGGATCTGTGGACATTGGATTACTACTGGGATTTCTCAAACTTTCTCTAACAAGATCTTGTGGTCAGGTCAAGGACAACGGCGCACGAGGACAGACCTGTTGCACACGCCAACATGTGCAAACAAGCATTTGGTTTCTTCCTCCCATGGCCGCCACTTTGCCTGCGCTCGAGCCACTACACAGACAGAGTGCAAAGCGCACATGGCGTGTATTTGCTGCAGATGTCGATGCCGGGCTCGACGTCGACGACACCAGGTATGTCTCCCTCAGCGCTGCCATAGACTGACAGTAATCACACCTCACCAGTGCACGTATCAAGCTGCGGGACGAATACTGGTCTTCGCGCCAGCTGCCCCCATCACTACTTGCTCAGCAACAGCAGCAGGGTCCGGTCGCACCCGCGCGCAAGCTCATCGAGCACCACCCATCCACAGCTGAGCAGGCCTCCACAAGCCTGTCTACACACCTCTCTCAGGCTCTTACACGTCACAAAACGACCCGCACACTCAAACCCACCTACCACCCTCAATGGAAGCTCATGCGTGTCATATCAGGCCATCTCGGCTGGGTGCGCAGTGTCGCTGTCGAACCCGGGAACACCTGGTTCGCTACCGGGGCTGGAGACAGAGTGGTCAAGATCTGGGACTTGGCCAGCGGCGAACTTAAGCTCAGCTTGACAGGACACATCAGCACCGTAAGGGGGCTTGCAGTGTCGAACAGACATCCGTATCTATTTTCGTGTGCCGAGGACAAGGTACCTCCTCCCATCAATCTGAATTTTCAATCGCTCACATAACTCACAGATGGTCAAATGTTGGGACCTGGAAGCTAATAAAGTTATCCGGCACTATCACGGCCACCTCTCTGGAGTCTACGCACTTGCTCTCCATCCAACTCTTGACATTCTAGTCACCTCCGGGCGAGATGCCTCTGCCCGTGTATGGGACATGCGCACCAAAGCGCAAATACATGTCTTGGCAGGCCACACAGCCACTGTAGCTGATGTCAAGTGTCAAGAGTCAGATCCCCAGGTCATTACCGGAAGCATGGACTCAACTATCCGTCTTTGGGATCTTGCAGCAGGCAAAACTTCGACCACACTCACACACCACAAAAAATCTGTTCGAGCTCTGACAATCCATCCCACCGAGTACTCTTTCGCTTCTGGCTCTGCAGGCGGCAACAACATCAAAAAATGGAAATGCCCAGAAGGGACCTTTGTATTCAATTTTAGTGGTCATAACGCTATTGTTAATACTATGAGTGTCAACTCTGAAGGCGTCATGTTTTCTGGAGGTATGTTTCATTTCATGTTCATGATTGCCGCTTCAATGTACATGCACTCAGGCGACAATGGTTCGATCACCCTTTGGGATTGGAATTCGGGTCAACCTTTTCAGACGATGGAGGATATACCTCAGCCGGGTTCACTTGAAGCGG
>Ga0153951_1000044_pt1 | contig 42327 bp, 38 predicted proteins | sample TSNJ035MetaG_FD_102278 | JGI IMG/M metagenome (GOLD analysis project Ga0153951, IMG submission 102278) | Attine ant fungus gardens microbial communities from New Jersey, USA - TSNJ035 MetaG | ecosystem: Host-associated > Fungi > Mycelium > Unclassified | place: USA: New Jersey, Wharton State...
CGCGGCGCGCGTCGTGATGACGGTGACGCCGGTCGCAAACTGGCCGAGCGCCTGCTTGAACGCGGCCTGGTCGAAGTTGGGTGGGCTGGCGCGCTTCATTCGGGCAGAACCCCCGGCACGCGCCGTGTGAAAGCCTGACTGACGCGCAGGCCGGTGCGGCTGGAAGCGAATGATTCGAAAGTCATGGTGAAAATCGTCGATTTGCGCCAATTTTAACTGCAATCGCCGCGTGCGCCGTGCCGCGGATGCCGGCGGGTCGTCAAACCGGCGCGTACTCGAGTAAAAACGCGCACCGGGGTTCGTTGCCGGGCATCCTGGCGAGACGATCGTCGGAGCCGTCGAAAAGCTTGTCGTTCGTCAAGGATTGCTGTGAACGTGGCGCAGACTTGTCCCCCTGACGAGCGCCGGCGTTCCTATACTCGATAAATGGCACGATTGCATGGCGGCCGGCGCGGACCGGGTGCGCAAATCAGGCGTGCGAGCGGCGTCGCGCTTCGGCTGGCTTTTACGCGGCGTTTTCGGCCCTATATACCGGACTCGGCGGCGGCGAAAACGCCGGCCACCGGTCCATTTTTCCGTATCTGATCTGGGGTGAACGTTATGAACGAGACGGCAACGCTCGGTGGCGGGTGTTTCTGGTGCCTCGAAGCGGTGTATCTGGGCGTCGAAGGCGTCAACGCGGTCGAGTCGGGCTATGCGGGCGGTCACACGCGCCAGCCGAGCTACGAGCAGGTGTGCGACGGCGAGACCGGCCACGCGGAAGTGGTCAAGGTCGACTTCGATCCCGCGAAGATCAGCTATCGCGAGATTCTCGACATCTTCTTCGCGATCCACGATCCGACGCAGTTGAACCGGCAGGGCAACGACGTCGGCACGCAGTACCGCTCGGCGATCTTCACCCATTCCGATGCGCAGCGCGAAACCGCGCTGCAGGCGATTCGCGAGATCGGCGAGGAGCGCATTTACGACGGCAAGATCGTCACCCAGGTGGTGCCGCTCGACGGCAACTACTGGCCCGCCGAGGCGTATCACCAGAACTATTTCGCGCAGCATCCGAATCAGGGCTATTGCTCGTTCGTGGTGGCGCCGAAGGTCGCGAAATTCCGGCAGAAGTTCGCGCATCGGATCAAGGCGGGGTGATTGGGGGAGCGGAGTCTGGGGCCGTGGTGGGCGTTACGGAGCCGCACGGAGCTTCAGTTCTTCCGTCTGCAGCGCGAATGAACGGAGTTCGTTCACACGGAGCCACGGCGGTGGCACGCGTGAAATCGTTCAACTCCGCGCGTCGCCGGCTTCGCCTTCGCTTGCGCCCCGTGCGGGTTGCGCCGGCGCTTCGTCTCCATCCACCTCACGCGCCCGCGCGAGACGCGCGCAGGCCTCGACGATCTCCGCCGCCAGCTTCACGCAACTGAGCGGCGCCGATCCTTCCGCCTTGTTGTTGACCGCGATCACGACCGGCTGGCCGGCCAGCGCATAACGCGCGGCCAGTTCGGCGAGCGACGCGCGCGTCGCCGGGTCTTCGTCGACGAGCCGGTTGAACGGCTCGTACTTCGCCTTCGCCTGCTCGTATTTGAAGCCGCCATGCAGACTCCAGCGCACGATCAGCGGACCGGCCGGCTCGCCGTCGAGCAGCGCGAGTGCGGCGGCCTGACGCAGTGGGTCGGGCATGCGCGCATGAATGCCGACGCAATAGCGCACGCCCGCCGCCTTCAGCATGCGGATGAAGCGCGGCGTGAGCAGACTCGCGTCGCGAATTTCGACCGCGTAGCAGCTGCCGTCGGGCAGTCCCGGCAGCGCGTTGAAAAATTCCGCGAGGCGCTCGATAAATACCGCCGGCTGTGCGAGCATCGAGTCCGGCAGCGGCGAGAACTGGAACACGAGCGCGCCGGCCTTGGCGCCGAGTCCCGCGAGACAGGGCGTGACGAAGTCGTCGATCGCCATCTGTGCGTTCAGGAAGCACGGGTTCAGCGACACCGGCTCGCCGCGCTCGGCACGCACGGTGGCGTCGGTGATCGTCATCGGCGCCTTGACGATGAAGCGGAAGTGCTCGGGTACCTGCTGCGCATAGCGCAGGTATTCGGTGACCGCGAGCGCCTGGTAGAACGAGCGGTCGATGCTGACCGTCTTCAGCAGCGGATGCGCGCCGTAGGCGCTCAAGCCTTCGCGCGAGAGCTTGCTGTTGCTGTAGTCGTCGCCGTAGACGATGCCGCTCCAGCCCGGAAACGACCACGTCGACGTGCCGAGGTGGACTTGCGGCGGCAATTGCGCCGCGAGCGCGAGCAGTTCGGGTGAGGGCGGTGCGGCGAGGACGTCGCGGCTGCGGCGTTTTTTCGGGGTGTCGGCGGGAGCGGGCGGGGTGTTTGAGGTGTCCGGTGCGTCTGCCGTACCAGCCGCGGCGGCCGTGGCGGCGGGGTTGTCGGGCGTGTCGTCTTCCCACAGCGAGGCGGCGCTGGTTGGCGTACGCTGGGCGCGCCGGGGTTGGGCGGTGGACACTGCTGGGCTGGCGGGTGCCGCTATGGCTATGGACGAGCCGGCGACGAGTGAGGCGGCATCGGCATCGATGCCGGTGTTGTCGAGCGAGGCTGCGGGCGCGGCATCTTCAGCCGCGGCGGTACGCGTCAGCCTGGCGCCACGCACGCCGCCTTTCTGCACCGGCAATACTGCAGCCTGCGGTTCATCCACCGGCATCCCGAACAGATCGAACTGCGCGGCTTCGCGAGCCGCATCGTCCGGCTTGCCGTCGTTGCCGCTCAACGGCTTTTCAACTTCGTTCGTCCCGCTCTGGTCCATCAATATCCGGCCTGCTGTTCAGGTTGCGCCGCGGCGTCTCACTTCACGCTTCATGCCCGCCGCGGCGCCCACCGGTCACGGCCGGGTCACAGCGGTTTTTCGTACATGTAGCGGCGCGACCACGGCAGGTTTTTCGCGCTGCGGCCGGCTTTACGGCACACCACCTGGAAGATCGACACGTCGTCGTTTTCGAATGCATACGCGCAGCCGGCCAGATACACGCGCCAGATGCGGAATTTCTCGTCGTCGACGAGCTTGCGGGCTTCGTCCGCATGCGCTTCGAAATTCTCCGCCCACAGATCGAGCGTGTGCGCATAGTGACGGCGCAGGCTTTCGACGTCAACCGGTTCGAGGCCGCCGCGCTGCATCGATTCGAGCGCGAGGCTGATGTGCGGCAGTTCGCCGTTCGGGAACACGTAGCGGTCGATGAACTCGCCGCCGCCCAGCGAGGTCTCGCCGCTGTCGGCGTCGCTCGACGTGATGCCGTGGTTCATCGCGATGCCGTCGTCGGCCAGCAGGTCGCGCATCTTCTCGAAGTAGCCCGGCAGATTCTTGTGGCCGACGTGCTCGAACATGCCGACGCTCGTGATGCGATCGAACTGCCCCTGGACATCGCGATAGTCCTGCAGGCGAATCTCGATCTGGTTTTCGAGGCCGGCCGCTTTCACGCGTGCGGTGGCGAGGTCGAACTGGTTTTGCGAGAGCGTCACGCCCACGCATTTCGCGCCGAACTTCTGCGCCGCGCGCAGCACGAGCGCGCCCCAGCCGCAGCCGATATCGAGCAGACGCTGGCCGGGCTGCAACTGGATTTTGGTCAGAATGTGATCTATTTTCTTCAGTTGCGCGGTCGCGAGGTCTTCGGTGCCGGTCTCGAAGTACGCGCACGAGTAGACCATGTTCTCGTCGAGCCACAGCTTGTAGAACTCGTTCGAGACGTCGTAGTGATACTGGATCGCTTTCCTGTCCGACGCCTTCGAGTGATTGAAGTAGCGCCGCACGCGCGCGAGCTTGCTCGCGTTGGTGACGGTGCTGCGCGCGAGTTCATAGCCGATATTGATGATGTCCGACAGCTTGCCCTCGATGTCGATCTTGCCCTTCACGTACGCCTCGCCGAGATTGTCGAGGCTCGGTTCGAGCAGATAGGGCAGCGCGGTCGCGCTCTTGACGTGCAGCGTGACCTGGGGCGCGGCGAACCGCCCGAAGTCATGCTGCTGACCGTCCCACAGCACGAGGCGTGCAGGCAGATTCGCTTTGGTTTTGACGTCTTCAACCCACTGCGCCAGCTTTTTCTCCCAGAACATGTGATCTCTCCGTGTTCGTTGATTTAAAGCAAAGCTTGTGTGGATCGCGATAGGGCACGGCGCATTCCGCGGGCCGCGCAACGCAATCCGGCCGGCGCGCGTCGCCACGCAAGCGGCGCCGCCGGCATCATTCGTCGGATCAGGGCGACAGGCGGGCGATCTGCCAGCTACCGCTTGCGTCCGCGCGCGTATAGAGCAGACGATCGTGCAGACGCGAAGGCCGCCCCTGCCAGAATTCGATCGCCTCGGGCACCAGACGGTACCCACCCCAGTGCGGCGGCCGCGGAGGATTGTCGCCATATTGCAGGCTGATTTCGCGTTCACGTACTTCGAGCTGCGAACGGCTTTCAATCACCTGACTCTGATTCGAGGCCCACGCGCCGATGCGCGAGCCGAGCGGACGCGACGCGAAATAGGCGTCGCTGTCTGCCGCGTCCGTTTTGACGACGCGGCCCTCGATGCGCACCTGGCGCTCGAGTTCGATCCAGTGAAACAGCAGGCTCGCGTAAGGGTTCGCGCTCAGCTCGCGGCCCTTGCGGCTCTCGTAATTGGTGAAGAACACGAAGCCTCGCTCGTCGACACCCTTGATCAGCACGATGCGTGCCGATGGCCGGCCGCGCGGGTCGACCGTTGCCAGCGTCATGGCATTCGGCTCGGGCAGTTGGGCGTCGATCGCCTGCTGGAACCACGCGTCGAATTGACGGAACGGATCGTGGTCGACGTCGGCGACGTCCAGAGAGCCCAGCGAATAATTTTTTCGAAGCTCGGCGAGTGAGATCATGTTCTTATGCGAACGCTTACAGTCAGGCAAGTATAGCTAAGGCGCCAATTTTTTGCGCGCGAGCGGACGAGCGTGTCAGGCGCCGCATGTCCTGCCTGCGCGAGCGGTTGCGCGAGGCGCGGGCCGGCCGTGTTTCGTTGCTCGCGTGACCTCTTCGTATAACCCCTTCGCATGACCCGTTCGGGGAGCGGGACGTCACGCGAAACTTCGGGCAAGGCGTTGAGGCAAAATACGGGCTGCGCGCGCGTCGGCTTCACGAACGCGAAGCCGCTTTCCGTTCCGCCTGTGTATGCCTTGTATTCGAGCCCCGTCATCATGTTCAGCACCACCGCGCAATCCGATCTTACTACCAGCCTCGATGCGAATGAAACCGCCGACCGCGCGCGCCGCTTCGGCGGCATCGCGCGTCTGTACGGCGCCGACGCGCTCGCCGCGTTCGAGGGCGCCCACGTCGCGGTGATCGGCATCGGCGGCGTGGGTTCGTGGGTTGCCGAGGCGCTGGCGCGCAGCGCGCTCGGCACGCTGACGCTGATCGATCTCGACAACGTCGCCGAGAGCAACACGAACCGGCAGATCCATGCGCTCGACGGCAACTACGGCAAACCGAAGGTCGAGGCGATGGCCGAGCGCATCGCGGCGATCAATCCGTATTGCGACGTGCGGCTCGTCGAAGACTTCGTGGAGCCAGACAACTTCGCGGCGACGCTCGGCGGCGGCTTCGACTACGTGATCGACGCGATCGACAGCGTGCGCACGAAGACCGCGCTGATCGCGTGGTGCGTCGAGCGCCAGCAGGCGTTGATTACGGTCGGCGGCGCGGGCGGCCAGCTCGATCCGACGCGTATCCGCATCGACGATCTCGCGCTGACGATCCAGGACCCGTTGCTGTCGAAGGTGCGCGGCCAGTTGCGCAAACAGCATGGCTTTCCGCGCGGGCCGAAGGCGAAGTTCAAGGTGAGCGCGGTGTATTCGGACGAGCCGCTGATCTATCCGGAAGCGGCCGTTTGCGATATCGACGAGGAAGCCGGGCACGTGAGCACGTCGCCGGGTCACACGGGGCCGGTCGGTCTGAATTGCGCGGGGTTTGGGTCGAGCGTGTGCGTGACCGCGAGCTTCGGGTTTGCGGCGGCGGCGCATGTGCTGCGCGAGTTGGCGAAGCAGGCGAGGGCGCGGGCGGCTATTTGAGCGCTGCGGTTTGATGGAAAGCGATGAAGGCCGATGCAGTACGGACCGGCGCGGTTGCGGCGTTCACCGCAACCGCGCCGGTCATCGGGCACTCGTCAGTCGCGCGCTAATCAGTACAACGACGCGCTGAGCTTGCGCCGCCATTGCGACACCAGCTCCGGCTGATGCGCGGCCAGATCGAATACCGACAGCATCGTCTTGCGGCCGACGTCGTCGCGGAACGTGCGGTCGCGCTGCACGATCGCGAGCAGATGTTCGAGCGCCTGCGCGTATTTGCGGTGCGCGATAAACGCATTCGCGAGATCGAAGCGCGCTTCGAGATCGTCGGGATTGCCGGCGACGCGCGCTTCGAGCGCATCGGTGGGCGGCAGGTCCGCGGCGGCATCGACCGCGTCGAGCCGCGTCTTGATCGCGTTGAAGCGCGCGTCGATGCCCTGGGTCGTTTTCGGCGACAGCAGATCGACTTCGTTGCGCGCTTCGTCGATGCGGTTGTCTTCGAGCAGCAGCTCGATGCGGTCCATGCGCGCGTCGTCGAAACCGGGGTCGTACGCGAGCGCCGCTTGCAGCAGATCGTAGGCGTCTTCGCGGCGGCCTTCGGCGAGTGCGCTCTGCGCTTCGATGCGCGCGGCCGGCGCGCCTTGCGGCACGAGCCGCTCGATGAACTCGCGCAACTGTCCTTCCGGCAGCACGCCGACGAACTGATCGACCGGCTGGCCGTCGGCGAATGCGATCACGTGCGGAATGCTGCGCACCTGGAAGTGCGCGGCCAGTTCGTGGTTCTCGTCCACGTTGACCTTCACGAGCTTCCATTTGCCGGCTGCCTCGGCTTCGAGCTTTTCCAGTAGCGGGCCGAGACTCTTGCAGGGGCCGCACCACGGCGCCCAGAAATCGACCAGCACGGGGGCCAGGGTCGACGCTGCGAGAACGTCCTGTTCGAAAGTGGCGAGAGTGGTGTCCATTGCGTCCTCGTCGATAAAAACGGTTTGTGGCTAGGTGGGGCCGATGCGGGCGAATTCAATGCGGGCCTGCATGGCGACGACGCGCCACGCGAGACTGTGCAGGTTTGCGCGGGCTAGTGGTGTGTGCAGGGCGCCTGCCGGTGCCGCGCTGTGGCCCGCGCGCATGGGTGCATTGGCGCATCGGCCTATCGGTGTATCGGTGTATCGGCGCCCCGCCTTGTTTCACTTATGCGCCGGCAGCGGAATCCATTCGGTTTCGCCGGGCACCTGGCCCATTTCCTGATTCGTCCACGCGAGCTTGGCGGCCTCGATCTTCTCTCGCGAACTCGCGACGAAATTCCACTCGATAAAGCGTTCGCCTTCGAGCTTCTCGCCGCCGAGCAGCATTACGCGCGCGCCGTGCGTGCTCGCGAGCGTGACCGTTTCATCGAGCGCGAGCACCGCCATCTGGCCCACTTCGAGCGGCGTGCCGTCGATTTCGAGGTCGCCTTCGACCAGATACACGCCGCGCTCCTCGTGCTCGGGTTCGAGCGCGAACGCGCTGCCCGGCGTGAAGTCGGCGGCCACGTACAGCGTGCCCGAGAACGTCGCGACCGGCGAGACCGCGCCGAACGCGTTGCCCGCGATCACGCGCAGCGTCACGCCGTTGCGCTCGACGACCGGCAGCGTTGCGGCCGCGTGGTGCGCGAACGACGGCTCGATCTCTTCGTCCGCGAGCGGTAGCGCGACCCAGGTCTGGATGCCGTGCATCGTCTGGCCGCGCGCGCGGTCTTCGGCCGGCGTGCGCTCCGAGTGGACGATGCCGCGGCCCGCCGTCATCCAGTTGACGTCGCCGGGCACGATCTTCTGCTCGGAGCCGAGGCTGTCGCGATGCATGATCGCGCCGTCGAACAGATACGTGACGGTCGCGAGACCGATATGCGGATGCGGGCGTATGTCGAGACCGCTGCCGGGTTCGAGGGTCGCGGGACCCATGTGATCGAAGAAGATGAACGGGCCGACGAGGCGCGCCGCCATCGCCGGCAGCACGCGCCGCACGGCCAGATTGCCGATGTCGCGCAAATGCGGTTTGAGGATGGCTTTGATCGAGGAAGTCATGAGCGGTCTCGACGCAGGAGTGGAAGAAGGGGTTGAACCGATGATTCTACTGCGCGCCGCGCATGGCCGACATGACGACGCGCGCCGCGCCGTCACGCATGCGGGCGAGGCGCGCGATCCCGCCGCGCCGCGCGGTGCGGCTCCGCTAAACTGCCGGATCGAACCATCATGTTGGAGACGCGGATGTCGCCTAGGGACTTGCTGCTTGCGCTGATCGTCGTGATCGCATGGGGCGTCAATTTCGTCGTCATCAAGGTGGGCCTGCATGGCGTGCCGCCGATGCTGCTCGGCGCGCTGCGCTTCACGCTTGCGGCGGTGCCGGCGGTGTTTTTCGTCAGGCGGCCGCAGATGCCGTGGCGCTGGCTGTTCGCCTACGGCGCGACGATCTCGTTCGGGCAGTTTGCGTTCCTGTTCTCGGCGATGTATGTCGGCATGCCGGCCGGGCTCGCCTCGCTGGTGCTGCAGGCGCAGGCGTTCTTCACGCTGATCTTCGCGGCGCTGTTTCTGCACGAACGCCTGCGTCTGCCGAACGTCGCGGGCCTGCTGATCGCGGCTGCGGGTCTCGCGGTCATCGGCCTGCAAGGCGGGCACGCGATGTCGCTCGCCGGTTTCGTGCTGACGCTGTGCGCGGCGGGCATGTGGGCGCTCGGCAACATCGTCACGAAGAAGGTCGGCAAGGTCGATCTGGTCGGGCTCGTCGTGTGGGGCAGCCTGATTCCGCCGCTGCCGTTTTTCGCGGCCTCGTTCGTGTTCGAGGGGCCGCGCGAAATCGCCGCCGCGCTGAGCGGCATCAGCGCGTTGTCGATCTTCGCGATCGTCTATCTCGCGTTTATCGCGACGTTGATCGGCTACGGGTTGTGGAGCCGCCTGCTGTCGCGCTATCCCGCGAGCCAGGTCGCGCCTTTTTCGCTGCTGGTGCCGATCGTCGGGCTGGCCTCGGCGTCGTTGCTGCTTGGCGAGCAACTCTCGGCGATCCAGGTGGCCGGTGCGCTGCTCGTGATGGCGGGGCTCGCGGTGAACGTGTTCGGCGGCTGGGTCGCGCAGCGCCTGATGCCGGCGCGGTGAGTGTCGGTGCGAGCGGTATGGCGTGGCGCAGGCGGCGCACCGCGGTTTTCGGGCGAGCAATAAAAAACGGCCTTATGGCCGTTTTTTATTGCATCGTGCGTGACACCGGATAGCACGCCCTCGCGCGCATCGTTACGTCATGCGACTCTTGGCGAGCGGCGGATTCGCCGCGAAATAGCGCTTGATGCCGCTCAGGATCGCGTTGGCCATCCTGTCGCGATAGGCGTCGTCGTTCAGGCGCCGCTCTTCGTCCGGGTTACTGATGAACGCGGTCTCGACGAGGATCGACGGAATGTCCGGCGCTTTCAGCACCGCGAAGCCGGCCTGCTCGACCGAGCCCTTGTGCAGCTTGTTGATGTCGCCGATTTCCTTCAGCACGAAATTGCCGTAACGCATCGAGTCGCGAATCTGCGCGGTGGTCGACATATCGAACAGCGCGCGGTTCACGGTCGCATCGGCCGATTTGACGTTGATGCCGCCGATCGAGTCCGACGAGTTTTCCTTGTTCGCCATCCAGCGCGCGGCCGCGCTCGACGCGCCATGCTCCGATAGCGCGAATACCGACGAGCCCTTCGCCTCGGGCGTCGTGAACGCATCGGCGTGGATCGACACGAACAGGTCCGCGCCGACGCGGCGCGCCTTCTGCACACGTACGTTGAGCGGCACGAAGAAGTCGGCGTCGCGCGTCATCATCGAGCGCATGTTCGGCTGCGCGTCGATCTTTGCGCGCAGCTTCTTCGCGATGTCGAGCGCGATGTGCTTCTCGTACGTGCCCGCGCCGCCGATCGCGCCAGGGTCCTCGCCGCCGTGACCCGGGTCGATCGCGACCGTGAGCAGGCGCACGGTGTTGCTGCGGCCCGATTTCGGCGTGCTGAACGCGTAGGTGTCGTCGCTGCCGCCAAGGGTGTCGTTATCGTTGCCGAGGCCGTGGGCGGCGCTGCTGCCGTTGGTGTTGCCCCCCTTGTTGCGGGCGAGCGCGGTGGGCGGTGCGGAAGGCGCGGCCGGCGTTGCCTGCCGGCCGGCGATAACCGGCGCGGACGGCGGCGTCGCGCCATGCGCGGGCGGATGCGGCACGCCAGCGGCGCCATTGCCGGCGCTTGTGCCCGCGCCGCCGTTCTGCGCATAGCGCTCGAAGAACGCCTCGCTGTTGTCGGCGGGCGGCGTGGTGCCGGGCCCGGCGAGCGCGGCGGGCGGCGCGCTGTTTTCCTCGTTGAGGGCCTGCTGCTTGCGCTCGGTTTGCGCGAGCAGGTCCATCAGCGGATCGGGCGCGACGGCCGGATACAGATCGAACACGAGCCGGTACTTGTACGCGCCGACCGGTTGCAGGGTGAACACCTGCGGCTTCACCGAACCCTTCAGATCGAACACCATACGCACGACGTGCGGCTGATATTGCCCGACGCGCACCGACGAAATCTGCGGATCGTTCGGCGTGATCTTGGAGACGAGGTCCTTGAGCGCCTGATCGAGATCGAGACCGCTCAGATCGACGACGAGCCGGTCCGGTCCCTGCAGCAGTTGCTGCGTGTTCTGCAGCGGCTGATCGGATTCGATCGTCACGCGCGTGTAGTCGCGCGCGGGCCATACGCGCACGCCGAGCACCGAGCTCGCGAAGGCGAGACGCGGCGCGACGAGGCCGAGCACCAGCGTGGACGCGCCTGCCCGCAGAATCTGCCGGCGCCGCCAGTTATGCGTGGCGCCCGCGGCGGATTCGATCGAGTGGAACGGTTTGATCAACATCTTTCGAGACATGCCTTTCCTGATTCGCTATATGCCCGTGCGAGGAGTACGCGTGCGTCTCCGTCACCGTCGAGCGCAAGCGAGAAGACGAGATCCGGGATGCCGAGCAGCGGGCCCGCGCGTTGCGGCCATTCGACGAGGCAGACCGCGCCGCTGTCGAAATATTCGCGAAAGCCTGCATCGGCCCATTCGGCCGGATCGCTGAATCTGTACAGATCGAAGTGATAGAGCGCGAGTTCCCCATGAGTTCGTTCGAGCACATAGGGTTCGACGAGCGTGTAGGTGGGGCTGCGCACGCGGCCGGTGTGACCGAGGCCGCGCAAGGTCGCGCGCACGAGCGTGGTTTTGCCGGCGCCGAGATCGCCGATGAGCTGCACCTGCAGACCGTGGAATGCCTGGCTGCTTGCCGCGTTGCTTGCCGCTTCGGGCTGCCGTGCCGACAGCGGTGCCTGCTGCACCCGCCGTTGTGCCTGCTGTTGCGTCGCCTCGCGCACGCCTTCGATGGCCCGCGCGAAACGCTCGCCGAACGCATGCGTGGCGGCTTCGTCCGCGAGCGCGAAGGCGCGTTCGAGCAGGACGGGAGCGGATGGCAGGTGCGCGTGATCGGGATTGGCAGGCATTCTCGTAAAATGGCGTGATGAACCGAAGTTCGACGTCCCCTGTTTCATGCGAGCCCGCATCGGTCGATGCCGGGCCGGTCGCGCATGCGCTCGATGCGGCGGCGCTGCATGCGCTCGCGTTCGACATCAAGACGTGGGGCCGCGAGCTTGGTTTCGGGGCGATCGGCATCAGCGACACCGATCTTTCCGCCGCTGAAGCGCCGCTTGCAGCGTGGCTGGAAGCAGGGTGCCACGGCGAGATGGATTATATGGCGAAACACGGCATGAAACGCGCGAGGCCGGCCGAGCTTGTGGCCGGAACGCGACGTGTGATTACCGCGCGCATCGCTTATCTGCCCGCCTCGACGCTCAGTGGCGAGGCCTCTGAAAGTGCGCTGGAAGGTGTGTCGGAAGGTGCGCGCGGGGGTGCGCATGAACACGCTTCCGAAAGCTCGCCGCAAGACGCCGTGCGCCCGCGCAACTGGCGCGCGGCCGAGCATGCGCGGCTCGCGGACCCGTCGGCGGCGGTGGTGTCGGTCTATGCGCGCGGCCGCGACTATCACAAGGTGATGCGTCAACGCCTGCAACAATTGGCCGATAGAATCGAAGCGGCAATCGGGCCGTTCGGCTATCGCGTGTTCACCGATTCGGCGCCGGTGCTCGAAGTCGAGCTGGCGCAGAAGGCGGGCATCGGCTGGCGCGGCAAGCATACGTTGCTGTTACAACGTGACGCGGGCTCGCTGTTTTTTCTCGGCGAAATCTACGTCGACATCGCGCTGCCGACCGATGCCGAAACCTCGCCCGAGGTCGCGCCCGAAACGCCGGGCTCGCATTGCGGCAGTTGCTCGCGTTGCCTCGATGCGTGCCCGACCGGCGCGATCGTCGCACCTTACAAGGTCGATGCGCGCCGCTGCATCTCGTATCTGACGATCGAACTGAAGGGCCGGATTCCCCTCGACCTGCGTCCGCTGATCGGCAATCGTGTCTATGGCTGCGACGATTGCCAGCTCGTGTGTCCGTGGAACAAGTTCGCGCAGGCCGCGCCGGTCGCCGATTTCGACGTGCGGCACGGGCTCGATCGCGCGTCGCTCGCCGAGCTGTTCGCATGGAGCGCGGACGAATTCGATACGCGCATGCAGGGCAGTGCGATTCGCCGCATCGGCTACGAGAGCTGGCTGCGCAATCTCGCGGTGGGGATGGGCAACGCGTTGCGCGCGGCGCCGCAGAGTCTCGGCGAAAAGGCGCGCGCGGAGATCGTCGCGGCATTGCGGGCGCGTGCCGGCGATCCTTCCGACATCGTGCGCGAGCACGTGGAGTGGGCGCTCGAAGCGGCGTAGAGTAGCTGCAATTCGGTAGCTGTAATTCGGCAGCCGCAATTCGCGGCGGCGGGGCGCTGTGCGGGTTTTTCATTTGCGCTCGCCGCTCAAGTTTTGAGCACGTTCTAGACGCTATTCTAGACAATGTCTAGAACTTTGCTCCCCCACGGAAGATCCAGATCGATGCTCGACGTCTCTGGAATCGCCTCCTTGATGTAGATCTCCGTCGTCTGCGCGCTCGTGTGCGCGAGGCGCGTCTGGATCGCTTCGCGGTGCTCGCCGCGTTTCGCCGCGTTTCGCCGCGTCGGTCGCGCCGATGGCCCGGATGTCCTTGAACTGCACGTCGAGCGTCACTTCGGCCTGCGCCTTCGCGCGGCGCCACATCGAATTCAATCCGCTCCTGGTGTACGGCGTGCCAACGCTGCGGCGGCGCAGGCAGGGGAACAGGCGATGGCTAATCGCGCGAAGGCTGACAAGGAGGCGGCCGCGCTCGCGCCCGGTGAGCTCGGCCGAGCTCGACAAGCTCGACAAGCTCGACAAGCTCGACAAGCTCGGCGCGCTCAGAAAGGACCAGCAATCATGAAAATCGTACGGGTGCTTCTCGCGGCGGTTCTGTCAGGGTGCGCTATCCAGCAGCCTGTTCAGCTACCGTCGGCGCCGATCGTTCCAACGACAATCGTCGACAAGGGTTGCGAGTGGGTGAAGTTCATCACGGCAAGTGCTGACGATACGGAGGCGACGAAACGGCAGATCATCGCCCACGATCAAGCCTTCGTCGCGAACTGTCCTGATGCAGCTCCCGGCTCAGATTAACTGCGACTGAGCTTGCAATCCACCGACACCGGCGCAACCAGCCGATTGCAAGCTCCTACAGTGAGTCGTCAAGCCTTTGTCGGTATCGGGCGATGCACCGGCGGTAGATCAGGATAGCTGCCACGAACGCAAACACGGTGCCAGCTGATGAAATGAAGAATGCCAGATCAACTTCGTCAGATGCGGTCTTGCACTTGAATTTCAGAAGCAGGAAGTTCCAGACCGGATTTGAAAAATTCAAGGGGGTGTCTGGATGTGTGGCCCACCAGTATGCGTCGGCGAAAATGGCAACTACCAGACATGCAGCAATCGCTATGCAAACCAGAACCCTTTTCATTTCACGGGCAGCTCCCCGTACGCTTTGAGCTGCGACCCAGGAACAGCCAGCTTGGGTGTATCAGTGAGAATTGCACGGATCCGATGCCAGTCACCAAGATTCTCAATCGTCACGCAACCTTCGCTTTTTCCTATTCGGCCTTTGGGGTGCAGTCTGAAATTACCACGCAGGATACCGTCGCAAATAACGTGGTCATCATCAATACTCCCATCGATCGCATAAAGGGAAAACCACTCACTCTTGTTATTGCCATTCAGGTTTAACCAGTCCATCAGAGGGCCTACTGTCCCGCCTGACTTTCTATCAAAAATATAGTATCTGCCGACGGGAATTGCGCCATAGTTCGGTGTGCATGACAGGGGTGCTTTATTGATATGACTGCCTTGACCCGAAAAAGCATCAAATTTCAGGGCGCCAATCTCGAACTTACTCATTGGCTTACCGCTCAATCTAAAGGTGCATTGAAGCATGGGCTCTCCGAATCGACTATTCAGCGGAAAATCTGAATAATCATGTTATGTAGGAGGGCGCATGATCGTCCACATCTATCTGCGGGGCTTGCAATCGGCTGGTCGCAAATAATGTGAGCCGGTGTCGATGGATTGCAGGCCGACGTGGATGATTGCAAGCTCACAGGATCACCCGCACTGGGGGTTGCGATACGTTGCAACATCGTGGACAACTGTCAACGAAGGCTGCGGGAGGTCAGTTGGTGTTAGCCAATATGCATCACGTGGCTAGTGGAAGAGGTATACCCGCATCGAGCACGAGGACGGTACGGCCCTCCATATCAGGGAACACGAGGACGAAACCGTTCAGGTGTTTATCGGAAATACCGTTGGTTATTCTACCGGCGCGGGTTTCTAGCAATTTCAGAATCGGTACACGTTTGCGGCTTATGAGCTGAGTGACCAACCGCCGTAGCCAGTGCCAAATCGCGAGAGCCCTTATTTAAGCGCCCAGCCAGCACGCCCGCTGTAGTGGCGCAGGAGTGCTCTCAATGGCGGAAAAGTGTCTAGAACCAACGGCGTATACTCTAGCGTAACGCGGTTTTCAGTCGCTTAAAAAATAGGCGGATTCTAGACGGGGTTTGCCGACCACCTTTTCCAGCAAAGCTTTGCTGGGAGTGCATTCCGGCATGGGGTGCTGGTCCGCTACATGGCGGGCGCGCCATGCAAACCTGCGGCGCGGGCGTGCTGCTTGCGCCGTGCCGCGCGTCATGCAATCCTTCAGGCCGCGCGAATGAGGAGCGGGCAATCATGTTCAACGCAGTGATCGATGCGCCGTTCGGCAAGGTCGGCATCCGTCTCGAAGGCGAGGCCGTGCGCGAGATCGTCTATCTGCCGCAGTCGACGCGCAATATCGCGCCCGATACGCCGCTCGCGCGCGAGGCCGCCGCGCAGATCGAGCGTTACTTCGAGCAGGCATCCGCGCCGTTCGAGTTACCGCTCGCCGCATGCGGCAGCGCGTTCCAGCGGCGCGTGTGGCAGGCGATCAGCGAGATTCCGCCCGGCGTCGTGCTGACCTATGGACAGCTCGCCAAACAGTTGGGTAGCGTGCCGCGCGCGGTCGGCCAGGCGTGCGGCTCGAATTTCTTTCCGATCGTGATTCCGTGTCACCGCGTCGTGAGTGCGAGCGGGATCGGCGGATTCGCGCATCATGCGGGCGACGGTTTCTTTCGCAACGTGAAGCGCTGGCTGCTCGCGCATGAGGGTGTTCCGTACGCATGAGCATGACCGATACCGACATTTCCACCGATATCGCGGCGGTCGCATCGGCCGCCGCGCATACCGGCGACGCGGCGAACGCGTCGCCGCTGCTCGTCACGAGCGGCGCGTCGATCGACGCATTCTGCGACGCGCTGTGGCTCGAACATGGCCTGTCGCGCAACACGCTCGACGCGTATCGCCGCGATCTGCGGCTCTTCTGCGAATGGCTCGCGCACGCGCGCAACGCGTCGCTCGATACCGCGAGCGAGGCCGACCTGACCGCCTACAGCGCGGTGCGGCAGAAGGACAAGGCGACCTCGGCGAACCGGCGGCTCTCGGTGTTTCGCCGCTATTACGCGTGGGCGGTGCGCGAGCATCGCGCGGCCGTCGATCCGACGCTGCGCATCCGCTCGGCGAAACAGCCGCCGCGTTTTCCGTCCACGCTGAGCGAGGCGCAGGTCGAAGCACTGCTCGGCGCGCCCGATATCGACACGTCGCTCGGCTTGCGCGATCGCACGATGCTCGAACTGATGTACGCGAGCGGCCTGCGCGTCACCGAGCTCGTCACGCTGAAGAGCGTGGAAGTGAGCCTGAACGACGGCGTCGTGCGCGTGACCGGTAAGGGCTCGAAAGAGCGCCTGATTCCGTTCGGCGAAGAGGCGCACGCGTGGATCGCGCGTTATCTGCGCGACGCGCGCCCGGCGCTGCTCGGCGCGCGCGCGGCGGACGCGCTGTTCGTCACGACGCGCGCGGAAGGCATGACGCGCCAGCAGTTCTGGAACATCATCAAGCGGCACGCGCAGGCGGCCGGCGTGCATGCGCCGTTGTCGCCGCATACTCTGCGGCACGCGTTCGCGACGCATCTGCTCAATCACGGCGCGGATTTGCGCGTCGTGCAACTGCTGCTCGGCCATACCGATATCTCGACCACGCAGATCTACACGCACGTCGCGCGCGAGCGGTTGAAGTCGCTGCATGCGCAGCATCATCCGCGCGGGTGAGGTTTGGCGATCGCGGTGGTAGGGTCGCGAGTCGCGCGCGGCGGCAAGCGCCGGAATTTCGCTGATGCGCGCGGGCAGGGCGGCGAGCAACGCGGCAATGTCGATCGTGGAACGGATGGATGAAACCGGATTCAACGCTGTCTCCTCACGCCAGCCTGATTCCGAACGATCGTGCCACAGCCGCTGGACCCGCACAATTGGCCGTTCGGCAAATAGCCGTCGCGCGGACTCGCCATTACAATGCGCCGATGAGCAAATCCAGACACGTCTCCGAAACGCCGGCCACACAGCTGTTGCGCCGCCACGGCGTCACCTTCGGCGAGCATCCTTACGACTATGTCGAGCACGGCGGCACCGGCGAATCGGCGCGCCAGCTCGGCGTGGACGAGCATCATGTCGTGAAGACGCTCGTGATGGAAGACGAGCATGCGAAGCCGCTGATCGTGCTGATGCACGGCGACCGCACCGTGAGCACGAAGAACCTCGCGCGGCAGATCGGCGCGAAGCGCGTCGAGCCGTGCAAGCCCGACGTCGCGAACCGGCATTCGGGTTATCTGATCGGCGGCACGTCGCCGTTCGGCACGCGCAAGCCGATGCCGGTGTACGTCGAGTCGAGCATTCTCGAGATGGACCGGATCTGGCTGAACGGCGGGCGGCGCGGCTTTCTCGTCAGCATCGAGCCGAAGGTGCTCACCGAATTGCTGGCGGCGCAGCCGGTGCAGTGCGCGAGTGTCGACTGATTTTTCAGGCGACGCCGGCCTGAATGTTGGCCGGACTGTTTTTCGCGCGGACGCGTTCGGTAGAATGTGCGCCGCCCTGTTTCGACGGGCATGCCCTGATGCGGTTGGGGTGTCGAGTGTCAGACCGCGATCCTTATAAGAGTCCCAGATGCAAAATGTGATCGTTGCTGTCGTTGCCTATCTGATCGGTTCGCTGTCGTTCGCTGTGATCGTGAGCGCCGCGATGGGTCTCGACGACCCGCGTTCGTACGGCTCGGGCAACCCCGGCGCCACCAACGTGCTGCGCAGCGGCAGCAAGAAGGCGGCGATTCTCACGCTGATCGGCGACGCGTTCAAGGGCTGGCTGCCGGTCTGGTTCGTCGTGCATGTCGGCTTGCGTTACGGGCTCGACGACAAGTCGGTGGCAATTGCGTCGCTCGCCGTGTTTCTCGGGCACCTGTATCCGGTTTTCTTCCGCTTCAAGGGCGGCAAGGGCGTGGCGACCGCGGCCGGCGTGCTGCTCGCGATCAACCCGACGCTTGGCGTCGCCACGCTGCTGACCTGGCTGATCGTCGCGTTCTTCACGCGCTATTCGTCGCTCGCGGCGCTGTGCTCGGCGGTGTTCGCGCCGCTCTTCTACGTGTTCCTGTTCGGGCCGCGCATCGTCGCGCTGGCGGTGCTGGTGATGAGCGCGCTGCTCGTCTGGCGCCATCGAGGCAATATCGCGAAGCTGATGCGCGGGCAGGAGAGCCGGATCGGCGACAAGAAGAAGGCGGCGAGCCCGGCGGCGGGGAACGATCTTTGAGGCGGGGTTGAGTGGCCGTGGCGGTTTGACGTCCGCTTCGGCGCGCAAGTCGTCGCGGATGCAAGGCTTTCCGATGTTTTCGATACCGCGGCGGCGGCTGTCCGGGCGCTGGCGCGAGGCTTGCCGCCAGCCCCGCCAAACCTCGCCGCCTAGTCGCCTAGTCGCGGAAATTGTTGAAGTCGAGCGGCGTGTCGGTCACGTCCTTGCGCAGCAGCGCGATCACGCTTTGCAGATCGTCGCGCTTGCCGCCGGTCACGCGCACCGCGTCGCCCTGAATGCTCGCCTGCACCTTGATCTTGCTGTCCTTCACGATGCGCACGATTTTCTTCGACAGATCGCCGGACACGCCCTTCTTGATCTTGATGACCTGCTTGACCTTGTCGCCGCCGATCTTCTCGATCTTGCCGTAGTCGAGAAAACGCACGTCGACATTGCGCTTGGCCATTTTCGACAGCAGCACGTCTTTCACCTGGCCGAGCTTGAAGTCGTCGTCGGCGAAGGCGGTGAGTTCGTTTTCCTTGTGCTCGACGCGCGCGTCGGAGCCCTTGAAGTCGAAGCGCGTGGAAATTTCCTTGTTGGACTGTTCGATCGCGTTCTTGACTTCGATCATGTTCGCTTCGCAGACGACGTCAAACGATGGCATTGCATTCTCCCAATAGTGCGGCGGTGCGCGACGCGGCCGGTCGGCTGCTCGCGGGGCACTCGCTATAATCACGGACCGGACGTCATTTTACCGACGCCGCTCCCTTTTGCCCAAGGCCGCCGCGCGGTGTCGCGAGAGCGGCCGATCCGGCGCCCGACGGCGCTACTTTGTCGCCAGTCGACGTTTCCCCTGATTTTCGTTCCGATGTCCCGATCCGATTCCGCCTCCGGTTCCGTAGCTGCTTCTGCCGCCGTTTCTGTGGCGGCGTCCGCCGCTTCCGTTGCCGATTCCGCCGCGCTTCTCGCCGACTATTCGCTGAAGGCACACAACACGTTCGGCTTCGACGTGCGTGCGCGGTTTGCCTGCGTGATCGAGCGCGAGCCGCAACTGCTGGCCGCGGTGCGCGATCCGCGCGTCGCCGGCTTGCCGCGCCTCGTGCTCGGCGGCGGCAGCAACGTCGTGCTGACCGGCGACTTCGCCGGGCTCGTGCTGCTGGTGGCGCTGCGCGGCCGCCGCGTCGTGCGCGAGGATCAGGACGCCTGGTACGTCGAAGCCGCCGGCGGCGAGCCGTGGCACGAGTTCGTCGCGTGGACGTTGGCGCAGGGGCTGCCCGGCCTCGAGAATCTCGCACTGATTCCGGGCACGGTCGGCGCGGCGCCGATCCAGAACATCGGCGCATACGGGCTGGAGATGTGCGAGCGCTTCGTGTCGCTGCGGGCGATCGAGCTGGCGACCGGCGAAGCGATCGAACTCGATGCGCAGGCGTGCCGTTTCGGCTACCGCGACAGTTTCTTCAAGCGGGAAGGGCGCGAGCGTTTCGTGATTACCTCGGTGACGTTCCGTTTGCCGAAGCACTGGCAACCGCGCGCCGGCTACGCGGATCTGGCGCGCGAGCTGGCGGCGCAAGGCTATGAGGTCAGCGCCGAGACGGCCGGCGGCGTGCGCCCGCAGCCGACCGCGCAGGCGATCTTCGACGCGGTGGTCGCGGTGCGGCGCGCAAAGCTGCCCGATCCGCTGCAACTCGGCAACGCGGGCAGCTTCTTCAAGAATCCGGTGATCGAAGCGGCGCAATTCGATGCGCTCAAGCGCCGCGAGCCCGACGTCGTGTCTTATCCGCAGCCCGATGGCCGGGTGAAGCTGGCCGCGGGCTGGCTGATCGACCGATGCGGCTGGAAGGGCCGTGCGATGGGGGCGGCGGCCGTGCACGACCGGCAGGCGCTCGTGCTCGTCAATCGCGGCGGCGCGAGCGGCGCGCAGGTGCTGGCGCTCGCGCGGGCGATCCAGCGCGACGTGCTCGAACAATTTGGCGTGGAACTGGAGGCGGAACCGGTATGCCTGTGACGCGCGGCTTCGGGTTTTGTCGTGGCGGAAATAAAAAAAGCGCCGGGCGTGTTGTCCCGGCGCTTTTTTGTTTCTGGCTTCAGTCGTGCCGCTGCGTGGGCGCTTGCGACGCCCCGGACGCATGCCGGGCGTGACGCCGGCGGCGGATGCCTTGCCTCGTATTCAAGGCCCCGTCGCGCTTGCGCCCATGCTCAGTGGTTGAGCTTGCCGAGCAGCAGGAATTCCATCAGCGCCTTTTGCACGTGCAGACGGTTTTCCGCCTCGTCCCACACCACGCTTTGCGGACCGTCGATCACTTCCGCGCTGACTTCCTCGCCGCGGTGGGCGGGCAGGCAGTGCATGAAGAGCGCGTCCGGATGCGCGCGCGCCATCATGTCGGCATCGACGCACCAGTCAGCAAAGGCTTGCTTGCGCGCTTCGTTTTCGGCCTCGAAGCCCATGCTGGTCCAGACGTCGGTCGTCACGAGGTCGGCGCCCGCGCAGGCCTCGTTCGGATCGTCGAATTCTTCGTAGAACGGCGCGCTTTCGGCGGCGACGAGCGCGTGGTCGACCTTGTAGCCCGGCGGCGTGGACACGCGCAGCTTGAAGCCGAGAATCTGCGCGGCTTCGATCCACGTGTAGAGCATGTTGTTCGCGTCGCCGACCCAGGCGACCGTCTTGCCGCGGATCGGGCCGCGATGCTCGAAGTACGTGAAAATATCTGCGAGCACCTGGCACGGGTGGTATTCGTTGGTGAGCCCGTTGATGACCGGCACCCGCGAGTTGTCGGCAAAGCGCTCGAGGATGTCCTGGCCGAACGTGCGGATCATGATGATGTCGACCATGCGCGAAATGACCTGCGCGGCGTCTTCGATCGGCTCGCCGCGGCCAAGCTGCGTGTCGCGCGTGCTCATGAACACCGCGTGGCCACCTAGCTGGAAGATGCCCGCCTCGAACGACAGACGCGTGCGCGTCGAATTCTTTTCGAAGATCATCGCCAGCGTGCGGTCGTGCAGCGGGTGATAGGTCTCGTAGTTCTTGAATTTGCGTTTCAGGATGCGCGCGCGTTCGAGCACGTACTCGTAGTCTTCCAGCGAGAAATCCTTGAACTGCAGGTAGTGGCGAATTTTCTTGGCGGTCATAAAACAAATACGGCGGTCTCACCCGGCAGGGTTGCCGGACTGCGCCGCCGTCGTTTGGTGGTAACTCAATGCAGGATAAAGGATTTCTCCCCGTTTGACGAGTCGGCCAGAGGGCCGGGAGAGGGGTCTGAAAGCGTCTCGCGGACACCGCGGCGTGCCTGTGTGCGGTGCGGAAGAAGGTCCGCTGCGCTATAATCTCAGGGTTATCCCAAGCCCGGCAAGCCGATGTTCCGTATCGAGAAATACGGCGCAAACGCGGCTCGCAAGGTGCGGAAAGCCTGTCGCGGCGTGGCCGTCTTGGCAGGCGTCAAGGCGGTTCAGCCGGTTCCCGCAGCCGTTCTCGTGGTGGGTTCGTTAGTGTTTGCGTTTGCGTCAGCCTGCGTCGCAGGCGGTCGCAAGCGACTGCCGTGCATGCCGTCCGCGGCGAGTCCGGGCGCACGGCCGGTGCATCGCCGGTTTGCCGTCATCCGCTGGGCAGTTACACAGGTATTCCTACATGGCCGAAGCAGCTCCAATCGAATATTTCATTCAGGGCATCACGTCGACCGGAAAAAAGTTTCGGCCGAGCGACTGGTCGGAGCGGCTCGCGGGCGTGATGTCGTCCTTTGGGCCCGGTGTGAGGAAGGGGCCGAACGCCTATATGCAGTACTCGCTGTACGTTCGGCCGACCATGGTCGGCGACCTCAAATGCGTGATTCTCGATTCGCGCCTGCGCGACATCGAGCCGATGGCTTTCGACTTCGTGCTCAATTTCGCGAAAGACAACGACCTCGTCGTGACCGAGGCCTGCGAACTGGAACTCGAGCACGCGCCGCCCCCGCAAGCCAAGCGTCACGTGATCTGAGGCAGGCTGACCGGTCGGTCGAGGCAAAAACAAAAACCCGCGAGTAGCGGGTTTTTTTACGGCCAGGCATTGCGAGGCATTGCGGCCGGGCGGGGCCAAACTCGGTGTGTTTGCCGGAACGTGGGCGCAAACGGCCCGTGCGAAACAAAAAAGCCCGCCAAAGCGGGCTTCTCGTGCAGCGGAAACAGGAGGTGGCCCACCGAAGCGGGCCGACCGGAATTACTGCGCTGCGGGCGCTTGCAGACCCTTGACGGCTGCAGCGAGGCGGCTCTTGTGGCGAGCTGCCTTGTTCTTGTGAATGATGTTCTTGTCGGCGATGATGTCGATGGTCTTCGACGATGCCTTGAAGATTTCAGCGGCCTTAGCCTGGTCGCCTGCGTCGATTGCCTTGCGGACAGCCTTGATAGCCGTGCGGAACTTCGAGCGCAGTGCCGAGTTGTGCGAGTTTGCCTTCGCGGCCTGGCGGGCGCGCTTGCGTGCTTGTGCGGAGTTAGCCATGACGGTTCCTTATCCTGTTCCTGTTTCCAGTACCCGCCATTCGTGTGGCGAGGTGCTGCTTCTCGATCCGAACCCTTGGAAGCGATTGCCCAAGGGCGCAAAAGTGTCGAAAAAATCGATCGAACTACGCGAAGGCGGGCCCGTGTTTCGGGTTGTTCCGGCGGATTGACAGGTGGCGTGGCGCCAACCCGAGAATCTTGTCCGAAAAACCGTTCGAAAATTGAGCGAGCTTCGAAACCGACGATTATAGCAACAAAATCAGGCACGTGGCAACGACAATGCGTGACTGTGCAACAGCAGCCGGCGTGGTGTCATGCCGGAAACCTATGCTTCGGGCGCTGGCCTTATGAAACCGCAGAGGAAAGGGCGAAGCGCTGGCCGTATGCGCCAGGCCTGAACAGAGAACCGAACCGGGAGGCTCATCCATCCGACTCGCCGGCAAAATCCGCCGCGTCGAGCCGGAAAAAGCACAGAAAAGTACGAAAAACAACGCTTTGCAGCCCATTGCCGCGAACGTCCTCGCGGCAAATCGGTCCGAATCGCGTTCCGGCTCGTCGTCCGCATTTGCGGCACCCGTATAATAAGCGCCCCATGAATCTATTCCGAGCCCTGCTGACGGTCAGCGGCTTCACGCTGCTGTCGCGCGTGACCGGACTGGCCCGTGAAACACTGATCGCCCGTGCGTTCGGTGCCAGTCAATACACTGACGCGTTCTACGTCGCCTTTCGCATTCCCAACCTGCTGCGCCGGATTTCCGCCGAGGGCGCGTTCTCGCAGGCCTTCGTGCCGATCCTCGCGGAGTTCAAGAACCAGCAAGGCCACGACGCCACCAAGGCACTCGTCGACGCGACCTCGACCGTGCTCGCGTGGGCGCTCGCCGTGCTGTCGGTGCTCGGCGTGCTCGGCGCGTCGGGCGTTGTGTTCGTGGTCGCATCGGGCCTTGCGCACGAGGGCCACGCGTACGATCTCGCGGTCGCGATGACGCGCATCATGTTCCCGTACATCATCTTCATCTCGCTGACGTCGCTCGCGTCCGGCGTGCTGAACACGTACAAGAACTTCTCGCTGCCCGCGTTCGCGCCGGTGCTGCTGAACCTCGCGTTCATCGCGGCCGCGGTGTTCGTCGCGCCGCATCTGCAGACGCCGGTCTACGCGCTCGCGTGGGCGGTGATCGTCGGCGGCGTGCTGCAGTTCATCGTGCAGCTGCCGGGCCTGAAGAAGATCGACATGGTGCCGCGCATCGGCCTGAATCCGTTGCGCGCGCTCGCGCATCGCGGCGTGAAGCGGGTGCTCGCGAAGATGGTGCCGGCGATGTTCGCGGTGTCGGTTGCGCAGATCAGCCTCATCATCAACACGAACATCGCGTCGCACATCGGTCCGGGCGCGGTGTCGTGGATCAACTACGCCGACCGGCTGATGGAGTTTCCGACCGCGCTGCTCGGCGTCGCGCTCGGCACGATCCTGCTGCCGAGCCTCTCGAAGGCGCATGTCGACGCCGATTCGCACGAGTATTCGTCGCTGCTCGACTGGGGGCTGCGCGTCACGTTCCTGCTCGCAGCGCCGAGCGCGGTGGCGCTGTTCTTCTTCGCCGAGCCGCTGACCGCCGTGCTGTTCAACTACGGCAAGTTCGACGGCAACTCGGTCGTGATGGTGAGCCGCGCGCTCGCCGCCTACGGCGTCGGCCTGATCGGCCTGATCATGATCAAGATTCTCGCGCCGGGCTTCTACGCGAAGCAGGACATCAAGACGCCGGTGAAGATCGGCGTCGGCGTGCTGATCGTGACGCAGTTGAGCAATTACGTGTTCGTGCCGGTGTTCTCGCATGCAGGGCTGACGCTGAGCGTCGGGCTCGGTGCCTGCATGAATGCCTTGCTGCTGTTCATCGGTCTGCGCAAACGCGGCATTTACATGCCGTCGAGCGGCTGGCTCAGGTTTTTCGTGCAGTTGCTCGGCGCGTGTCTCGTGCTGGCCGGGGTGATGCGCTGGCTCGCGATCAGCTTCGACTGGATCGGTATGCATAGCCAGCCGCTCAACCGCATCGTGCTGCTCGGCGCATGCCTCGTGCTGTTCGCCGCGCTATATTTCGGTATGCTTTGGCTGATGGGCTTCAAGTACGCGTATTTCAAAAGGCGAGTGAAGTGATCACGATGACGCGGGTTCTCGATTATTTCAGCACGCTCGTCGCCGATGACGAAAGCCTGCCCTTGACCGAGACGGCGCTCTCGCTCGCGCAGGACGCCTATCCCGACCTCGATCTGCAGGCGGCGCTGTCCGAGCTCGATGAACTGGTGCTGCGTCTGCGGCGCCATATGCCCGAGGATGCCGACATCCGGCAGAAGGTCGGCGTGCTGAACCGGTTCTTTTTCCGCGAACTCGGTTTCGCCAGCAATCTCAACGATTATTACGACCCCGATAACAGCCATCTGAATGCGGTGCTGAAGCGCCGTCGCGGCATTCCGATTTCGCTCGCGGTGCTGTATCTGGAGATGGCCGAGCAGGTGGGTATTCCGGTGCGCGGCGTATCGTTTCCGGGCCACTTTCTGCTGCGCGTGACGACGCCCGACGGCGACGTGATGCTCGATCCGACCAATGGCCATTCGCTGTCCGAAGCGCAGATGGTCGAGATGCTCGAGCCGTACGTGGCGTCGGCTGGCGACTCGATCGGCCGCGCATTGCGCATGCTGCTGCAGCCGGCCACGCGCCGCGAGATCATCGCGCGGATGCTGCGCAATCTGAAGGCGATCTATCTGCAGACCGAGCGTTGGCAGCGGCTGCTCGCGGTGCAGCAGCGGCTCGTCATTCTGCTGCCGGACAATATCGAGGAAGTGCGCGATCGCGGTTTCGCGTATGCGCGGCTCGACTATCTGCGTCCCGCGCTCGAAGACCTCGAAAACTATCTCGGTGACCGCCCCGATGCGGAAGATGCCACGGTGGTCGAGTCGCAACTGCATGAGTTGCGGCAGCGCACGCGGCACGATGGCGGCGCATGACGGGGGCAGGGCGGCGCGCGCTGGCGCATAACAGCGCATAACGGCCGTGCGCGGTTTTAAGCCCGCATAAAACGCAAAAGCCTGCACAGGGTTCATGTGCAGGCTTTTTTTCGCTTCGCGCCGCAGGCCGCGCGAGGGCGGCATGGCCTCGCGTTTCAGGCGGCCGTCATTTCACTTCGGCTGCATGCGAATCGCGCCGTCCAAACGGATCACTTCGCCGTTCAGCATCGGGTTGTCGAAGATCTGCTTGGCGAGCATCGCGTATTCCGCCGGTTTGCCGAGGCGCGGCGGGAACGGCACCATCGCGCCGAGCGCGTCCTGTACTTCCTGCGGCATGCCGAGCAGCATTGGCGTTTCGAAGATGCCGGGCGCAATCGTCATGACGCGAATGCCATTGCGTGACAGGTCGCGCGCGATCGGCAGCGTCATGCCGACCACGCCGCCCTTCGACGCGGCGTAGGCCGCCTGGCCGATCTGACCATCGTACGCGGCGACCGACGCTGTGCTGATGATCACACCGCGCTCGCCATACGCGTTCGGTTCGTTCTTCGACATCTGCATTGCCGCGAGCCGGATCATGTTGAACGTGCCGACCAGGTTGATCGAGATCGTGCGCGCGAACAGATCGAGCGGATGCGCGCCATCCTTGCCGACCGTTTTTGCGGCCGGCGCGACACCCGCGCAATTGACGAGACCGCGCAGCGTGCCGAGTTTGGCCGCGGCTTCGACGGCTTGCTTCGCGTCCTCTTCGCGGCTCACGTCGCATTTGACGAACACGCCGCCGAGTTCCGCCGCGAGCGCTTCGCCCGCGTCCACGTTGAGGTCGGCGAGCGCGACCTTGCCGCCGTTTTCGGCGATGAGGCGCGCGGTAGCGGCGCCGAGACCCGATGCACCGCCGGTGATCAGGAATGCGTTGTCACGAATTTCCATGTCTTCTCCTTTGCTGCGGTTACTCAGTGCTGTTTCGATCGAGTCTGGGTTCGCCGACCGATTGTAGCGGTTGTGCTGCGATGCAAAAGGCTAGCGCGTCCGTGTGACGCTATGCCTTCTCCCGGCAAAAGTCGGTCGCGTCCCGAGCGGCGCGCATCAATGAAAAACCCGCCGGAATAGGCGGGTTTTTCGTCGAACGCAGGCGGCGTTCGGCGTGCTTACTTGAGCGCGTCGAACGCGCGGGCGCGGATTTCGTCGACGCTGCCGAGGCCCGAAATGCGGCGGTATTGCGGTGCCTTCAACTGGGTCGAGGCGTCGCCGTGATTGGCCCAGTCGTTGTAGTAGTCGATCAGCGGTTTGGTTTGCGACTCGTACACTTCGAGGCGCTTCTTGACCGTTTCTTCCTTGTCGTCGTCGCGCTGGATCAGCGGCTCGCCGGTTACGTCGTCGATACCTTCGACCTTCGGCGGATTGAACTTGACGTGATACGTGCGGCCCGAGGCCGGATGCGAGCGGCGGCCGCTCATGCGCTCGATGATCTCGTCGAACGGCACGTCGATTTCCAGCACGTAGTCGATCGCGACGCCGGCCTGCTTCATGGCCTCGGCTTGCGGAATCGTGCGCGGGAAACCGTCGAACAGATAGCCGTTCGCGCAGTCCGGCTGTTGCAGACGCTCTTTCACGAGGTTGATGATGAGTTCGTCCGTGACGAGCTCGCCCGCGTCCATGAAGCGCTTCGCTTCGAGACCGAGCGGCGTGCCTGCCTTGACGGCCGCGCGCAGCATGTCGCCGGTGGAAATTTGCGGAATGCCGAATTTTTCCTTGATGAAGTTTGCCTGAGTGCCCTTGCCCGCGCCCGGTGCACCCAACAGGATCAAACGCATGTGATATCTCCAGATCTATGTGAATTCTTTGGTGACGCGGCAACTATCCCGGCGACGCTGACTCTCCGAAGGGCTCGCATCGGCTGGCCGTTGCGCGTTTCGCGCTGCACGTCGAAAACGACGGCGCTGCGGAAGGCAACGTTGCGATCGGGACAACCCTGGGTGTCGCCTGTTATGGGGGCGCGCACAACCGTCCGATTATGCCATGGCTTCCCGCGCTCAAGACCCGAATAAAGTCCGCACGCGCGCGAGATCGGCGGGGGTATCGACACCCGGCAGCGGCACGTCGTGCGTGACGAGCACGGCGATGCGCTCGCCGTGCCACATCGCGCGCAACTGTTCGAGCGCTTCGGCCTGTTCGATCGGCGAGATCGCGAGACTCGGGTACGTGCGCAGGAATTTCGCGCGATAGGCATACAGGCCGATATGCCGGTACACGACCGCAGGGGCGGGCGGCGTGGGCATCGACGCGACGTTCGGCCAGTGCGGCTGCCATGCGTCGCGTGCCCACGGAATCGGCGCGCGCGAGAAGTACAGCGCGACGCCGCGCGCATCGGGCACGACCTTGACGACGTTCGGATTGAAGATTTCGGCGGGGTCGCTGATCGGATGCGCGGCCGTGGCGATCGCGCAGCCGTTCGAGGCCGCGAGATGCGCGGCGACGCCATGCACGAGCGCGGGGTCGATCAGCGGCTCGTCGCCCTGCACGTTGACGACGATCGTGTCGTCGCTCCAGCCGAAGCGCGTCGCCACTTCCGCGAGACGGTCCGTGCCCGACGGATGATCGGCGCGCGTGAGCACCGCGTCGAAGCCGTGAGCGTGCGCCGCGTCGAGCACTTCCTGCGCATCCGATGCGATCAGCACCTGCTGTGCACCCGACTCGCGCGCGCGTTCGGCGACCCGCACCACCATTGGCTTGCCGCCGATGTCGGCGAGCGGCTTGTTGGGCAGACGCGTCGAGGCGAGGCGGGCCGGCACGACGGCGATAAACGGATGAGTGGCGGTGTGGGTCATCGAATGAGAAGGCGGGCGGCGATAAAAGCGAGGGCAGCGGTTGCGCGCGCGGCGCGCCGCGGATTCGGGCTGAAACGACAAGCAGCGCTGAACGGCAAAACGGTGGAACGACGTGCGAATCTGCGGAAAGGCGGCGAACCGGCGGCTACGGGCGATGCGAAGAACTCGGCGAAACCGCGTGCCTCTCAACCGTGTACTGCCGCACTCGCCGCTTTGCTTCGGGCAACCGGATTCAGGCAACCGAACCCGGATTCAGATCGACCGGCGTGCCTTCCACGGTTTGCCGCGCTTCGTCGACGAGCATCACGGGGATGCCGTCGCGGATCGGATAGGCGAGCTTGTCCGCGTTGCAGATCAGTTCCTGCGCGGCGCGGTCGTAGCTGAGCGGGCCCTTGCAGATCGGGCAGACGAGGATTTCAAGCAGGCGAGCGTCCACGGACTTTCTCCACAACTAATGCAGTGAGGCGATGATCGAGCGCGGCTTCGACCGGGACTACCCAGATGCGCGCATCGTGCCAGGCCGCCAATTTTACCGCATCCTTTTCCGTAATCAGGATCGCATCGGCGTCGACGTCGGCGAACGGATTGCGCTCGAAGGCGTAGTGATCGGGCAGCGCGCGGGTCGCCGGCGCGAGGCCGGCCGCGCGCAGCGTCGCGAAAAAGCGCTCGGGCGCGCCGATGCCGGCCGCGGCCAGCACGCGCTGACCGGCGAATTGCGCGAGCGGCCGGCGCAGCGCGGGATTGTCGAGATGCCATGCGTCGGCCGGCGCGAGCTGCAGCGCGAACGTGTTGGGCCAGGCGGGCAGCGTGCGCGCGTACGGATCGTTAATGAGCGTCGCGTCGCGGCGGCGCGACAGCGGCTCGCGCAGCGGACCGGCCGGCAGCAGGAAACCGTTGCCGCCGAGCCGGTGATCGAACACGACCAGTTCGACGTCGCGCGCGAGCCGGTAATGCTGCAGACCATCGTCGCTGACGATCACGTCGACGTCGCGATGCGCGGCGCACAGCGCCTGCGCGGCCGCCACGCGATCCGGGCAGACCCACACCGGCGCGCTCGTGCGGCGCGCGATCAGCAGCGGCTCGTCGCCGCCGACGCTTGCGGAAGAGCCCGGCGTGACGGGTGTCGGTGTGCTCACGCGTGCGCCGTAGCCGCGCGAGACGACGCCGGGCGTGAAGCCCGCGGCGCGCAACGCCTCGACGAGCGCGATCACGGTCGGCGTCTTGCCGGTGCCGCCGACCGTGACGTTGCCGACCACGACCACCGGCACGCCAACGCGCACCGTTTTTAACCAGCCGAGCGAGAAGGCGGCACGGCGCGCAGCCGCGATCGCGCCGAACACGCAGGCGAACGGCGTGAGCGCCCATGCGAGCGGTCCGCGCTGCTGCCACTCGCGCGCGAGGCGCGCTTCGAGACGGTCGTTGAGTTCGCTCATGAGCCAGTGACGGACACGGCTTGCGCGCCGTACGCCGGACGAGGGCGGCGCGGCGACGCGAAGGCGTCATGCGCAATACGCGGGGTCTGCATCAACGCGGTTCTCCGGGCAATCGTGGTGAGGCGAAAAATGACGTGGCGGCAAGCGGCGTCTGTCGTGTCGTGTCGTGACGGCACGCCGCGACGGCCGGCATCGCCGCGTTCGCGGCGGGTTCGGCATGCCGCCGAACCCGCCACTCTAGCGCGCGGGCATCCCGCCCGGCAAGTCGCGCGGCGCGTGTTAAGCGTCTGCTCACGTCTTCTGCCGCGATCCGCAGCCTGTGGATAACTTTGTGGAGAACCAGCCTGCCGATTCGTGGAAAGCGCCGCTCCGTGCGCTCCGGATCGGCCTGCCCGGTCTTTATTGAGATATAAACGCCATATAAATCAATAGCATGCCTCGAATTCACATGTTGTGAAGAGGGTTCTGGCGGAATTCGTCAGGCCATTCCCGCCATGTGGACACTTTTAACAGTTTGGCGATCAGGCTGGACGCCGATGGCCGCTCGGTCTATCGTCTGTCCGGCCAGTCCTACTTATTCCTCGCATGAATTCCGAAAGCCCCTTTTCCTCGCCGGCGATGCCCGGCGGCGAGGTCGTCGTTGCCGTGTCCGCGCTCAATCGTGCGATCGGCACGATGCTCGAACGCTCGTTTCCGCTGGTCTGGGTGGCGGGCGAAGTGTCAAATTTCACGCGCGCCGCGAGCGGTCATTGGTATTTCTCGATCAAGGACGCGCAGGCGCAAATGCGCTGTGTGATGTTCCGCGGCCGCGCGCAGTACGCCGAATTCACGCCGCGCGAAGGCGACCGTATCGAGGTGCGCGCGCTCGTCACGATGTACGAGCCGCGCGGCGAGTTGCAACTGAACGTGGAAGCGGTGCGCCGCACGGGCCAGGGGCGTCTCTACGAAGCGTTTTTGCGGCTGAAGGCGCAGCTCGAAGCCGAGGGCCTCTTTGCGGCCGAACGCAAGCGCGCGTTGCCGGCGCATCCGCGCGCGATCGGCATCGTCACGTCGTTGCAGGCCGCCGCGCTGCGCGACGTGCTGACCACGCTGTCGCGCCGCGCGCCGCATATTCCGGTGATCGTTTATCCGGCGCCGGTGCAGGGCGCGGGCGTCAGCGCGAAGCTTGCCGCGATGGTCGAGGCGGCCGGCGCGCGGCGCGAGGTCGACGTGCTGATCGTGTGCCGCGGCGGCGGGTCGATCGAAGACCTGTGGGCCTTCAACGAAGAAGTGCTCGCGCGCGCGATCGCGGAAAGCGTGATTCCCGTGGTGAGCGGGGTCGGTCACGAAACCGATTTCACGATTGCCGATTTCGCCGCCGACGTGCGCGCGCCGACGCCGACCGGTGCCGCCGAACTCGTGAGTCCGCAGCGTGTGCTGCTGCTGCGCGAACTCGATCATCGGCATGCGACGCTCGCGCGCGCGTTCGGCCGCATGATGGAGCGGCGCTCGCAGCAGCTCGACTGGCTCTCGCGCCGGCTTGTGTCGCCGGCCGAACGGCTTGCGCGGCAGCGCGTGCATCTGCGGCAGTTGAGCGCGAGGCTTGCGTCGGCGGGTGCGCGTCCGGTGCGCGATGCGCGCGCGCGGTTTTCGCTGTTGCAGATGCGCTGGCAGCGCTGGCGTCCCGATCTCGCGGCCGAGCGCGTGCGGCTTGGCAATCTCGCGCAACGTTTGCACACGGCATGGTTACGCCAGCATGAACGTCAGCTTGCGCGGATCGATACGCTCGCCGCGCGGCTCGAAGTGCTGAGCCCGCAGCGCACGCTCGAACGCGGTTATGCGGCCGTGCTCGACGCGCAGAGCGGCCGCGCGATTCGCGCGCCGTCTTCGTTGAAACCGGGGCGGCGTTTGACGATGCATCTCGCCGAAGGCTCGGCCGACATCGCGCTCGCCGATGTGCAGGCGCGTCTTGACGATGGCTTCTGATGTTTCACCCATGGGCGCGTGTCGCATCTTTTTTTGCTTTCCGGAAAGCAGGCACGCGCCGTGCGCATTCGCTGAGAAGGCTTTGCGCGCGGCATCTTCGGCATGCCCGGCATAAAGTCCGTTGGTTTGCGGGGTTATTCCAACTCGCCTACAATCGAGTGCTCGATAGCGTCATCCGCAGACTCCCCCCACAACAGATACAGACAGAAGGAAAGCACCATGGAACATACGCTCCCGCCGCTGCCGTTCGCGAAAAACGCGCTCGCACCGCATATGTCGGAAGAGACGCTCGAGTTTCACTATGGCAAGCATCACCAGACCTATGTGACCAACCTGAACAATCTGATCAAGGGCACGGAGTTCGAAAACCTGTCGCTCGAAGAGATCGTCAAGAAGTCGTCGGGCGGCATCTTCAACAACTCGGCGCAAATCTGGAATCACACGTTTTTCTGGAACAGCCTGTCGCCGCAAGGTGGCGGTGCGCCGACCGGTGCGCTCGCTGACGCGATCAACGCGAAGTGGGGGTCGTTCGACAAGTTCAAGGAAGAATTCACGAAGACCGCAGTCGGCACGTTCGGCTCGGGCTGGGCATGGCTCGTGAAGAAGGCTGACGGTTCGCTCGACCTCGTGTCGACCAGCAACGCCGCAACGCCGCTCACCACCGACGCAAAGCCGCTGCTGACGATCGACGTGTGGGAACACGCTTACTACATCGACTATCGTAACGCGCGTCCGAAGTTCGTCGAAGCATTCTGGAACATCGCCAACTGGGACTTCGCAGCGAAAAACTTCGCGTGAGATTGCCGGTTGCCGTGATCTGCCGTGCTTTCGTGGCACGAAGATCGCGATAGTCAAAACTGACTGTCGCGGTAGCGATGAGCGCGGTAGCGAATCAAGAAAGCCCTCCTGTGCGAGGGCTTTCTGTTTTTTTGCGGCGTGGTTTGGGGTTCTGCTTCGACAACGGCTGAATCGGCACGTCCTGTTATGTTGCCGGCGTGTGTCTTTTCCGCTGTTTTTGCGTAGAACATGGTTACAGTTGGTAACCGCGGTTTTGTGCTGACGACGTGAAATGGACGCGGAGAAGCGCTTGCGTTGCGTTGAGCCGCGCGCTGTTAACGAGGTGCTTGCCAGCCGCCTGTTAGCGGTTTTTTAGCCGCCCGAATCGGAGCTGCCCGACATCTGCCGATGCCGATGACCCCGGCCGCTACCCGTCGACGTTACCGAACTGGCTGGCGCGGGCGGTGGCGGCGGATGATTGATGTATTGAAAATTCTGCGCAATGGCGGCACTTGAAAACGTCGTGGCCGGTTGCTGAGGCGCGCTATCAGGCGCGCCCGGCGTGGACTGGGCGAAGGCGGGCGCCGCCCATGCGACGCAAGCTGCGCTCGCGGCAAGAATGAGCCGGTTCATTGAGGTATCCTTTGTTTCGACACGATGGGTGACCGCGTTGCCGTGCGAGCGTGCGGCGGGGTTCGTTTGACGCGAGTGTAGGCCGGTGCCCCGCATAATTTGATTGCCGATGCGCTTACAAGCATTACCTGCCATGACGCGCGCGATCATCGTGTTTTCGCGATGCGCACACCCAACCGGCGTGGCGCGGCGAAAAACTTTCTGTAACGAAGCAGTAACCACGGAATTTGGCGATTAGCCTAACGTTTGAATTCCAATTTCCTGAAGTGCACTACCATGACTTCCAACAATAAATCGATCGGCCTGGCCATCCCGGCGGCCGTTATCGCACTCGTACTCGGCGGTTGCGCCGTGGTACCACCGAGCGGTCCTAGCGTGGTCGCGCTGCCGCGTAGCGGCCAACCGCTCCAGCAGTTCCAGCAGGACGACTACGCATGCCGTGATTACGCGAATCGCTCAATCAATCCATCCGGCGCGGCGCAGGCTGCTACGACGAATGGCGTGAACAGCGCGGCGCTGGGCACGCTTGGCGGCGCGGCGATCGGCGCGCTGCTTGGCGCGGCGGCGGGCAATGCCGGCGCTGGCGCGGCGATCGGCGCGGGCAGTGGCTTGCTGATCGGCGGCGCGAACGGCGCGAATAGCGCCCAGTATTCGGCGGCCGGTCTGCAGGCGAGTTACGACGCGGCGTACGCCCAATGCATGACCTCCAAGGGCGACACGATTGCGCAACCGCAGCCGTACTATGCAGCGCCGCAACCGGTGTATGTCGCGCCTCGTCCTTATTACGCACCGCCTCCGGTCATGTATTCGCCTTATCCGTACTATTGAGCATCGGAGCCCATGGGCGGTCAATCTGTGTGGATGGGCCTTGGTGTTCAGCGTTGCCGGGAGGTCGGGTCTTTTCGAGCAGGTGAGCGGGTTTGCCGGTTGCCGTAAAGATTTTATTGCTGGCGGAAACGTGCGAAATGAGGTCGGCGAGTTCCTGGCGAAGGCCGTGGGCTTGGATGGGATCGCGGTGAGCTATCGCCTGACATATCGCGGTATGTCAGGCGATATTGTTTTGCGGTCCTGCATGACTGGCAAGGTTATTGCCTTTTGACGGGTTATTGGGTCGTTGAGCCTTTCGGCCGTCGTGATTCGACACGCAGGGCAGGGCGGGCACTTTGGGTGGTACGAGCGGGTACGCGGACGCGTGCATGGCAAACCGTGTACCTGCTCAGCGACTGGGCGAGGATATGCCGTGGTGGTTTATTCCGTGCTCTCCGGCTTGTCCGCCGTTGTTGCCTTACGCGGACGACGGCCGCGTGCTGTTGTCTTGCGAGCCGTTTTCCTCGCAGCCACAGGCGCTTCTCCCTCGCTTCCCGGCGACGCAGAGGTCTCGGTCGGTGCGGCGATCTCGGGCACCTCGTCGATCGGTCGCGGCGTGCTCTTCTTCACCTTCTTCGCAGTTGTCTTGCGTGACGCGCGTTTTTTCGCGTTCTGTGGACGTTCGGGTTGGTCACCTTCGTCTTCCTGAGTGCTTTCGCCGCCAGTGACAGATTCCGTGCTCGCGTGTTCCGATGCTACCGAGGGCGTTTCGGGCTGCATTGCCGCGATTGCCACGAACTCGTTGGCGGACGGCAGCTGCTCATGCGTCTTGTCTTCCTGCGGCTCGGTGAGGATCACCAACTCGGTGACGGCCGGCCCGACCGCAGCGGATTCCTCAGAAACAACTTCTTGCTGGCCGCGACCCGCTTTGCGTTTGTTGCGGTCTTTGCGACGTGATTCGTGCTTGCCACCCGGTTCGCCAGTGTTGGTTTCCGCCGTCTGCGCCTTATAGGAGTGCTCAGCCGGCTCAGCTTCAACCGCCTCGCTCACGGTTTCCCCCGCGACAGTCGCTGCGGCGCTTCGATACACGTACGCGCCCGACTTCTCATCGCGGCCGAATTCAAGCAGCCCACGTGCCTGTGCTTCTTCCAGCAGATTGCCGAAAGCGCGAAAACCGTAGTACGTCTCGTTGAAATCCGGTTTGCGCCGCTTGATGGCGTTTTTCAGCACGGACGCCCAGATCTTGCCGCTGTCGCCTCGTTCGGAAGCGAGCGCATCGAAGGTTTGCACCGCAATTTCGACCGCCTTGCTGCGGCGTTTTTCCAGATCTTCCTTAGGTCGGGCTTTGTCCTCATCGGGCGCGCGTTTGGCGGTCTGCTGAGCACTCTGCTGCGGGCGCGACGATTCACGTCTTGCGACGGAGCGCTGGCTTTCACGCACGAGGTCGTCGTAAAAAAAGAACTCGTCGCAATTGGCAATCAGCAGATCCGATGTGGACTGCTGCACACCGACGCCGATCACCTGCTTGGCGTTCTCGCGCAGCTTCGACACCAATGGCGAAAAATCCGAATCGCCGCTGATGATGACGAACGTATTGACGTGCGATTTCGTGTAGCAGAGATCGAGTGCGTCGACCACGAGCCGGATGTCCGCGGAATTCTTGCCCGATTGACGCACGTGCGGGATCTCGATCAATTCGAAATTGGCTTCGTGCATCGCTCCTTTGAAACTCTTGTAGCGGTCCCAGTCGCAATAGGCTTTCTTGACGACGATGCTGCCTTTGAGCAGCAGGCGTTCGAGCACCAGCTTGATGTCGAATTTGTCGTACTTCGCGTCGCGCACGCCGAGCGCGACATTTTCGAAGTCGCAAAATAGCGCCATGCTGACGTTTTCGTTGGATGACGCCATGTATCTCTCCATTGAAGCGATCGTCGCAGTCGACGAATCGCGACATGATAGCGATTCCAGCGAAGGTGGGCAGCTTTTGTGGTCTGGTCGCACCGATTCGGGTAAAAAAAGCGCTTTGGGTCGCTACAAACGGCCGTTACCAATCAGTCCCGCTAAATGTTTTCGCTCTGAGTCGTGCCGCTCTGCGCATGCCTTGGCCCGCGAGTTTCCAGCACTTCATCGATTAATCCATATTGCCTCGCCTCGAGTGCCGACATGAAGTTGTCACGGTCGGTGTCGCGCGCGATTTCTTCGATGCTGCGGCCAGTGCGTTCCGCCATCATCGCGTTGAGGCGCGCGCGCGAATACAGCACCTCCTTTGCCTGAATCTCGATGTCCGCCGCGGTGCCCTGGCCGCCGCCGGACGGCTGGTGAATCATGATGCGCGCGTTCGGCAGCGCGTACCGCTTGCCACGTTGCCCCGCAGTGAGCAGGAACGTTCCCATGCTTGCGGTGAAGCCCGTGCACAGGGTCGAGACCGCGGGCTTGATGAACTGCATCGTGTCGTAAATCGCGAGACCGTCGTACACCGAACCGCCCGGCGAGTTGATGTAAAAAGAAATATCCTTGTCAGGGTTCTCGGATTCCAGAAACAGCAACTGCGCGACGATCAGACTGGCCGATTGCTCGTTCACCGGCCCGACCAGAAACACAATGCGCTCGCGCAGCAGACGGGAGTAAATATCGTACGCGCGTTCGCCGCGGCCGGACTGTTCGATTACCGTTGGCACGAGACTGGAAGCGGATGGGGGGCTGGAAGGCATGGAGTCCTCGTTACGCGTGACGTGACACATGGGTGGCGCCAGTGGTGAGTAGATGCGTGGGCGACGCTGGTTTGGAAACCGCGCGCTTCATGCACCGGTTGTTGCTCATATGACGAAGCGGCGACCCGCCGTGTGACAGGAATTTTTTTGTATGCCGCTGTCACATCGTCGAGCGCCCGGACGTCAAGCAAGGAATACCGGCGATGGCGAGCGTCCCTCGCAACGCCGCAGGCACACTTTTTCACCACGCACGAACTGGAGGTCACGCATGACGGAACAGGGAATCGACAAGGCATCCAGTTTCGAGGCCGCGCGCGCCCGTCTGCTCGCGCTCGCGTACCGGATGCTGGGCAGTCGGGCGGAAGCGGAAGACTTGGTGCAGGACGCCTGGCTCAAATGGCATCTGGCCGATACGCAAGCGGTGCAAACACCGGTCGCTTGGCTCACCACGCTGACCACGCGCATGGCGATCGACCGCTTTCGGCAGGTGCAGCGGGAGCGCGCATCGCAAACCACCGGCTGGCTGCCGGAGCCGTGGCTCGACGAAGTCGCGCCATCCGCGGAGGAACTGGCGCTACGCACGGCAGACATGTCATATGGCGTGATGCTGCTGCTCGAACATCTGAAGCCGGAGGAGCGCGCAGCGTTCGTGCTGCACGAAGCCTTCGATTGCGACTATGCGGAGATCGCCTCGATTCTCGAACGCACACCGACCGCTTGCCGGCAGATCGTCCATCGGGCCAAGGCGCGGCTACAACGTGCCGGCGCACCGCTCAAGCGGCACGATCCGGCGTTGCATGGGCAGATCGTCGAGCGTTTGCGCGTGGCGCTGGAAATGCAGGACCGGGCGGGTCTGCTGCGGCTCTTTAGCGACGCGCCTGAAGTGATGAGCGACGCCCCCTTGTGCGTTCCGCAGAATGCGCCTGTGCATGCCGCGCTGAGCGAGCCAGTTCCGGCACCGGCGCGTGAACCCGTGCGTGCAGGCGAGCCGGCGCCCACCGACTGGATGAACGCGATAACCTCGCTTGCGCAGCAGGCGACCAATGCCGAGGTGGTATCGATGCAAGGGGCCGTGTGTATCGCGCTGTTCTGCGAGGGCGACGTCGTTGGAGTCATCGACGTGCTGACGGACGGCGCAACGGACAGTTCGGCGAGGATCGTCTCGTTGCGCATCGTGACCAGCGCCGCGCGTCTGGAGGCCGCTAACCGTATGCTGGGCCGGGAGGCGGTCAAGGAACTGCTTGCCCGGATTCAGCAGCGTCCGGGGGCTTTAGCTCCGGTGAGCCGCAATTTCCCAATTGATGTCGACGCATAGCACCTGCGTGCCGTGTGGCGTATGGGCAGCAATCGAGGCAGTGACGCACAGGTGCGCTTCGTTGATCGACAGATACGGCGGCGTCAGATGCACCTGACCGGGTTGACGCATCGCCTGAATAAAGTACGGGCGTCGCTCCCAGCTTGCGCCTTCTGAATGCAGCAGCGGGCGGAAGCGCTTGGCGCGTTGCGACGTGCGGCCCGGTGGCAACACGTTGTCGCCAATCTGCCGGCCCGAACCGTCCAGCACGAAGCAGCGAGCCGTTTCGTCAAGTGCGAGCAGCGGCGCGGTGGCTTCGTCGAGCGACTCTCCGGCAACCAATTGCGCGGCGGCCGTCTCCAGCGCGGCGGCATAGGGCGCGAGCCGCTCGGACTGAGCCTTCTCGCGCGTTGCAACCCGTTGGCGCAGCGCGGCGGAGAGCGTATCCATGAGGCCTGCTGCGGCTTGCGGCTTGACCGGTTCGACACTTGGGCCCGCGAAAAAAGCGCCCTGGACGAAGTCCACGTTGCATTCCAGCGCGATCAGGGCATCACGCTCGGTGCTCAGGCCGCCCATCAGCACCAGTTGCCCCGATTCGTGCAGCAGCGAGACGAGGCCCGGCAGTACGCGTTCGATATGCGAGTGTTCGCTGGCTTGCGCGAGGATGCAGCGGTCGAGTGTGACGATGTCCGGTCGCAGATTCCACACGCGGTCGATATTCGAATGCTTCACGCCGAAGCCGTCGAGCGCAATCAGGAAGCCGGATTTACGCAGTACGTCGATGATTTCGGTAAAGCGCGTGGTTTCACCGCCCGCCTGCTCGGGCACTTCGAGCACCACGCGTTGTGGCGGCAAACCAAGTGTTTTCAGGCTGGCAAGCAGCGCGTCACCGTAGCTGGTGTCCATCAGCGCGGCCGGATGCAGACTCAGGAAGAGCCATTCGTCGTGACTGTCGAACGCGTTGAAATTGCCGAGATGCAGCGACTCAGCCAGGCGCCCGAGTTCAAGCAGGTCGCCGCGGCGCGCGGCTTGCGTGAAAACTTCGTGGGAGGGCACGTGCTGAGCATGTTCGTCGTGAGCGCGCAGCGAGGCGTGATACCCGATTGCACGTCGGTGCGACACCGAAAAAACGGGCTGAAACACACTGAAAACGGTGTATCCGCCATACAGAACGGTACGCCGGGAGCCTTCGTCGCCGGCCATCGGGCGGGGTGGCTGAAAGCCGGGAGGATCGAGTTCGATCATGCTCATCATGTCAGTCGTGTGGAAGTGGCGGCGCTTGCAGGCTCGGCACGAGTTCGCACGCGCAGATACGAAAGTTTACAGGATAGGCCAGCAAGAACTATGCGCGTGCACAAACACTGCGTGGGCGTCCAGCCACCATGCTCCGACTCGACCTTCGAGGCCACAATTGTGCGCCCGCTCAAGCGTGAAGGCGATGATTCGCACTTCGCTGGTGCGCGGCGCGCCCTGTTGCAGGTCGGCAGCGCTCGTCGATGGCCCGTGTCGCGGGCCGCTCGAGAAGGCGCTTTACCTCGTCGCAACGGGTCCGGCGATCGGCCTCGCGCCCGGTCCAGCGTTCAGTTCAACGATCAGGCCCGTTCTGACGGATCGGTTTTTTTCGCGGGAGTGCGAATGTCCGGCGCCAACTGCGCGAAGATCCATGACGAACAAGCGGTAATGATGCCGACGCAGAGGAACGTGGCATGAAACGCGGGCAGCGAATTGGCTGCGGTCACGCGCTGCATGATGCCGGTGAAGGTCGCGAGCAACGCGCCGGCCACCGTTACGCCGAGGCTCATCGAGAGCATCTGTACCAGCGAGAACAGGCTGTTGCCACTGCTTGCGCCGCCAGTGCCGAGGTCCTTCAGCGTCAACGTATTCATGGCGGTGAACTGCATGGAGTTGACGCCGCCGAAAATCGCGAGTTGCACGAGCCGCAGCCACAGTGGCTGACTCGCGCTCGTGAGCGCAAAACTCGCCATCATCAGGCCGACCAGGATTGTGTTGGTCATCAGCACGCTTCGGTAGCTGTACCTGACAATCAGCTTCGTCACGAGACGCTTGGATACCATGCCCGCAGCCGCGACGGGCAGCATCATGAGGCCGGCTTCGAAGGCGCTATAGCCGAGACTCACCTGCAGCAACAGGGGAATCAGGTAGGGCATCGAGCCGCTGCCGATCCGCGCGAACAGGTTGCCGAGCAGGCCGACGCTGAAAGTGTGGATCTTGAACAGATCGAGCGGGAAGATTGGCGCCGGCTCGCGCACCGCGTGCAAACCATAGGCGACGAAGCAGGCGAGGCTCAGAATCAGCAGAACCAGCACCGTGGCGTGCTGAATGCCGAATTCGGTACGGCCGTCGAGCGCGAAAGAAATCGCCACCATGCCGACAATCAGAAACAGGTAACCCTGTATATCGAACTTGCCGGTGTCTTCGTTGCGACTATCCGGCATGAAGATAAACGTCGCAATGCAGCCCACGATACCGACCGGCACGTTGATCAGAAAGATCCAGTGCCACGATGCGATCTTGACGAGCCAGCCGCCAAGCGTTGGCCCGATCAGCGGCCCGATCAGGCCTGGAATCGCCACGAACGACAACGCCGGCAGGTAGCGTTCCGCCGGAAAAGTGCGCAGCACGGCGAGTCGTCCCACTGGCAGCAGCATCGCGCCGCCCACGCCCTGCAGAACGCGGTAGATCACCAGTTGATTCAGCGTATGCGCGTTCGCGCACAGCAGCGAGCCGACCGCGAACACGAGGATCGCGCTGAAGAACACGCGGCGCGTGCCGAGCTTGTCGGCGAGCCAGCCGGACACGGGAATCATCACCGCCATCGTCAACGAATAGGCGATCACCACCGATTGCATGCGCAGCGGCAACTCGCCGAGGCTTGTCGCCATCGCGGGGAGCGCGGTGTTGACGATCGTCGAGTCGAGCGTCTGCATGAAGAAGCCGGTGGCGACGAGCCACAGCATGACGGTGAGCGAACGGGCCGAAGGGGTCGGGGCCGTGTCGCTGGCGAGGGCGGGCGGAGTCGGCGTCATGGGCATGGAGGGCGGCTTGGCACGCAGGGACGGGCTGGGAGTCGCTATTTTATGGAAAAGCGTGGCCTGGCGCAGCCATTTACGGGGGCGGGTGCATGGGGCGGCTTGCCTGCCCTGCCTTCAGTCGTCCGGCGTCAGCTTCGCGGCCGCGCGGAAAAACGCCAACGCGCGCGGATCGTTTCCGAATGCCACATGAATCCGCGTCCACGGGCTCGGCTCCTGGTTTGGCCGGAAGTGGTGGCCCGGCGCGACCGTCACCCCGAACGGGGCGCCGCATTCCACGAGCCGCTCGGCGTTGGCGACGTGCGGCACGCGTGCCCAGACGAATTTGCCGCCCGCCGGTTTCTCGAAAATTTCCCAGCCGGCGTCCTCGAGCGTCTGGATAGTCGAGCCGAGCGCGTCGCGCATCTGGCGGCGCAGACGTTCGAGGTATTTACGATACGCGCCGCGCTCCAGCATCGATACCGCGACCGCTTCGGCAAAGCGCGAGCCGCCGATGCTCGTCAGCATCTTGATATCGACGAGGTCCTTGATGATCGCGTGGCTTGCCACCACGCAGCCGATTCGCAGCGACGACGACAGTGTCTTCGACAGTCCGCCCACGTAAATCACCTGTTCGAGCTGATCGAGCGTGGCGAGGCGGTCGCTGGGATCGGTCTGGAAGTCGGCGTAGATATCGTCTTCGATAATCGCGAAGCGATGCTCGCGCGCCATTTGCAGGAGCCGGAACGCGACCTGCGGCACTACCGTGGTGCCGGTCGGGTTATGGAACACGGTGTTGATCAGCAGCAGCTTCGGCCGGTGCAGCTTGAGCTGCGCTTCCATCGCGTCGAGATCGAGTCCGTTGTGGACGCGGGCAATGCCGACCAGCCTGACGCCATGCAGCTTCAGCAGGCCGTACAGGTTGTAGTAGCCGGGGTCTTCCACAAAGATCGTATCGCCGGCCTTCAGCATGTAGCGCATCAGCAGATCGAACGCCTGGCTCGCGCCGTTGGTGATGAGAATTTGCGACACTTCGGCGTGGATGCCCAACTGCGCGATGCGGGTGCGCAGATGCTCGCGCAGGAGCGGGTTGCCGAGCGGTGTCGCGTAATCGACCATGCTCGCCGGATCGGTGCGCGACACGTGGCGGATCGCCTGGGCGATGCCGTCCATATCGCGCCAGCTTTCCGGAATAAAG
>Ga0153951_1000045_pt1 | contig 41905 bp, 39 predicted proteins | sample TSNJ035MetaG_FD_102278 | JGI IMG/M metagenome (GOLD analysis project Ga0153951, IMG submission 102278) | Attine ant fungus gardens microbial communities from New Jersey, USA - TSNJ035 MetaG | ecosystem: Host-associated > Fungi > Mycelium > Unclassified | place: USA: New Jersey, Wharton State...
ATTCAAAGTTCAAGATCTGTCCAGGCGAACACTATCGATCTGCAGCTCACGAGGGGGTGGCTTGTGGGTGATGTTGCAATTGTGGACGAGACGAGCCTGAGTACCCAGCGTGGCGATGGGGTTCTACATGTACATGTACACCCCGAACCGCCGAGGGATAAGAGTAATCCGCAGGTAGCTGCATTGGACGTGACGACTGGTGCTGGGAAGACGAATGTAGTCGTCCACTCCAGCGAGGGTACAAAGAGACCGATTGACGCAACACATATTTCGTCGAAAAATGGGCCGATGAAGTTGACATATAAAGATTTTGGGTTTGATGGTCTTCTCGCTGTTCAAGCAAAGGAGCTAGAAGCGACGGGGATGGAGGAGCTGGATCCAAGTGACATGCAGAAGGGTGAGAAGTGGAATTATTCTGTTGGGAACAAGGATGGAAAGGATAGGATTCGTGTAAATAGTCGAGGTCGGGTTGGGTTGTATTTTTGATTGCGTTCTGTGATGATGATAAGATTAGACAGACAAATTCATACATTCATTGCTGTCATGCGCTAAGTCGTTGTTCATCCTCTGAGGACTTTCGGTTGATTTCATTATCTATTTGGGATGTCGAGTTCCCGAGTCGTGGGCTCGTCATGATATTTGCCAAGACTTCTCTCCGGGACGTGTATAGTTGCAATACAAACACAACAACAGTCTATTAGAGGGATGGATGAGAACAGTTAAGGAAAAACAAATGAACATACAGCAACGACCAACCCGAGAAATATCCGATCCTTCCATCTATCATCGACAGCTCCACTTGAATAAAGCTCCTGCCTTCGTCGCCGCGCTGCTCGGTAAGCAGCAGTAGTTTGGTAACTTCGATCTTCTAGCCCTGATGAGGAGCCACTAGCACCTTTGTAGGGCTTTTTTCCACGCAGGATGTCATATGCCGCTGTTATAGCTTGAAATCGTTCGCGTGCGACCTCCAATGAGACTACATCGCTAGCCTTGTCAGGATGGTATATTCTAACGAGGTCAAAGTCTGAGTAGATGAATCAGCTGAATGGACGATGGAGGAAGAAAGAGGACACACATCGTTCTTTGATGTCGTTTTCTGTTGCGGAATGAGGAAGATGGAATATTTGATGAGGTGTTGGGCTTTTGTGGGTCGGATATGGATATCGGTTTGATGAAGGAGTGGTATATTCACGCAGTTGGACATTGTTGCCTTTTGGGAGTTGTAATACACGTCGACATACTAGTCTGTGCATTGAGGAGAAAGAAAGGAATTGTATTGTACGGATCAGAGAAGACTAATCGCCGGTTACGCCGAGCTGTTATGCCGGCAAGTCGACTCTTCCTAGGGTCGTGTGACCGATGAACAATTCGGTGTGACTTTCGGGGCAAATGTATAATGAATTGGAGCATTGGAGCAACAGGGGTGTCCTCGAATAAGTTATTGGCTGTGTGGCCCCTCATAATAGGTGCTGTTAAATGTTGTACTCGTAATCGCACGTGCCGTGGAGAGAACTCGAGGCCAGAAATTGATGGCAATCATCTCATCCAACTGCACCACTGAATGGTCCTCTTATTACCAGTCTACTTTCTTCCCAGGCACTAGACAGGGTTTATATCCAGTCCTTGAGTTGTTCTCAGGGATTTCTATTGTCCCTCTTCCTGACAAGAACAAGAACAAGAACAGTTCGTGCTTTTCATTTATCCCTTTTTGGCAGTCCTTATTATTTCCACAGCACAGGCGGAAAGAGTACTCTTATCTTTCTCTTTCTTCATGTTTACTGTTCTCGCCAGGTCGCGAGCTTTTGTTCTCCCTTTCTTCCTTCTACCAGCTTTTGTCCATTCCCAAGAGTTGCTCTGTGTGTATCCATTCCATTCGCATCTATCGCTATTACTGAGCATTTCCTCTAGTCGCTTCTTCTGTGACTTACTGTGAGGAACCCAGGACTATTCTCATTCAACAATTCGACATCGCCTTTTTCCCCGCAAATGAGTCTGTATCCTTCAACATATCCGCAGCCAGCGTCGTATGTCCGTCTCTTTTGGTCCGGTTCTCAAAGTCTTCACATCTCTTTTGCAGACACCTGACGTAAATGTCACGGCCAACCTCTTCCTCAATGCCTACGGGATGAGTCCAATCAATGTCACTATCGACCTCTGCAGCGTCCTTGGTGGGGCTCTGTGTCCCTTGCCGACCTACAATTTCATCGGCGCAGACACTATTACCCTCCCTTCATCCCTTGATGTTGCCAGTAGAATCCCAAGTATTGCTTTCAAGATCCCAGATTTGGAAGGCTTTGCGCAACTCACCTTGACCGAAATTGGTACCGGCAATACCCAAGCTTGTATCCAGGCAACTCTCTCCAACGGCTGGTCCACTCACCAACCTGCGGTAGAGTATGTAACAGCTAGCTTTGCGCTTGTAGCCTTCCTCTCTGCCCTTGCGCACTCCATGTTTCCTGAGTCATTGACCCCATTCCGATTCCTCGATCTGTTCTATCTTTATCAAGCTATCGCCAGTAGTGCATTTATGAACATCAACTATCCCTCAATCTACCGCGCCTTCGCACTCAACTTTTCGTGGGCAGTTGGCCTGGTGCAATCTCGTGAATCTTCGCTCCAGCACTCGATCGACATCATGCGGGCTCATACGGGCGGAGGAATGCCAAACTCGACAGACAGTTCTGCTGTGGGTTTCGTGAACAGGAGGCTCAGTCCATTTAACTATAATGACAACATTGCTACGTCGGGCCTGTCTCTGGCTCGACGTGTTTCGACTGCAGCTTATGAATTGCTCAGTACGGCGCTGAGCTCTCATTTTCGGATGAGTGCTGCACAATCTTCGACCGATCTGAACTCGCCTCTGAGAACCAATCTTGTACTTCAGCCTGCAACCGTGGGCCCAGTGCCACTTGTGAATGCATCAAATTCATTGGATGCAGGTATTCCCATCTACGCCAACTCAATGCATATTGGTACAGCCAATGCTTTCATGACGACCTTCATAGTGTCCTTGATTGTCTTGGGTATCCTTGGAGTGATCTTAGGCTGCGGGTACGGCGTTGCGCTGGTGATCCGACGGTTACGCACCTGGAAGAGCACAGCAGGTCGGTTTAATTATCCTGCTTTTGTGCAGGCGTGGTTAGTGCGATTGGTAAGCGTTTCATTCGCCTGGTTTTCTCAGACGAACAGCGGGCTAATGGAGGATTGAATAGGCCTTGCTGCTGCTGCTTCCGCTTCTGATTTTCACATTCTATCAATGGACATTAAAGGACTCTTGGGTTTCCATTCTTCTCTCTACCATTACATTCGTCGGACTCCTCGTTTTCCTCATCTATCCATCTTATCTTATTTTTCGCTCTGTACGACTGTCGAAGGACACATACAGGCTTTATTCACACTCCCCCCCGACATATCTCACGTCACTGGGTCCCCTGTATGCACAGTATCGCCCCGAGCGTTACTACGCGTTTCTCACACTTCTAATCATACCCTTCATTAGAGCCATTTTCATCTCATTCGCAAAACATAATGGGCTTGCACAAGTGATTCTACTCCTAGCCACAGAGTTCATCGCGCTTGGCTCACAGATTGTTCTCAGACCTCATCGGACGAGGGGAGGGGATATCTTGAGCACCTATCTAGGTTTGACAAGGCTTATAACGACAGGCCTCCTGATTGCATTTGTGGAAAGTGTCGCATTGCGCGCCATCCCGAGAACGATCATTGGTGCCATCATTGCTGTCATCTGGTCCTTGGCAGTCGTCATTCTGATCCTGAACTTGGTGATTTTCCACGTTCTTGTACCCTTGTGGCGAATCGTCATAGGACGAAAAAAGTCAAATGAATCCACGACAGCAGTGGGTTCACCCTCCAACTCTGAGGGCTCGACACTAGAGAAAGGGGAGCAAAGGTTGATGCTAGACGAGCGCCCGCTCGATCAACATCCTGATGTTCTTCCTAATGATACAGGTATTACGCCTGCACCTTCATGGGATCGCATCACCGCGGGTCGTAGGGCGTTGAACCCGACACCAAATCGAAACGTTCCTCTGGATCCAGAGGTGTTACAAGCCTATCCCATCTCGCCTAGCGAATCCGTTTCGACAAGTCAGGTCTCTGAGCTACCAAGTATGTATACAAGGGAATCAGGGACAACCACTGTTGGATCGTTACTCCCTCGTCGATGGTCATTCAGCACTGGATTGGAAAATTCAAACCCAACAGAGTCCTTTCCTGCGAGTCCTGCTGGACATAGTTATCAGAGCTCAAGGCCGCCGTCAGGATCGCAGTATTCATACGATAATCCGCGATCATATCATTCGCAACCTTCGACGCCTTCGACACCGGCGGGTCGATCGGAGGAGTCTGGGGGAACAAGATTAGAAGCTATTCTTGAGCAGCCATCGCAAGGGTCTGGTTTAGATGGGTAGCAGCCCCAGTTGCCAGTAGTGGTTCAATGACGTCTAGGGGAATGACCTCATGAGTGATTTTTGTTCAACTGACTGTTGGAGTTTGGTCTGCTTCTCCCTGTATTCTGATTATGTGCGTAATCGTTTTAACAGTACTTCAGTGCTTTCACAATCCTTGCATGGTTAATATTAGACATGAGTTTTCTTCTATTTATTTACATGTTTCTTGCATCGTAGAAGTACTGCAAAGTATTCCCACGGAGGGAGGCACGGAAAGACCCGGTTAGTCGGAGAGAAACCGGCCACTACGTTCTTGTAACTCTCTCCATAAATGTTGTTGAATTCTTCTATCCGTGCATTCTCTGCCATTCCAGGTTTTGGTCGTCGTGCAGCTTCAGCTATTGCCACAAACTATTCCAAAGCTGTTTTTGATGCCTCCGCCAAAAAGTCACCTCAAACCCTCAACAAAGTCGCTGCAGACTTGTCCAACACATCAGCTGCCATAAAATCTGATCCAGAAATCGCAGAGCTTATTAGAAATCCTACGTTGTCCTCGAAAGAGCGTGCTAATGGATTGCAGAAGCTTTTTGTCAAGCTGGAGGGGACGGGGGCGAAGAAGGAGCCTGTGTCGGAGATTACGAAGAATTTGTTGATGATTTTGTCGGAGAATGGGCGATTACCGGAGACGCAGGAGGTGATTGAGGAATTTAGAGCGTTGTTGGCGCAGTATAAGGGAGAGTTGACGGTGACGGTGACTTCGGCTGCACCGCTGGACAAGGCGACGCTGACTCGACTTGAGGGCACGCTTAAGCAATCACAAGCTGCTCAAGCTGCCAAGGTGTTGAAAGTTGAAAATAAAGTATGTGAATGAAGAAAGACTGTGTTCTCTCATTGGATTGATATTGGTTTTTTTTCAAGGTCAACCCTAGTATTCTTGGTGGTCTTATTGTTGACTTTGGCGAGAAGACGATTGACTTGAGTGTTCAGTCGCGAGTGACTAAACTGAACAATGTTCTCCAACGTGCGTTTCTTGAATTTTGTCCTGGAGCGTGTCTGCTGAGCTGATGCATATGTGTAATTACAGAGTCGGTCTGAGAATGGGGTACTCGTCACATTTCTTCGGTTGTTCTGCATCCATTAGTAGTACATCATGCTACCTCATCCTCGATGCATCTCCATCCACAAGAATCAACAGGCGTGAAAAACTATTCTTATCACTAGTTAATCGAGGTCTATGTTGGGAAATCACCGCGTGGTTTGAGTGTTTTTTTTAGCAATAAACCTTGCAGTCTTGCAGCTGGCCGTTATTATTGCTAGTCTCCTGCAGTGAAGCGTGTGCATGTACGCAGCATGTATTAACTGCGTCAGTGGTGGTATTCAAGTATACTTCAGAGAACACAAAGGTCTAGTTCAAAAATCGAATAAAGTCACAGATATATACAAATTTGTAATGTTGACTCTGCAAGGTAGACGGATCGATCGATTAGCCAAGAAAAGTTTATGCACCCCAGAAATATTAACGAGGCCAATTTGAAGTGTTGTTGCTTTGCGGCTGCAAAATTCGTTGACGTTGAGAAGGGGAGTTGCTTCCGGTTGCTTGAGTAGAAGCTTTCTTTATCCCAATCTTCTTCATAATGTGCAGCGGTTGAACCGGCTTCAGAACTGAGGCTCGTTCTGCGGCCACTAGCGGACGTGTTGGTGTACTCGCATCCACACGCAGTGAAACCCTATGAGCATGATGAACCAAAGGAGGGCTTTTCGTTGGTATTCTCGATGAACCAAAGGTAGACCGAATTGGAGTTGTAGGTATCGACTTACAATTTCTAGGAGGAATGTTTTCTTTGTTAGAGGAGGAAGACAAAGGTCGAACCGAGGTGATTGATGAACGTTGTTTCGACGATCTGTTGTCCAACCTCAATTTACTCAGAGGATCTGGTTGCTTTGGAATATTTCGTTGTTGGAGTGGAAAGGAATTGTTGGAACTGATGACCATGGCTTTCCGGTGCTGAGGACTAGGATTTTTAAGGATGTAGGGTCTGATTTTGTGCCCGAAAGGGGACGATGAAGATAAGGCGGAAGTTAGACTGGGCTTGCCCGAGACATCAAAAGAGGAAGCAGTCGGAGATGCATCAGAGTGTGGTGTATTAGCTCCCTTCTTACGCATTACGGTAGGTGGCCGAACATAACGGATGGAATCTGTTTCTGCAGGAGGCGTAGGAAGCCCGACGCCAATCTGTTTGAAGAAAGAAAAGCAGAGTTTGATTTCAGCGAGGATTTTCGATAATGTTAAAGCACGAAAATGTCACCTTTGTTGATATTAACACGGTATCGCTAGTGCCAAGAGTTCGTGGCCTACTGGCTTTGATGGCTTTGGACCTCACTAAGGGTATTTGCTTATTGAAGCGTACCCTTTGACCTGCCAATGCCTGGGCTTCTTGCTCTTCATTTGCTGGTGCAGTGACGGTAGGTAGTCTTGAAACAACATTTTTCACTGGAAGAAGAGAGAGATCGCGGGCAGAAAAGGGTACTGTTGCACTACGACCCCGACCAGTAACAAAAGATGTTGCGGGCCGGAAGGGGTGGTAAACAGAAGAAAAAGAGTCTTCAAAAACCGAAGCACTGGGGACTGGACCATGGTCCAGTGAGCTTGCGATACTAGAAGTACTGAAAATTTCACGGATGCGCTCTAGGGAACTGGATCGAGCATGTGAGTGAGGTTTTGCGATGTCACACAAAGCGGATTTATCCACAGGTCTACTAGAAGAAAGGGGTGCCATGAAATCGGAATTCCAGGAAGATGTGGTTGCAAAGGAGAGATCAGAACGAGTGGGGGCTTGGCCTTTGGTGTGAAATAACTCGAAGAAAGCCGAGGCAGGAGACTTGAGTATAGATTCAGGAGTCAAAACCACGGATTTCTGCTCTTCCTCATTAGGACGTATATTCTCACCAGCGCGTAACTTGTCCAGAAGACCATCAAGTATGTCCGTTCGTTCTTCCCTCCTGGTACCTTTATCCATGCCATCCAATTGAGAGGGAGACGGGGTAAGGAGATCGCTGTTCTTGGGGTCGCACTTGGCCACATGTCGCCAGAATTGAGCAGTTTGGACACTCTTATCCGTGCGAAGACGCGCAGCGGCAGCCAGCTCGATGGCGCACTTGTATAGGTCAGACTTAGTGACATCCGGCGGAGTGAGTATTTTGGACCAGGGAGAGACCGGGTTAGATGCAGCAGATAAGATAGCAGAGACGATAGCCTCGTCGATAGAACAGCCTGCCTCCACGTTGAAATATGCATCCTTGAGAACATGTTGATGGAGGTTTATGTCGATCATAGCACGAACAAAAGCATCACGCTGCTTGATAGCAAATAAGAGCTCTTGAGCCTTCCTAGTACTGGTGATACCTTTGGCACGTTCAGAACGAAGCTCTGTGGTCAGCATCTCTTTCTCCTTCTCGAGTTGAGTGTTCTTTGAAGTAAGACCATGGACCTGAGTACGCAGATTTTCAAGATCATCAACTACTGTGGTTTTATTTTTGAAAATTGATCTGATAGAGTCTTTTAGGGAGGCATTTTCTGCTTCAAGAACACGAATCTGCCTGGCGGCTATTGACAACTGAGCATTCAAAATGGCGGCAGGAGAATAGAAAACGGCAAGCCTGGTACTTTTTGCAGCCACAGGAAGAGTGGGAAAAATACTGGGCATGTCGCAAAGAGATACGGCAGTTCTCATGGTAGTAGACTGGGCCGATGCGGCGAGGGGCTGACATTAAATAGGCTGCAGGGTATTTTTAGAACCACGATGGGCACCGAAAATAAACAAGTACAAACTGGTCTACTCATCTCCCACACCGGGGCCGACAGTGACGACGAGAACTTTACTCGCCTGCGACTGCTTCTGCTGCGACACACCCAACGCGTTGTCCGTTGTGTGAAGAGCTGTGCCCGCCGCTCGCAGTCCGCCTGACCCGACCACTGTTCACGACCGCCATCAAGTCCAAACTTTCTATCAGTTGGGGCTCGTGTGTATTTTTTGCAAGACTATTGGTCATTCTGGAGTACCCGTCATGACTGTGACTCATCGTAAAACCCAGCATCTTCTCGAGGAAGTTCAGAGTGAGTGTTCTCGCTGTTGCCTGCATCGAGCACAACACTAAAGTGTTTATAGCCGTGAATGAACCCGGAGTGCAGTACGAATGCGATGCGTGCGCATGTGACCTCACTCACACTGTCCGCATTAAATGCGCGGATCCACAGTGCACAAAAGATGAGGGCGTCGATATATGTCCACCATGCTTTTGTGCCGGAAAAGAGTTTCAGAACCACAAGCGGTGGCACTCATACCGCGTCATTGTAAGTCTCATTGTCACACAAACAAATTAGGAAGGGTCGTGATCGTACTCAGGAGATGAATTCGTATCCGATATTCACAGAGGACTGGGGAGCAGATGAGTGCGTCCTCGCATCCTTTTATTCCACTCAGATTCTCTGATGTGGATGAAAACAGGGAGCTGCTTCTCATTACCGGACTTACTCAGCATGGCGTCGGCAATTGGAAACGAATCGCAGAACATCTGGGCACGCGGACAAAGGAGGAAGTAGAACAACATTACACAAAAGTCTACATCGAGTCGCCGGACTGGCCCCTGCCCGTAAGCACCTTCAACGTGTTGACCTTGTGATCGGCGATTGATTATTGTAGAGGATGGACCTACACTTTGAAGTGGATCCTGAGGAGTTTCAGGAGCGAAAACGTCGGCGAATAGCAGACATGAACCCCGTAGCTGCTCCAGTCCAAAAGGTAGCCCCGACTTCTGCCCCAGGCGTACACGAGATTGCGACTTTTCTGCCCGGTCGTTTGGAATTCGAGCACGAGCTCGATAATGACGCTGAAGATCTGGTGAAAGATCTAGAATTCGGAGTCTGTTTAGAATGGGGTGGGGATCAAATCCCTGAAGATGATCAGGATCCGGATGTTCGTGCCCGTGCTAAGCTTGCAGAAGAACGACGAAATGGATTTATTGCACCGAATGTCTCGAAATCACTGCCCCCTGGAAAGGGGCCTCCCGCGCCACAGACAAATGGCTCCATCAATGGCTACCACATAAACGGTGATATCAAGAAAGACATAAAATCAGAAGATAGTACAATGGCGAATGGCACTGTAGCAGAGGATGAAGAAATCGAAGAGCCTACGCTGCCTCCTCCATTAGAGTCAAAAGAATCGTTGGCTTTCAAGCTGACCTTATTGGAGATGTATGCCCAACGAATTGAGAAGCGGCAGGAAAGTAAAGCGGTGATATTTGAACGAGGACTATTAGATCATAAGAAGGTAATGCATATGACCTGCGACGTCAGGCAAGTCTGACCTCCATGCAGATGCAGGCTGCAGATAAGAAGCGGCCAAGAGAAGAACGTGAAATTCTCCATAGATTACGGCCATTCGCAAAGTTGCAGACAGCAGAGGATTATGAATCATTTGCCACAGATATGTTGTGTACGTTCAGGCTGTTGTGATAATTCAGAAATCCCTGATCTTTGTTATAGATGAGGCTGTTCTACGCAAACGGATATCTGAGTTACAGGCATACCGTCGTTTTGGTCTATGTACTGCGAGTGATATCGATAAATATGAACACGATCTTGCGAAACGAGTATGTAAATTGGCTGACTCGTCTATTATATGCCCTGATATCTGTGTAGACACAAGTCAAGGCCGCAGCTCGCGATTATGATCGATTACAATATCGATTTAGCGGGAGACAGTCATCAGGCCCTGATCCTAGACGCTCAAGTCATGCATCATTTCATGAGTCGGATGATCGACATTCCAGGGAGCCGACACCCCGATTACCGACTGCACCACCTGTTCGTCGACCTCGTATGTTAATTTCTGTCCGATGGAAACATGCAAAACTTATGCTATCTTAGCTCAACCCCTCAATCTGGCAAATAGTCCCTCATTGCACCTACTAACACCTGCAGAGCAAACACTCTGCTCTCAGCTTCGAATTCTCCCGAAACCTTATCTCGTCGTCAAAGAAACGCTTGTCAGGGAATACGCTCGCCGGGGAGGAAAACTTCGTCGGCGAGAGGCCCGTGACTTGGTCAAAATCGATGTCAATAAAACCAGCCGAATATGGGATTTTCTGGTGCAAGCTGGTTTCCTCAAAATCACAAATGACACCAACAACCTCAGTGCATCTACTACCAGTGGCTCTCAAGACACAACGTTCGTACAATCTTCAACTACGCAAAATGTATTGACCACAATTTGTCTCATTTCTGTAGCCTTCACCCTCCAACCATTAATGGTTCCCCCTCCAAATCCCCTCGCCTTCCGGTCCTCCCTGCCATTGCCTCAGTCTCTTCTGCCCCCAGTGTCAATGGCTCGCTGTATAGCACATCCCAACCGGTACCTAAATCTTCGTGGTCTTCTTGAAGCTCAACATAAGCGGATTCACATATCGTCCCGGACTCTCACATTTGCTCATGACTAAACATCGGAATTAACTCCTCTTGCCCATTTTGATAATCATGAATTATTTGATGTATATTTTTTTCGTTAGCTGTTCCGTTATTGTGAACGCTCTTATATTTTGCTTCTTTGACCCCCTTCCGTTTTTAATTTCTCTTTTACATGATTTGTAGCTGCCATTCTTCTCGTAAGCATCCCCAATGTTCCAGCTGCATTTGTATACTAGACATACCATTGCACATTTTACGCACAGCTAGTAGTCAATAACCAACCGTTTATCTGCTCTGACTTTCAGGCTGATTACCTGCTTCAGAGAACTTTTGACTGAGTGGACGAGCATGAAGACTATATATCTGGGGTTGGACCTAACCTTATACAGTGAATTCCCGCCAATCCCACGTTGACATCCTTGGATCCTAAAGCCTTGAGCCACCTTCTCAAGTTGCATACGGCTTGCCCATCAGACACAAATCATGAAGAAGAGACCCATGATCTACTCTCTCTCTCACGTGATCATATGTGGTAATCTCAAAACTTTGTGATTATCTTTCTTCAATTGGCCAACAAGATTGACATGGTCGAAGCCGGCTTTCACCATAGGCCCACGCTCAAGCAGGTAGGGGTGACATATATCCAACCCAGAAACAATTCAAATTCATTATTTGTACGATCAGACGAACAAGCGATTTAAATCAAAACATGCGACTAGGAGGTCGTTAAAAGAAGCTGCCAAGGGTATTGCTTGCTTCTCCATTCTCTTGAGTTATAGCTGAGTCTACTGGGAACACAGGTAAAACTGTGCAGACTTCGCTTAAATCCAATCATGCCAATAATGCTGCTCAACTTCGGCTCAACAGAAGGAATAATGCAAAACAAGTCCTGGTTAAGAAACGCAATGCTATCGCTTCTGCTGCACGGATATTCAGTGGCATAGATGGTGCTCCCCGGATCGTAGCTGTGATCCCTTTGTCTGAGGATGTCGGCACCAGGAATCTAGTCAGAGCACTCGCAGAGACAATAGAAATTTCAGCAGAGGATTGTCCAGAGGATGGGCTGTGGAGGATGCGGTATGGGACTTTCTTTTTCTTTGAGGTCCATATAGAAACTCATTTCTCTTAATAGGGCTGACCGATTCCAAACCTCGCTTCAGTTTAGACTGGTACCTTATAGAAATTTCTATGATGCTCTCGATGCGTGCAAGGTAGCGGATTATATCATGTTCGGTCTCTCACCTACCGTTGAAGTTGATGCTTGGGGTGACACACTCCTTCGTTCATTACAAGCCCAAGGTTTACCGGAAGTCGTTAGTGTCATCTCCCCCGAAACTTTCATAGACGCGAAGTCTCGCCCAGGAGTCGCCAAATCGTTGTTATCTTTCATGCAATACTTTGTACCCTCACAAACAAGAGTGTTTGACTTAAGTTCTAGCTCCGATCGGGTGAATGCACTTAGGGCCTTGTCTGAAGGAAGGCCTGGAGAACCGAGGTGGAGAGATGGGAGAACTTGGGTGCTTGGCGAGGCTGCGGAGTGGGAAGACGGAGTCCTAAAAGTGACTGGTGTCATCCGTGGTTCTGCTTTGTCGGCTAATAGGCTAGTTCATCTACCTAATTTTGGTGATCACCAGATATCAAAGGTGCGCATCTTTTTTTTCTATGCCAATAATTTCATCAAAAATTTTTCAACTCCAGATCCTATCTGCGCCTCGCCACCATGGGAAAACGAATGGGATGGACATCGAACCAAATCTTATTGCAGAGCCTGATGCAAATGAAGCTGATTCTTTGGTTTCAAGCAATGACCCAGATGATATGGAGAATGAACAAACATGGCCAACAGAGGAAGAGATGAATAGTGGTGTTCATGAGGATGCTAAAATTACCATCCCTGATGCACCAAAAGGGACGACACCAAGAATCATCCGAGTTCCCAAGGGTACGAGTTCATATCAGGCTGCATGGTATGTAGATGAGACAGATGATGAAGGAGAGGACAGGGGTGATGGTGATTGTGAAATGAGGGAGGAAGAGGAAGAGGAAGAGGAAGAGGAAGAGGAAGAGGAAGAGATGGTAGATTTGATCATGGATGAGGACAAGAGTATGGATGTAGAGAGTAGACATGTTCATTTTGAGGAGCTTGATGATGGGGAGGAGGAGAGTCAGTGCGTATCATGTAAAGTTTGCGAACCTTCATTCTGATGTACCTATACCAGGCTGGAAAAGTGGCGCAGTCGTCAACGAGAAGAAAACGATGATCTCCAGTTTCCTGATGAAATAGATACACCACAAGACGTAGCTGCTAGAATCCGTTTTCAGAAATACCGTGGAATGCGATCCTTCCGCACAAGCCCTTGGGATTCATATGAAAACCTGCCCAGGGACTATGCCCGAATATTCCAGTTCCAAGACTTCAAGCAAATAGAGCGTAGTGTGCGGCGGAGAGCGGATGATGAACCGAATACCATTGAGGTTTGTCCCCTTTAACCAGTTTCAAACTGCGCTGACTTCGTTGTTATTACTAGCCGGGAATGCGGGTAACTATCTACATCCGAGATGTACCGCAGGGTGTCGAGAAGAAGGAACCTATCGTCTTGTTTTCTCTCTTCCAACACGAACACAAGAAATCCGTCCTTCACTTCACTGTACAACGAAACACGGAGTATGATGGCTCTGTAAGATCGAAGGTGAATGATCTCTTTCCTTAAGACAGAACCGACGACTAAGCCCGTCGTCAATTTGTAGGATCCTATGATTCTTTGCGTTGGTCCTCGGCGCTTTGCTGCGAATCCGATCTATAGCCAACATACTCGTGGCGGCGGTAAGGGCGCTAACAACGTTCACAAGTTTGAGAGGTATTTCCGCCACAGTACGACAAGCGTTGCGACCATTTATGGGCCTATCATCTATGGCACTCAGCCTTGCCTCTTACTACGAGAGATGCCAGATCTACAAGGTTAGTCCGAAGTTTATCCTTGTCCCTTGGTTTGGTTTGGTGATGTGGGGCTTGATTTCGTATGCTAGCCAGCATCAAGGGTTATATCTTCTGGGCACCTTACTGAATAAGTTCTCTGTTCAACAGCTCCACAGCTCGTGGCTATGGGTAGCTTCTTGAATCTAGATACTACCCGAATTATCGCGAAGCGTATCATTCTCAGCGGTCATCCATTCAAGGTGCACAAAAAAACGGCAACTGTGCGATACATGTTCTTCAATCCAGGTCTGTGATTCTCAGTTCTTTTTGATCAATTATTCATGTATCAATTTTGTCTTGGCTTTTGACAATGAATCACAGATGACATTCGCTACTTCAAGCCTATCCAACTCCAAACGAAACATGGTAGATCGGGACACATACGTGAATCACTAGGCACACATGGATACTTCAAAGCATATTTTGATGGCTACATCAATCAAATGGACACGGTGTGCATGTCATTATACAAACGCATATATCCAAAATGGTCCCGTCTATGGTCCGCACAGGACTGTGCTAGAGTAGCAGAGGATGCTCAAAACAGCAACTCAGACGATGTCATGGAGGAGTAGTATTTATGATGTCGGGCGATTAATACTTGCGGCACTATTGATGGTTCAGCACCTAAGTGAAATGTTAATACACTGGATGGACTTACTCAAACCCGGGCCTTGGAATTCACATTGGACCGCTCTTCCCTCGCGTTTCAAGCTTATGACTGCAAGGTAGGGATGGAAACATGTAGTGTAGTGTTTATTGGGCTCCGATGTCCGTCGGGCACAAGTGGATCCCCTCATTTGATACATGTGGTAAACTAACTCTCACCCCACTTCCGGTTTTTTTTGTATTTGTTATCTCCTATCTTGGGTCACATAGCTGAATTAGTTTCAAACTGCCAATTGTGCAATTCTCCTGATCTCCCTGCGATTCGGAGTTTCCAATGACTGGTAGCAGGTGCTTGTATGACCACTTATTGTCTGAACGTTATAAAAATCGTTGAATTAGGTGAATGCATTTGGCCATGTGGCATTCGCAGGCTAATGATGATAGATCTGTCAAGGACTTCGGGCAACGTGTGTTAAATTGGTTTGGTCTACTTCAACAAACAGACTTACATGAAGAACCTTTTGTGATTCTGACCACCGTCTGATGAAGGCTCTACTGCGTATTTGCAATTCTTGTGATCTCTAGTTGCACCTTAGCGGGAAATCATACAAGCCAAGGACAATAAGACGAACCTCCCAGAGTATTCGATACTTTGTTGTTAGTTTGTTGACGATGGTTCTTCTGTGAGACCGAAGTGGTATGCTTGGTTGACTGACGCTGCTGCTCAGATGAACGTGCAGCAGCAAACTGACGAAGTGTATAAGCTGCTAATTCTTGTGCGTATTGGTATCGGTTGTTCTGTGGGGAGAGGGACATCTGGGAAGAGGTCCGCAGGATGGGGAAGTAACTATGCAAGGGAGGATTTTAAAGTCCTGTCAGCACCCTGTTTGATGGTCTATAGTCCACTCGTTGCTATTCGGCTGCGGTGGGGAGGTACTCACACGGATTCTCATGACGTAGAACTCAGGACCATTGTATTAATATAGCCTTCTGCTCCATGAGACGGTTCTATATACAGCATTTGTCGCACACGTCCAGGCCTCCTCCAATACTCCATCTAGCCCTCCGCGCTCGTCCCATGACGGACCGTGATCGAGTTTTTCGGTCACAATAAAGCGCAACACGTCCTTTACTGTTACTAGTCCTATCAACAATCCCCGGTCTTCAACTAAAATCACTCGAGGTCTATAGTACTCCAATTTAATGTGGCTCCACATTTAAGATATCATTTACATACCCCATTCGCTTGAATAGTTGCATCAATATTTCCAAGGGAAGCTGTGGAGACACAGTCATTGGAGTCTGTTGGAGCTGCATTAGGAATGGTGAGATTTGATTTGATGCAACCTACCTGATTAACCCATGCCGAGAACAAAATTCCCTGTTCCGACAGGGCCGAATTCAAGAGGCTGTCGTACATCTCCTCCCCAACTCCCATGAATGACCTAGGCTCCAGACCTGTTTCTGCATCAGGTGGAGTAAATATACAGGAGGTGCCTCGATGGATATCCGCTGAACTCCGCGTCCGCTCTTATGGAATGATCAACACCAACTGCTTAATACTCGCGGTGAATAGGACATACCGAGCAGGTAACGAATATCGGCTCGGTTTATGAAACCGACCAGTTTTCTCGGCGCATCCGCGGAGACGATCGGAAACCCTTTTACGTCTTTTGACGCTAGAAGTGACTCTATAAATCTCCAATCAGCCACCAGGTAACGACTTGATCTATCTTTGAACGCACCGACATCTTGTACGTTCATCCCATTGTCAGATATAGTATACAAGTCTCTTCTCATCACTTTCGACACTATTCGAAGGAATTAATCGAGAGCTGCCGGAAAAAAATCCAGCTGTCCTCACCAGTGACGTTATAAGCATGATCTTCCCTTTCTAAGAAGGGAAACCCATTAAACCGAATCATTTCATCCGCCATCCCGTTCGTACCCAAAAAGTCGCCCACTGCTTTAGTCACTAACAGAACAATCTGAAAATATAAAGGACAGGATGACCGGTCAGACTTATTCGTGGGCAGGGTAAGCAAGGTCACCATTGTTGGGAGAATGTATGTTAGAGCGCCTGTTAATTCAAACATGATGACCACAACAGTGACTGTGATTCGCATCACACCACTGGTGATGCCCATCAGTCAGTATCAGAGTGCCAATATATGCGGTGAGCCTACCTCAAAGCGGCAGCAGCACCTAAGAAGGCATACGTCCCAGGAGTTATACACGGTACGTCAGGGGTACAAAATTTAAAGACCCCAGAATGAGGGTGCGCCCTAAATAGCAGAGTTGGGCTGAGCCATTTGACATGCCGAAATCGATTGACCGTACGAGTAGAGTGCCTTTACCACAGTCCCCACCATTCGTCCAAAGCAAGCGCCGATGGCCATGGAGGGGACAAAAATTCCCGCAGGTACCTTGCACCCATATGAGACTACCACAAGTCCTATGCGGATCACAGTGGCGAGGAATAGCGAGAATGAGATGCGCCACTGGTCAGAGGACCTGTCGGATCAAGCAACCAGGATCAATTAGACCCGAATAAACGATCTAATCGTAACTCATCATCCACTTACTGACATAAATTGTATGCGTCTCCACTCTCACACTCTCGAAAAAGAATGGCCAGGCTTTCAGTCATATCAAGTCGTAAAAATCTGTTGTAATAGCCAATCAGAGCTGTCAGCGTGGCCAATGTAACTGCTTCGGCGACGCCATGTTTAGCCAAATACTTTCGACGAAGGGCGGCAACTTGTAAGTGGAATTTAATGACGAAAGCACCATATAAACCCTAGAAGAAGAATTATTAGTCAAGTCGTGGGTAGAGTGGAGCGGCAGCTGGAGAATGGCCTCATGCTCACCCCAAATATTCCGAGAATGACGAAGAATGTAATTTCAAAGAAGTGCCAATCACGATCGTAAGTCACTTGGAAGAGTACAAGCTTGCCGGTTCTGAATGGGTTCATGGCCTACCAATCCGTAAGAAGACGCCCCGCATCAACAAAGCGATGATACAAACATACGGAAAGTGTAAATGTGGCCATAAGAGCACAGAAAAAGCTACGCCACATCGTCTTGATACTGAATGCATGGCTCATTTCCTAAACATGGGATACCGGATGTATTGGTCCATCAGATCGGTCACCAAGATGCCAGAGAGAAGAACCTCAATAGAAAACAAGACACCACCAATTGGTGAGCCGAAAGCAACGGCAACGCCAGCCGCACTTGCAGCGGTAATTATTTCACGCATTTTACCTGTTCAAGTGTTTCATTTACCAATGCCATCTAGCGATCAAAACTCACTTTGACTTCGAGAAAATTTATCAAATAACCCTGCAACAAGTGAACCGATACAACAAGCAACGTGAACTGAAGGTCCCTCCTTTCCAACCGAAAGACCTGACGCAATTACCAGAGGCTGCATGATATGACATTGAGTCAGAGAACACCTTGACGTATTGCTAAAGAAATTGAGGGCATACCAACGTTATACTCTTGATGAAAAAAGTTGCAAAGCCCAGATAACCTTTCATAATGAATCCCGCTAGGATACACTTTATCTCCGAAATACCGGAACCTGCAGCGTACTTGGCAAGATTCCTCACAAGGTGCGAAGCAACGAATGCAAACATGGCCTGAAGGGACGACCATTTTATCAGCTACATGAATGTGTCTCTTCTCTTGTAGGGTGAACTATGCTTACGGAGATAAAAACAAAGACAATCCAGCGAGCAAGAAAAACGGTAGTCCACGGTTGCCACGATTCACAGCCATCCATCTCATCATCCTCTATTTCCCAACAGCAAAACTGTTGATTCAACCACCAACCGTCCGAACAGAATCCCATTTTCATATCAGAGAGCCATTCGGTGACAATGGATATAATGGCTGCATTTATACCAATACATATCCCTGAAAGACACAGCAAGCAAGTCAATCGCCATGTCCCTACAGACACGAACTGAAAGACGTACCGACCAAGCTAACTACAAAATAGCTCTGTCCCGTGCTTAGCGCTTTCTGCACGTGTCCCCACAACCGATACAGTAAATTCCTTTCTCTTGACCCTCTTTGTAGGTTGGACAGTTCTTTCAAACGTCTGTTCCGTTCAAGTATAGAATCTTGTATCCAATCCGAATTTTGATGTCCTTGAATGAGTAATGAGAACTCTCCACACTAGTCATAACTACCTATGGTCGTGAAGTCTTCGTAGAGACTAGCAATAAGGACACATTGAGCAAACGAGTAACTTTGGGAGTATACAATGCATACCGAGTCTGTCCAAACTCGTCGCTATTATGAGAAGACATAGGCCGATGATGTATAGAGCCAGAACACTTGTGAAGGGATGCGTGGAAAACAAATACCCCATTGAATCGAGCATCACAAATGTTGCATCACAAATGACGCTGGCATCTAGATTGTCATCTCCTGATAGCGAGGCCATCCATAGGATTCAATGACAGGTGCTAACTAATTGTGAAATCATGAGTCCAAGATGGGGTAACAACACAACATGATACATAACAATACTAGTCAAAGCCTTTAGGTATCAAGAAGGGTATATAACGAGGGGAAAATGCGCGAGGCATTAAAACCTTTCTACTCAAGCCTGGTCAAAATGAAAGAGTACCAAGAGATATACGGATAGCCAACTATCTGGAGGATAAATCAATTAATAGGGAGAACCGGGCTGCGAGAACGTGCGAGCTTCGAGATCTCTGTTAATCTGTCGTTAGGCAATAAATCGAGAAGATGATAGATGAAAACAGACCTAAGCGCTGTCTCTTTGGCAAGAAGTTCTTGTTTCATGAGGTTGAGTTCACGCTGAGCCTTAATTTCGTATTCTCGAAGCTGTATCACAAACTCGATCAATGAGAGAGTCCCCGCAAGTAGCTAAGATAACGAACCCTCTCTTGCTCCTTGACTAGTTCCTGCTCCTTGGCAAGAACACTGTGATTGGCGAGATCCTCAGGAAGCATTTCGGTTTCACTGAATGTGCAAAAGGTCATTACATGCCAAACCAGTTGGTATTGAAAACAAACCGAGACTCAAGGATACTCTTTGAGAGTTTTTCAGTACGATACGTTTCGTAGAGAACATCTTCAGTCAAAGTCTTCAGATCACCGAGGTGGGAACTTGAGGAAAAAGGATTCATAAGTCTATGGCAAACAGCGTAGAGGACAACGACTTGCCCGAGCATAGCACCTCTCAACCTGACAAAATCAGAATGGTGGGGGTTGTCGACTTCAACTAAACCCCAAGGATATACTCTAGCACGGATGGGTTCACCGTCAATCACGACTTCTTCCTCAGAGCCAACAACAGCAAATGGGAGGAGAGCCTAATAACATAAGTTCATGCTTTTCTCGGAATCTCACACGTACACGAAGCTCCATGTTATCTTCGATAGTGTCTTCATCGTCTTCCTCCGGGTCATAGGGGAAATTGTAAATTGGAATGTCGTAATGATCAATGTCCTCCATTATCTTAGTCCTATGATTCAATCCAAACTGAAAACTTGAAATTGGAAGCTCGTACCCGCTTCTTGAAGGCTCTAAGTTCTTTGGGAGTAAGGGAATCTGACTTTCCAATGACAGGGATGACATTGACACGTGGGGAAAGGCGTCTCATGAGTTCTATATCCATCTCCCGAAGCCTATGGGATCGATATATGAATAAGGGAATCGACACGTAAGAACGGCCGAAGCGTACGCATGTCCAGTGGGCGGAATGAAGTAGAGAAGAGCATGCACACGGTTGTCCTTGAAGCGAGGGTTACGCTTGATACGAGATTGCTCAGCAAGGATGTCATCATATTGACGTTCAAGATATGACATGATTTCCTGGAAGCTAGGAAGTGATGAATGAACACAAGCGGTATCTGTCGAGAACTGCCGACAATACTCACGCAGCCTCGTTGTTAATATTGTCACCAAAACCTGGGGTATCTACAACTGTGAGAGCAATACGTATACCATCCTCTTCAAGCTCTGGGTTACAAAAGCACCATAAATATTTAAAGGATAACAGGAATTATCATGGTGAGACCCACCGACGTCGACAGGCCTAATTTTGATGCTCTCCTCCTGATGAGCAGTCTCTGGGCTATCACAAACCTTGTGAGGGATAAGATTTGTGTCACAAAGGGTGTTCACAAAGGTGGTTCGTCCGGTTCCAGAGGCACCTAAAGTTCAACATTCATGGTCATCAGGGATGTTAAATAAAAACAAAATACATACCGACCACCATGATGGTGAACTGAACACCCTTAACCTTGTTGCGCCTGCCCACAGGCATTGTAGTTTCTTGTGAAGGAAGGAAAGTCGGGCAGCAAGCTGAGTGATCACGTCAGAGCCTTGAATCCAAATAGGGATAAACACCAACTCACCCATGAGAATCTTGGGCAGCAAATCACCAAAGAGTGAGTGGACGACTACATCTACCTAAAGGAATAATCCAGAGACGATGTGTATGTGAAGTGATATAATATCACGAAGGTAATGGAAATAGAGCTTCGCTTCAAAGAGAAAAGGAGTGGGAAAATTGACTCGCAAATGTAGTTCTGTTTATTCGAATAAGATTGCATAAAAGATATCAATTGAAAATAGCTTGAATGATCCCCCAGTGACACTATTGTCATCCATCTCGGCGCAGGATAAGCGGACGGCACATACCCGCAATTTCAGGCAGATCTCGAAGGTATCATATGAGCACGAAAGCAGGATACGTTGGGAACGCTGCACCCGAACTATCGCTATCACATCAAACTACTCACGCTATCACACAGGTAAATATCTTTTCTATTGTTGTCCGTGTCATCATTAAGTCAGCTACAAATAACCTTAGTTTTGTTCTTCTATAGGGAACCAGTCGAGATGTTGGGATGTCAGTTTCTCTTACGCGGTAGTGTTTTCAATACATATCTCTAAGTGTTTACTGGTAGCTTCTTGGTAGCTTCTTGGAATTGTGTAGTACTTCAGCTATTGTTGAAACAATCATGTAGTGGTAAGGACTATCTAACCTCTGTAGATGAAAGACAGGCAAACAGATAGATAACTGAGAACTCCTACTTCTAAGTCTGTCCTAGATCATTACTACATAACAATCCAGAGGCTTCCTTAAGAATAGATTATCTAGCCTAGGAACCTAATGGTAGCTCATTAATCCTGCCCCTCAAGGTGTGTGCTGGTAAGAATGATAGCTTGGTGATCATTTGGTTAAGAGTGTACAAGTGATATACATTCTAAGGGCTTGGTTCTAGAGCAAACCCCCATTGGGGAATTCATTGAAAAGACATTATCTATCTAGCCAAATATTATTTTTTATACTGAATATGCCAACTCTCTACTGGGTGCTACTGAAGTATCGAGCGCCACACTAAATCAGATATTGGTAGCTACATTACATGATTTAGATACAGATAAATAGGTGTGTTAAATAGACTGTTCATTGCACATTTGCATTAAGTTTCCCCTGATCTTGTGTTGCCCATTCATAACTCAACAGCTACCATTGGACATGGTGACAAGAGAGAAACACTCTTGTGACATTGTGTCATAGGCAGAACAAAATGTGACAAGTTGACACTTATTATTTTTATGCTTCCTCGATGTGACCTTCTTTCTTGTGTTCTATGACTGCGCCCTCCGCACACTACAGTAGGGGTTTCTCTGCTCTTTCCCGGCCCAACTTGCGTAGGATCCAAATCAATGGGGCAACATTCGACCGGTATGGCGCGATACGAAGTTTTTTCCGGAGCCAAACGGCTGCACTGTCTCATCGAGATACTACAGCACCGACCAATGTATGGGGTTCCTCACCATCTGGAACCGGCATATGTAGGAGGAAACCAAAAGGGTGTTTATTTTTCGAGGAATTGTTCGAGCGGAATCGCCGACTAAAGTCAACAAATATGCGGCTGTTTGACAAACGACCGTTTCAATCTGTTGTTGGGTTGAACTTCCAGGTTAGAGACACCCGGTGGATACATGCAAATATTGCTTGCAGAGCACCAGCTGATACATACGAAAACGCTGATTTACGATGTCAAATACGTCCTTCGGCCTCTCATCTTCAAAATAATGCCCAGCCGCCACAATGCACTTGCAAACCTCCAACCTCTCAAGCTCAACTCACACCACATCTCTACTCAAACAAACATATGGATCCTGCAGACCCACCGAAATACCTTCAAAATTACTCACGTTTTTTCCGACGATTGGCGTTATCATTGCCACACGCACATCGACCTACACGAGAAGATTTCTTGAATGTCGCTACAGGGTTCTGGCAACGATCGAGGATACGGTTTAAGTGGTTTACCATCAAGTCGTTTCGCAAATTCAACGCGGATGACATTTCGGCATTTGTAACGTGGTTCTTGATGAGCCAGACATTGTGGATTCTCGTTGGAACGTGAGTTACAGAAACTATAGTCCTCAGTCACTTGTTGATTGGTGTATAGCACTACGTTTTTTTCTGTGGTTTTTGCCATTGCAAATAGCCTGCAGCTTCAACGTCAGTTGATGCTTTACCTGAAGGTTGTACCATCATGCTCAAGCTGGCACAATTACAGATTACATTGCACGTGCAATTAGTGACTACCTCACATCTGAAACAGGTGTCGCCATTATCTTTGAGTCCGCCATAGTTCCCAAATGGCGAGAATCTCGTCTCTCCTTCAAAAATGTATCCGTGTCACGCCGACTATCAGTTGGCACAGTGAAGAAACTTCAACGACGCGAAGAAAATGAACACCTAACTGCTGTCGGTTACGATGTAAGCAATCATCCTGGTTATCATCAATTCGGCGACGAAGGGGAGGACAAAGTGCCCGTTGTTTTGGACGAGGAGGACTCAAACATGTCGCTGTTTGATCTCACCATCGATTCAGTTGATGTTACGCTTTCTCTGAGGAGATGGTTGGACGGGAAGGGTCTTGTTGAAGATGCCGTCGTGAGGGGTGTACGAGGAGTGCTCGGTTTGTAATCATTAGAGTCATCCGTCCTCATTTGATCATGTTTGATCAGACAGACGAAACGTTTACTGGGACCCAGCCAATCCACTTGATCCTGCATTATTTCGACACAAATCTGTTTCGGGTGATTTTGAATTAGAGTCGTTGCAACTAGAGGATCTGTTGATTACAGTTTATCAGCCTGGTGGCTTCCGCCCTTATACTACGTCAATTTTTCGTGCCGATATACGACAGTTCAGGAAGCAATGGTCATTCTACGACTTCCTTTGTGCGGAGAACGTTGTAGGTCAATTCGACAACTGTCTGTTCAGTTTGCATAAACCGCAGAGCATCGGGCGTACGACGGACAAAGATTTGGAGGATGGTGAATGGGCCCGTATGGTAAGTCTAGTCATGATTCTGTGTGCTCTGATTAACTCTCCGAGCTACAGAGTCGTATTCGCATCGATGGTGTTAACATTGACCATTTCCAAAACTCTACCACGATGGAGGGTCCCATCTCCTGGATAACATCCGGAAAAATCGATGCAGTTCTTGATATCAAGTTCCCTCGTGATCCACACGATGATTTACCTTTAAATGCCATCTTAGGCGAGCTTGCCGACGCAATTTCAACATCCATCAAGGATAACATGAATGATAATCCAAATCCCGACATCAAACATATCCCTGGACAGAGGGAGCTGGCTAGAGCTCCTCTCCGTGTACCAGATGATGAATCACTAAATTACCAACGGCACAAGGCGATCAATGGACAAGAAGGAGAAGAAGAACTGAAGGTAGTGATAGATATGGATTTACGTTTCCGTGATCTGAAGGCTGCGGTCCCCATTTTCACGAATGATCTCAGCTATGTGAACAATGCATTCATCCGACCCATTGTGGCATTCATGAAGTGTGTTTCTTACGCTTTTCCTGGCAGTTCAGTTCACTCACATGACCTTGTCTATAGTAGTAATCGTACTCTAATACCAATTCATTGTCGGATGGTGAAAAACTTAAGTGATTTTGATGGTTCCTGGACAGTAAGACTTTGTTTCATTTGCTGGAATCTACTAACTGACGGCGATTATAGATGTGGGAGAGTACGTGCTACTTGTAGTTTTCTGCTGTTGATGATTGAACCTCTCTACCTTATTGCAGCTGGATTGATAGATGATATATCTCTCAAAGTATGGCCCCTTGTTTTCCGATCTCTTACACTCGACTGATCTACTTTCTTAAAGACGTATGACGCGATGGCATATCACGTCAGTCAAGCAAACATAAATCACCAAAGGATGAAAACGGTCAGCCTTTGGAGCTTGCAGAAGACCGTCAACGCCATTCTCGTTGCCTTCAAAAACGTCGCAGACCCTGTATCAGTTCATGTGAAAGACATTCATTTTAGTCGACAACAAGGAATGATGTTAGGTTTGTATGATACTTTGACAATTCCATTCGGTGTGGATGCCTGAGTTCTGGGTCCATTGATGGCACTCTATACACCTTGGATTGTCGTATTGAATGAAGCAGTTACTACTTTGCTTTGAACAGGTAGTGCCCTACTCCCCATCTATTCGATAGTGAACATTTGCATCCATCAAAAATAAAATCTTAAGACGGGCTCACTCTTGTCCTCCATTCATTTGGAATAGTTCAGAGCAAGCCATATAGAAGACTCGAAACCTATGGAAATGGTCAGTGGTTGCAATATCTGGATATGACGCTGCTCGCCTGTAAAATACCTTCCTACTCTCAATTGGCGCGTTACCCTTCGCCACAGCGTCTTGTTCGAGTTCTTGTAATCCTTCTAGAACCGGTAGAGTTGGCTCGTAGTAGAGAGATGATGGAGACATGTTACCTACCTATACAATTCTTGTCTTGGAATTGGAGCCAATCTTCACATGTCCTTGAGTAGTGTTTCCCCGAAATGTACCAACTTTTCATGAGAGTAAGGTCATCCTGGATGTACATCTATGTGCATTAGACAGTCAATCCATCAGCCATCAGATTACTCCTTTATCACTTACTAAAAGGTCATGGGAAGGCATTGTTCCACCTGAGTTCATCACAAGTCAAATAGACCATGTATCATTGAGCAGAGCCTACCAGAGAAAAAATTCTGTGCCATCCATCCATCATCTTGGTCGAAATGATAGGGCATAGATTTGTGGCAGAATATATGCACAAATAGGAGTGCAGGGTCATCACTGCCTTCTTTTGTAGGGCGAAGCCAAGTGGAAATCTTGCAAAGGAGTGCCTTGTAGTTCTTCATATGTTCAAACATCTTCAAGTGACCACATAAGCTGATAAGTTCATAGCTGGAAGTGTGATTTACCTCAATAGACAGTATACGATCGAAGCTAAACGAGGTAAGAGATTGGCTCGAAATCGTGATGGACTTCTCACTAATGGTCGCGGTTGAAGTCATAAGTGTTGACATCCGCAGTTATAATCTGTTTTAAAATTAAGTAGAGGCAGTCGAGAGTGAAATGAACAAACGCGTAGAAACAAACCTCCAGATTCGAGAAACCCCGTTTCTTGGCCATAGAGTCGATGTACGCTTTCTGGGTTGTCGAATTTGAAAGCCCTGTGATTTTGGAGTTGGGAAATTTCTTATTGTTTGAGGTCAGAAAATTAGGTCCCTCCTAATAGACGATATATTACATACCTCTGCGAGGAATAGGGATAAACTTCCCCACCCTACAACATCATTGAATACAAGAACTGAAGTGGGATAGGTGGCGTGCAGCGTACCACATCCAAGGTCCAATACATCTTGCCCATCTACCAACTGAGCTTTCTCGCAGTAGCTTTCTAGCATATAGTCTTCTGCTTGGGCTAGAGATTCCTTCCCAGTAGGGTACAGACAACAAGAGTACTTGGCACGCGGACCCAAAGTTGACAACATAAAGTTTGTTGAAACCTGACAATAGACTGCGTTCATGTCCTCGTTAATCGCAGGCTGCGTTATTATTTACCTCATAATGTTGCTCGTTGACTTTAGCGGGTACATCGGCAATGGCAGAACGACCCTTTACCTCGACAATCCACTTCATCTTGACAGCATGGTTTTTTTCGAATGATCCATAGTCAATCTCTTGCAGTCTTTTGCGAAGCAAGAATCGAATAATGCGCCGTAGAAAGAAATCTGGAATGAGGCCCTGTCCAACGGTTTAGACAATCTTAGGAGAAAGAGGAGGGAGACACACTCGGTCAAGGAGAATATACCCAAATTGGAGAATGGAGTCCATGTGAAAGATGAAAAAAGGACGTAGAGGCGCATAAGAATCATAAGACAAAAGCATGAGAGCTGTCGATCGGGAGCTCGATGTATTGTCTTTTGGGCCTGGACAGGACAACAGGAATTTGGACGACTGCAAAGTATAAAAATTCAAAAGCAGCCGGGTATAGTAAAATGTGAGGCTCAGACGTCACCGCAATAAGGATGACTGAGGTGTATCTACGTAGGAGTGGTGTTGAAATGGGAATAGCACTACTGATGCGGCATTCCATCCCAATACCGGGAAACAACAAAATCAATGAATTCTTTGGAAGATAGGTGACGGCTTCAGTGATTGTCCTTTCATTATAGAACTTATAGAACTTTGCCATCCCTGAGTCCCAGACAATGTGACCAGCGATTGGTCCCGAAAAAGAAACTGATTGTGAGCAAACATGGGAAGAGCATGAACTATAAATGTGAACTTTTCCAGTGATCAGCAATTCAAAACCAGCACATTAATGAGAACGATGTGTGGTCACTTGGAGGTACACAGTGAGGTCTCAGCGGTGAACTGCAGAGGGGATTTGTCCAAAAATAAACTGTTGAGTAAAAAATAACTTGCACATATCATACCCCCATATTCCCACACTTGATAATACTGCATTGCTGCACATGGGGCCATACTAATGCCCTTGATCTCGCTTACCTTATTCCGAGTAGGCGAAATCACAGCAGGCAATTCGAGTTTGTGCACCCTCTCCACCTACCAAAATAAATAGAGGTGATAGTCTCACTCCATCCGGAACTACTTCTGCTGTTGCATGGACTCTTTGGGAAAGCCCAATTGCGAAGACGCAATCAATCGTAAATGGGAAATAATTACACTTACCTCATACATACTTAATGTATATTTGAAAGCCCGTCTCAAGTTATCTTCGATCATCGAGCCTTATTTAATCAAATCTGAATTTCCTTGATTGCGAGATAACACCGTCCCTCTACTAGTCTGTACGCTCACCGGTATTCCAAAAAAAGTTTCAGATCAATTCAACTTTACAAGTATATATCATACCAATTCAGTCATTGCTACTCTCTTGAGGAATGACATGGAAACAAAATAACAACTACATAAGAAATAACACAACAAACGATTAATCAGTATTCGTTCACCTTAGTCAGCGATCTTGGAGGTCGTTGAGCAGACGCAAAATATTGAGAACTAATGCAACGGTCAGAAAGTCACTTATTCGGACAATAAGGAGTGCTTTACAGAGATTGATGAAACTAGAAGACGAAGATAGTCAGCTCATATAGCGAAATTGCAAAATAATTCATACTCCAAATACAAGCTGATGGAACCCATGATGTATTCATCGGGCGAAAGTCGTTTGTTGATTATATAGGTGTCGTAGACGATGTACCCGCTAAATATGAGACAGCCCCCAATAGCGAAAATGATGTCCATGGTGCGACCAAAGGGGAAAATCATGCCGATGAATCCCGTCATGACAAGAGCGATGAGAGCGCCAAAAAGGAAAGGTCCCATTCCAGAGAAGTCATACTTGCTTTGAAAAGTGAAGAGAGTTAGACCGAGGAAGACTCCCAGAGTAATCAAGCTAATGGCTGCAATCAGGATCTGTATGGTTCACAAAGATGTCGGAACTCTTACAGGGCTTGTAAGACCAAGATGTTGTCGAAGAAAGCAACGACCACACCCAAGGTGAAAGCTTCCATCAACGTGAAGGTAGAAAGGAGAGCAAAATTCCAAGGAGGAGAATGTCGTTTCCAGTACAGTAAGCCGAGATTGACGAGAGTACCAAACAGAGGGACATAGAATGACCAAGTGCTGGAAGGCATTGTTAGAACCCTGATTAAGGAAGACAACGACAACGAACTGTGTTTGAACCCAAAAAATGGCATCTGGTGATTGGGATATCATTCCGCCAATAATGCAGGTCGCAGTCTCAATCGGAAATCAGTTAGTTAATGGCACCAATGGTCGAATACCCACGATCTGACACACTAAACGCTTTTACATTAGAGTCGCTCAGATACAGGGATACCGAGCTCACAGAGAATGGTGTAAATCTTACGAACAAAGGCATTTCGAATCTCCTGTGAGCTTTCGGAGACACTGACACCATACTTTGGCGATAGTCAGATCACGAACTGTGCCGATATGAAGTACGGACCTTGAAGTCATCAGGGAGTTCACCTGGAGCGGGTTGGTCGTAGAAACCACCAAAGCCACCCGTACTAGTTTGCGCAAGAAGAGGCTCCTGTGAGTCACGCCCATCCCTGCGTCCGTCTGCTGTCCCGTAAGAAGGAGGAGGAACTGGATAATTGCTCATGGTCGTTGCTGTGAGAAACTGATTCTTGCTTACTCAGCGCAATGATATCATTCTCACTGCGGACTGTGGCTGTGCTGCATAATGAACATGGCTCCTTTTCGTCTTTCCGCATCCTACAACGAACTATACGAACTGGGCCGCCGCCCATCTCACAACTATTCTTCTACTACCACCACTCTCTTTTATCCACCTGCCTCCGCGTTTTCCACTCATACTTCTGTTGCTGCCTTGTATACACAACTCGCCTTTGCTGAACGTCAAATCTTTATTTTGGACGCTGAAAATGCACTTCTTCGGGAGAAAAACGAGAATCTCTGGCTTATTTTTGAAGTTCTTCTGGCAGAGATAGAAATATTGAAAGTCGTTTTTGGAAGGGACACTCACCTTGCCAGGAGCGCGGTCTCGCTACTCCAGAGAAAATTGACGGATTATCACAAGTTCAATAGCGTGCTAGCTCAAGGGTATCCTCGCAATTTTAATGATGCTCATGTTAGTGCTGAAAAAAGAGATATCGAGGCTACACTGATCGAGGATGCAACTCATCAAAGTGATTCTTCCCGGTCCAAGGTGCTTCAGACTCTCATCAATCATCATGATCCGGAGAGCTTGTTTGCAGCTGCTGACATGGCGCATAAATTGTGTCGACTTCCTACTGAGAAGGAAAAAGCAGTTCGTTTTGTTGATTCACAGGCTACACCCAAATTCAATGGCACCACTGCATTTGTAGCTCGGTTACCTTCGGCTGTGAGCGGTTGCCCAGATATTGACAACAATTTAAACCGCTGTCAGGATATATTTTTAAGCCATTCGGGCGATCCTCTAGAGTCGGAAGAGCTTCAAATCAATAGTGCTTTCACTTGCTCTCGCAGTCGCCCTTCATCGGTCCGCACCGTATCTGTTTCAAATAAAAAGGAAGATAAATGGGCATCTCGACCCGAGGGACAGGAATATTGTAGTCTTCAAACGTCTAACTGCCCCTTTGAGACGAACTGTGCACGCCGTTTTATCTTCCCCAATTCAGTCGATATTGAAGTACGAACTGTCAAGAAAAGGCATGGTTTCTTAATGCCTTGTATCGTCAGTGTTCTCTGTGCCTTTTCCAAGATCACTGACTGATCCGAACCACGGAAGCCTGTTCTCCAGAAACATGCCTCTACTACCACCATGATTGCCCACCTTATCAGCGATCCTATGCTTCAAGGAAATGAAGATTCCCCAATATTTCCTGTGTCCTCTCTCTCCAACACCAGCTGTTCTCCTATTACAATAGATCCCTTGTCTCTGAATCATCGGAATGTGTCACTATCTGCGGAGCGTCTCTGCGCAACATTCAGTAGTGGAAGCCTTGGATCACTCGAACCGACAGTTTCTTCTGGCTCCAATCATAGCTTCGTTGCAAACTTCCTCTCCAATGATCCTCGTGTTCCTAGCAAATCCTCAAATGTCAAGGGTGAAAATGTACCCAGCTGCTCGACCATGGTTGGCAATGATAAGAGAGATTCTTATGCACAGTTCGAGAAACAGATTATTAATCCATTTATCAAAAAGCAACTCGAATCAACCACCGTAGCCCAATCTTCGACGGCTGAGATGGCGGATATCCATTCATATATCTCTTCTCAAGAGCAACAGAGCGATATAAGCTATCCTCCTCTGCAGGTGTCTCCCGTCACTGGTGTTCCGGAACTTGCCTTGAGATTGCCATCGATCGAATCCACAGTCTGGCCTTCGCACCCTTCAACAAATCAGGTTTCACAGCGGTCCGCTCGGCCAGGTCTTGACCCTTTTAAAGTTGATCCTTTGACACCAAAGGATGATCACTCTCAGGTCCTCGCCCGACAAGATCAAGCTATGAGGGGAGGTCCCGCTGTTCAACTTCACAAAATGCAAACCACCGGTGGAAAAGAGAACAAGTTGAAGGAAGTTTCCTGGAACACGAAGGTTGCTGATTGCTCTAACCGATATCCCCGGCCCCGTACTCCTATAACCGTCAATCGTGCCCTGAGGCCAAAGTTGAACATCATTAAATGTGGACTTGCCAAATCCGTTGAATCTGTTAGACTTGCCAATCGCACCAACATACCTGTGCCAGTGTCCCGCACTCGGATTGAACATCGGGCCGGGTTAACTTCCTCGTCAGTTTCGTCCCTTCAAGCTGGTCCATGCAAATCAATCGGGACCTCGACTTGTCAAAAGAATACTCCCATCTTGAAGCCATGCAGTCGACTCCGGGTAGTGAATGACTGCAACCCCAGAGAATCATCTCTTACCCATTCTGGGACCCAATTTCGAATGAGTTCGAAGGGCTCGGAAACAAATGCAGAAAAGGCGCAATATCAGCGCGCTAGAATCGATTGTTACGGACGAATCAGGAATGATATGACAGGGGTTGAACCACCCCAATTCCAAACTCAAAGAAGCTTAATTGAATCCAAGAATCGGAGCCCCGGAAAGCTGTGAATCACAATTCCTTTGCATATCTTTCAGGCTCAGTGGTCGTCGGGACAAATTCGGGGTGCCTATATTACTAGTCACAGTAAATGCAGCATCGGTAGATTTTTATTCTCTTCGAACTATAACCCAAAAGACTCCAGGCTTAAGCCTTCTTGACGGTCGGTTGAATACCATGATGGAAATAGGGAAGGCTTGAGACTCAACTTGACACTGAAAGTGTTTAAAACCAACCTTGTATGCTGTCACCAGGTGCGATTGGTTGTCGTCTTCAGGTCAAGTACCTTCATACCTGACTCCATGCGGATGTTCGTAAGTGAAAATTTTCAACTTTATCCTGATCTATGGTACCAGTAGGTGGGCTCGGGACGGAGTAAACTGAATTTTGAAATTTGAAGGTCTTCACAAATTAGTTCCATCCTACGGAACATCTAGTACCTCGGGTCGATAAACCTCGGTCAACTGTGTGTTCGCTGATTTCTTGCTCCGTCACATCTCACGTTATTGATTCTGGAATGTCAATGCAATATCAAAAAGCGACTTCAATCAGAAACAGAACCCTCGAAATTTTGAGACTGAGCAGCTCCATTAGCGTTAGGAATGAGGAGAATACTATCCTATTAATGCTCTGCATTGACCAGTGATATGATCATGGTGTTAGGTGGCGCGATATGGGTGAGTATGAGGTTGGCTACAGATATGTCACCTTTGCTGTTATGGAAGATGCGCGAAATCTAACCAACCATTCGTCTTCTGATGAGTCAAAATTCAGATCCCAGGCCTAAGTGGTGACAAAAACAAAGGTGCTTGATAATGAGGCTTTCAGGCCAATCTAAAATCTTTTTGTGTTCCATCGTGCGGGATACAATCAATTTTGAAGTGAAGGTGTTAATGAAGTGCTCCCTGCATGTTCAGGTAAGAGCTTCGTTGTGGAGTAATTGCATACCTAAGAAATCCGGATCTTCATTGCCTATGGGAACAGTTTGTCCATATGTCCGCTCCTAGGGAACTAGCACGGTCGTACCCTTGTCAAAGTCTGTTGTGTTGGAATATCAAGCCGACGTCGTGATCCGGCTGAAGGTTCAAGAACCTTCTAGAACTCTTCCTTAGTATATAAGCTTGGTAGTTCGTTGTATGTACTCACTGGTTTGCAAAGGAATAAACTCTTCTCTTTTATTCCAAGCCAAACCAACCAACCTGCAACTCCGTTTTGACGACATGTTGGGTCATACGAGACACATGGAATCAATCCAGTAAGGTCCGAAGATCAGTCAGAATCAATAAGATCATGAAACCGATTGATGATAATAGGAGGAGTGAGCCAAGCCGCGAACTACCCTAACCTATTCAATGCCTTGCAAGCTCTTGTGACATGGAATCTAGAGGAAATTTGCCAATAGGACAGCGACTAGAACGCATTTCCGTTCACCTCTCGATCCATGACAAAGCATCCATGGCCTAGACTTATCGTTGACTGCGACTGAGGGTCTACTATTATATTAGATTCGCAGATCGGCCTCCAATCCGTTTGACCCTGCAATCGAACGTCCTCGCCCTGTGTACTTTGATTCTACATCCCTTTTTTAATATTATTCAGTTCTTTAGATGTGCGTCTCATTCATTTTCCGAATGAGTGAGATATGGGATCATCCGAGATCTGTATTTAGAATCAGTGATTCTTACATATTGTGCGCCACAAGAGATGACTTGGTGCTAAATGTAAACCTCACTAGAATCGCCGTTAGTCAAAGTTCGCTAGTCAAAATTGGACATAACCACCAGTTGTATATCAATATCATGTCATCAGAGCAGGCATCTAATTAGCCTCCGTCAGGTGGCAAACATACTTTTGGTATGTGTCTAGATCCTTACCCATCTTCATCGTTCCCTCAATAGGTAACTAAGGGATCTACACGGTATTGCAAATACGCATCGACAAATAGGTGTCCGTTACTAATTGTGGACTAACAAGATTTTTCAAAGTAATCCATCTTTGACAAATGGGCCCTGATATATCTCAGGAGTTCAAGACATCACCAACGACTTTTGAATGATTGAGATCCCATAATATCTAATCATATACTGCTATCAGAATCCCAATCTACTCACCTCTCACCACTTGAGTCATTGGGATGGGGACGTTGCATTTTTCGTGCCTATCCGGTGGAGTATCGGCTTCACCATACCTCAAGTTTGTACATTGTGCTACTAGTTGTAGTGCATTTGTGAATAGAAAGGGGGACAATTATCCCTCCGAATGTTGAAATGCAGTTCGGCAGGAGGGTAGATGCCACCTAATCTCTGAGGATTACTCTCAAAATCTGAAATGAATCCTGTCACAACGATGAGCGATAGAACGATTGATAGAATGGTTAAACCATGTCATTTTTGAGCGGATACGGTGGTAATCCCCACTGCTCCGGTACAAAATCCTCAAGGCTTTTCAAGGTCTGGTCGGCTCTCTCTTCCCCTGAATAACCGATATCCAAGAGATTTTGATCAGGAACCCACACGACTTTAAGAGTTCAGCACCTCAGAAGTGTCTTTAAATTACTTGATACGAACCCGACATTCCCGCTCTTTTCCCTGCCTGCAATCCGAGCACGGCATCCTCGAAGACAAGCCCTTTGCCCCTTTCCATCCTTTGCTTATCCGTGATTGGGACATTGACTGAACCAACATCTCGGTAAAGGAGCTCTTTCGCGGCAGCAATGAAAATATCGGGCGCAGGTTTCCCCCTGATGTTGTAATGAGTGTCATCACCACATATCACTTTACCCTCGAAACAACTAAAAGTTGTTTGAAGATGGGCTGTTTTTAATTCATAGTTTCGTCTTCGGGATCCTGTAGCGACTGCAATGGGGATACCATGAGCCCTTAAATGTTGGACCAGCTTGTAGACTCCAGGTAATAGTTGGACTGAGGGCCATCGTTCATCTTGGAGTCGATTCCGTTGTGATCGATAATCTTCAAGAGTCAACTCTATGTCAGGAAAGAATGATAGTAAGTATTCTGCAGCTTGGCGTTCAGCTATACGAGAAAGTAATGATAGGTCAGTAGAGAAGCCCGTGTAATGCCCAAAACTCATCTTACGTTTACCCATACATCCAGCTTTGATTACCCAAGTCATTTCTTTTCCATGTTTACCAAGAATTTCATCTTTTCAAGAATTAGTCTGTAACTTCGGGAGCACAACGCGAGACTGACTCGTCACGTCGGTGTAGATTTTCTCTGAGTCTATCATCAAGCCTGGTGTTGCCAATGAGAATACGGATCGGAAAGCACAGCAATAGTAGCAGCTTGCCATCCATGTCGAAGAGAACATACTCAATTTTTTGGGAAAACCCAGTGGTATCGGCCATGTAAGGAGGATATGGTTAGAATGCTATAACAATATCCTTACTCGTTTGATCACGCATCAGTTACCTCACACTATTGTACGGCCAGAACCTCGGCAAACATAGGGGGTCTATGACATCTTCAATGATTATGCTATGTATGGCACGCGTGGTAGACATAAAGCTGCTTTCATTTCACAGATGGGATCCACCAGGGCCATGGGTCCGTGTTAATTATGTCAGCACCAACACTTGAATAAGCCCAGAATGCATTTATTAGAACCGTTATCAGAACGAACCTTGGGACCCAGTGCCTGCAAAATCAGCTGCAATTGCTTCTCGAGCCTTGCCAGGGGATTGAGCCAATCATGGCTCGAAACTTACTCCCAAGGTCGAGGACAAAGCGGGAGCCCAGCGGGCTAATATAAGTGTTTGTGCTGACATAATTAACACGGACCAGTGGCCCTGATGGATTCACAGATAGTTCTATGTCACTTCTCCGTCGGTCAATCCGTTTGTTCATCTTTATCTGTGTAATCTTCGGCCTTTCATGGACTTTTGGTTTGTCTTGGGAGCTCCCAGAGTTTAGGAAGGACCCAGCTATCTTCACCTCATCACGCGCTAAACTAGCGGCGGCCTTCCGCTCAAGGAAGCAGTCCAACGTGGCTGAGATATATGGGTTACTCCATCTCGTTACTGCTGATTCGGATGAGTACCAACATGTGTTGACCAACAATATGGAACTGGATCCGACCAAACGTATCAGTTTAAATGACTATACCACTGGAAACGAAGACCTGAATTGGACTGCAGAGATGGAAAGGCTGGATAAGGAATTCCCTCTCGTTGTGTTCAGCAAGGTATGCTTTTGACTCGGAAGAGCACAAATTTTCTTGATCAGTCCAGAATTGATACCACCTGCAATAGACCTTTTGTCCGTGTGTCGCTTTCCCCAGATTCGTGGGCTCGCTTCGATACTCACACCTTCTAATTTCTCAGTTATTCCAGACAAGCTAAAAATCTCCTTTCATCATACGAGCTACAACCCCAAGCCAAAGTAATTGAAGTCGATCTGCGAGGCAAGTCACTTGCTTCTTATCTCATCCCGATGCTGTGCAATCTGAGTATAACCAATAGATGACTCTGCAGCACTCAAAGCCATTCTCACTCGCCTTACTCAGCACTCCACATTTCCCAACGTTCTCCTTCGTGGAAAATCACTTGGGGGGTGGGACGAGCTACGTGCATTACATAGTACTAATTCACTCAGAACGGTATTAGCAGAAGGCAGAGTCCTTGTGAAAAACAGAAAATTTCATTGAATGTCACACTTCCATGTATTTTTGTATGATATTTCAAGGTGTCGCATCATGAATATCTCTTACATCATGAAGTCCAACAGCTAGTAATCAAGAACCATTATTCTGTCACCGCCGTTGTTTCCGCTTCAATCATTGACTCCAGATTCAGACACCGATCATAAGCACTATCCATCATCAGCTTTCGTGTAAATAACGTGCCAGGAAGCTGAAGTATACCTGAGAATACCATTCATTCAAGGCTTGGCAGGTATAAGGAGCAGCGCAGACGGTAGGCCCCACCCACCCCACTCTATATTATAGTGAGTTAGTATCTCCCGAAACCGAGTTACAAGGATGTTTCGCACCCGCCACACTGGCCCCAGTGCGTCTGAGTTGCCCCATTGGCGGGAGCTGTAGTGGTGGTTTGGGGTGGAGTGGTGGTGTCGGGAGGAGGACTGCTGCCACCAGTGATACCGAACCAATTAAGAACATCATTGGCTTGAATCGGGATATTGTGGTCTACGTTAGCAGCACTGATAGCCTGAAAATCGGGTCCGTAGGTTGATCGGGTCCAACCAGACAAGGGTGAGTTCTGTTGAATCGATGTGGGAGTCTGACTATAGCCGAAGACGTTAGTCCATTGCTTGACACCTTCACCGAAGTTATGATAATTGAGGGTAGTATCCCTCCAGAATCAGTGTCAGTATCGATTGGAGGGATGGTGGGGCTCCACGTACAAAGTACCTTGCCAGATTTGCATCTTCGGTCGAGCACCAGTGTAGCCTGGGTAGCCGGTACGTACGAGGTCACCCTAGAAGTGAAGCAATGATTGATTTGGATACTGATTTAGCTATGAAAGGGTGGCCGCACTTACCCACTGTTGGGCAGTCATCGTGATCTGGCCGGTAGCACAAGGGGTGTTCCACATGTCGGGACCCGCAAAGCAGCCATAAGGAACGCCAGCAAATGCAGAACCGGCCATGAACAAGTCGGGGTAAGCGCCAGCCAGGACGTTTGTCATCATAGCTCCAGAAGAGAGCCCAGTCATGTAAACGCGAGACGCATCAACACCCCAACTTGAGATAGCGAAGCGTACCATGTTTGCGATGGCGATCGAGTCACCACCACCATTGTGGGTGAGGGTGGCGGTGGTGTGAACATCCCAACATCCCCCGGAGTCGGGGGCATTGGGATAAATGACAATGTACTTATATGTGTCAGCTAGGTTGGCATACTGGGTGCCAGTGAAGAAAGCCTGGGCAGTGCCTGAACAATAATGTATGGCAACGATGACAGCTGGATTTGCTGGGAGGTTCAGGGGCTTGTAGTAGTAGAACCCAACATTGGTGGGGTTTGATCCCCAATTACCGGTCTGTTGTTGAAGAGTAGATTGAGCAGCATTAGCACCCAACGCGGTGGCTAACACAAGCAGGGCTTTTGAGAGCGAAGAAAACATACCAGAGGTTGTTAAGGTTAAGAATGGATCCAGTAAGTTGCCTTTTATGAGTCCTGAATTGTCGTTCCATCATATACGATGTGCAAACCTCGTGAGCTGCTTTCGCCGGGGTTGGTGCGTCGGAAAATTGCACAATCAGAATTTTGATGAAACGTGTTACTCTAAGAGGAAGTCTAGGGAAATTCCTTTGTCGGAGAGAACAACACATCATCTTCAAGGAAATGGAGCATACAGCGCACAGAGACAGCATTGGTCGCCCGCGCCAGAGAGTAAGAAACCCAATGAACAGTTCATGATCACTGGTAATTCAGGTTATGTCCGATGTCCGATGATCTTTCGACAAAATGCCGGAGTAAACTATCCGGGTGGATGTCAACTTCTTTTTCGGAACATAAGCACAAGGAAGCTGGAAAGAACAAAGATGAAGCATCTCAATATAGAGAAGTCGAAACACTGGTTGACCGAAAGGAGATATCCTGTTTCTGTCGAGGCTGGATTATCATTGAAAGGACTTCAGTGCTTCCATCATATTGGAGTGAACAAAGAAATAGAATTCAGTCTGGAGTTCACGGCTTGTTTGGACACCGTAAAGTAGAGGATTTGCTTTACACACATCGTTTTGGAGGGCAACTTGCCAATATAGCGCAACACTTAGCCTCATATAACCAGTACTGAGTTTCCTGTCAGAGTTGCCTATCTTTTCAATATACCCAGACGATCTTCGAGGGATATATCTGGAAAATTATATGAGGAGAAGATGAAGCCCCCCATTTCGTAAAATCGTTGGAAGGTAAGTGACAGTGGTTCTTCAAGCCATTTATCTGATAAGTCTGCTGCTATACACCTCTTCTAGTTGTCTTGTAAAACGGGTTAATGGATCCCAAGCATGATGAGACAGACATCATAAATATGGTCTGTGATCTACTGAGGTTTAAGAGTGCTTTGCTGAGTCATATTAATTAACCAGGCTTCCTGACGTACTTTGGGGTAGTAGTATACTCCCGAGCTTAGTTTTCAAATCATTCCACTAGAACACAGGGAATACTATTTGGTAGAGCAGGGACCCGAGTCAACGACAGCACATGATTTATGGCTAGGACGCTGGAGTCTCTAGACCTATATTTCCGCACTAATTTTTGTGAGACATGTTAATGTCTGTGATTTGACGTATGAGAACCATTTTAGTGTATCGTAGTGTTAACAAGTCAATTTCGATTTGTCGCATTTGCTCATTCATGAACGCATGCACATCAGCGGATCAAATTGATACATTCCGCTACCCTACATTTCTTTGAAATACTTCCTCGTTAACCGGGAATTAATATTTCACGTATATCTATTTCTCCCCTCGTTCATCTACCCTGTGGTGAGATAGCTAGTGTTTTTAAATTCAATCCCATGACACATGTGTTCATTCAACAAATCATAGTGATGTCTCGAGTTCTCAGACATCATGCTAAGTGGTCCTTCTCGATCGATGGCACTATATTGCCCCAATTTTGACATACATTTGGCGTGCAATGTATGGGCACACTCTATGTCAGTGGACAGCTATCAATCTTGTAACAAATTTTCTTTGGAATATTGACTGGGTTCTCCATAATTTAAACGACATCATCAGGGTCACTAACTTATAAAAATTCATAAAACCAGCTAACATACTATTTTTGAAGAAGGATGCATCAAGCGTAGGAACTTCTCGGATCCACCTAAGGACCTGGGTGTATAATGGTTGCGCGCGAGATGACATTGACAGGAGTATTATGAACAATTTCTGTCGCACATCAACAGACGAAACAAAGACATGAATACAAAGGTAAAAAAACGTGATGAATTGATGAAGCGAAGTAGGGACCATAATATATTGATCAACCGGACCCTGTTCATTATTGTGTTCTTTACTCTCGTTCGTTACTAATGTCTATCCTTCAAGTCCCTGGCCATATTTCTCGCAAAGAACACCTACCCCTCCACAAATCAAGCAGACCATTTCACCAGTCCCCATTTATTGTCCTGCTCCGAAAGCCAAGGCAGCAGGCAACATTTATCGCCGCCCTAGCCATCCTCCTCCTCACTGTCTATATTTCTTTGCTGCATCACTGGGCTGGCCCCGGCTCACAGATTCTGCCAGATCCAGAGAGTACAAGATCAAATCAGATATCCTTAATTCTTCAGTCCATCCACAAACATGGCACGTCTCGAATGACAAAAACAGCTGCTGATCAAGTTCATCTGACCAAAAAGGAGGAGCTTGCTGCAGTATCTAGTTTCCTGGCAAGTTTATCAAGCCGGAACCACATTCCTCTCTTTGTCGATCCGTCCAGCCCCATCGATCCTCAACTGATACTCGACTTCGACACCAGGGCTCCATGGGCTGCAAAGGAGGTGCAGGCGATGGTTGATGATGTCTGGTCAAGGAATCCGGTTTTTCTCTACTCCAAGGTTTGCGTATTGCCGGCCCGATGCAAATCAGTTGACTGACTTCTAAACCTTCAAATAGCATTATTCTTCAGCTTCGCGTGATGTAAAAGCGATCCTAGATAAATTACACCTCAAACCATCACCGACTATTATCGACGTTGATACTCGGGATGATGCTAATGTCCTCATCCCGATGCTTCAGCGCCTCACGTCGGTTCCCGATTTTCCAATTCTAATCGTCGCTGGAGAGGTCATTGGCAGCACCCAGGACGTTCATCGGTTGAACGATGATGACACATTGCGCAAGATGATCATACACTCAGGTGCATCAATTGGTGTTGGGAAGAGGAGGAAACACAAACACTAAGCCGCAACCTATTGCTTATGCCTTCACTTATGGCGCGGTTCATTGATTTGATACCGTTATAAATTTTACGGACTATTAATATTAACTCTCTGATTCAATTCCCAGACATGTGTCTGTTTTGCGAGAAATAATTCATCAAAAGATCTCTCGTACTGTCTCCGTCCACCATCTTTCATGTAGTCAGTTATTGACGAAATATCGGACTCAAGTTAAGCCTCCTTATGATATCAGGTTACCGTATGAGAGTCAATCGAGCGGTGTGGTCATTTCCTTGTTAATCATTCTTTGGATTACGATTCAGGTGATGGATTTCCGTGATAAAAGGTAGCAGAGAAGGCCTAAAGATCATGTGAACGTGAGAAGATCCTTGACTTTGGGCCGAGGTGTACGAGAAACCGCGTAAGTCTTGAACCACCATTTGGTCTAGTTTTCCCCGCAGCTCCGTGAGGGGGAGGAAATGAAGGCAAGTATCGCACAGAGAGCCCTACACTCTCATATTTGCTTCCTTTCAACAGGTAGATCTCGCCTTGTCGCACCATTAATCGACTAGACCAGCTTCATATCTAACTCTGTCACATAAGCTGCCAGCATGCCTGCTAGCACCCCACCTGCTGTTGTCCCGCCACCAGCAACATCCAATCAGTTTCGGTCATTGTGACCTCGAAACTGGAGCTCACATCATGAACAGCTGCAGCTGTTTCATGTATAAACCTGAAAATGGAATGATCAATTTTGCCTCTTTTCTATCTGACAATCCTTCAGTGATTGCTTGAACTAAATAACTTAGTTGGCATTAACCCGTTTACTCACAATTCCTTCCTCCTTTTTATTTTCTTCTCGTTTGTTTTCCCTATATGATTCAGATTAGTTGCAAGCAATCTGACCTTCACTTGTGTTTGTGTAGATAGGATGTATTTTGTGATGTATTTTGTACGCTACCGCGAACTATCGAGCACTGCATTATAAATTTATTGGATAGAAAAAATGATAATTCAGTCGTTCACATGGTTTGCTTTTGTCCAAGATATGAATCTAGGGTTCAACAGAGAACACTGTCATAATGAATATGGCTAGTGTGATCATGCATAAGATCCACAAAGAATAGTCACGAGGAGAGACCATCCAATATATGCTATGTCCTGATGGTCGTGTGTTTACCAAATCCAAGTCGACGGAGACGGAATTTATTCTAGTTGATTTTGATTGGATTTATTAATAGAACCCTCTTCGTAAATCACGCATCACGTCGTCAGTCGCAGAACATTCTTTTTGCGATCTTCAAGGCCGTATTAACGATGGACGAGCATTGTGCCCGCATTGCGCATATAGGAAACATACCATTTGTTGCTTCCGGTTTCTGGAAACCCGCCTGAAGGGACATCAGCAAGTGGATACCCTCACCGCTCTGTAGCTACATCACATCAATCCATCACTACGAAGCTAGTTTGAAATACAAGTGCGTAGGAACATAGATCTGCTATTTTAGGGACCCTGTATTTATTCTCATGCGAGATACACGTGGGATATGTGCCGGAACCGCTACCTGAGGTCCAATTCTG
>Ga0153951_1000047_pt1 | contig 39443 bp, 41 predicted proteins | sample TSNJ035MetaG_FD_102278 | JGI IMG/M metagenome (GOLD analysis project Ga0153951, IMG submission 102278) | Attine ant fungus gardens microbial communities from New Jersey, USA - TSNJ035 MetaG | ecosystem: Host-associated > Fungi > Mycelium > Unclassified | place: USA: New Jersey, Wharton State...
AGGGATTCGCTCATCGTAATACAAAGAACTTTGTAAACAAGGTCGTAGTGGGAAGCCGGTTTTCACATCTTAATAAATAGATCATCCTCTGGGATCTAGAAGATTCCAAAGATGATCGGATAAAAAATTATCAGGTGGCCGACTGGAGGTATACTCAAGAACTTACCTCTGTCACACTATCTGTTTACACGGCGGGGATTCTGATATCAAGCCGTTATCTGCATTGAGATGTCAAATCACACAGTAATACATAGCCTGTTTCCTGACCTTGCGCTACATCATCTTGTCTACCATTGAGTGGAATGGTGTCATCACTGCAATGCCAGAATCTAGTAAGTGATAGCATCAAGCGTGATTAACATCAAACGTGATTGTGACATTTTCGAGAGGCGACATTATGGAAAATGTGTGAAGGTAATGAAAATTTCTGTATGAGAATATAGATGGTGGTTTTTTAAAAAAATTCAGCAATTTGTTACACGGGGTGCGGTGGCAGCCCATTGTAGTACACAGGGTGTCTACTTAAATAAGAGGAAAGGGGGCAGAGAAAAATTTGATGAGATATGTCTCTAACAGCTACCACCATCTAGATTCCTCGCACTTTCTGCTTCCAAAACAATATCTCATAACCTCTTCATGGCCATGCACAATCAACCTGCTATAGCTAGTTTCTCCTCTTCCCCCCAAATAATTCCAAATACAGAATCTACTCCGAAAACTATTTGCCCTGTGATCTGGGGTAAGATCATCACGTCTCTATGCTGCCACTATGATGTAGATATTCAGAAGCTACTAAACCCTGCTCACCCTCACCTAGTTCCTACTCTTCTTTATATTATCATTTGAACATTTAGCTAGTGAAAGCTCTTTCCTATTTGATCCAAGAGTCCGACCCAACAAACTTTATAATCCCAAGACATGTTCTGACACTTTCAATGGGACTAATCCCCACAAACTCAATAATCTCTTCTTCTAATGTCATGTTTACGTCCAGCATAGTTTATCACTGACATTATTGTTACGAGCGAAACCAATTTCTGCTAAAGAGATGTTGTGAACGGTACTGGTATCGTACAGATGTGTTAATACTCGAGAATCATCCAATGGACTAGCACCTCGTTCCGACTGCATAGAACTCAACTGCTTATATTTGTCTCCATCTCATATGGTAAGGCGAAACATCTGAATTACATGAAACGCAACTTATTTTTGATTTCCGTTGCAATTGACAGAGAACCAGCTTCTGACACACTGACTACAGTTTAATTTGGATCATGGCTTACTAAGCAGACTATATTATACTAAATGTCCAAGTTGCTTCTGGACCTAAACCATGTCTCGTACCAACAGACCAGACTTTTATGGTCAGGGCTCCATCGAAATATCACAGGCATCTCAGGGCGAAGGCGCCGCTCGTCGGTGTGCTATTTCGAGAGACGCCCTTACGATGCGGCCAGCAGAGGGTATCAACACCGTATTTGACCTCTTTGCATATGCCGTGCGCACTCATGGTTCTCGTGATGCCTACGGTTGGAGAGATGTCATTCGTATGCATGAAGAAGAGAAAGAGGTCATCAAGAAGAAGGATGGCAGGGAAATAGTAGAGAAGAAGAAGTGGAAATATTTCGAGCTCAGTCCCTACCAGTTCCACTCTTTCCTCGATGCCGAGAAGATTGTTTCCGAGATTGGACGTGGTCTTCTGGTACTCGGTGTCGGTGTTGATGATGTTTTCAATATTTATTCTCAGACGAGGTAGGTTCCATCGACCACCGCCAGTGGTCTTACTGACTTCATAATGCTACAGTCCCAATTGGCAGCTCATAGCTCACAGCTGCGCTTCAATATCAATTACCATTGCCACCGCCTATGATACCCTAGGTGAAGATGGTCTTGCCCACTCTTTCAATGAGCCCAACTGTGTTGGTGTCTTTACCAATGCAGAACTCCTCCCTGTGGTCACTCGGGTTCTACCGAAGACACCCTCAATCAAATATGTAATTTACGATGGTGAACCTCCTTCCAATGTTCTTGAATCCCTTGGTGCAGCACAGAGCGATGTCAAAGTCTATAGTATTGGGCAACTACGTGAACTCGGCAAGGACAAGCCGACAGACGCGCTTGAGGCTAGGCGTCCCAAGCCCGATAGTGTTGCATGTATTATGTATACCAGCGGTAGTACTGGGCCTCCAAAAGGCGTCGTCATTACCCACGCCAACCTCGTTGCTTCCGTTGGAGGTGTAGTCAAACTTTTTGGACACCATATCAGCCCAGAAGACAGATACTTGGCGTACCTCCCCCTTGCTCATGTTTTGGAGTACATAGTTGAACTCATCACGGTCTTTGTTGGCATGCCCACGTGCTACGGTCGTGTTAAAACCCTCACAGATGCTTCTGTGCGCAACTGTAAGGGTGATCTTGCCACCTGCCAACCGACAATCATGACTGGTGTCCCAGCCGTCTGGGAAAATATCAGGAAGGGTATCACTGCCAAAGTGCAAAGTAGCGGTATTATTCAACAAACGATTTTCTATTGTGCTTTGGAAGCAAAGAAGAGGAAAATTCCTGTCCTCTCCACTGTCGCAGATTATATCTTGGGCAGCGTTCGTTCTGCTACGGGCGGCCACTTACGTATCGCCCTTTCCGGTGGTGCTGCTCTCAGTCGTGAGACCCAAGAGTTCTTGAGCACTGTACTGGTTGACATCCTTTCAGGCGCGTTTCCCATTGTCTATCTCGTAAAAGAGACTCTTGGCTCATAAGATTTACTTTTTAGGTTACGGCATGACTGAGACATGTGGCATGTGCTCAATTCTCCCTCCTGAGCTGATGCAATATGGTGTCGCCGGCTTGCCGGTACCTTCAACTGAAATCAAACTTCTCGACGTCCCTGATGCTGGTTACTTGTCAACAAACAACCCACCTCAAGGTGAAGTGTGTATTCGTGGTTCCTCAGTGATGACAGGTTATTATAAGCGACCTGATCTTAACAATGACGAGAGCGTGTTTACGAAAGATGGATGGCTGAGGACGGGTGATATTGGACAGTGGAATCTCGATGGAACGTTGTCGGTAATTGATCGGTGGGCCACATTTTTGTTCGAGTCTGCAAGACCTTATTTCTCTCACGCTTAGTCTCAAAAATCTTATCAAACTTCAATCTGGAGAGGTGAGTTATGCACGTCTGTAGCTTAAGATGGACTTTGAATATTTGCTTTCTGCTCTAGTACATCGCCCTTGAACGACTTGAATCTACCTACAAAAGCTGTTCCCTCGTTGCCAATATTTGCGTTTACGCTTCTCAAGACGCTAACCAACCTATGGCTATCATCATTCCTCACGAGGCTAACTTACGTCATAGTCTCAATACCGACTCTTCGCAGAGTTTAGAGGAACTGTGTCGGGAGTCAAGCGTCAGAGAGCATGTTTTGAAAGCGTGCAACGCGGTTGGTAAGAAGAATGGGTTTAAGCTGATGGAACTTTTGGAGGCTGTCGTGTTGACACCGGATGAGTGGACCCCGGAAAGTGGTTTAGTCACAGCTGCGCAGAAGATTCAGAGGAGTAAGATTGCGAAGGTGTTTGAAGTTGAGATCAAGGCTGTTTACAAGTATTGATTTATTCCGTGTTGGCCTGTTCATTCTTCTCAAAATTTCTTGGAAGTCTATATAATTTGAAAAGTCCTGCATGCTTCAAGTTGGTACCTTGTTTTACATTGCCTGGCTGTATAATTATACCCTTGCTTGCTAATTCTTGGATGAGAAATCAAGATGACCAGACAAAGTGAACACGTGAGGTTTGATCCTGACAACATTGCTAACTTAGATCGAGGTTATTCCTGCTGGCCAGACACGAACATCAAGAAAATGGCGCTCGACTAAAGCTGAGCTAGCGTTTGAAAGGTTGGGACTACGATATACACGGACAGGTAGATGGTCTAGAAGGTTACAGGAGACTGTCACATGTATCATACCTCCTCCTGGGAACGCGAAAAAAGATGATGAATGGAAAAGGCTATCTGATCTGAGTGGGTGATGATAGTAATGGATCATACCGATCAGACGATGAAGATCTTCTGACAACTGCTTGAACAAGGCAGCCAAAAGGAGGATAAGTGTCGAGGGGTTGGTTAGCACAAGATCAATATTAAAAGAACATCATATTGTGTTCAATTTTGGGGGGGTTCTGGGGTGTTTCATTATTATCCTATCATGGTAGTTGATGTGAGAAAGTTTGATTATGATGATGGTTACTTCTTGTAGGTCCACTCATCAATAGTATAGTAAAGGCCATCATTCCATGCAAGGACCGCCCCCTTGTCAAACATACCGTGTCACACCGTGTCAAAGACAATGATGGAAATGGAAGACTTGGATGAAGGACTTGCTTTTTTTATCCATTTTTTTAACACTGGAATTCGCCCCTGTTTTCAAATTTAGCAGTTGTACTCAAGGACTCGTGACACCTCATGGGCAAGTGTGACTCTTTTCTTTACCCTAGTAGAAATCTGGTACAACACTTTCGGGTTCTGTGGTGTCGAGGTTTCGCTCTAAAATTTATATCTCTGTCAGGGAACTTGAAAGCGCTTACTGTCCTTCTGCCATGCTGCAGAATTGCTTGACACAATATATGGAAGAACGCCAAAACGAAGAGCAGAGGTGAAGCTTAGAACATATGTTCTGTCATCCGACCGACCTCTTCACCTTCATGTCCATCTACTTCGTCATGTGTGGCGATCAGAAGTACGTTGAAGTTTCGGTCTCTTTTTACATCATCGTTGACAGGGACGTCCATGATTTTTAGTGCGGTTTGTCTCGTAATGAGGAATGAACATTACCTGGGTTGAATCTGAATTGAGAAGACGTGTCTTGAGACCCTCTCTTTTTTTGTTTCGAGTCATCCTCCTTCGCCTGGAACCTTGGAAGTGCCGACTCAGACGTGAAGGAACTCACTTGGCCGTTTGTCCTCTCTAGACGCTCCTTTTGGAATCATTGTCGCTCTCTTTTCTATTCGAATTCTTTTTTTTCTTTCAGAAGGTTCGGTCGAGGGTATTAACCACTAATCTTCTCTGCCTCAAAAATGCAGGCCTTCATATTCCTCATCCATTCTCTTTACCTCGCCTCTATCATTACAAAATCAGTCCAAGCCTCTATAACAGTCTATAATCGAATTCCGTTTGGCCAACAATCTCGTACCAATGATAATTCAATAATCCCCACACCTACTTCAGCAGCCTATGACGAAACGCAGCTCGAGCCTCCTCCTATACCTACTGCATTCAACAGGACATTTTCTTTGAATTTGGTAGGAGATGCAAAGGATGTTGTTGGATTATCTATTCCACATTGGGGCGGAGCGAGTTTTTTTGGATTTTCAATTGAAATGTCGGTTGTGAATCAGGTTTTGGGGAAAAATTCGTGAGTTTCTCTCCCCCCCTCTTCTAACATCGTTAATTCATCATATTTTTTTTGATGATAGGTCATTGATTCAAGTACCTTTTTTAAATCTCATTGCAAATTTACAAGAACGAGCTGGGCAAGTCATGATTCGCATCGGAGGAAACACACAAGACTCTGCTGTTTTCGTCGACCAACTCGATAACGGAAGGGCGATCGCGAAGGAGAAAACGAGTCTCACGCAAACTGTAAGAGAGACTTCAATTTACCTTTCATTATTCAAGTTGACTGGGTTATTTTGTTACCTGAGACTTTGACCCCGGCTGTGTTGTATACGACTGATTTGTTCTACATTGCTGCGAATATTTCACAATTCGTTAATGTCGGTTGGTTCATCGGTACGTCTTTTTCTTGATAGAAGAAAAAAAACATCATTTGATCATATTCAAATTCAGGTATCCCATTCAACGACACAAACTGGCGTCTCCAAATTGCCGAACAAGCCCAATTTATCCTAGGTGGTAAACTTATCGGTATGCAAGTCGGCAACGAACCCGATCTTTATGCACGACATGGCCACAGACTTGAATCCTATTCGCCCAAAGATTATCATACCGAGTTTGGTGAGATGATTCAAGCGTTGAAAGAGAATCAGAAGGTTCAGAGAGTCAATGGGATGCTGGTCGGTCCAAGCTTGGCATCGGCGGATTGGACGCCAGAAATGGTTTGGGAAACGGGATTCGTGAATGACTATGCGGAGTATTTGTATGCTTTGAGCGTCGAGCAGTGAGCTGGTTCTCTTCCCATTAGAGTTCTATAATTGATAGCTTTTCAAGTTACCCGAACAATAACTGTCGTGCTGCTTTCGGTACAGGAGCAATCCAAGATCCTCAAGAAAACTTTCAATCTTATCTCACACACCAGGGTGTTGTGAATCTAGTTCAGCCATATCTTGATTCAACGATGATGGCACAGCAGATGAATAAACAGTTTATGATGTTTGAAACAAACTCGGCTTCATGTGGTGGGTTTCCTGGGATATCGGACAGTTTTGGAGGGACATTGTGGGGGTTGGATTATGGACTGCAAATGGCGTATGCGAATTTTTCGAACGCGTTGGTGCATATTGGTGGTCAGAATGTTTATTATAATCCGTTCACAGGTAAACTCTTGTTTTGTCGTCCAAAGAGTTCTTAGTGACCAGCCCTCCCTTTTGTTACAAGCACCTCCGACGAACGAATCAACGTTTCATCAATGGACAGTTGGAGCGATATACTACTCCGTTCGGAGACGCTTGGGAAAAGTAATACTTCGCAAGTGATTGATCTCACTTCAGCAATTGGGAGTGAGTTTACCCCTGCATATGGGATTTACGAGAATGGGGTGGTGAGCAAAGTGGCATTGTTTAATTATGTGGATGATTTGGAAGGAACGAGAGAACCAAGTGATTTGAAGGTTAGTTTAATTATTCCAGCTGGGATAGTAGGGGTGGGAGGAAACGTGAAGGTGAAGTACTTGGAGGCAAAGAGCGTGAGTAGCAAGAATAACATTACATGGGCAGGGCAGGTCTGTTTATTCCTGTTTTGTTCGCCTTATAAAGTCTGACGTTATTAGACTTTTGGCAACAAATTCCAAGTCGATGGCCGCCTCCAAGGAGTGCTGGATGTGGTCGATATCCCCTGTTCACCGTCTACCTCAGATGTGAATGCAGCCACTTGCATTATTACAATCAAAGCACCTGGATTTGCACTTGTATTCTTGAACACTGAGGATGAACTTGCAGCCCTAGGCCAAGCATCAAGCACATTCACGACTTCAGCATGGACAAAGATGCACAACACGGCAACAGTGGATTTGCAAGTGTTGGAGACAAGTAATGGACATTCTGAGAAGGATAGGGGGAGGTTTAGGAGTACGAGCAAAGGAGGTATACGTAATGATGCTATGAGAAGTGTAGAGAGGGTTGGGAGTGCGGTTGTGTTTGGTGGATTTGTGATGGGTATATTTCTGGTGATGTGAGGTTACAATGTATTCCTGAAAAATTACCAAATAATGTGCAGGAGAGACGGGCAGAGAGAGAGCTCCAGAACGAGCACAGACATAGGTATAGAAACAGCAGAGATGACAGGAAAAAGAGGACAGGGAGAGGCCAATTATGGAGGGAACTGTGCACAGTGGCAGTGGCACAGCGGAGGATGGCAAATGCCGAACCAATAGGAAGCGGCAAAAATGGTGTCTCGCGGCTCCGATAGGGAGGCAAAAAGTGAAATACGAGAGAGATGCGAGTTGGAAAAGAAAGCATTCTACTTTATGCCTGCCGATGTCCACATGCTCAACTCCCTCACCCCCGACCTCCCCCGCCCCTTCCCCGCCTCTACCTCCGTCTCTTCTGCAGCCCCTACTCGCCATTCCTCACTCGCTGCTCTCATGAACCCAGAGCCTGTCCCAGTCATCGACGTGTCTGACGACGAGGAAAGTGAAGCTGAAGCTGGGATGGCTGCTGCAGCTGATGACGATGACGTGGAGGACGAAGACGAAGGGAGCGAGGAGGAGGAGGAGGAGGAGGAGGAGGAGGAGGAGGAGGACAGTGAGAAGGAGAGCATCCTGATCGCAGAAACGCACGGACCATCTACGACGAGCGAACCCAAGGCAGAGGCAGAGATTCTCGTCCATCCCGCTTCCTTCCTCCCCCCGGCCTCTGCGGCCGTGGCCGCCGTTCCCGGAGATCCGGCTCTTTCTCCGGCCGTCTCCGCGTCTGCGCCGCCGTTGAAACCTGCGTCCACAGCCAAGCCTCGATCAAAGAAGCCCCGTTCGCCGTCCCCTTCACCGCCACCTCTGCAGCCGCCTCTGCCGTTAACGACCATCAGATTGCAGATCAAACTTGGAGGCCCCGAGAATTATCAGGTTGATGTGTCTAAAATGGCAAAAGACACCGGCCAACGCGCGCCAACTCCGCCTCCCAGGGTCAAACATCCACTCAGTGAGAGTGAGCAGGAGCCAGAAACTGACGGAGGAAAGAAGAAGAAGCGGCGGGTGTGCATTGCTTTTTTCTACCTCGGATAATGACCTCACCCTGTCCTTAGAAGAATCCTGCCTCGGATTACTACGATGTCAATGACCCCTTTATCGACGATTCAGAGCTTGCAATTGATGAGCGCACATTTTTCGCACAAACGAAGCAGCAGGGATTCTACGTCTCCAGTGGCGAGATTGCACTGCTTAAAGACAAGTATATCAGTAACTATTCCCTCAATCTCATTCTAACGCTCACTTACAGAACACCAAAGAAACCTAAATTGAAGAAGATGGTTTCCCTCGCAACTGCTATCAATGCCTCCACAGCTCAGCCAAATTCCGCCCACGAATTCTCCACGGCCGTTCCTGGTCATACTGGCTCGGGCTCCGAAGAGAATGCCTCGTTTATCAAACACGAAGAGAGCGACGAACATGTTGGCCAGAAACGGAAGCGGTATGTTACAGTCGTAGAGAATGGAAAGAAGAGAAAGATGATAGACCAGGTATTCTCCTTCCTAAGCCCTATCCCAGTCAACTCAAATACAGCTATCCCTCTAGGCATCATTCCATCCTGATCTCCAAACCTCGATCGAAAAACTGAAAGAAGCCATTAAAGCAGGTACGCCCAGCCCACTATGATAGCTTCCATGTTGTCAACCTCTTCGGCAGAGAATTGGTCACAGAAAGGAAAATTTCCGCCTTCCCTCAAACCTCAAATCGCCTCACTCGCACTCCAAGCCATCAAACTTGACGAGTACGACGAACATTTCTTCAGTCTTATGCCTGTTTTATTCCCTTATAACAAATTCACCATGACCAAATTGATTAAACGTACCGTGTTTCCCGATCATACAAAATTGTTGCAGACCAGACAGGATGAATTGCTGAGTCTACTGAAAGCGCTAACCGAGGAAGGGAAGGAGAAGGCTGAGGAAGAGTGGGAGAAGGTTGTTTCAGCTTGGGGTAAGTGTTTTTGACGGATGCATAAAAAGATGCTGAGATGAACGGTGTTCTTTAAGATCGACGCCAGGAAAAGGTAAAGCAAGATCATGGAACAGATTCAAATACACCTACGCGACATCCGACGGAAGAAATGGAAATAGAAGGTCATTTATTGACACAGGGTGAAGGAGACCCAAGTACTGCGTCAACTGCACCGGGAGGAAAAGAATCAAAAGAAATTCAACAACCGCAGAAAAAGTATCGATTGACAGAGCAGATGAAGAGTATTGTGTGGCAATTGGTTCTATTGAGTAATGAATGTTGTCGATTGGAAAATGAGAAAAAGTACGTTTCAAGCTTTCTTCTGAAATTGTCTCATACTCATACTTGAGGACGTACCTTTATTAGTTCGTTGGAAGGTTCAGTGATCCAAGTCAGCGAACAAGGATCGAGAAAGAACCTGTATCAGCGGATTGTGTTGCAGTTTCCTGAGGGATGGATGAATTCGGGACAGATATCGAGAGAAGGTGTGTACATAAAGTCCGACGTGCTTTCCAGAACGATAATTGAGCTTTTTCCAGTGAGTGCGATGAAGAAAAAATATGAGAAAGAAACTATGGAAGGTGAAGATTAAATATTATAGAGAGAAGGTCTTGGGTTCACAGTCATCAAACTTCACTCACTCGTGTGGGCACGCCTTCGCCTTCATTTTATTATGGATAATGAGCTGCGTATCGTATTTATTCCTTTAGTTCATTTGTGAATAGTTTTATTAGATTATATATACTGCTGATGGTGTCATTATTTCAGGTCACGTTGGTGGTTCAATAAGCGTAGTAGTAGTCGTAGTGAGGTCGCAATTGTTTGATAATTTGGTCTCATGGATAACGATACCGTTATCTACTGTTATACTTTTGCAAAAAGGGAAGAACCCCCATCAATTTGTTTGACTCGTACTCGAGATGGTGAAGTATTCTGTTCATTTCTCCAGATGAGAACCAGTTCTGCCTCAGTTGAGTAAAGACTCAATAATACTAGACTGAGGATAGTCCTTTGTGTTTACTGATCTTCGCGCCGGATGTTGCCGAGTTTGGGATCGAGGCTATCGCCCCGACGCTTCACCACTGCCTCAGTAGAAGACACAGAAGGTCTGATAGTCGTCTGTTGTGCCATGTCTCGGGTCCAAGCATTGTCTGCCGAGACTCGATAGGCATTAAGTGTCGGCGACAAAGCCTATATGAGAATGAGATTTGTATGGTGAAATTGGCATTCACACTTCGTCGTTACACTATAGAGGATTTCGGCGCCGATAGAAGATGCGACATTTGTATGCAGAGTGACTATGAGGAGGACTGCTGTGATTGCAGACAGAGAAATTTTGACTCCTGAGATATGAGCATCGTTTTCTTCTTTTGGTATTCTGCAAACCTTTCCACTCTCTAGTGACATCACTATGTCACGCATGCGTCTTGCACGTGCTGCAACATTGAGACAAATCATGAGTTCACCTCTCTTGAATCACCCTGAGGACGAGCTATCACTTGCAAGCTGTGCGATACTTGCCATCATAATTCATCATATATAGCTCATGATAGAGGAGAAACTTGTCGGTAAGATAAAGCCTATATTCATCCTCATTCCATAGTAGATGCCATCAGAAATAAATTCTGGATATGGTATGTAACTTCGATCCGACCATCCATAAAAGCTAGCTGCCCCCCAAATTTGAAATTCATGCTCGGCATCTAGCATTTCCTTAAACTGCCTACGGTAAGTCATCCATTCTTACGATATTAGTGTGACATAAAATGAAGGTACGGCTGCGTATTCCCGTCACCTCATTTGGATTTTGTTGTTCGACTCAAGGCTCTCATCCTACCAACAAATATGTTGATGTGGTTGTCGTCCCTCACCAGTATGGATAAGGGTGTCCTTGCCTTCGGTGGTGTATGGATAGTCCTCTTACTCTTAAGGAGGAGAGGAGGAATACCATATCCGCCTGGTCCATATCCACTACCTTTGGTTGGGAATATGTTTCAAATACCACAAAAGGATGAATGGCCTGTTTATGAGGCCTGGGCCAAGAAGTATGGTGTGTGTTCAGGATAAGCCAATAATTGACTTGCTTATCGTTTTCCAGGTGCTATCACGTATCTTACCATGCTGGGCACGCCTATGATCGTGCTGAATTCGTTGGAGGTTGTTCAGGATTTGATGTATGAGAGATCGGGAATTTATTCTGACCGACCACTCATGGCCATAAAAAAACTGTGAGGCTGTCTTGCATATTTCAAAGGCGCCACCCCAAATATGATATATAGTTGTGGCCTAGACTGGGTGCTCACGTACATTTCTGGCGAAGGGCACCGAATCCGACGAACTGCAGTCCGAAGTTATTTTTCCGGTCCAGCATCAATCAAACATCGACATCATCAAGAGCAAGAAGTCCATGTTCTGATTGCAAACCTTTTGAAGAGTCCTGAAGATCTCGAAAAGCATATCAAACAGTTGGTTGTTCTTTGAACATTTATTCGATGAATTATAATTCCATTCTAGACTTACCCAGAATTCTATTTTATTGGGGACATATGGCTATCGTATATCTGGTGCTGATGATCCCATGGTCCACGAAATGGAGCGATCGTTCGAGCAAGCCGAAAAACTCACTGGACCTATGGCTTTCCTGATTGAAGTTGGTCCTGATTGTGAGTATTGTCCGAGTTGTATTTCAGTCGTTTCGCGGATGACACCGATATTGACAGTGAGGAACTGGCCGACCTTCTTGTCACTTTCAGGCCTGGACAAAACCCTGAATAAAATTAAGAAAGTCTTCAGTGCATGCAGAATTGATCCCTTTATTCGTACGAAACAATACATGGTAGGCGTCTTCGTTGTGCTCTAGTTTTAGCTGCGAGTTGAATTCATCCTGTTTTTTTTTTCAATTCTGCAAGGATGACGGGACAGCAGTTCCGTGTTTTGTCTCCACATCCCTCGATGATATTGCTGCCGACACCTCCCTCTCTCTTGGTGAGGCCAAGCAGAAGGAAGAGCTTGTCATGGACTGTGCATCGGTCATGTATGGTGCTGCTACGGACTCCGTGAGCCTTCGTTGTTTCTTCCGCGCGTGAAATTGATCTCATTCTACTACTAAGACAAGTTCTACCCTACGTACTTTCTTTGCTCTGATGTCACTACACCCATCTGTCATGCAGCGGGCGCAAGAAGATATAGATCGTGTCACCGAAGGAGAGAGATTACCAACGCTTGGTGATTGGGAGAGACTTCCGTACATCAATGCGATCGTCTTAGAAGTTTTGAGGTATAACTGTGTTACCCCACTTGGTAAGCACCTCTCGAATCAAACGAATACTGGGTTCATTGGTGTGGCGTTCGTTACAGGTTTGCCTCACAGTGTAGCCATGGACGATATCTATAATGGGATGCTTATTCCCAAAGGCTCGATGATTTGTGTCAACCTATGGTGTGTTTGTGGATTGTGATGTTGCGCAATGATCGACTATGACATATACCTAGGCTCATCTTTCATGATCCCGAGATCTTTGTCGATCCTTATGCTTTCAGGCCTGCACGGTTCTTAGGTGATGAAGGCACCCGTTGCCGGGATGTACTGAATCTCGTCTGGGGTTTAGGGAGAAGGTATATTGATTGCGAATGGCTGCTAATTATCTTATCTAATGGTCATTGTCTACCGTTAGATCCTGCCCTGGTCGACAATTTGCGGAAGCAGCACTGTTCATAGCTGTTGTTTCGGTCATTGCATGTTTCAATGTGACGCAAAAACGTACACCGATGGGTGAAGTACAAGAACTGAAGTTCTATGATGGATTTATCAGGTGTGTTTCCTTGATTAAATGCTCGTATCTGGATTATCATTGAAGATCATATCAGGAGGCCTCAAACATTCCCCATGTGTATAACACCTCGCTCGAAGAAATGGGAGGAGCTTATTAACATGGAGAGGCTTTCTCATGTCTAAATGTCTGACTCCGGAGGTAACCATATTTTCGTACATGGATGTCTTCATGGAAAAGGAATCAATGGAGCTTTGTGTTGAGTTCAAATATATAGAAAAGGGAGAGGAGAAACTTGTTGCAAACGGCAACGAGTCTCATCTCCACTGTCTCTATCTATCTCTATCTACCTAAGACAGTAGAGCCAAGCATCAAGATATGAGATATAAAACTAATTTTAGTGTGATGCTTGATATTCCGACATTTTGATTCAGAGGATACTATAACATTCATGTGTAAATAATCCGTCATTAAGTGTCAAGACTGGGTAGTGGGAAGATAGTTGTCCACTGAGCTGAAAAGTAACCAAATCTTATGTTGCGTTCCACGAACTCAAAGTCAAGAATGGTAGGTAGTTGGAGCTGTAAGTGGCCTCAGGGATATCTCTGATCATAACATATATATAGCAGTCATGAGCAGGGATTAGGGAACCCGAACTGGTCAATTTAGGTGTGCCATGAGTATCAGCGGCATTCCGGGAATACATGATCATTAGTTTTCGCGTACAACCAAATTTCTAGTGATCAATGTTCAATAAAGATATTCTGGAGGGAACTGCCACAGGCAGAGCCCTAGCATTCCGCACGATGGCGAAAGGTACACGGACCTCACGAGCATGCGACCAGACACTCCTGAGCTTACACATCAGCCGTCACTCAAGGAGTAACTTTTTCTAGAGAAATCCCACGGGAAGCCCGAAAATGAATGTCATGATTACATTCAGTTACCTATCATTCCCCCAGGGTTCCTTGAGGTGGATCAGCTACTCCAGCGAGGCGATGGTCAAAACGAAAGTTTTCTTTTGCATTCATAAACTATGTTCTGCCCATGAAGATAAGAATAAGTCTCGATGAGAGCAGTGGTCATTGAAGTATGAGTTCATGAACACGTTAGAGGAGTATTTTAAACTTCCATAGCGACCTGATCTTTGCGACGGACATTGCCGGGTTTGGAATCGAGGCTATCGGCCTCACACTTCATACTGCCTTCACCACTGTTTCCCAAAACAGTGCGGCTGGGGGCAGTAGGGGACACAGAATGTCTGACGGTCGTCTGTTGTGTGGTGTCTTGGGTCCAAGCATTGCCTGCTGAGACTCGATAGGTAATGAGGGTCGGCGACAGAACCTGCATGAGGATGAGATTTGTACAGTGAAATTGGTATTCACACACCGTCATTACACCATAGAGGGCTTCGACGCCGATAGAAGCTGCAACATTTGTATGCAGAGTAATTATGAGGACGATTCCTGTGATTGCAGACAGAGCAGCAGATTCGACGAACATTGCCGAAGCAGAGGTATAGCGTTTGGGTATTTTCACCTGGTTTATAGTTGTGCGCAAATGGTAGAAAATTCGTCCAACAATAAGAAGGGTAAGAATGACATTCAATGCAACGGATAACGAGAAGTAGATAGTGCTGGTAGGCAAATTGTTGCCGTTATTGAGCAATCCTGCATGTCCGGATAGCTGAATTAGCAGTATCAGGCTGAAGGCTAGGGCATCTTGAAGTCAACTCAGGCCAACAGATAGATGGTTGCTTCTCACCTAATGAAGCCAAGAATAACATGCAAGGAAGAACCAAAAGTTTATACCTCATGTTGTAAATGACCAGAAACCGGTATAACTGTTGAGGAGATCAACTACGGCAACAAGATCCTCAGAAGACAAACATACAAGTATGACATCTTGCAACCAGTTGCAGACACTAAACAATGCAAGAGCCATGTATCCTGGAGTAACATTACTATGCATCATCTGGTAGACCACCGGACCTCCAGGTGTGTCCCGATGGTACACGAATGCCAGGACAGAATTGGATGTTACATATGATCGCCATTAGTAGAGCAACTTGCTGAAGAGTTAAAACGCCCATTAACTTCCATAGTCCTTGAGAACTGCCCTTTAAGGCCTGTGGATAGAGATTGCGTATGGTCAGGAAATAGAGAAGGACGGTGATTCCTGAAGGTAGTAAGTTCACAATTACAATTACAGAAGAGTCGAAGGTGGATTGAAGTGCACCATAGAATATGCTCTCAAGGGCAATTCCAACGAACAAGCCAATCTCCTCGTGAACAAAGGGCGATGGCACCAGAGCTGAAGGAGGAGTGGTAGATTGAGACATTCTCGTTGTACCTGGAACAAGACGACTGGATGAATTCTGGTACGCAGTCTAGATATATATATGTGTGCAGAGTTCCAAGATGGTGGGTTTGAATTTCAATTTTCGGGGTCTCCTAGACTTTCCTAGATGTGGCCGGGCCTCTTCCCTAGATGTCTCTAGCCTTTTATAGACGGAACCAAATTATCTCCTGATGGCATTTAACTGCCAGTTGGTTCATGCTGAGGTCTACAACGAAGCCACCAAAACCCGCTGTCCAGTTGAGGAACGAATGCAAACATCTTACGATGCACTGAGTCAAGAAAGCAGCAAAATGCGTCTCAAGGAGTAGGTCACAGACTTCTGCAGCGGAGACACCAGGGGCCGAGACTTTCTTGCTTGCTACAAAGAAGGAAGCCCGAGATGTGCGCGCGTAACATCATGATGCCCCATTCAGGGATTGTTACTACGGGAATTGCATTTCTCCTAGATTTCCTCAGACCATAGAAGAAGGTTTGTACTACACTCCTAGGTTCTCGATTCCTACGGGAAGTCATCCAAGGCTCAACCCCTCGAAAACTCACTTCAAACTCTCCAGGCTTTTTTCCTCAATCAAGTGCTCTAGTGAAGTATAAGGCTCGGACGTCACCACGATAAGGACAACTATATTCACCTATAGTGAAGTATAGGGCTAGGTACACGCGTAAGTAGTTGCTACTATGTACATAATCTAGTTGCACTCACCTCAGACATCACCGCAATAAGGACGTATATACTTAGGAGTGATGTATAAATGAGACGATAACCGTGTACCTGCGCAGCCATGGAGTAAACTCTTCAGATATGGAATGGATAAAGTGCCTAGAATGATGAGACAAAAATACCTCTATCGATGCGGCAATCTGAATTTTCTGTCATTGGTATGCTACAGATGTTGTTAAGAGCAGTTTATATCTCCAGTCAGTCATTTGATATTCTTAATACATTGGTGGTGAGTGTTTATTTATTTCAGAAATCCTGAAAGATTCATATAATACTTGTCTTTGAGTTATTTTTTCACAACAAAAAGGCCAATCATCAACGAAAATCATTAAAAAAACACATCATGCTGTTCGTTCATTCTACCTTCATCTTCACCCAAAACCCTCCTCTCACAGACATGGTCAAAGCATTCTGGAACCGGATCCTGTCCCTGCCCTGTGGACCTTGAATCCCTGACCATTCAGGCTTCGGAATTGTATCAGGTGATAGAGCAGCTTCGTCCAGACTGAAGGATGTGAACTGCTGGATAAGGCGGACAAGGAATAATGATGCCTCGTTGTACGCAAACTATACAAATCAGTTAATGGTGAACCTTTTTGAGGAGGATATGTTAGCTGGTGCTGACCTGTTGACCTAGGCAGATTCGGGGGCCGGCATTGAAGGGACAGAAGATGAATGGATTGTTGATCATGTACTTGTGAACACGTTCATCAAGAAAGCGATCGGGGTCAAACTCAAGGGCTAGAACGAGAATGAGTCTAATTTCTCCGCTAAGTACGCAACCTGGAGACTTACCATCGGGACCCCATAGGTCTGTCCGCCGTTGCATCAAAAATACGGAATAAACAAATCTGGGGTAGGGTCTCTGTGAGTCTCTGAGAATCCAAGGAACAATGCAAATATACGTTGTATTTGCAGGAATGTATACTGGAATGTCGCTGCCTGTTGGAGGTGCAACTATGACTGGTTTGTTCGTAGTCCTATGCAGTTTGATTCTGTTTTATGTGTAAAGACGGGTAGATGTGCGTAAACCATACCGAGAATTGAGAGGTCTAAGCGTCGTAGTTTGTGTCAGATATCGCCATCCAATAGCTGATATCAAAACCTTACACTATGGCATAAAGACGCAGAACCTCTAAAAAGATTGTGAGCTAATTTTTGTCCATAGCCAATGTGAGCGTACCATTCAAGAAAGCTTTCAAATATTTGAGTTCTTTGATATCTTGAACAGTAGGACTACGTCCGGAACCGATTTTTTCTGAGATTTCCTGTCTCAAGCGTTGCTCCACTTCAGGGTGCTCAATCAACATGTAACAAGAGAAAGTGAGCAATGATGAGGTCTAGTTTTAAGACATCAAAGACAACTGTCACTTATTTCCATATTCACTCACAGTATCTCGACCAGCGACAAGCAAATTGATCAACTGATGAAGAATCAGGTGAGCTCTTTAGTCAAGGGCATCAAGATCTATACCTCGTCTTTGATAATGGTTTGATCTAAACGTTATGGTATGGCGCTGTATTATAGATCTTGTTCACCTTGGTACTCACCTGAAGTTTTGTCCACCAGATAGTCCAATAGCGTCTCGGGGATATCCCTTGAATCCACAGACTTGTATCTCTTCTTCCTAAAGCATTTATCAAGAGAAGGCTGAACATATTGATCAAGAGTTTTTCGATCAGCTACTGCCATGTCTTTCCAAAATTCAAGTAATGGCCAAGTTGAACCAATCATCGTTCTCTTGGAAACCACTCCTTGGGCTCTCACAAATGCCTTGATAAACACATTGGATGGATGGCTCGTAAATGCGGGACCGTCCTCCAAGGAAAGTGAGTTGGGAGGATAGGGTAACGGGGCATCAAGCGAATGAACATCGTCGTCGAACAAAAACTCTGTCACAGAATCCAGAGTAAATCGAGCAACCAAGTCCTGATTCACTGCCTCAGGATTATTGATCCGAGGGCATAAAAATCCACATACCTGGAAGTCAATTGGGTGTCCTTCAGCAAGACGTGCTTTAGCCTTCTTCAGTGCATGTTGTATATGTTTATCAAAGTTGTTAAAGTCAGTGATACGATCTCTGGTGAAGAAGGGTCGAGTAATAGATCGATGGAACCTGTGAGAAGATTCAATAAATGTAGATCTGAGATAGAGAACATGAATACCTCCACATATCTCCTACGACCGTGTTGAAATGAGAAAATGGTTGAGAAGAGCGATTTCGAACGTACCGTCCGAATTAAAAACACCATTTCCTAGCAGGGACTTGAACTGGGAATGGGACACAGGACCTGCCATATGTAAGGACAATACTTTCGTAGGTAATGGTGCAAACCTTTCTCGAAAGATTCAAAGTTTGACGCAAGAATACTTTTGATGTGAGCTGGCTCAGTCGTGAAGTACTATATAAGAAACATTTTAGACCAGTACATCGAAGTACAAGTGTATGTTGATTTACTATTTGATCTATTCCAATGGTGAGTCTGTATACACCAGACTTATACTTCTCAGATAACTTTCTGAAGGACTCGCCTGAACGAATGACGCATTTGACATGCATGTTATCAATGTTCTCCTAACTGATTTCATGAGCAGAAGAACTCACAAGGATAACCGTCCTCAAGGTCATGTAACAGTTCTTTGACCAGTTCTAGACTATTTTCCTGGACATGAAGAGGAAGAACTGCTCCACTAGCATAGGCAGCCCTCCGGTCCCTTAGTTCCTGTATCCAAGGCTTGGAAAGATAGTGTCCTAGCCTCAAACCAAGGCTCAAAGCTAACGATGCCCAACTTTGCAGATCCGGGTTGAACAAGCGAGAGCTTCCAATCAAAAGAGTTGGATATAGTATAACACAAGGCAGCAGGAAGCTGAGAAGAGACCGAGCAATGAAGTTGATGCCAGGTGGAATGGTTGACATGACAGGGAAGCTCGGATACCCAGTAACTTTGTGAAGCCAGTGACCACTAATGTGTAATTGAGAACCAACCTGTTCCTCGAAGACTTTATACCAACTGCGGAATAGTTCCGACAGCAGCGTCTCAACTGAACCGGAAGAATGGCAAGCTCCTTACACCGCCACAGCCTATCAATGAAGAAGTACAATTTCTCGTACACTGGGGCCAGAAGTGATAGTCATCGTGTTTCGTTACTCCAATATGGCTTAGAGGTTCAAGGAGTTTCGTAGCGGGGCGATCAGAATTGTCCTGAACGCTCCATGTCCTGAGTCATTGGCATTCATGGGAAGTTTCTGAGATATCCAGATTAGTATCTTTCAGCGATTTCGCTATCAGAGGCTAGGGATCGGGTAAAAAATTGATTTAGTCGAGATTTGCAAACCTTTCATCGATGTCGGGGTCCACTAGGCCCACGGGTCCGTGTGATTTGTCAGGACAAGCTAAACTAAAAATGGTAAATGCCATTACATAATTCCAGAACCTCAAACATACACCGCGTAATAAATTGCTGAATATACATATCAGAACCTCGGCCTAGCACCTGCAAAATCAACTGTAATGCCAACTGCAATGTCAAGTGCAGCACTGATTACAATATTTTATATAGTCTAGTTATAATACTATCTGGATCATTACAATTCATACATTGGCTTGGAGCCTTGCACTAGGTTACTTAACCTTGGTCCTTGACTACTTCAGAGTGACTGGGCTCTCGCTTGTACTCATCCTTAGGAGTGAACTTTGAGCCGCTTGGTTTGCAGGCGCTGGGCCAAGGTTCTGATTTTTTTCACTAATTTTATCACGCAGTGTAGACAGTCTGAAGTTTAACTGAATTCTCGGGCTTATGTAATAATTGTTGCCATTTTTAGTTTAACTTGTCCTGACATAATCACACGGACCCGCCTAGTGGATCGCATCAATGTCCACAAATACCTCGTACCCTCCCTCACTGAGAACCTGTATTCATAAATGCGATCCACAGTAATAGCATCTTAGAAAATGCCCGTAATCATTACAATACAATTTATTGCATTTTCATTGACATGAATCACAGGACTCACCACACTACCCGCTCTGATCGCGGCGGATTTGATCTGAACCTAGTTGCACAACAATTTGATAGCCAGATACTTGCATAAGCCACCTCGATACTGGTCTACACATTGTCCATACTTAAGCTTACAGCTCACAAAGTACAGATATTGGCTAAAAACCTGGCACTGCCCCAATTTCTCTCCTGCATTTCTTTCAGCGAGGCAGGGATAGGTATGTTGTAAATGTTCAATGATATTTAAACACACCTGGGTCCAAGTTCTGAAGACTGTGTCCTAGTGAGAGCTCAACTACAGGTTGGGAAATATGATCAACCAGATGGTAGGTTGATTGATTGGATTAAGGCTTTTCCAGTCTGACTAGTGTTGAATCCAGAACGTCAGAGAGCAGTAAATAGTAAGGAGACCATGGACTGTGATCGGACACCGTGTAACAGACCGTTGATTTTAAAATAGTGAGAAGTCCAAAATGGGTCAGGCCATTTGGCATAGTATGTTACAGATCTCTACAAGAATTGCGACCCCACTCATTTTTCCAACAAAAGTGCCTAGAACTTTCTCCTTCCCCACTCAGGACATTTTTCTCGCCCAAATCTCTTCAACCAGTCTCGCGAAGCTTCCCAACCCACTTTTGCAGCTTCGACACCTTCAAGCGGATGTCCCTCCCCTTCGAAAATGAGCATCTCCACTTCCTCCCCTGCTCCCTTGAGAAGATGATAGAAAGTACTTCCTTGAGTAGGTGAAACACGTTGGTCTGCTGCACCTATCAAAAGTAACACAGGAGGAAGCCGTGCGAAATGTTCGGGCCTTTGAGATCGGTCCTTGAGATATTTGAGTAAGGCAGCTGACGGAGAAGCTTCATAAAGCTTGTCATATATAATAGGGGTTAGATCCGGAGTGGCGTCAAAGTTGGGCGTCACAGATGACTTGGACATGGAGGATAAGTCGAAGGCAGGAGAGGAATGGACAGGAAAATCATCTTGAAATCCAAATTCTGCAAAATACCAGTCGGGGATGTCAGTACCTGTAATATTCCCACAGGATATCACAGGGTTGCGGAGCACAGCGGCACTATAGATATCAGGATATCGGCTGATAAGATGCGCCGCAATAAATCCGCCATGGCTCCCACCCATTACGAAGATTTCCCCTTTACCATGTCGGGCCAATGACAAACCATTGACCAAGTGCAAAGTAGAAGCATGGACGTCCTCGATATCAAGTGACCCGCACTGCCCCAAAAGCTTGTATATATTATCCTGACCGTAGCCTGGTGTTCCCGTGTAATTCGGGAGTGATAGAGTATCTGAAAAAGCTAAGCTACTCGCATATTTCAGTTAATAAGGTAGACGTACATCCTTGTAATACCAGAGCAGTTGTGCTTGCCGTGAATGCTGTTGTTGATGCACCATGAGGGCCACCATGTGGTACAGTTATCAGTGGATGGTGGATTGTATGTGATAAGTCGTCTACGACCGAGCGGATGACAATAGTTTCTGTTGGATGATGACCTGGAATTGGGTGGATAGAAGTCCTGATACTTTCTAAGGCCGAGAGGACTGAATAATAGATAACTTAGTCAGAAGACCTGCAAGCCAACATCCTCATACCATCTGGAGCCAAGTCGGGCTGATCGAGCACTTGCCACTGAATACTGTCTTCTGAATTAGTCCCAAGGAGGATCTGATAAGGCTCGCTGGGTGAACTCCTCGAACAAATGATACGATTCTTCCCATCACACGCCAAAAGCGTCCAGCTGAAGAGAGCTGTCTTTTGATTAGAACAGTCGCTAGAAAGTGTCTTTAAAAGACCGACATGAATCAGGAGGAGTAAAGTGTTTTACAACACCTGTAGAGGACGAAACAGAGATAATAGTTGTACGACAACCCCACTGCGACTGTATGATGATATCTGCAGGTCCATCCTTCTGTTGCAGGAATGGACCGACAAGTAGACTGAAAGAAGGGTATAGTCCCGGAAAATTTGATCCTGAGGCCTCCGGTATAGGTACCACCGTCCGTGTCCTGGAGGAAATATCTGGAGGTATAGCATCCAATGACGTGATATCTAGAGAATGGAGTGAAGTAGTCGACACATGAGGACCACCAGCAGCTGACGAAAACCAATACAGAGTATTCTTGGTACCCTCTTGTAGAATTCGTGGTGATCGTCCTGAATTGGTATCGCTAATTTTTCTGGCAGAACAGATAATCAGGTCGCGTTTCTTATCATCAGTAGTAGTGTCGACGTCTTCAGATTGAGCCTCAAGGCGTAACTCCCAGACACCGAAAGGTCTATTGAAACAGCCTTTAATACCAAGCATTCTTCCATTGGGCGTGAGTTCATATCCTGTGGCGAATAAAGTTGTTTCCCCGGAATTTTGAAAAAATATGCCTTGACCAAAGAGTACATTATCGATCTTGGGGTGTATTTCGTAAAGTGTAGGTTTCAGTGTAAGTAGGTTGGGGTCCTTGTAGGCTCTCCAACGAAGCAAAAAGAAATGGGGGTGTTTCTTGCCACTGAAGCCTTCACCAAAATTAGGTCTATAGCGAAACTTGGCGTATGGATCGTGAGAGCTATTCTGAGTATCGTTCACCTCTGCCGTGTATAAAAGCGCCGTTTCGGACGGAGAGAAAGTTAAAGTAGATAGATATTCTTAGTGTTTGCTGAGTGAGCTTAGTGCTGATACTTGAACATGACAATTACCATCCAGATAAAACGCTTGATGGTGATCAGTCACTTCACAGGAGACTTCAATTCGATTTCCGGCCCATATATCCACATATCTTTTGGTCGACGTCCCCTGCTTGGTTTCTCGAAGATTTGCACGAAGGCTATAGGATGGAGAGACGGCAGATGCGACGACCTCTCCGACCTCTTGTAAGGGATGAGCCACCGGGGTGTTAGCCGTCAGGGGTATGATCTTGATTAATGTTTTCTTGGTGTTAGAAAGGTGATCTCGAGCAGAGTAGGTAATTTGAGCAGCTATTCAGATCGCATTCATTCCATCTCTAATAAGCTGATGAAGGACTTACTATCGTGATTCAAGAAAGTGGCAGAAAGTGGCAGAGGTATTTCCGCGAGGCGAGCGTACATAATGAATCAAATTACTACAGACCAAGGATCCTCTCTGTGACAGCGATAGTATTTGTTACGTGCGCAATGATGATGTAATAGAACTAATCTTTAAATTGTCTGAATTCCCGGAAAAAATACATCAATCTTGCAAGCAGTGATCCGGCATCCGGCGTAACTTTTTTTTAATTCAACAATTTATCATGCGGTGTACGTACACAGTCCGCGGTAGTGTACCGACTAAAAATGTGTAGTCTGGTTTCTGTGTAAGTAACGAGCATCGCGTAGCGGTGTAGTGCACTGGCAGACTCACATAGATATGACTTGAGTAGTGTATCGAGTGTGTAGAGGCAAAAGCGAAGCTGTCATGTTGAAAGAGAGTTGAGGTTCATATACAAAAGATAGGAATGATGAGTCGAATGTGAGATAGACCAGTGAGATATATTTAGATACAAGTCCCGGAGGTGCGTTATGTCCAACAGGGTCCTTCTCACCGCAGGGACATACAGCTGGTTCATTTGGGAAGGACTTCACTTATAGGTATAGGAGCGTGGTCCAAGATGGGCTTGTGACCAATTTGTGACAGCCATGTTCCGCCTTTTGTGTACATCGAAGGGGTTGGCCTGCGCTCGTCAGACATCCGGTATAACGCGCCTTAAGTTCCCTTTTACTTTTACCACCTTCATTAGAAAATCACAGATATCACTGATGTATAATGAGGAGGACGAAGACCTTGCGAGGTGTGTTGTGTTCTCGTACAACTTCCTGAACTTTACACTGTCTTCTGAAAAAGAGCCATCGCTTTGAGTTTGGAAGAATCAAGACAGTCAGAAGTCATTGTTATTGACAGTGATGATGAAGGTGTATGTTACCAGAAGGGCCCTCAGCGAACACTAGAAGCATCTAAGGTTTCAAGCCATTCCCTACCGGTCCCCTCACCTCCAGGTCTATCGAAGAAAGAGAAGCCAGAAAAGGGCCTATCATCCTTTCTACTTGAGCGAGCTAAGCTAGAAAATGAACGCCTTGAACGACAGAAGAGGCTAAGAGGAGAGGTCGCTCAAGGAAAAATGAAGGCGGTCGAGGACGAGTCGGATTTTGAAAGCGATGGGAGCATGGATGGACCAGCAGCTAAGAAACAACACATGTCAAAACCATCTCAAGAGAACTCCAACCCAGCCAGCTCTTTCAACTCTCGCCAAGTATTCTGGAATGGTGAACTGCGACAGACCGCGACACGACACGCAGAGGAGAGGCGAGACAGATTACCAACATTTAAATTGACTCAAGTCCTAGGCAGTGTAAGTCCTTGATGTCCTCTTCAGTTTCGATTGCATCGCTCTGATCTCAATCAGAAAGATGATCTTAGTTTTGCTATTCTTGCCTCGTATGCTCTTGACCTCCCGTGGATATACCAGTTTTTCAATCCTTCAGTCCCCATTATTATGGTCACCCAACCAGATGCGACGGGGCAGGCATCAGTCAAATACACTTTTCCGACTTGGATTAAAACGACACCGCCTCTCCGCGGGAGCTACGGATGTCAGCATATGAAGGTGGGCCAAGGCTTACGGTATATTTCGGTTTTTACTTAGTTCTTCACATCAGTTTATGCTTGTATGTGATGCGAATCTGAAGTTATGCTGTGAAAACTCAAACTTTTGCAAAAAAATATCACAGCTTTTCTACAAAAACGGTGGTCTACGAGTTGTAATCTCTACCGCTAATCTGATCGATAATGATTGGCGTGATATGGAAAATGTAAGTGCAATTCTTTTTCTTGCGTTCATGCCTCATCCGAACTTTTAGTCAGTTTGGGTGCAAGACTTGCCGCTACGATCAAAGCCCTTGCCACGCGATCCGAAAGTTGCTGATGACTTCCCGTCTATTTTGCAAAGTGTCTTATACTCTGTTAATGTTCTTCCCGCTTTGAAGACGCTCCTCCGAGATCATGCAGGTTCGCTGACTTGAATAGCGGAACGCTTCTGAAATAAAATCTTTAGTCCAGCATACCCCTTAAGTCTATCGATGACTTACGATCACTCTGGGACTGGTCAAAAGTAACAGCCCACCTAGTCCCTTCTATCGCAGGAAAACACGAAGGCTGGCCAAATGTGATCAAGTGTGTTGTTAGCCCTAGTTCCAGAAGGATTGGAATTACCTTTAATTTATATATTAGGACAGGACACCCGCGCCTTATGATGGCGGTTCGGAAGATGGGGCTTCGGACGGGCAAGGAAATAAAGAAAGGTAACCTCATAATCGAGTACCAGGTTTGTTGATGTCCTTGCATTACGGAGCGGGGCTTTATTCAATCTTTGGCAGGGTTCCAGCCTAGGTAACTTCACGACACAATGGCTTAATGAATTCCATTGGTCCGCCAGGGGCGAATCGGCTGAAGATTGGCTTAACGAGCCAAAAAAACGCAGAGAAAAGCTCGCATATCCACCCGTGAAGATTGTCTTTCCGACCAAGAAAACCGTTCAGGAAAGTGCAGCAGGTGAGCTTGTGAGTCCCCAATCTAGATGTGACTTGTCGGGATTCTGGAAATTCTCTTTCACTCTTTATTCAGGGTGGAGGTAGTATCTTTTGTCGGAGGAGACAATGGATGGCAAAAAGTTACCCAAGAGACAATTTTTTCGATTCTCAAAGTAAAGGGGGCCCAGCACTGATGCACTCAAAGGTACACACATTACGTTGGTTTGTGGTTGTGCTTACTGCTATTCCCACGTTGTGCTCAGATGATAATAGCCACTAAGCAAGGTGTCTCTTCGTCGGCAAAGTCAAACAGAGAGGCATCCGGTACGGAAGATGGCGATTCTGTTGATGAAGTTGAGATCATAGAGCCTGCCATTGGTTGGGCGTATGTGGGTTCCCATAACTTTAGTTTTTCAGCGTGGGGCACCTTGTCTGGCAGTGCATTCAATCCAGTTCTGAATGTGAGTGTCTCCTCGGAGGCCCCTTCTTAAATCCTGACAGTGTACATCCGGTGATCAAGATCACCAATTATGAGCTTGGTATCGTTTTTCCTCTCAAAGATGAAGACGAAGTGAATCGTGTGGCTTGCTTTGAACGGCCTCCGAGGAAATATGCAGCCAATGATGAACCTTGGGTAAGGAACACCTTTTCATTATTGTTCTCCTCACCGTCATTCGCCACAGATCCAAGAGGAATCACAAGGTCTTGCAATTATGAGAGAGATACTTGAGGATTTGCCAAGCATTGTTTCACCCTGAAGTTTTGGTCTATGATTGTTTACAGGATTGCTGAGCTGTGCGTACTTTATCAATTGATGTTCCTTGGTGGTCCAAATTTCATCTGTCACCTATTGTTATTGATGGTTGTATAAATGACACGAAGGGTGAAACGCGGTGATAATAGCCCCTGAGTCTCGGCATAAAAACAATCAATTTTTGACGGTCTAGTGATGATCAGATGATCTGTATCCTGACTTGGATCAAGCGGAACAGTTCATGAAACGAAAAATTTATTGTATGCATTATGCATTATACATTAATTGGATACAAGCGTACGAAGTGCTGTTATTTACTATGCGAATTATGTAGTGCTACAGACAAGCAATAAACTGTTTGACATATAACAAGTGATGTGCACCAAACACTAATAATCCAGTTGTTAGAATATGCACGAGGCTTCTGGTGAGATAGAAGATGTGTAAATAAATAATATAGAATAAATTGAAGGAAGTGAGTAAATGCAATTCTTGTGACCTTTACCTCGCGCGTGCAAAGATCCCATCTATTTGAGTCTTGAATGCCTCTTCAACAGCCTTTCGACGAATGTTTCCCTTCGTAGCTGTCCGAGGGAGAGTCGACTTGGGTACCACAACGATCATATCAGGTGATGTAATCTGCTCATGTAGATATCGTCGAGAATGAAAAGGTCGAACTTTGCGGAAAATCTCTTTCTTCAACTTGTCGTGGTTCATTTCAACACCAGGTTCAATGAACATGACAGGTGAGGGCCGACCAGTCCCCACTACCACACATTCAGCAATCAATGTCCCACACACCGTTCGGGCATTGTCTTCAATTGCCTTTGTATCGCAACGTAAACTGTTCTCTGACTTGATCCAATCGTCATCACGCCCGCGGAAGAGGTAGAATCCAGGGAGAACTTCTTGGAAGAGATCCCCTGTGTGGAAATCACCATCTGCATGCCGAAGTGAGACATCGGGGCAGTCGGGGGAGTCCGCCTGGATGACAAGTTCGAAGAGTTCCGCTGTGGAGCGGTGGGCAGACTGGCTTTGTATGGAAGTGGACGATGTGGACACGAAGCGATACGAAGTGCCGGGCAAAGGCGCCACCAAGGCCGGATTGCATTCACAGCCGCCTGATAGGAGCATTCCGCCAACTTCTGTGCTACCAAAGAGGTTCTAGATGAGGCGTTATTATCAAGCCGTTAATCATGTTTGAAGGATCGAATAAAACGTACCCTGATCTTGATCCCGTGTTTGTATGCCCATTGTTCTTCTTCTCGCGGGAGAGGAAGTCCAGTATATAGCACATCATCGAGGGTCTTGAGCATTGACAATAATTTAGAGTGTTGGCGTGATGCTCGTAGGTGGTTTCCGAGGAAAGTTGCAAATTGGTTGAGACGGTTCAGTCCACCCCGGTCCATCATATCCATGAGTTCTTCTGATGTGAAATTGAGGGTAGTTGGCTGGATAACACAAGATCCGTATTGGAGTGTACCAATGAACACTTGAAAAAAACAATCAAAAAACATCCCCAGGTAGCAAAACCAATGAAAACTTACTGAACGATTGAGCAATATGACACATGCTACCACTGTATAACCAAGATGAGATTGGTTAGTCTCGAGAACAAGACTAGAAGAGCGGTTAAAAGGCGCACATAAATACTGTAACGTCTTGTCGATGTGGGTTACGCGGGCGGCACATAAGGTATGACTTTTCCACCACATTCAACAACCATCGGTACCTGCATGGCACAAGTTTCGGGCTTCCCGAGGTTGAACCACTGGTATGAAAGATGAAACCGATGTCCTCTTGAGTTACAGACAGGATCGGCGATAGTGATACCCCGCAAAGATCAAGTCCACGCACGTCCGACGCCAAGTGCGTCGGCACAGGGCAATCGCCAAGAATTTTCGAAAACGACGCATCGTATACAAGAGCTTTTGCACCTGCTCTACATAAGAGCTCATATACGACGATGGGATTTGGCAGGCGAATGCTGAAGAGCTGTGGGATGTATCCAGCCCTAGAAAGGCCGTAGATGTGAAGGACATCGGTATAAAGGAACCCGCTTAGCCTACACCAGAGTGAGATAAATATGTAGTATATTTATCCATGAAAAACGTACCACATCCCGACCACAGAGCGTTGGGAAATACCATTACCCCTCAATGTTCTTGTCCAGTGTTTTGCAAACGTCTCCACATCATGGTAGAACTCTTGGTAGGTTATCGACTTCCAACCTTTGATACGTTTGGTTGAGGAGTCTATCTCTGGTGTCTTGAAGACAGCAGCGTTTGCGAACCGTGAGGCGCTGGTCTCGAGAATAGAAAGATGTGTTTTGAGCATCAGCTTGGGGAGGGATAGAGTAAAAGGAGGATACAGGGAAAGTGTGATGGTTAGGCCGCAGCAGGTGGGCTTTTAATACTGGGATCGCCTGCATGAAAATTGTTACCCGAGTCAAATCCGGGCATAAGCACAGGAGGAGGTAGATCTCCAAAATCTGAGAGCAGATCTCAACATTGTGAAGGACAAGAATAGCATTCAGACATTGTTGATGAAACGCAAAGGATTGTATCCGCAGACGGAGCGTGGCCCGGGATGACTCGTTGTCAAGATGCGACAGCTGTGCCGAAAGTCGATGAGGGAGGATTCTGAGTCAGCAGAGCACCGGTAACCCTCCGTTTTTCTATGCACATGGTTGTGTTCGAAAAGGAAGGTTATACTAGAAGCACGAAGCTGCAACCGACGAAGACCCCAAGGAGGTAAGAGAACTCTTAGGTGACAGCCAAGAGGTTACAGCCACGGATGCCACTAGGAGGATACACGGATAGCCACAACTCCGGCATGATTGATGTGCCTGATATACCCAACCATGTTGTAGTCTCCCACGTGAGTCTGCAAGTTCAGCGAATTGAATTTTTCAGCAACTGATAGAAGTGTTTTCACCGCAAATCCGTCGCCATTTCCATATCGCCTTCAGCTTCAACAATTCCTCAACCGTAAACTCTGAGAAACTCTGATCGTAATCAAAGGCTGTCCATGTGATTGATTTGGATTATGCAGCGCCTTTGATTTCAGTTTTCTTCCCTTACTCCCATCGTCGTCTCTTCATATCTGCATTTGGGTTTTTCTCCGTAGAATTTCATTATTATCGCCAAAGACTAAACTCGTCTTGCACTAGCCAAAAGAAATAGAAATAGAACCCAAATTCTACTGAGCCTGGAAGGCTAATTTTAGCCAACAAATCACAGAAGCAGGGATTCATCGATGATGCGAATATTTCGCTTTCTAAGGCGTGCAGGCTTCTCTAGACGAATTTGGAGGGCTGAGAAGCGTAGGTTTAGTTCTCTGGCGCTCATGGGATGATCCATCGGCACATCGACATTTATGACGTGGACGGTTTAGCTGATTCATCTCTCAAGGCAATGAATCAATAAGAAAACAGGTACGCACCATTCTGTTTCGTGATGTTGTTTCGTGGAAGTCATGACTCACAACTTTCGCATGCTGGGTTTGGGAAAACAATTTGACCAGGGCGAATTAGACCGGATCAAATGACGGACCGGCATGCCGAGGTACGGATCGACGTGGTTGGAACGACAAGATACATGTTGTCTGCGGCTGTCTATTGTTGTCTGCGGCTGACTTTTTTTTGTAATACTAGTCTGAACTTTGAGTATGGACCTTTCCTTTTGCCCTCTCGCTGGTCGAGCCGTCATTTTCCCTCTGGAAGCAAGTCTCCCTGATAATTCACTCAGCGTTGACTACGTGGACTCTTCTGTCGTAACCACCCACTTCAATCAATCTATCGAATAAAAGATGTTACATGCTACGGACCTTGATGTTTGGGTAGCTTATGATGGTGGAGTCATAATTGTCAGGCCAGGCTCTAGTAGCCACGACGGTGATACTGATGCCATGGCTGGAAGTCAAAATACTCCGGTCAATGGACCATCTTCAGTTGAAACAGAATCAGCGAGTATCAGATTAGTCTTTTCGCCACAAGCGCCCACTAACCACAGAATCTTGATCCTTGCACTAGGCCGCTGCACCCATTGTCATCACAGAGACATTCACAGTCGACAGGTCTCCAACTGGTGATCTTATACCGTTGGCAACATTGACCCCTTCACCATCGTCGACCGAATTACTGACAACCGATTTACCAATTCTTGTATCAGAGAGCCAGGCACCAAGCTCTGCAAGTCTAATGGCAAATTCTGGGATAGAAACATCCACCACAATGACCTCGTCTTCACTATTGCTATCTAGTTCTCTGACAAGTTCGAGCTCCTACGCAGCATCATTTTCGACAAGACCCAGTTCCACAGCCATCGCTCCCTCGACACCATCAAATTACCTTTTACATTCTCCACCATACTATATTGCTATTGTACTTGGAACTGTTGCTGGCGTCGCCTTTCTTGCATCGCTGACAGCATGGGCAGTTCGTCGACAGGCACACGAACGGCATCGGCGCCTTGCCGATTCTGCTGCCAAGTTACCGTGGGTCACCTCTGGGGGCGAAAATGATGATAATAATGATGGACTGGGCAGTAATTCCGTTACCTCAGATGTCGAAAATGCAATGCATACTACACCTACGGAGATGGGGATCATGAACCTTGGGAGTCGAGAAGATATGGCGTATGTGCAGTCATGGGAACCAAGAGGCGACCGAGATGTTGGTGAGCCGAAGCGATCTGAACTATGCGAGGATGACAGCAAATGGAGACCTCCGTTCATTAATCAACAGATACCCTCGTATGCATTGTTTTCTGATGTTGGCTCGTCACGTGCAGACCGCGCATCACTAGGAAGCATTGACCCACATTTCCAGGCTGAGACGCTTGGTCAAGGATCTGCATTGCTCATCACAAATCAAGTACCTGGCGACATTTCTGCCTCTTCGAGTCAAGAAGCAGGCCTTCCTTGTCCGGAGCCCAATTCTATGTCGCCTCTACCTGAAGTCGGAACGCCCCGGGAGCTCGTTCCAATGCCGAGGTTCTTGGGCCTTGATGGAAGGGGTCTTTCAATACCATGGCAAGAGAAGGATCCGTCCATAATAAAACCCAGTTCACGAATAATGTCGGCTGAACATATACGTAGAACGTGGGAACGGCAAACCTCGGATGAGCCTGAACGTGAAGGATGGGCTAATTCTATCAAGTCTAATCTCGTCAATGTCTTCAATGTTGTCACAGCTCAGTTGCCTATTGCTGCGATCAAGGATGGGACAGAGAACCCTGGATCAAACTTTACCCCTGCACGTCCCAAACGATCTTCGAAACGAACTATGCAGACACGCTCGAGTCACAGTGAGGATGAGACTAAACCAACACCAATCTTGAGTCGTGGCTGTTCTATGAGGGCGTCATCATCTGATCCATGGAGCTTAGTCAAGACTGGAAGTAACATCGGCATTGTTAATTTCCATCTGCCTGCCTCGGACGTATGCTCTGTCTCGAGTCATGACTTGTCAGATCCTGGATTTGGTCTTTCACGTTCTTATACACTTCATAGTGCCAAACCGCTTCGGGTTGAGAAAAAGGCGTCGATGTCACTGTTCAAAGGCTGTGTATCTATTCCGAGTAAAGGATCTACAAACCAAGCACAATTCTCTCGGACTTTGAGGACCGGTGGCTCCGTCTCACCAAAGCGTCACCGGAAGTTAGCAGGATGTTCCATCAAACGAAAAATAACCTCAGATAGACGCTCAGGACCTTTATTTTCGCGGACTACTTCGATGGCGTCATCGTCTTCAACTGTCTCCATCGTAACGGGAGCTGAAGACATTAGAGAAAAGAGGCTGCTTGCGCGAGAAGCATTGAAAGATCGACGAAGGAAAGCGAAAAGGTTGAAGGAGACATCTATCGGATAGCTTGCAAAATTTACGTCAAATCCAGTGTAGTTTCCTCCTGATAGGGTATATCCAGGGGTGTGTGTTCTGTAGTGAATAAGCCGCGTAGTCTGAAACGCCGGATGTTCGTGTAAGCATCTGCAGTCATCGATACACCTTGGTTAGATACCTTGCGGAAAGATTCTCATGCTTACACCAAGCCCTTTATTAATGGTATAAATCCCGATCAACTTGTCCTTTGGCTGTACTTCGCGGTTCAAATATCCCGGAAGGGAGTTGCTCCTGCTTATTCAAAACATCACAGTCAACATGATCTGTGTACACAGGATTACAATGATTACAATGTGATTCATTGCAATGTATCAATTTCCGTGTGATCCGCTATCACTGATCACTGATCGTTGTACTTTGTTCGAACAATCAACGCGGTCCCAGATATGCTCGTACATTACTATTCATTCCCCGTTCATATAATTTCATATCATGATAAGTACGCCCGGATTAAAAGTCAAGCGAATTAATGGTATCTATTGACACTATGGCAAAAGGAATGAATGAGAACTCATGTTCATAGAATATTTCTCGGTGTTTTTGAGACAGCGTGTAGAAGCATTATTATCGATCCCCCAAGTTAGCTCATTGAGTATAAATATCATTCGACTTCCTCACCTCACCCAAGCTTTATTTTAGAAATTGGCTGGACTATTGAGTTGGAAGCGGACTGTTAGCTCCGAATATAGAAACAGGATATCCGGGGTCACCAACACGAAGTGTCCAAATTTCAGAATCTTGTGTACGAGTCACACAATCTCGGCTGAAATCAGCCGTACTTCCGGCGACCAAACACATGCCAAACTCTAGAGAGTCACTTTGCTGGTGGAAAAGGATTTTCTCAACGGACAAGATTTACCAGGACTCGACCAACAGTAACCGTACTTCCGACGCTACGTAATGAGAAACACGTTATCTGCATGTGCTGAGCTTCTTTCTGTGTAGTTTAACTACAGATTAAGGGGTCTCTTTCAGTTAAAACGAGTTGAGTTCAGCTTCGATCCTCAGTTCCTTTCCTGCCATGGCTTTAGATGGTGGTGCCCCTCTGAGAGTCGCTGTTGTAGGTGCAGGACTCGGTGGACTTGCAGTTTCTGCCGCTCTTCGTCAACAGGGGCATGTTGTTGAGGTGTGTTTTGTATACTCAGCACACTCTTTGTCTTTTTTTAAAAAGAATTAATCTTGAAAGATTTTCGAAGCATCGGATACAAATACGGAAAATGGTCTTGGTATTACGATTCCTCCAAATGGAGCGAAAGCCCTGCACTGTCTTGGATACCAACGAAATAATATCTATCCGATAGAATGGAAACAAGTATATCTCTCGCTTCTTCGCAAATCACTTGGTTTCTGACAATGAGAACATCAGATGATATCCGTGCTCCAAGGAGTCGAACAGTTAGATATACTTGATCTGCAATATATCCCATTGATATTTGGTCGCGTATGTTATTCCTTTGGCCATTGAACTTTGATTGACATATACAATATAGCATTCGGAGGGCTGTAGTAGATATGCTTTACACTCTGAACTCAAACGCCTTGCCTTGAGTGAAGAACATGAACATCCACCCTGTATCCTCCACCTTTCATCCCCTGTGATAACATGTAACCCAGAACAAGGAACAATCACTCTAAAGAATGGCCAAACTTTACAGTTCGATCTTGTCGTTGGAGCCGATGGGATTAAGGTCTGAATGACTGTTTCTTCAAGTAGACAGATATCTCATTTATACGGCTCTTATTGACAGTCTTGCATCCGTCAGGCACTTGATTCCAGTTCGCCAAATCCCCCGGTAACTGGCAGGTGTGCTTTTCGATTCACTTTGGAGAAACGTCTCCTGGGAAATCTGTCTGGAACCGAGTGGATGATCCATGAAGGACATGCGGGACCTATAATGCTGTTACCGAAAGAATCTAGCGGTCATACTTTTGTGTATGCGATCAAATGCCCAGAACGCGGAGAAATCCTCAATGTCGCAGTGGTATGCGAGGACAGGAGAGATCAATCTACATCAAGTAAGTGAACTGTAACCCCATTTTTACGAAATCCCTCGCTTATTTTATCCAAGAGTGGCGGGTTGATGTCCCTAGAGAAACAATGCTTGCGTCGCTTAGCCATCTCGACGAAAAATGGCAACAGTTTTTCAATCTTGCTCCTCCAATCGTCAGTCTCTGGCAGCTCAGAGCGCTCGAACCGATACGAACTTGGTCTAAGGGGAAAGCATGTATTATGGGTGACGCTGCTCATGCAATGTTTCAAGGTATGAGGTAATCCTCAAAGAGAATTTTTTGTTCCTGATCTCAATGGTGGATCTATCGGTTAGTTCTGGGTCAAGGAGCTGCTCTTGCATTCGAAGATGCTATCGTCCTCAAGACACTCTTACCTTACGGAACTCCCAAATCCGAAATCCCAGAAATCTTAAAGCGCTACGAAATGATACGAAAACCCCGTATCCATTCAATCCAAAACCTGTGTACCGAACAGATGCTGTCATCAATAAGAAGTCAGCCGTTCATGAAATGTGAATCTGACAATCCCTCCATATTTAACTTTGTACGCTGACATTATGTTTTTGATCCGACCAAAGCGCTAGAATTGCAATTGCCCGTCATGGGATACGATGTCGCGGCCGAAATGTCTCGGTATCGTCTTTTCTCCGACCTTCGAAATAACAACATGAGAAATATTGGACGCGGTGTTCCTTTGCTGAATGAGCCAAAGGCTAGACTTTGAAAATAGCAATGGGACTCAGACCTGTGCTGCTTGGACAGCCCAGGAATTTAAATGCTGTATTTAAGTAATGTCGGAGAAATTTTGGTATTCGTAGTCGGAAGATCAATTACATAGCAACAGAAGCATAGCCAAAGTTTGATCCCTCCAAACCTCTTGCAACTAATATAAGCTGGTTCGCAGCATCTCTCGTTCTTCTCAGTGATCGTGATCTAGGCACCAAGGCCAGGCACAACTCTATCTTGACACAGGAAGCTATGAGGGATGGACTCACCCTACAACTGCCTTCACAAACTTTTCTTTATCTGCTACTGTTGCTTTATTCGGGATGAAATCAGGCTGTTTGAAATCCGATGAGGGGAGGAGACACTTGGCATGCCATACACTTACAGAGAAGATAACCTCCTTCATCCACTCGCTTGCCGTTCCTGAGTCATTTGTTTCCACCGTCGTACCAGCACGACTCATCAATGTGCTCAAAACCTCAATTAGATTAGGTGCTACACTCCTAGGTGAAACACCCGCAAACCCTTGCAGGACTGCGCGCATGAGCGCTCTACCATGCACTGCAACAAGCGCGCATTTACGAGGCATAAGTTCAGCCGTGAGTGCACTTCGATGAATCAGCGATGACTGTTTTCTTCGTCAGCAGCGCATAAAAAGCCCCAACTGGGTACAACTTACTATGAAATTGCACGCTGCGGCCAACGAATACCGTTCTTGTAAGCTCAGCGCTGTAATCGCGCATTGCATCAAAGCATCCAAAGCACCCTCAGGTAATTCATAGAATTGCCGTGTAAAGTCTTGGGCTACCTAGATAAATCGAGGAGTCATTAATCCGTCCAGGGAAGTATGATATGAGAACATACCCGATCCATACACACAAAAAACTCTTGCACGATATCTGGATTCTATCAAGGGGCCGCCAAGAACTATCATAACAACATCACATAATCCAGAAGGACAGATGACTCACGCCCTCCATAGCACCATGCATACCCATCATGCCCAGAACAGATCTCAGCAATACTGGTAGAGCTTCACGTACGACAGCCTCAGCTTCAAGCTTGGGTCCAGGCTTGTTGGCAGATAATGCAAATACCGGAGGGTTCAATTGAGCAATCAGGATTGTCGCAAGTGATATCCATGTTGCTGTCACTTGACGTTGGATCGCCATACAAATGAGCTCAAGTAATGGGCCGGCCGGAAGGGAGATCAATGTAATATCGGTTGGTAACGAGGTTATAGATTTGAAAAGGTCGCTGATGGCCTGAGCCCTATCCCGTCAGTCTATTGAAAGATAATGGAAGAACATCCAAAAGACGTACGTGTCCAACTCCAGCATCAGCACTCCATATCTCTACCATACTCCTTATAACACCAAACACTGCTTCCCTCAGCTTCACCATTCTTATATCTTGTCTTGCTTGGTGGATCTTCTCTAGCTCAGCAGGCTCAAGTTCGCCCTCAAGCAATCCTTCGTTTATGTGCGTCAGCCCCTTAGCAACACCTGATAGAATCTCGAGCTGCAGAATCGCGAGTGCTCGAGCTTCATCTGGAAGCTAATTGGTTCATGATTTGACTCTAGTCGGATTTGACCCTAATTGAACTAGTTTAACATGAAACTCACCGAAACAGTAGACTGAAGTGCTTCTATAAGTCTTTGAACGATCGGGTTGACGATCGCCTGAAGATCATGAGCTCTACGAGGGTAAACAGGCACAATGACATACATACCTCGAGGGGTGAAATCTCTTGATCAGGTGGCAGTGCTTGAACGACACTGGCAATGGATTGGAGAACCTTGCCTTTTTCGGAGTCCTAGCACGGAGCTTGACGATATTTCATAAGATGAAAACAAGAAACTTACTGGAATACTCCCTAAACTGTTATGCAATTCGCCGAATGCTGCTATCTGCGGTGCCAAGGCCTTTCGGTTAGCATCACATAGGTTCCGTAAAGCAATGCCAGCTTGGAGGCATAAGGATTGATTCGGCAAGGCATTGACTACATATGATAGGGCAGCCAAGAGTAATGTTTGGGTTTGTGTCGGCATTTGCTGGTGTTGAGGCAGAAATGATTGATGAGGCAAACCAAGCTGTATGAGAGGGGTGGCCACAGGCGTCAACCCGGGGGTCACCGCTCTTGATGAAATTGAAAAGTTGGCGAACCAGGAAGAATAAGCACCTGTTCACGAGATAGTAAAGACAATGAATCAAAGAAATAACACCCATCGTACCAATAACGCCGAGCATAGTCCTTCGGACCCTGGGTTGACCATCCTGAGGTAGACGTCCAAGTATATCTGGACCGAAGAGGCGAGGAAGGTGAGGTATATTGTCCGTAAGATCAATTGCTTCTTGGATTGACATTATGCAGTGTAGTATTGCCTCGATATCCTGAGAACGGGATCAGGTGGGACCTAAAAGTTTAGGATCTATCATACCTGCCAGCCATCGTTCTCACCTCTTGTGTTGAGCTGTTGTATAAGATCGTTAACATAGTAGCCGAGCATATCTTCTCTCAGGACATAGTATCTGGAACAAAGATTAGTATCACAACCCTCAGACTCTTACAGACAACCCACGCGTTGATCAAAGTATCGCCTACATCTCGCCGGTATCTGCATCCATTTATTAAGTCTTAGAAATTTGGTATGTGGCCAACTTACACTTGGAATTTGTCAACCTGGTCTAAAGGAAAATTAGCATCATCAAGACATCAAATAGTATGTTTACCTTTTCCCCAGCCAGATCCTTGAGGAGGAAATGTAACCTTCCTCCTCAGGATCTGCACAAGCTCGAAGTATACTGCTTCTGCCACTCTAACTTGTTCTTTTTCCCTAGTGTCCCCACTGGCGACAGGTTCAGCAAATTGCCCAACGTCTCCTTCCGTATCATCTATGTGGTAGTCCACAGTGCTTCTTGGAACAAATACCAAAACCCAAGTGTCATCTCACTTTCTTCCTCGTCAACACCAAAATAACCCGGTAGCCCAGTGAACGCTAGCATGAGTCGGAGGAAAGAATGAATAAGATGAGATTTCGGGATTTGCGCACGTTGATCTTGGACCGTAGGATCTTGAAGAGAAGGTGGGACATTGATGGTGGTAACGACACGCGAAGCAACATTTGCAGCGAGATATGACGTAGAGTGATCACCTAAGGCCACGGTGAGTTTGCATGTTGACCGGGCAACAAGTGATGTATCCCCTGAGGAAACAGTTTGTTGGACGATTGCCGTTCCTACGCGATCGAGCCAAAAGAGGAGCGGTTCAGTGAGCGTTCGCGAGCCAGAACCATCTGACAATGCAGATTTAGATAGGATTTCTTGTAATGCATCCGACGCTGCAATGAACATATGGTCTTCGGCAGGATTCAAAAACGATATCAGCATAGGTATTAGAGGTGTGAGATCGCTAAACGAAGTAGCATTAGCTAAGAAACATCCAAGGATAATTTTATTGTACCTGGTCGGTAAGATGGACATCCATGCTTGGAAGCAGCGAAGGGCAGATTCAATCTGCTGCATTGGCGTAGTGGGAGACATAGACGACGTGATAGCTTGAACTACCATTGGTACCGCATCCAAGAGTGACTGGGACATCTGGGCTCTGACAGATAGATACCTGTTAGTTTTAAGATGCCCCTAGACTAAGAAGACATGCTAATTGATACGTACTTTTTCGGCCCAAGTAGATCTGCATTTGGCACCTCTTCTGCTACAATAGCCAAAAAATCATGAATTTGCTCTGTATGTGCCCCACGGCTGGAAAATATTGTAACACAGCTCATTATCCAGTCAGGCCAACGCGTCGGATGTCCCGGTACAAGTTTGAGTGCCAGCGATGTGAGCTATGATCTGAATTGGTTGGCACGTTCTGCGTCTGTAAACAAAATAAACATACGGCAACGAATAGTTTTCGCAGAATGAACCTGCTCCTGCCAGATGTGATAGAATGAGCAGTTAGCTGAACCATGAGATCCCTCAATGATTCTGCGTGCTCTTTTGGAAAATTGTCCCTGCAAAGATATTAAAAGATCGCATCAAAGTCTGGAAGGAGTCCATACCAGTCTCTAGCAATCTTGATCTGACTAGTGTGCGCTCCGAAGAATTGTACATTATAATCTACATGGTCGAGCAGCGGTATCACTAGACCCCATGCGGCATCAGTCTTCTGAATTTCAAAGAGCTCGTGTTGAAGACGCTTGAGATTGTCAGGAGATGTGAGTTGAGTCGGTGCGTAGGCTTGCAGGATGAGCTG
>Ga0153951_1000048_pt1 | contig 39112 bp, 56 predicted proteins | sample TSNJ035MetaG_FD_102278 | JGI IMG/M metagenome (GOLD analysis project Ga0153951, IMG submission 102278) | Attine ant fungus gardens microbial communities from New Jersey, USA - TSNJ035 MetaG | ecosystem: Host-associated > Fungi > Mycelium > Unclassified | place: USA: New Jersey, Wharton State...
AGGGAATCTCTAAGCTAGATAGGCCTTTAAGAGATTACTATTGTTCTCCAGTATAGACTAATCACAATAGACCAGTAGCATAGAGCTGATAGTAAAAACTAAATATAAGTCCACTCAATATAGAGGTTAGGTCTTAAGCAGGGACACAAGTTTTATCCAGGCTATCTATCTACTGTCTCTAACTGACAGTAAAGTTTTCTTTATAGCTAGAGCCCACTTTTCAAAAAGCTTTTAAGTACTGTGCTTGTTAGTAAGGATAATGAGAGAGTAAGTAAGAATAGGAATGTCAAGGCTGCAAGGTGCAGGGTTGATAATAGATATTGAGTTTTTATGTTAGCACAAAGTCATGAAGGCTTAGGGCTCAACCAAGGTAGTTGTTTAGGAAGAACTCAATAGAGTTCTCTATTAGATTGCACTACTACTTATACAAATGTCTGTTGGTCTGTGTACCTGTCTTCCATGATCACATGACCCTTACTAATAACTGTACATATCTTATGTAAGCCTTCCCATACTATTTATATCCCTCTTGTATTATACTCTTGAATGTTATTTACTAAGTTGAGGAATATACAGAAAATAGTTTCTTTTCTAGGAACTGTTTCATAATATTAAGTTCTTTCTAAACAACTACCTTGGTTGAGCTTTAAGTCCTTACAACTCCACGCTAACAGTATAATATGAGAACAAGATAATTGGGTTATATTTAGCTGTAAAAAAAGAATGCTCATCAGTTGGCATAATCAAGAGACTGAGTGTGATATCTCATTTGTAGCCATTAATACTGAGGTGACAGCCAGCTAATTCTGTTGGTTGCTATTAAAGTGAACTGACCTATTGATGACATATCATTTTACTCTATGTTATAATTCTGCCCTCATATATATAGCAGTTTCTCTCATATCGTATCTCAGCTATCTACCATATTGGGTGATGACTGAGGTGATTCTCTGTCTCTAGTTCTGTATTATGATAGGCACTTATCCTGGCATGTAGACATACTTTATTATAGGTAAATCAATATAGCCATCTACCACATTAGGTGACAACTGAGATATATACTTTATTATAGAAGTTACTGAGACCAAATTGCCTTGGAAGGTTTAGTTGTCAGGTGTAATAACAAAACAGAGGTGGCATTTTAGTGTGGTATTTGACTGAGACAGTGGGCACACAAAAGTCAAAGTCCTAGTAAATTAGAAAAATAAATGATAATAAAAGGTGTGACATGTGACACAGTATATATTGTATTGACAGCTAAGCTGACAAACCACTTGACAGATCACTTGACATCAAACCTTGTGACTCCATTTGACAGTTGTTTGCCCGTGGTGTGATCATGTGGTCTCGAAATTTGGTGATGATCCTGCTTTTAGAATCTTAGCCACCAAATAGTATTTATCCATATTTGGCATCTGATGACGCGTCGGTACTTGCTAATTGACCTTCATTATGTCTTCAGCTCAGCCTCCAAATCCACCACCTTACAATGACGAGAAAAAGCCAGAAAGCAACTCACCTCAAAATACAGTACCCGTGGTAGGGGATGCTGCCATGGACACAACTCCAGATGCCTCCCCTTCAGAAGAGAACTGGGATGACATTCCGGAGGAGGTTTTGGCACTGAACACAGAGGAGCTTCAAATGCAGGGAAGACTGATAGATAACGATATCAAGGTCAGTAAAAATTTCTGCAGATATTATGCCTCCATTTAGCTGTCGCTAGGTCATGAAGTCGGAAACTTTGCGGTTACAGCATGAGCAAAGCGTGATGAAGGAGAAAATTCGTGACAACGGGGAAAAAATCAAACAAAATAAAGTTTTGCCATATCTTGTTGGCAATATCGTAGAGGTATGTTTTGCTGCTTGCTGCTTGTGACTGGCACCTCAAGATCGGGCTCCAGGTTCTTGAAATGGACCCTGAAGGCGAAGAGGATGGCGCCAACCGTGACCTTGATTCTCAACGGAAAGGAAAATGTGCAGTTGTTAAGACATCGACTCGACAAACCGTCTTCCTTCCCATGATTGGTCTTGTTCCTTCCGATCAGCTCAAGCCTGGTGATCTCGTTGGCGTTAATAAAGACTCTTACCTCGTCCTTGACACCCTTCCTGCAGAGTTCGATTCTCGAGTAAAGGCTATGGAGGTTGATGAGCGACCTACGGAAACATATACGGATATTGGTGGATTGGAGAAGCAGATCGAAGAGCTAGTCGAGGCAATCGTTCTTCCCATGGAACAGGCGGATCGATTCAAGATTCTGGGTATCAAACCACCAAAGGGTTGTTTGATGTATGGACCACCGGGTATGTATATTTAGTCCTTGTGCGTGGTCTGTCTTGAGGTCGATTGATGTACATAGGTACTGGGAAAACACTTCTCGCCCGTGCATGCGCTGCATCAACAAAGGCTTGTTACCTGAAGTTGGCTGGCCCATCTCTCGTCCAGATGTTCATTGGAGACGGTGCTAAGCTTGTTCGAGACGCCTTTGCACTTGCCAAAGAAAAAGCTCCTGCGATTATCTTCATTGATGAATTGGATGCTATCGGTACCAAGCGATTCGACTCAGAAAAGAGTGGTGACCGCGAAGTCCAGCGTACCATGCTCGAGCTGCTCAATCAGCTCGATGGGTTTGGGAGTGATGAGCGAATCAAGGTATTTCCATGTTTTTTCCGTCGACGGCAAACTCCTATATTTTCAGGTTATTGCTGCTACCAATAGAATCGATATCCTTGATCCTGCCCTCCTTCGTTCTGGTCGTCTTGATCGGAAGATTGAATTTCCTCTCCCCAATGAAACAGCTCGTGCCCGCATCCTGGAGATCCATTCCCGTAAGATGACATGTTCGCCTGACGTCAACTATGAGGAGCTGGCGCGGAGTACGGATGAATTCAATGGGGCTCAATTGAAGGCTGTTTGCGTAGAGGCTGGTATGATTGCACTTCGTGAAGGCGCCAAGAGATTGTCGCATGAACATTTCCTGAGTGGGATAGCTGAAGGTACGAGTTTTGCCTATCGCGCGGATATAGATTCATGATATCTTTACAGTGCAAAGCAAAAAGAAGAACGACCTCATGTATTTCGCATAATTATTGTACTATTACTTTTGTAGATATCGAACATTATTTTCTCTCGGCAAAAATGTCAGATAATCTTTACCTCCTCACGACTCGTGAAAACCCCGAGGAAGAGGTTAATGTATGGTGGATTGACATCAGGAAAATAGGAGGCTATTGAATCTTTGTTGGCATACCTCAAAGTCGACTGTTGCCCCTGCACGAACAGATTCCCATCAGTTGTGCTGCCGTAGGGGTCAATATCACCAAACTATATTTGAATTGTGTCTTCCTTATGCTGTCTTATCAAACATGGGAGGCTATGGCTAACTAGATCTTACAAGTCAATTCTTGTCCAAATAACATGTGCGTGATTGTCTGTATTCGCGGGTTCGAGGCCTTACATCATGTATGTATTCCACTGAGGCCAAAGGTACCCACTGATGAACTGATGTTGAATCTGCTTGTTAATGATTCCACCCTCTGTATGATACCTTCCATGACCATTGAATCACAAGTACCTGAGGACCTGGTGAACCCTTTGTGTAAAAGAAAGTCTATATGCATAGATGTTTGGACCAAAGGGATACACCAAACAAGGATGCATAAGGAGTTTCGGACAATTCGGGTAATCGAAACCATGATGTCGTCACCGTTTGGACCAGCACAAAGTGAAGGACTATGTTTACGCTATCCAGAAAGTGCTGGACTGCACCGCGAGATTTCACTAGAAAATGCTGTCAACATGCTCGGGCGTGCTGCACAAGTCGCTCAGACAGTCCCGTTCACATGGGGATACATTGACAAGCCGAATGGTAAGCACTCACCATGATTTGGACCTTAAATGACCACGGATATACTTAGAGCTTAGAGGGACAGACATATGTGATTTTCTTGCCGCCTGAAAGGCCTTTCCCGAATGATGGGATAAGATATCAAGACGGCGAGGCCAAAGTCGTAGTTTCAGTCGGCAACGGACGCGTGAGTCCTCATTAACCAGGTTTAGAAGTGATCGTTGATACCGATGCCCCCTAAACAAATGACGTCGACCTTTCTTTGTTCGAGGCCTGCAGGAAATGGAAATAGGCGAAGTGAAATTTGGCTTCATTCCGAATTCACAAGATCAACAAGCATGGAGGTTCCGAAGACGTTATCGTCTATTAAAAGGCACGCCTTGTCCACAACTTGTCCTGGTACACTACACTCGGGGACAAGCTGCACGTGCGTATCATTCGGAACCCCTGACTTGCACATCCAAATCCAATTGATGCGGAAAATCTAATTTTTTCACAGCCATCAATCCGGCTCTTTTTCAACAACCCGTACGCGGATACCCTCTCCGTCATACCGCTGAGCCTGCAGTCTTTGTTGCTGGTGAACGTGCTGGACAGAAAGTCCAACCTCAAGGCAATATGATGCACGGTCAAACACCCTCAGGAATGCCAATGAGCATACATCAACAACAAGCCATGGTGGCTCACCAAAATAACAACATGGAGATGATGGAAAGACGACATAGAGAACGTCAGGCTGCCGAAAGGACTGCGAACCCACCAGGAGTAAGTTCTAGGTTTTCTTTCAGATATCTATACATTCAATGGGCTTCCCGCTTAGCGGCCACCACGTCCTGATGATGATTCTGGAGGCAAGTCTTCATTGGCTGATATCATTAGTACTCTATCCAGTATTGATGCTTGATTGGTTTATCCACAGATGAGGTCGAACAGGTATCGACAAGAACGTTATCTATGGCACGCTACAAGCGCAATCACGAGCTGATGAATGAAGTGTTCCAGACAGCTGCATTTGGTGCGGATCTACATGATTCGAGGTGTATCGCCAAATCCAAAACACTCATTGAGGTTATTTAAATAGATGGCAAAACCATTCCCCACAAGCCAGATATCTCTTCCATCTTCTCACAGACGGAACTAGAAGCCAAAGTGGTACGTCACATGGTTTATCATACCCACGTGCCTGACCCTTTTGTATGCCAGGCCAAGCTCCAGGATGAAATCGAGCAACTCCTGCAAAAATCAGATGAACGCCGAGCTCGGTCGGAGCAGAACAAGAACAGCGACGTCACACCCGATTCTGTGGGTGATGGTATAGTCCTCTAAACATCCTCGCGATCGACATTCTGTGATAGTTGCTATAGTTCAAGATATCTTTTTGTTATGAATGATTGCTTTCTTAGTGTATGATGTCTGTTTCACATGACCCAATGAAGACCATTAGCCCGTTATATTCCGCTACATTAGAGTACTGGTGAGGGATACACAGACAGCAACAGTGGGACAGTAACACAAGTACATACAAGATTTAAGTAGGATGAACAGCCACCGGGACAGAGGAGGCAATGAAGCAATCAAAGAACCATATTGAGCTGTGAACGAAATAAAGATACTTGCTGGCGCTGCAGATAATATCTGAAATAGGAGTTGAGATAGAACGAGAAGACGAAACAAGAGAAGATAGACCGGTATTGAGCAAGCCAAAAGATAAAATGAGTCAGCATAGAGGATGATAATCCACGACATATTCATATTTTGAATCCATCTCGTAAAACAGCAACCCTGAAATAATCCCCGGTAAGATAACCCAAACCCAAAGGATCGAAACACGAAGAGAAATTTACGTTTCATCCCGAATTGTCAAAGAGATTGTTACCCCCTTTACAGGCCTCGAGCTGGATTTGTTATATGACGAGTAGGACGAAGGGAAAATAGGTGGCCGTCTTTTCATTTTTAGGACCAACCGATACCACGGCCGACACTTGTTCCCCTTTTTACCATCACAGGTCTCGTCACAACATCTACACATTCAACAGATGCAGTCAGAGGTTCACTCTTCTTCTTCAAGAAGTCGTTGATGATAGCAGTAGTGATGGGAATTTTTCCCGAATGAGAACGGCTGCTAGCAGATAAGCGACCTGAGGAGACAGACAAAGGGCTATTGGTGACACCAGGGGTGACAGGTGTCGGAGGAATACCGTCCTTATACTTGTTCCTCCTCTGTGTCCAGTATTCATGATCATACACATACGGATCATATTGACGATGTTGACGGTGCAGTGGAGGACACTCCATGCCTGGCTGATAACCATTATCAGCATCCAACAAGGGAGTAGAAGTCGATGAAGGAGTTCTTAAACTGTACCCGCAACTCCGGCTGCGCTCTCGATCGGAAGGACCCTGAAGGCTTGGCATGGCATTATCTATTAGGTGTACCCCTGCATTCGCTTGTTCATCGTTCCTGATAGCACTCCAGCGGCTGTTATCGCGGCGCCGTACGCCAACGGAGATATTTATGTTATCGTTATCGTTATCGGAGTTAACTTCAACGCTAGGGGTAAGGGATAAAGGTGTCGCCAGAAGTTCGCGCGTAGATTTTGACCGCCTCCTCCTTCTCTTCTCTTGCACGCCTTCGATGCCTAGTTGATGAGGCTGATCATCAACTACTGGCGAAGACGTATTGAATGGACCAGATGCTCCCAAGCCGAAGTCACTGGGAGTGCCTGGTACGATACTCGGACTTGGAGAACGAGAAGGGAGAGGCAGAGTGCGACGTAAGGGCCGACGGCCACGGTCAACAGATGACGTTGGAGATGGAAGGAAGGGAGACTCAGTGTTCGACATGACAGAGTTCGTAGGTGAAGGCGAGGGGAGGCGAGAATTGCGACGGGAGACGATGGTAGAACGACGAGAATAGGACTGATGATGTGTTGGAACAGGCGCCCGCGACAAAGAGCGCTTAGCGCGAGAAGCTGATCGGCGAGAGGCGGCCTCACGGACAGGCCGAGGTCTTGAGTCTTCACTCGACACACCTTTCTTGAACAGAGGCGGACGAGAACAAGAACGAGAGGGCTGGCAGTGAGTCTCATACTCGTCGTCGGAGTCAGCTGGAGTGACATTGCCCCAGCCAACGTCCCAGGCAATTTCATCGACCATGGCAATAGTCCAGCGCTGCTGCACAACGCGCTCCATACAGCCCTGGAGAACGCGCTCGGCACCTCTGCCGATACCTGCTGGAAGTTCAAACGTGCCTGTACGTGGGGCTTGTTTGAATAGGGGTTTGTGATGATAAACTGACCCTTACCATGCAATATTTTCATCTGAAGGCGGGGCTCGAACGAATCGCAAAAAGGGAAGCGACCGGTGAGCAGGGCATAGAGGAGTACGCCCAGGGCCCACATATCCTGGGCTGGGTGGGGATGTGTGTTCGGGAGCAGAATCTCGGGCGAGGCATAAGGCAGAGAGCCTGGCTGAGATAGGTGAGTAGGATGCGCAGATGAGGTGGAGTGGCGGTGGCGGGAGGCGGGAGAGCGGGCAAGGAGTGGGCGGGACTGGAGACTAGAACGTCCGCTGCGACGAGCCGAGCCTGAAATGGTGGCAGATCTGTGGGCAGCGACATTGTTGTGTTCTTCAACATCAGACCCCCGCTCATCCTCGTCAGTCTCACCGATTTTTCTGGACATGCCAAAATCGGAGATTCTGCATACTCCCATTTCATCCACAAGGACGTTCTCTAGCTTGATGTCCCTATGGACATACATCGCGACTTCATGAAGATACCGCAACCCTCTCACGACCTGCCGAAGCATCATCCCTGCATCATCCTGAGGCAATGCCGGTGTTCCGTCCCGCTGCAGAATATCATACAACGAGCCTGCAGGACAAAGGAGGGTTACAAAGAAGTCTGCGTACGAAGTATGGACTGCAGAAAACAGAGGAAGAATATGCTCATGGCTCAGCGATGACCAGATCTGTGCTTCATGGACCAACTTCTTCTGCACAAGGCCTGGATTCTGTTGTTTCTGGATATCGGATTTCCTAACAATTTTGACAGCAACTATCCCACCTGAGGCAGAAAACCCACGCCGGATAGTTGAGAAACCGCCATAGCCGATAATCCCACCCAAGGTGTACCCGGCGACCGTCTGGCCTTCGGCATCGGGAGGAGGGGCTGGCTTGCTGCTGGGACTAAAGGCTGCAAGAAACATGGCAGCGGGTGAAGCAAGGACGGATGAAGATGGGGTGGTGGAGCTTGCTGAGGACATAGGGATTGGCAATGCAGGAGAGGGGTTATTGGCGACATGGAGCGGAGAGTTTTGTCTGAGCTCTGGTTGGAAGAGGGGAGGTGGATGGTGCTGTTCACCCTGGAGGTCAACATCTGAGAGCACTTGTGGGCCCCTTGGCACTTGTGAAGAAAGATGGTAGAGCCTACCGGGATCCGAAAAAGCTAGTTCCTGATGAGGGAAGCAACGAGTCAAGTGTTCTGGAGATAGGAGGTGGGCAGAGTGCATTAACAAGATGATGATGGTAAGAGGGAGAGCTGCTGCCACTCTCGTCTGCTGACCTGCCAAGTCGGACATAATATATTGCATACTCTTATTTTGGTTGTCATCAACGGAACGCTAAGACGCCTTAACCCCAGGCTAGGGTCAGATCCGATCTCACCTCCACGTCACTGATACACGTACAGATGCAATCCCTTCCCAATTACCATGTCCTTTGCAAGGTCAGTCCTCTGCGCCCTCGAGCTCAAGCCTGACCACAGCAACACAGGCTCGTAGTATGTGTGCTCGGAGTCTACTCCATGTTTCTGGTGGGCGGTTAACCGTCTCTCCATTCCTACAGCTGACTTTTTTTTTGCAGTTGTGGGCCATAGCCCAGGAACGCCGTTAGTGTGCATCCGCCCAAAAATAAATCCTGGATTCTGATCAGAGACTCACTTCAGTTTCTGTACCATTCCAGCGAATTGACGGTTCGGGAACCGACAAGTTCAAGTCGCCTCTTTTCATGGGAACATGCCAGAGCATTCTGAGCTCATTGTCGGCATTCATATATATCACCTTTCGTTCTAACCGAGAAACTACCCTTGCTCAGAGTCTGGGTCTCGAGCACAAAGATAAAGCAGCTTTTAATGGGTCTGCCATAAATGGTAATGCGCATCAAACAAACGGCAAACATGACTCTCACCGCCCCGACAAACCATACTCGACTCGGTCCTTACTACTGCAATACCTTCAGTGCTCCGCATTCATCACCTCCGCTGCGCCCTTTGGATTTGCCGCACTCTCGTACATCTCCTACCCTGCCATAGTTCTTGGCAAATCCTGCAAACTTGTCCCGGTAATGATCATGAACGTCCTTCTCTACCGGCGTCATTTTGCCCCACACAAATACCTCGTTGTTTTCATGGTGACAACTGGCATCACACTCTTTATGTATTTTGGTGGCGATGACAAGAAAGGAAAACGTACCGTCATCAATGAAGGGCAAACACCCTACGCGAACCTTATCGGTATCACGTACCTACTGATCAACCTTGCTCTTGATGGAGCGATCAACTCGACCCAAGATGAGATTTTTAGTCGGTACAAGGTCTCGGGACAGCAAATGATGTTCTGGATTAACCTCTTCTGTACTCTTATTACTTCCATACTGTCTGTCCTGCCCCTGCCTTACATACCCGTCATCCATCCTTCCAGTGATGGTAAATCAGAACTAATGGGCGCACTCACCTTCATTAGGAACCATCCATCCATCATTACGCCACTTGCGCAATTTGCTTTTACTGGTGCTTTGGGACAGCTTTTCATCTTTGAAACCCTGCAACACTTTGGATCTCTTACTTTAGTGTATGTCTCCGGTTACTTTTGTTCTTGGGACCGTCGCTCATATCCTACCCGGGCAGAACTATTACCCTCACTCGTAAACTATTTACCATGCTACTATCAGTAGCTGTTTATAACCATAAGCTGGCATTGGGTCAATGGTCGGGGGCGGCGGTGGTATTTGCTGGCATTTTCATTGAAGCTTGGGTGAAGCGCCGAGGTACGTCATTTTGACTCTGCCAAAAGATGCTCAAACATTCGACACTGACAATTATGTACATTTACAGACATCCATGCTAAACGTGTCATTCAGGAAAAGGAAAAGGCCAAGATAAAATCATTGTAATCGTTATTAGGTATTAAAGCGTGAAGTTACCTAGGTTATGGCCTCAGTAGACAGGCATGGAAGAAAAACAGAAAAGAGAGTCGCCATCAGCACTGTGAAGCTGTCAGCAAGCAAGCAAAAAGGAACCGAGAAAGGGAATGGCAAGGACAACCAACACCCCTACCCACATACAACGCCATAGAACAGAATAGAGCGCTTATTGGGTCGGTCAGAAGGTCATTAAGCCATGCTATGAAAAATGAGCAACAGCGGCAATATTTGACCCGCATATAGATCGGAACAAACTCAGACGTTCATAATGTTTCCATTGCGTTGGGATCAATGTCCTCCACATCACCCTGTACTAAAGCTCGTTTCCTGTCTTCGTCTCTACAGAAGGAATAGTTATTCAATCACATCTCAAACGATTAGATATAAACATACCGGATCTGCATGTCATCATCTTGGCCCTCTTCACGTTTCCGCCTCGAAATTACCTTTTTCGCCGCAGGAAACGACTGGACTGCAAGACTTGCTTTGTAAATGGCTTCATACTCCTGCGACGATCAGCTTGTAAACTGTTTGCGACAAGGGAATGAAGCGGGTAAATGTACCTTGATTTGTGTCAGAAATCCACCATTAGGAGATATACAATAGCGGCGGTTCTGAACCAGATGTAGAGCATCCTCCCAAGAGAGCTGATAATGTTGCATAAAGAACATGACCACGAAAGCTGGGGAAAGACTTATCCCACCTACAGATGATCGGACATCAATGTCACAAAAGATGAGATAGAAAGCTTACCATTGCAGTGCACCAAAACGCGTCCCCTAGTACCGATAGCGTCATCTATAAACTTCTTGGCACTACATGTTCATCAGTGTCGTCCTAGGGAACGAACGTAGTGTAGCCACCATGGGAACAAGCGAATGAGGTTCTGTTCTTCACTGTCCTCTACATCCAACACCATGTACTGGAAACGTTCCGGATACCGTGGACGGACGGAGAAAGCTTCTTTAGCATCTCGTATACACACGCTATACGTAGCGCGATCCCTTGATTAGCACTTCAATTAGGTGAATATCAAAGGATTCACATGTGTGTTATGTCCAGCGAATTAAGTGTTTCAAGGGATTTGGATGCAGAAAAAGGGCCTAGTAGGAGACCAGGAAGGATTTCCTGGCATTCGCGACGCATTTCATATCTGGATCAATCGAACGTCAGAAACCATTGCATTAATCACTTGGACCTAGAGCAAAGATAAACATTATGACTGACCTCCATTCAACGTCTCCTGGACCTTGCACGACCGATCTACGTTCCTCCTCAGTCATAAGAGCGCAATTTGTAGCCATCGGTGACAATTTTCACGAAAACGGGAAAGCGGATCGACGAGGCCAAGATTGAGTAGTAGTAGTCGAGCGCCATTCCGTGTCACACTCACGCTGCCCCGTATATATCATCATCCCAGCCTCAATAATGACAGATTCGGACGACGACATCCCGTGCGTCTTTCCAGAGGTTGTTCATCAGCAGGCCCGTCTTGCTCATTTTGCAGCACCTTGATTGACCATGACTCGCTCGTTGAGGAGTCGGTCAATCAATCTCGTGTTCCTCTCACTATCATCTGTGGTTTTCTCGGTGCTGGGAAATCCACTCTCCTCAAGTGTGTTAGGACTTTTCTTCTACTCGCTGTTCACCCAGAAGACTCGTAGATATATCCTGACGAAACAACATGGTTATCGCATAGCCGTCATCATGAATGAATTCGGCGACACCGCAGTGAGTCTTAGTCTTTCATAATATCTGCGCTCAATCACAGCTCACGGGCCCTTTCAGGATATAGAGGGTGTGCTTAGCCTTGCTCTAATAATAAAAAGCTTGTACTAACTAAATTCGTCTCTCTCTCAGCAAAAGCTATCAATATATCCTCGGTTGACGATCCTACAACAGAACAGTCTCAAGAGTTCCTAGAACTGCCTAATGGGTGCCTGTGTTGTAGCATAAAGGATACAGGTGTCGCCGCTATCGAGAGGCTCATGCAGCGCAAGGGAGCATTTGATTATATCCTGTTAGAGACTACTGGGCTCGCCGATCCCGGTACGTGGATTTAATCAATTAACCCATCATGGGAATAAGCAAAATAGGTGAATTGAGTACTTGTACTGTGCCTCGTATCAGGTCCCATCGCTGCGATTTTCTGGCACAATGAAGAATTCGCAACGGGTCTCGGACGGGATATTGTGCTTGACGGCGTCGTCTGTGTTGTCGATGCTATTTTCGGCGAACAGGTCTTGTTCAATTTTTTTTTTTTGGTCAACAGAGTCTAGTAGTCTGACAGCGGTGTGATGCAGCAAATGACAGAAGATCATGCAACCGACCCAATGAACGTTGGGGAAAGTCTCCGGTTTGTAGTTTTATCTCAATCATATGAAGAAAAGAAAATCAATATCACCAGACAGATTGCCGGTTCGGACGTCATAGTCCTCAATAAAATTGACCTCGTTTCTCCCGAGGCTTTAACACATACTGAACACTTGATCAACCAAGTAAACCCCGCTGCACCAATCTACCGAACCGTCAGAGGTGAAATAAACTTGGAAGGCATCATTGGCATCTCCGCATACAGCAGATCTCTTCCTCCGATGAGCTCCACCTCGACTACAACACCACATGCTCATACACAGGAATGTGATCACCCACACGGCCATAACCAAGAGAAAACACATATTAATCATTACGAATTTCGTGAGATATCGAGTCTTCGTATTGAGTGCCCCAGAATCACCCCTGAAGCGTTCGATAAATTTGATCAATGGATACGCACAGTCCTATGGGAAAACCGTTTACCAGACGACAGCACATCTAGGAATCTCTTGGTCCTCCGCTGCAAAGGCTTCTTGTCACTTACCACAGGAAAACGCTATATCTTGCAAGGGGTTCGAAGTCTGTATGAGATGGATGAAGTATCAGACGGCAGTGATACAAATATGGGGATACCAGATGAAGGGAAAATTGTACTCATAGGCAAGGGCTTAGATGGGGTTGTTCGGAGTAGTTTGGAGGCCGCATTGAATTCATAGACGTATACATACATTTTTTAACGACATGACAAGGAAGGATTCCAGAAGAGCAAACTATTTTGCCAGCCGATTGATTTCACAATTTAATCGTTGTCTGACGTTTATTGCGCTAGCCTCTTCAGCGACATTCAATACTGCATACGTTCCTCGGTTAAGAGTGGAAGGGTTGATCACTGTAGTCGTATATGCCGTCTGCCAAATTCAGTCAACGATTTTCAATTACTGAATCCGGAAAGCGAGCCAGACCTTGACAAACTGCTTCAGCCTGCTTGGTAAAATCAACACATCAGGACTGATTGGGTTCTCTTCGTTCACGAGCTTCAAACCATCCGAATGACTAATATCAAGGTTCACTTCATGTGAGAGGTCCTGCGGTGTAGGGAAAATTGGGTAGAAGCTGGGATAAACCCATATTAGTTCATTGGATAACTGTCTAGACTTGGAAAGTCATACCTCCTTTGTTGGATCAAATGCCGACACAAGTTTGCCATCGCATCGGTTCCTATATCGTCTCCATGTGGCATGGGCATAGGGTCTTCCTCTCTCCCGGTTCTTGTGAACTCTTCTCGACGTAGATGGAACAATACGTCCACACTAGATGCGCCGAAAGTCACATCATTAATTTTGAATCTCGCAGGATTTGGCACAAGGTGGATTCTCTGACAAACAACAATAACGCTAGATCGATGAAAATCGGTGAATGAAGATAGTAGATCGGGCTTACGGGATCATTTTGGATCAAATCAGAAGATAACTCGCCTTGTGGATAAACTGCATGTTGACTGATGAGGTCTCGTATCCCAGGCAGGAGAATTATGATACTGCCGGGAGAGGAACCCAAGAATACCTTCAAAGATTCGTAGATCCGTTGTTGGAACAGCTCTTCAGGTGTCATGTCCAAATCGCCTGCTTTAATGGAAGGATGTGTAGCATCTACGAATGGGCCAACCTAACGAAGTTAAAGAATCAGTAGAGGAAGACAGATAGGAAAAGATGAGTACAAGGAGCAATGCGCTTGGCTTATCCTTTTGTAGTGCTTCGACCATGCTCGCGAACGGTGCATAAGTGAGGTCGGAATCTGCAGTAAATGGTCCACATGCGATTGCTAATGAGAATGCACTCGAATCCACAGGATCCACAGGATCGACCTTCATCGCATCCGAAGCGGAGGGAGTTATTGTCTGACTTGGAATAGGAAGCTATACCTGGTGTGAGTAATTTGCCAAACCTGCAGAAGTATGCGCACAGTCAAAATCTCTTTAACCAAGAAATATCCACCACCTCCATTTCTACCTTTCATCGCAACAATAGCTCCGGGGAACAACCCAATACCCCTTGCACCGCTTATATTATTCCGTATCACAAGGTAAAGATCAAATTTGAGAGCTATACGGCAGCCACCAGAGAGCATGCGCGAAGACTCGATGAAAATGGACGACTCCATGAGTTTTGAGTCGGTTTCAACATCTTGAAAGATTCTGCCGACGATGACTACGTCATCCTAAACCATGAATTGTGATCCAAGAGGAGTGATGAAAAGAGACGGAGGGACGTACATCTGTACTGGTACCTGGATCACCGATATCTTCTATTTTGTAGTGCTTTCTGACTCGTTCAGCCGCATCGTCGATCATTTCGTCCAGCTCTTCACAATTGCCTTGAGCATCTCAAACACAACAAGGTGATTGCACAACAACATACTTTCACTTCGTTCCATTTGTTTCTCGAACATATACCTATCTACAATTTTTTTGACCAGTGAATCACAGCAAAATCAATTTTCAGGACTCACAAACCCTCTGCTGTTTGTCATCTTGTCCAGAAAACACAACCCGACTTGGGCCTGGGATTCGGATATCCTCTTGCTTAATTTGCTTTGCCACATCCCGACCACCGGATGTCGAAGCTACATGCGCAGAATTTATCCCGGGCATGACAATGTTCCTCCGTAACCGACTGGTATTCGCAGGGACAGTGGTGGATTTTGGCACGGCTCTCTTCTGTGTCAGCTCACGTTGCATTTGAGCTTTCAAAGTTATGATGGTGTCTAGAGTGACAGAGGATATCTCTGAATGAGTTGCGGTAGAGCTGAAGTTGGCTGCTTCGAGTTTCCATCGTAGGTCTTCTGGTTTGATGTTAAAATTGTGGCACATTGCGAGACCTATCATCGGAAGTAGGTATTTTGCATATAAGAAGAGAATGAACTCACATTCTCTTATGACATTTTTGTCGTCACCAACAAGCTGCCCGATGGCTCCGATCATATCTTCAACTGTATAAGTTGCCATTGGTCTACGCGTTGGAGACCAAGCACGTTGCAGTTATGATGAATGGATTACGATGCACGTGATATGGCTAAGTCAGACTCCTGATGATGTCGAGCAATTACCTAAACTACTCATACATTTCTTCACTAGACTAAGGAACAGTAATACATACACATATCCTGAGATATCGAAGGAAAACTAACATAGCGCTTGGACGTGTCAAAAGTGCTACGACAACATTCGTTCTCCGAGCTATGAGAGATGAATCAATCACGGCCGATTCTTGATTAGACTTGAAGATGACTGCGGAGATGGATAGCTGATAGGATCAGAGCGACAATTTGTATATGAACGGTTTGTGTTGAAGTAATTGCTCATTTGCATAAGGGGAGTACTGATCAAGCGCGATGAATCCAAAAGAGCAGTTGGTCAGACAGTTGTATTGGTGTCATTGACTTCCTGTGTTTCAATTCTGATTTCTTGGATTCTTCGAGTCGTTGAGCCGGTGACCACTTCCGACGTCGAAGGCTTGGGTTCCGTCATTTTGTCTTTTGCGTCCTCCCGATCTTCTGCTTGAGCCTCCTCATCGGCTCCAGAGAACTGGATATTCATCTGAGAAAGGCTACTTTCTCGATTGACTGGGCTGGTAGAGGTTGGAGAAATGGAAGGAATCTGGTGACCATTGGAGACACCAGGTGAGGCATGAGGTATGCTAAGGAGGCGCTCAACGTCTCATCACAACGATAGACCTCTCAGCAGAAAGCTCACTTCTCTGGGTTGGGAATTGCAGTTCCGACCGTGCTCTGAGGTGCCACTCCAGCCTTTGAAAGGGCATAATCTCCAGAATCAAAATATTTGCGATCCTTTGAGGCCACAAGTCAACCGAACAGTTCCGAAACATCTCCACTACGCACCTTCTGCATTTTCAGCAAGAGATTCTTGTTGGTAGGAAGTTTTCCATACTTCTGAAATAGTTCCTGTTCATCAGGTGTCAATTTCTAACCAAAGATCGGATCTTAGTAGCGTGCGCAACATAAGCGGGAAAATAACATACACTAATATCAATCTTATTACGTCTAGCAGGGTGCATGGTGTATTTTGTATTGGAAAAGATACGGGCCGTTGGAGAGGGGACTTGAAAGTGGATGGAGACCTAGCTTCCAACTGTGATCTCTTAGCGGAGTTTCAACTGACCCTGCCGGAAAGCTGATGTTTCTAGAACATGTCAATTTCAACTTGTACATACACTATGTAACTAATTCAACAAATTGCATCTCATCATCGTAATTGACCACATCCTCTTTTCCCGCATGCACATATGAAGCAACTCCATCGTAACACTGTCTGGATTCAACTGTATGTAAATTGGAATCTTCATCTCCTAAAACCTCTAGGATAGATGAGTCCGTTATCATATCTTCGTCGTCGATACAATGTAAACGGTCAGATCTCGACAATGAGTCACAATTCTGGTGATCATCCATATCAATCTCGTCAGACCAGAGTTCGTCGGATGAGAGATTGAGAAAGTTATCTTGTCGGAGCGCGTGAAGCAAGGGCTCATGGGTGTAAACGAGCTCTGGAATGGCTATATTGATTTCGTCATGTTCAAGCAGACCAACGCTATCGTCGCTTTCCGAATTTTTATCCATGTCCAATAAGGATGTTTCGTAAGGTATAGAAGGTCGGGTAAGATGTTTCAAGTCAGGCGTAGCAGCTTCAGAGGTTGCAGAGCCCACAACCAGTGGATCCTGACTTACAGTGACTTGAATGCGCCAATGGGGAGGATAAGCCATGTTTTGTTCGTAGTCTTTCTCTTGCAAGTTTCCTGACTTGACTTGTGGAACATCATAGTCAGTTAAGGCACTCCGGAGGGTATATAGATACAGATACAACTCGCGAGCAATTTCTTCCTCAGGTTCCAAATAGATCGGGACAGCAGGCTCAGGAAAGAAAGAACCTCTGATCTCGAAACATCCACTTTGACCAGTTGCAATGGAATACGAGCAGAGATAGTCTCACCGCCAGGAGCAGCTAGAAAGCCTACAGTCCGGGGATAGGTCAATTTCTGGAAGTCACTTTCATTGATTTCATCCAGATCGATGCTGATTTCTCCGGAGGCAGTCTTCTCGTAGGCAGTCAACTCATTCGTGTCTACCAAATCATGACCATCCTCGCTGTCTGTACCAAACAGCATTTTGTCAACAGTATCAATGTTGGAATGAGACAAAACAGCTCCACTGTAGTAAGGAGGGTCGAACACCTCGAAGGGCGATATGTTCCTGCTATAGTAGCTTTGTGTAGGTTTACTCCCGTCCTGGTCCAAGAACAGGTCTTCTAAGGGGAGGGAATCCGATGAAAGTCCAGTTTCATGCTCGAGCATGAGCTCTTCGACATCAGTAATGTAAGCATGAGTGCCCTAGAACACATTTAGCCCAAGAATCCCGATCGACAAAGAGAGATGACCAAAAATTGCCTTATACTCGGTCCATTTCATGCCTGATTTAAATACGCGTTGCATTGCAAGGTAGAAGGCAGCCTCTGCAGTCGTTTGTTGTCGTGGGTTAGTGCGATGATGACTTTTCGATGTGTGGTCCAGGGTGGTAAATGGGTAGCGGTGGTCCAAAACCTCAATGGCCAAAGATATTTCAAAAGCCGGAAAGGCTATCACCAGAGAGAGGAGTACCTTGAGGAGCTGCCGACATTGTAAACGAAAGTCTGGATCTAGAGAATGCTTGACTATTCTCTTGATTGACGTCATCATTGGCCGAAAATAGGCTGCTTCATTGTTGAATTGCTAATGGAACTTTTAAGGGAGCTTAATGCAGAAACCTTGGGTAACTACATACCCGGGCTAGATCGCCGAAGATAAGAGGATATCGCCTTGTGACTGTGGTGTAAACCGAATCAAAGTTAATGGAGGGGTAACACACCTAACCAAGCTGTTTTTAATAAAACGGACGACAACATCGTCTAAAAGGGTCTGCAGTGGCAGAGTGAGGTCCTTAGAAAATAGGTCATTGTGAAGATCCGAAGGCGGCGTAACGCCATTGCATGCCAGAGATGGCTGCGTTTTCCACGAATAATTAAGGTGTAGAGACTCAAGCCTCGGTCGAACTGCGGCCAAATCCTCGGCGCAGGCTGCATGTATGAGCGATATGGTGACTGCAATGTTACACATTCAGCCAAGAAGACTCAGACAGGTCTAGTAATACACTTGCAGCCAGGAGTCTCGCTGATTTGAGAGGTGGCTATTTCAGATACGGTGACCAAACCAAGTTCAAGTGCATTCTAGCAGACAGGTATAACTGTCAAGTAACGATGATGAAATGCTACGGGGAGAGAACCTTTCTGAGAAGTTGGAGCAGATAATTCGTTGTTTTTGAGGTGATAAGTTCATCATGTGTAGCCAAGATACCGTTCTTGGAGCCAGAGAGCGTGAAATATAGTGGGTTTTGGGCAGTGACCTCTGCGTGGAAAATGTTCGGTATTTTGTCATGCTGCGGGATCGGAAAATGCAAATCATGCTGTGCGGAAAGCAACAGTGAAAAGCATCCGGCAGCAGCTTTAAAGGTGGCCTTGTGGGGGATGCGTTGCATGGGGGAAAGCGGGGCCGAGTCTGCGTGGAGATGATGAACTAGGAAAATAACTGATAACAAGGCTGTGACTGCTTCCATTACTTTCCCGTCCCTTTCAGATTCAGGCCTTCCGACTTTTTTCTTTTCTTTGCTAAGCCCCCGCTCACACAGATCTAATGCTTCGCCAGCCCCAGAGCAATGGGCTCGACCTGAAGATACAGGAGACAAAAAGGCATATTCAGACTGAGCGCAAGATCCTGGAGGCCTCCCAGAACCTGGAACGTGCTACCGCCAACGAAAATGTCCTCAAAGGCGCACAGAACAAGATCAAGGAGACCGAGCGTAATCTCATCTATTACGAACAAACCCTACGCGAGCTCCAGGCTCGCAAATTACAACTACAGCAGCAACCACGCGATGATGCCGCCCGATCAGGGGGATTGCCTTCACCACAGGTTGGCTGATTTGTGTCGGTGTATCATTGCTTAACATTCCTCTCAAGGACTTTGGTCCACAGGGTCTTCGTTTTTCTGAAGAGGACTTTGAACAGGGAGATCTACCTCTGGGAAAGACTACTTACAGTAATCTGGACCTGATTAAGGCTGATACCCTGATTACGCCACCCAAGATCACCAAGATGTTACAGCAACTGGAGTTCAAACTACAAGTAGAGAAACAATACAAGCAGGGGATAGACAAAATGGCTAAACTTTATTCCGCGGATGGGGACAAGAAGTCCAAAGCTGATGCTGAAGCCAAAAAGATTGAGAGCGAAAAGAAGATCCAGTTGCTGAACGCTGCTCTCAAACGGTACAAAAATCTGCATATATTAGATGACGTGATTGAGAATGACGAGACTGGTACGATTCTTGTTCAATCTACTGTGGTCAGCATTCTCCTGACAAACGATGCCAACGATGCTGCAGACACTGGTTCCGAGGGTGAACGTGGGGTTAACATCCGCTCAAAGCCGATCTCGGGAACTCTTCGCGTAACATTACGAAGCGCACGGGAACTCGATCATGTACCCGTCACCGCTCGATTTCGCTCATCTTCTCGGGCAGTGACGGAAACTTATGTATCAATCAAGGTCGAAGGAACACAGTTGGCTCGTTCGCATCCATCTCGTGGGACGGATAGGTGGAATGAGGAATTTGAGATGATCGTTGAGAAAGCCAACGAAGTGGAAATTGTGGTATATGACAAGCAGGGGAATGACTATCCTGTTCCCATAGGTATCCTCTGGATCAAGATTAGCGACCTTGTTGAGGCTCTTCGAAGGCAGAAGGTTGGAATAGAGACCGGTCAAGGGGGTTGGGTGACTGCAGGTGCGCTACCAGGTGACAGTCCATCCACCCGGATAGGCGGATACCCTGGCGTCCAAGGGGGCATAGATGCTCCCCTCAATTATCCCGGGACCCAAGGTCTCGGTAGCGTGTCTCCTGTTCAACCTGGTAGCGAAGGAATTGAGGCCTGGTTTGGCGTCGAGCCAGCTGGCGCTATTGCCCTTCAACTAAACTTCAGTAAGCCATCTTTTCTTTGGTTTTCCCCTATAAGTTCATATGTCTTTAGCTAAGGAGAACGTTCGCAAGCGGCCTTTGGACGCACCTATGGGGGGTCTCGGTCGTCAAGGTGCTGTTCGCAAGCGTAAAGGCGAGGTTCATGAGATGAACGGACACAAATTCGTGCAGCGTCAATTTTATCAACTTATGCTCTGTGCTTTCTGTAACGACTTCCTGCTGAATGCGCTTGGTTATCAGTGTGAAGACTGTCGATACACATGCCACAAAAAATGTTATGAGAAAGTGGTGACCAAATGTATATCAAAGTCGAACACTGGTGTACGAGTCCTTCGTTTCTTTTCTTACTCAAATGACTGATCTAGTGTCATTCATAGGATGGAGATGAAGAGAAGATCAACCATCGCATTCCTCATCGCTTCGAACCCCTAACGAACATTGGTGCCAACTGGTGTTGCCACTGCGGTTACATGCTTCCCTTTGGTCGTAAAAATGCTCGAAAGTGCACAGAATGTGATATTACCTGTCATGCAAATTGCGCTCATCTCGTTCCCGATTTTTGTGGTATGTCGATGGAGACAGCAAATGAGCTTCTCCGAAGCTGGCGTGATATCAACAGGCAAAAAATCGATAGGCAATCCAAAGCTGCTTTCGCTGTTGCCCAGAGGCCTGCTCATAGCCCACCACCACCACCTCTACCCCCTGTTGATGCAGGGACAAGTCCGTTGGTACTTGCCATAGACAAGATGAAAATTTCTGGTTCTGAACAAGGTCCGCTTGCCTATGATGGATATGGGCGACCTACTATGGGACCTCCTGATCGTCTTGCTCAAGATCCTCGCTATCACCAGCAGCAGCAACAACCCCCACCGCAAATTCCTTCTCAGCAACTTGGTTCCCAATATTCTCATCAGACTTCGCCCACCGCGAGCACTAGACCCCCATCAGCAAGGCAGCCTACTGTTCCGCAAGGATTTCCTCCTCAGACAAGCAATCCAGCCCGGCCGCTGCCAAGGCTTTATGACCAACAGCTACCTCCTGATTCTTACGATCAGCCATATCCCGTGAGTTGACTTACTGATTGTCCGAAAATATTAGTTTATATAGATCATAGTCTCAAATGGGACGACCGAGTGGACCTATGGGGTCGCCTCACCAACCTCCTCATGCCCCGCTACCAGGATCTCGTCCCACACAAGATGCCTACCAAAACATATCACAACCACATCGTCTACAACAACAACCAGGTCGCCAGGCCTCGATAAAACGAAAGGTTGGATTGGACGATTTCAACTTCCTGGCTGTGTTAGGAAAGGGAAACTTCGGTAAAGTAATGTTGGCGGAGGAAAAATCAACAACACAGCTGTATGCGATCAAGGTACTCAAAAAGGAGTTTATAATCGAGAATGATGAAGTCGAGAGGTATCATGAAATACGTCCTCTATCGATTTCTGTTTGCTCATCAGTGTCTTAGCACCCGTTCTGAGAAGCGAGTATTTTTGACGGCCGCAAGGGAGCGGCACCCGTTCCTACTTGGACTACATTCATGTTTCCAGACAGAGACGCGCGTCTATTTCGTCATGGAGTATATTAGTGGGGGTGATTTGATGTTACACATTCAGAGGAAACAATTTTCGCTTCGGCAAGCAAAGTTCTATGCATCAGAAGTCTTGCTTGCCCTAGAGTATTTCCACGCCAATGGTATCATCTACCGGTGCGTCTTTCTACTGAGCTCCTTTCTGGGTCTTATCTGTACATAGGGATCTAAAACTCGACAATATCCTCCTCACACTTGATGGTCATGTCAAGGTCGCTGACTATGGTTTATGTAAAGAAGATATGTGGTACGGCCAAACAACATCTACGTTCTGCGGAACGCCGGAATTCATGGCACCCGAGGTACGTGATGACTTTCACATATCGTCAACTTCATCTGACCCCGAATAGATTCTGTTAGAACAACGTTATGGACGGGCCGTTGACTGGTGGGCTTTCGGTGTTCTGACTTACGAAATGTTGCTTGGACAATCTCCCTTCCGTGGAGAGGACGAAGATGAAATATTTGATGCAATTCTAGAAGATGAACCTCTATACCCCATTACTATGCCCCGAGATGCTGTTTCTATCCTACAAAAAGTGAGCGTCCTTTCTTTCTCCGTCCTTTTATGGAAATTTGACATTGTGTCTGTGACATAGCTCCTGCAGCGTGATCCCAGTCGTCGTCTCGGCTCCGGAAAGGAAGATGCAGAGGAAATCAAACAACAACCTTTCTTTAAAGATGTCAATTTCGGTGATATTCTTCACAAACGGATACCACCTCCATTTTACCCCAAGATCGTAAGCTACGATACTAGTTTTTTTCAGTGATAGATGCTTCATAAAGTTACAGAACGGCTTGGCTGACACGAGCAACTTTGACGAGGAGTTCACTAGAGAGAAGCCCACGCTGACACCTGTTCACGGCCAACTGACTGTTCGAGATCAAGCAGAGTTTAATGGATTTTCATGGGTACGTTCTTCAAGTTACAGATTTGAAAACATCATATTAATGCCCATTGTGCAGGTTGCAGCATGGGCTGATCACCCAGCTTGAACTTCTCAGGTCAGGATCGATGTCATCTTTGTCTGTTATACTACATTACTATCGCATTACCTTGATTTGCACTGGAATGTTTGTTGTCCCCTGGTGCCTGCCCGTGTTTCAGGGCATCTATCATCTTCATCGAGTACAAAGTTGCTTCGTGCCTCCTGCAACCACATGACCACCTGTACCAGGGAGTCCTGGCGCGGAATTATCCGCCACAGGGTCGTCGTTCCCCGATTCTCTCATTAGTTTGTAGAACGTATGCCAAAGAGAAGCAATTGTCTCATATTCCCGGGTCATTCCTAAGACTTCTTCCAGTTTACGGTTCAAGGCATTGCTTGAGGATAGTAGTTCTTCAAATCCCTGTATGCACATTTCAGTCCGCATTTAAGTAGCCCATTGTGCTTCCTTACTGCAGTTATTTCGCGTGATAGTCTGTCGCGCTCGCGGTCAAAGAAACTAGACTCTTCTTCCATGAAATATTGCACTGGAATTTCTTGCATTAGACCAAACAGAGAATTCAAAGCTAAGATGAGCCATGCATTACAGAATCTGCAACAGCTGATATGATACTGATTTGATAGCGGTGAGAGAAAAGGCTCAAGTTTTGATGTATTATGTAAAATGATTTGATATAAGTTACTCCGATAATAAGTAGGGAGGGTATCGAAAAACGAAGGACAATTCCCCAATGATCGGAAAATGAGTTATGTCAACAAAGACGAAGAAGGAAACGCAAAGAAGATAGTATAGAGCGTAATGTAAAGGCAAGAGTGGAATGCAATCAACGGCACGAAATGAGTGAAAAAAGCCAAGTACGAAAGCAGGACGCAATAACAAGAAATTAGGAGGTGAGAACAAAAACTATAGGAAACCGCTTTCCTGCAATAGCCGAGCCATTTTCTCGTCTTCTCGCTCTCGTGGCTCGCGTTCGAGACTGAGCTTCCAAAAGTTGTCACTTGAAGCTCGAGGATCAGTTTTGCTGAATTGATCTAATGATTCTTCAATGAAAGCGAGAATAGGAGAAACCGGTGTGAGATTGTAGGAGGTCGTCTGCCAACGTTTGATATCATCCATGACATCTGATGCCTTCTGGCGTTTGAAAAAATTGACAAGGTTGCCTGGTTGAAGGTTGTCGGGATTTCCATCCACAATGAACTGTAATGTCGAGAGGTAGACACCTAATCCTAGGTTTTAGGAGCAGGAATGCTAATAGACCAGCTAACTCACCGATGAATGGAACGCAGGGGGGTTCGATGGAAGACATAAGCTGACGGTACTTAGCAAAAGTCTTGCTACTGTCGATGGTGAGTTCACAAGCGGCGAACTGGGAGATGGCCCTTTGATTGACTTGTTCCCATGTACGCTTCAATCTGCGGATAGGGGGTGTGTTCAATCCTGAGGTGATCGCAATCATAGTTGAGAGGTTGTTAAGGGCACGGCAACGCTGGAATAAAAGGATAAGATCAATGATGACGACAAGGACTGAAATTACTCACATCAGCGACACTGATTAAATGTTTTACTACTTGTGCTCTTCGACGTGAATCCTCCTTGCTGAGGATAGAATGAGCAACCCAGTCTGCAATCTAAATAACACCATGTTAAGTTTATGCTATTGGGAAGTTCGGGGTCAAATACTGACCCGATTGCTTGTCTGTATAACCGTGCCAATGTTGTCCATAACATCTGTTTTCTGTGCTCTTGCACGTTTTAAGGCTTCAGTCGGATTAATGCGCTGATACATTCGATTCTCCAGAATTGTGAACTGTCTCGCCAGTTCTAGAGGGTCAATATCCAAAAGTTTCGGTTTCTTGCCTCTTGCCAAAATCGGGGCAGGGGCTGGAATCTGATTAGTTGTGATGAAGGATTTCACGCCGATATCACCATGAGTTTGCTAGAAGAAAGTTCCTCTCAAATCAATGGCAGTAGTTCAATTGAGTTAAAAGACATACGGCGCGTTCAATATGACTCCTTAGGGCTTTAGCCGCAGGCATGCCCGCGACATCGTCCTGGGAGATGAACTCCATCATTCGGTTTAAGATATACGTATCTTCCTGATCCAGAACATACTGTTCTTGGATCATTATTTTAAAGGTATTGAGAACGCTGATTGCGGTTGTTCAGTGTGGCAACAGGGACTGATGATAATGAACCTACCGTATCTGGACGACACGTTGCTTAAATTTAGTCCAATCCTCTAGTTCCTTGGGTGTTAAATTTTCCGGTGGCTGTATCCTAAATCGCTGGACTAGTAAATCAAACAAGTCATCCAAAGTTGTGAAATCTTTAAATGTCATCAAAAAAGCTCTGCTGAATGGAAGGTCTGCAGAACCTGTTAGACATGCTGTTGAAACTCGATTATTTTACTCACCAACTTGATCATGGGCGGTTAACTTTTCAACGAGTGCAGAAACGGTACCACCCTTCACGGAATTATCGGCCTCATCAATCAGTATCTCTGAAGGATTGAAGCTCGATCGCAAGAACCAGGGTCGTGATTCCGCCGCTACTTTATCTGCGTACTCATTCCCAAGGATGCTGATTAACTTCTCAGATCCAGCAGACCGTGCCTTTTTAGTTTGATGAGGTTCCACTGGTTGCCCGTGGATGAGCGAGCAAGAAATCATAAATCAACAGAACTCACATTCATCAATCGTATCAACCTCATTTTCTCCCGGAATGTCGTTTCCTTCCGGGGTGTTGACATGTTCAGTAGGAGGAAGAGTATTGATAGAGGTGTCAAACAGTTGCCTTGGAGGTTTGGGTGGAGGCACAGGACGATTGAAGACACCTGGGAGATCAACAACATCTCCTTGATCAATATCGTTTGCAATCGAGGTCCCAGGCAATGCTCTTTCAGCTCCACCAAGTTGACTATGCACCATGCTTAATCTTGACATACGCCATTCAATGGATCCATTGTAATCGCCTTGTGAAAGGTCTGATTGTTCATGACCAATAGCCATCAAAGCTTCCAAGGTCTCGCGAACTACTGCAAGGTTGCTGCGAAGTGAAGATGAGATAGACTCAAGCAGATTCAGTGACGCTGCATGATCCTCTGGGTTAACGCTGGGATCGAAGGGTGGGATGACTTGACTTGTCAGAAGCAAGGAAGAGCTATCGTCGTACACCGCTTGGGTAGCAGCTTCCAGCGTGCGTACATGTATCCTTGCCTGCAAAAGAGTTTGCGCATACATGTCATCCACAGCATCACCTGCTTGGCGAATACCATCAATATCTACGTGCCGTGCAATGTGGATATCAGCAACAAAACTGAGAAAGTGAGACACATGTGTGACCATGTTCTGAACCCTTTGACGGAGTTGTTCCACTAAACAGGATTAGATACCAATGGATTGATGACATTTGAAAATCATACCTGAACTATCAGACCAAGATGTTGGAGTGGGGTTCGGATAAGACAGGTCCTCGATTCTCCTGAGCATCGTGGTTACTTCAGATATTACATCCTGACCGAGAGGTCTTCTCGGTGCTTGTTCCTCCAATCTCTGAGAAACCCAACCGAAACCTTTCCATGTAGCAGCACTTCCAGCGCCAACTAAACCGATGCCGATACTGGCAGTAGTAAAAGTCCCATATAGTTGCTTCAGAAGCAGTCCTTCTCCATTGTTCTGTTGGTAATGTTGTACTTCTGCAATAAATAAAGAAATAGCCCTTTCAAGTTCCAATGCATCTGTGTCAATCCGATTGAGCGTCTCAGCGATACGCGAACCTGAGTCATAGTACATGGCACGAGCCGATAAGACAAGTCGAGACAGGGTTGCAGTGACCCGTCTTTGCGCAGGTTTCAGGGAGGATGAGACAGATAGTTTTTCAGGAGTCTCGCAAGCAAGTAAGTCTGACGGGATCTGACTCGAGTTCGTAGCAAATACGTAGAGAAGATTGCGGACAGCGCGGACGGCGATCTGAATAAGATCATCCATCCTTTGGTCGTCACCTGCCCGATTGATGTTGGCTTGGACGTTGTCCGTGATAGCATGAACAGCATCACGTGCTTTCATCGCTAAGTCAGTCGCAAGTCTGGAAGATGGTAATACTAGCGCTTGTTGAAGCTGCCTAGCAATCAGCTCTTCCGAAGTGAGATCACTCGATATCGAGTTGTGTTGGGGAATCTGAGTTGATGTTTGATGGACCTGCTGAGGAAGAGCTCGAGAAAGTTGAAAATGCTCAGGATGCACATCTAAATCATCTGGATAGACACCGTTTTTCGACCCTGCGGGATGACTTCTTGGGTTCAAAGGAACGGCAGAAAATTCAGGCTCGGAACTTAAATCATTGATGTCGGTAGGTTCAGGTCGCGTCCAAGTTGTTTCCCCAGTGCGCTTGTTCACAAAAAAGATTGACATTCCGTCGTCTGCCAATCGTTTAATCCAAGGCTCGGGAGTAGAATGAGAGATACCCAAACCGGGAGGCTCGCTCGGATAGGCGCCGTTGATGCCGTTCATATTGGTGGTCACTCCGAAGACCATTCCTGCCCCGGTCGCTGCTCGGACGGTACTCTGCGCCGAAAGACCAGCAAGTTCACTTCCAGATATTTCGTCCGCTGTTTCTTGAGGTAAGTCCCAAGAATGCTCTCCTGTACGTGAATTGACGTAAAATATCTGGAAAGGAATGTCAGCATTATTCTTCGAAGTCGAATGAATTACAACGATATACATACCCGTCCGTCATCCATTATGTTCGGCTCCCAAAAATCATTGGTCTGTGAACCTTGACTTGCGCTTCCACCAGCTGGAACGAGACGCTTATTCTCATTTGAGATTTCGAACTCAAGCCATTCCTCATTCCGCACTTGCCCTTGCATCATTGCATCAGACATATCAAGAACTCCATTATCACTATCCAATTGTGCCATCCCGTCCCCTGCCGAGTAGTCGGAACCGGAAAAAGCAATTTCTGCTTCTTCCAAGGAAATGATAGTCACATAATTGGACGGAAACCAACCCCGTTCGTCCCCAAGCAAACCATCCCACCAGCCAGAGGGCTGTTGACGGAGAACTTCAATGATATCTCCGCGAGAAAATGAAAGAGCAGAAGCATCGTAAGAGGTGTAATCGTACATGGCTTTGCAAAAGAGGGCCTGATAATTGTCATCGAAGAGGTCTTGTTCCAGCGGCTGTTGTTGCTGCTGAAAGCTTTGAGCCCTTGGACTTGAAAGTGACCTCCTGAGCCGATTTGGAAAGTTTGTATGAGGTGAAGATATCACAGAGGCCATCTGGGGTTCTAGAGGGGAGTGACAAGTGAAGCGAGCTAGTTAGGAGGCACAGATGACTAAGCGACCAAACACGCCTTTGTAATTACAAGCATTTCTATCGTTTAAGTGTTCGCTGTTTCTCGGCAAATTCTACAATCTTTCGGTCGACAAACATTCCTTTCCTATCCCGTACAGCATCCATATAACTCTTTGCCACATTCGCTCGATCTGCCTTCTCCCCTAGATCTTCCAATTCTTCTTCTGTAGTCGGAACCCAGAATGGATCTTGATCGAGTAATTCGTACCTGTCCGGTGTCATCGTCTACTTTGAAATTTGCTTCCAGTTAGTTCAAGTGACTCACCCGCTGAAGATCAACTGAGGGCTCGCAGCCCCAGACGTTCGCTTCCGTATGTCTAGGTATAATTGTTAGTAAAAAGAAACTGATGTTGGGACTTCCTGACCATCTGCGAAACCAAAGCTCTCAACAACTGGTAGCAACGCAGACACTGTGAAAAATGATGTCCCCTCTTTCATCTCTTCTGCCACGATTCGACCACGTCGCCTGGCAACAACGCCATACACCTTTCCAAGTACATCAGCTACATATTGATGATCAGCTCGACCAAATGTAAATTATTACTCGCACGCTCACTGGATGCTTGGATGTCGCAAGAATACATCGCCAACATCAGTCTTGGCGACCAATCAAGAAGACCATTACGACAGGCATCTTTCACGCCTGTGATAACTGAACCCGTTACTTGTGCCATGCGATTATGCTCTACGAAAAACCACAACTGAGCTCAGACGGGCGGAGAGACGTTCAAAATCTTACCCATTTCTTTCTCCAATGCCGCTTGATCTACTTCCACACTCTCAACAAAATAAGCCAGTCCTTCCACTGGCTCTGCACACAATGGGCCCTGGATTGTAGCCAGCTGGAAGCCAGATTCGATATGATTATCAAAATCGCTTATAACGTTTTTTATGCCATTATCACTGTCGCCTGGTTTCGATTTTTCTAACCTGCGCTTCAGTCTACCATTCCATTAACCAAGGTCATCAGGCAACTGGTCCATAATCAATGGAAAAATACCACTCACGATGCAAGTGCTTTGGGCTTTCGTGCATCAATTAATAGACAACTGCCAGCTCCCTGAGGGCCAAATGCCCAAATCCTGTTGTGATTATCAGCCCATTCCCCTCCCACTTCTTTGCACTTGTCTCGCAGCGCGTCCCAAAACTGCTCGGGCTTGGCACTTGGTTTACGGAGGATATCATCACACTTGTCTATCCTTTCTCCATCCTCATCAGATTTGCCATCTTGACGATCATGCAGTAGCTTATCCAGCATCCTTGCGTTATCTAAGAGAAAATCTAAAAGCAGCACCGGTATCGGGCTTGCACGTATCGTGAAAGATACTATGTTCTGAGAGCTTGTTCCCTTGATTGTTCCCCGGGGGGCTCCTAACGTCTTGGTAGGCGCCATGTCTACAGACAATGTTCAGTCTGTAGCATACCAAACCACCATAATGTTTCTAAAAAGAAAATGCGCACCTGATGCCTTCACAGCGGTCTCCCTGAACGGTACGATCGGTTTTGAAGCATGCACCTCGATTTTCGCAAATCGTTCTCGGAGATCCTTCAAACATCTCTGTTCGGGATTTAGCTGATTACTGAGCCAAGTCCGAAGCCTGACAAAATTCACGTGCCTCGAGATGCAACTCCCCAGCAGTCAGGATGACGTGCTCGCCTGTCTGCTGTTGGAAGGTTTCAACACAAGGATCTGATTGACTGAGTAATTTTAGCCCAGTCAACAATTTAGGCATGTCTGCTGAGAAAGCTGGTTCTAGAGCGACACGAACAATAGGTGGCGTCTATATATCAGGTTCAATATCTTCTATCAACATATGGAAGAAACCGCGACTCACAGTTCGGTTTACCGCTCCCAGATTGACCAACCAAGATTTAGGGTCAACTCCGTCTTGAACATCTCTTTTTCCTTGTGCACATACAGTGGCACTCCTATAGACCTTGCCTCCTAAGCCCTTAATCGCGAAGATGTTCCCAGCTCGAACAAAATCGACTGGATTTAATTCTCTGCCCATCATGATGTACAAACCCTCTACTGTTGCGGAAACAATGTACTTCTGATTGTATGGATGCGTCGGCTCAAGGGTTGGGTCATATTTGGGCAACAGCGCATGCACTATACTGCCCACCCGAAGAATACCAGAATACAGACGAGCGAACCCAAGGACCACTTCCGAAGCTTCATCCGCCTCCTCTAGCTCTTCCAAGACAGGAGACTCTCCTTTTGGTGATTGGATCTCTATGCTGGCCAGCTGGTTTTCCGGCCCGTTTTCTTGTTTCTTTGGTAAAACAGCCCGCGCTTTGGCCTTCATTCCGTCTGTTGTTAATGGCTGTTCCTTCTTTCCTGGTAAATCCTTCTTCGATACTGCGAACATCTTGCTCACATACGCTGTGATACATGAATCTATTTCCGCTTTGCCCGCATAGAGATCTTCCTCTAATTTGTCTTTGGGAGCGATGGTCACTTCCTGAAGCTCTGGATAAAGCATCTTCGGTATGCGGGTAGATTGCGCAGCGGAGGGGGCAGGAACGATGTCAATTGTCGCCTGTATGATACAAGTTGACAAGGGGAGCCATTGCGTAAAGATCAGAGAAAGAAGCTGGCGTGTATCCTTAGATTTAAGGTTGCGAGGAGGTATTTTGAGGTTGAGTGTGGTGACAATTTTTGTCACCTTGTCTGGATCACTGCAAGTCTGTCGGTATTAGCAATTCAGATATCATAAAATCACAAGGTACACACGGGTTGAGTATTACAGCGTCATATACAGCCCAAACATTTTCAAGAACAAATTGCACAAAAAGTGGCTTCAGTCTTCTGCCTTTGAGATATTTGTAACTAATGACTCTTTTCGTCTTTGGGTCCAAGAAGAAATCGCCCCACAGGACTCTTCTCAAGTTTGCCTCTTTGATGTTAAGTTTCTGAGCATATAACTGAGCAAATTTTCCAATGCGAAATCCCCATCCGTCTAATGCCGAAGCGAAGATGACATTCCCCTTTTCTGGGGCGAAATAGATATCCTCATCATCCTTTTCCTGGAAATCTTGTTCCGTCTCGTTCACAGTTGCATCAGCTTCATCGGCTTGTTTTTCTTTCTTTGCGATCAACCGTCTTTCCCGTTCTTCTCTCCATCGAAGATCGTCTTCCATACGCTCACTAGCAAAAAAGTCACCCATCACTGCGTTAACTTGCTCTATCAGACGGACAAGGTGATGGTGGGCCTCGACTGGAGAAAGTTTGAGTTCTGTAATTAGACGATCGAATTTATTGATTACGAGGATTGGCCGAAGTCGGTCTTGCCACGCTTGTCTTAGCACGGTTATTGTCTAAAGCACTCTGTCAGTATTTAAAACCCTACAGTTTTGACTTTGACGAAGGAATATCATACTTGCGTACAGACGCCTTCGACTACATCTACGAGGACGAGTGCACCATCTACCAGTCTTGCAGCAATGGAAACCTCGCTGGAGAAATCAACATGTCCAGGTGTATCAATCATATTCACGGTATATGTCTTGGTTCTCTTGCCTTGTTACAAAAAAGTAATGATATGAGCATGCAATATCATACGTCAAGAGTATATGAGTACAATAGCGAACCTCCAGCATTATCCCGTTCCACAACATGAAATTTCAAGGACACCGCGCTACTCTCCATTGTAATCCCTCTCTCCTGTTCATCTTCCCTGCTATCCAGGTATCTTGTCTTTCCAGCCATACGTGCCGATATGATGTTATTTGCAGCCAACAAGGCATCCATTAATGTCGTTTTGCCATGATCGACATGTCCAAGTGTTGTGATAATTCGGACATTGTTTGGGTCTTGATTTTCCATCGCTTGAATATCGAAAATTCTTAAGCCTGGAAGATGCACAGTAGGTAGAACAGCAGAGAGCAGGAAGAAAAATTGATGAATCAAATGTCGTTTTTAGGTTGAGTGAACTATATTCCTGCGCGTTTGTCCATGCATGATAGATTTCCTACAAAAGGAAATTATGATATATTGTATCACGTGGATCCTCGACTTCCCAACAACTGTCTCTCTTCACATGAGTACCACGGAAAAAGAGGAGCGTCACAGGTCATCAAAACATCGACATCAAGACAAAGAGAGTGATAAAGACAAACGTCGATCCCAGGCCAAAGACAGAAAGGACAGAGAGTCAGATATCAAACACAAGAAACGGAGAAAACATGATGACTATGAAGGTGGTAGTCGGAAGCACAAACACAGGAAAAAAGACAATTTAACCATTGTGGACAATGATGAAAATGATGACGACTTGTGGGTAGAAAAGAACGTCGACATAGAGGGTGAACGAGTGTGTACTTGTTCTTATGATACAATTATATGTATCTCCTAATTACTGCGTCGAATCAGATTCTTGCGACAAATATTCCTACAAGCGAAAGCCTCAAAATTACTTCGACCGCCGAGGTATATCGCTCAGAACCGGATCCAATCACCGAGAGTGGAACAAAACTCCAGCGTGACGAATGGATGCTCTTACCACCAAGCATACCTTCTGTTCCACATTCAGGACCTGTTTCTCAACCATCTACCAATAACAATGACAAATCCTTAACCGAAGACTATGGAGAGCCTTTGTCAAATGCACGTACAATAAGCGGTGGTGTTGACTTCTTCTCAAGTCTCGGGACAGCACATAAGAAAAATAAGCCAGAAAGACCTAACCCGGACCAGGTTCTTTATTGATTTCATATTCAATTATGCCACTGACAATTTTCTAAATAGCCCAAGGTCAGCTCCCGTGAACTCAATCAAGATCTTAAGGCAGACAAGTCTGTGAACTTTGACCAACCTCCTCCGAAAAACATAGCTCCAGGTGGTCCAGGTTCCTCTTGGCGCATGATGCGTCTACGACGAGTCTACGAAACAGCAGATGAAGAAGATCGATCTGTCGAGGAAGTTGCCATTGAACGTTTTGGCTCTCTTGAACTGTTTGAAGAAGCCAAAGAAGAACGCCGCATTCTTGATGAACGTGCAGGGAGAAAAGCCGAGCGTGGAAGGAAAGGGGAACCTAGGATTGAGATTGGATTTGGTGGCGAGAAGAGGTTGATGTTCACGGAAGTTGGTGGGAGTGGCGGATCGAGTAGGAGTTCGTCTTTCCGTCGTCCTGGACAACGTATAGGAGATGATGCACCTTCTTCATCTTCCTCGCCGGCGGAGAGAGCACCTGTTCACAAACGGTTGGACGCACTACGGCTACCTTCTCAAGCTAATTCACCTCTTACACAATCACATACCCCCATTCCATCAGTCATGACACCATCCCAACTTGCTGTCTCTGGTTCAAAAGGAAGGGCTTTGTCTCCGTCTTCGTTAAATAAACTTCAGGCAAAGGTGCTACGTGCCAAGCTTATGGGTGCACCTGACTCGGAAAAGATGGAGAAAGAGTATGAGGAGGAACTGAGAAGAGCGTATGGCAGTGGTAGAGACCCAGAAGGCCACGTGAGGACTAGGGTTGAAGTCCTGCCAACGTTAGATATTAGAGGGAAACTGTATGATGTTGGGCATGGCAAAGAAGATGGCGCACCACGACCAGGTAATAGGGGAAAGAGGAAAGAAGAAAAGGTGCGCAACACCTAACGAATCTTTCAAGTCCTTCTGCTAAGCAAATTATAGTTTGAAACACATGACCGGAAAACTGGTGATATCGTTCGATATAATGCTGACGACGATGAAATGACGCTAGGCGAGATGCTGCGGCAAGAGAGATTTGGCGCTGGACTTTCTGACCAGAAGAATTTGGATGCTCAATTTGCTAAAGCAATAATGGGTGACGGCAAGTTTGAGGTACGTGCATCACCTTTGCATCGAGTTTCTGATCAACACGTCTTCAGAACGACCTGGAGTATATGGATGACAATGCAGCCAAACTTGGCCGTCAGAAGATGCGATCTGACGCATTGAAACGGCAGTTTGCAATCCACGGTTCGCGTCACCACTTGGTTCTTGGTACCATTATTCAAGTTTTGGGATAGACTATAAGCGTACCCAACAAGTTCTCGCCACATGTCCCTTCTGCTATGGGGAGGATGATTCCTTACCTAAGGCACCGATTGTTGCAATGGCGACACGTGCATATCTCTCCTGTACTACTTATGAGGAGCTTGTGAAGGGCCAATGTCTTATTGTACCAATTCAGCATCATCTTAACATGTTAGAAGCCGACGATGACACCTGGACCGAAGTCAAGGTGAGCCTTGTCATCGATATAATATTCCACATGTTGACTGGTGTTTGCTTAGAACTTCATGAAGTGTCTAATGCGCATGTTTGCCGAAGACGACAAGGGCGTCGTCTTCTACGAGACTGTTATATCCTTGAGGTGGCAAAAGCATACGTTCATTGAATGCGTACCGCTGCCTTGGGATCAGTTTGAACTTATACCAGGCTACTTCAAGGTATACTCTTTACCAGATATTGCATACGCTAAACTTATAATACTTTTAGGAATCTATCTTGACCTCTGAAGCGGAATGGTCACAACACAAAAAACTGATTGACTTTTCTGCCAGACCTGGTGGTTTTCGACGTGCAATGGTGCCTAACCTTCCGTATTTCATGGTCCAGTTTGACTACAAGGGTGAGAAGGGCTATGGCCATGTGATTGAAGGGACAGGGAGGGAGATGGATGAGGATATCGATGAGGGGGAGAAGGGTGGCGGAGAATTCCCGAGGTGAGGTGGTCTTGTTATCAAACCAGGGGTTGTGTTGATATCAATCTTTCAGATACTTTGCAGGTGAAATCATCGGAAACGTGTTGGAGATTGAGCCCCGGCGGTGGCGACGTCCGCGTAAGCTGGATTTGAGGAGCAACAAGGAGAGAGCGAAGGACTACAGAAAGATGTACGATAGGTTCGACTGGACTAAAATGGTGGAACACTAGGAACCAAATAGACCAATGATGACATCAGTACATACATACATATATATATCTATCTCGCTTATACTCATACTTGTACAACTAGTAGGTTTTCATGCCTCCGCCGTTCCCTTCCCGGCGCGAGTTTCTCTTCGTCTCCCTCCTTTATATTTTTTTCTTTTTCCTTCACCACAGTCGCACCTCCACAGTGTCTCCTCTATCTTCTGATTTGCTTCAAAATGTCCACCACACAATCCAGCCTGACCACCCGGCTTCTGCACAAATGCGACTCTCATGGAAGAACAATCCAGTGCCTGGGACAAGGCTTGTAGCGCATGTACCCGGTCCGTGGTTGTTTTTTGCCATCTCGACCCTACCACCTCCGATCCGGCTAACAAGTGATGTTTGCAGGATGGACAATTTTTGATAACTTATATATTCTCAATGGCATTATCTATGTCGTAACAGATGATCGAGATTCCATGCCAGACGTTTCTTCCATTCTTTCAAAAGGCATCCGGATTGAACCAGGCAGGGACGCGGAACTTGCACGACTACCAACAGATGAGCATATCCGCATAATATCTACGGAAGACGCTCGACGGCTGCTGGGGACAGGAGCAACTATCATAGACGGTGTCACAGTACGTTTTGCATAACCTCCATGGCGGCAGTAAGTCATTTGCCTTATTCAGCTTTTTGTCAATGACCCCTATCAATTGTAAGTAAACCCTCCTTGACGCCTTGTTGTCAGAGGTCTTACTCTTGAAATAGCGTGACACACTATTACCATTGGTCTGCAGAGCTCTTCTTTGGCTTTTGGCGAACATATTCTACACTCGACCTCAAAATTTCAGCCGACAGCAACACCACTCTCCCCTTTGTTCGGCGTATCATATTCAGCCACCTTGATGCACGCCATTGGCGGGACTATGCCCACATGAATGAATGGGTTGTCCGTTCCTCCCTCCCTTCCGTTGCAATGGAGTTTATCGACGATTGGCGCGACAGAGCAGAGTTGGGTAAACCTTTTGTATTCCATCGCGTAGTTGTCGCCGACCGTTCGGCTGCCATGATATCCTCTAACTTCCAACGCTATCAGCGAACTGCTTCTGTTCCGTTTGCGTTGCCAGGTAGTACCAACTGGTGGATGCCTATACGGAACAATGTCGTCAGGTTTGCTGGACTGAAACCCGATGTAGGTGGAGGCACGACAAGTACACCCGTGATCACATACATTTCAAGACAAAATTGGGGTCGGCGCATGTTGGTTCCGGAGCACCATGAAAAGCTTGTCAGGGAGCTTCATAAACTCAGAACTACGTACGGCTACGAGATTAATGTGGTGGAAGCAGAAAAAATGTCACGTGTGGACCAAATTCGACTTGCCGCTCGGACAACAGTGCGCCCTCCTTCTAAATCTACTACGCACTTAAAAACCCATAATTAAAATATCAGATTCTAATGGGTGTCCATGGGAATGGTCTCACATCCCTTGTTTGGATGAAACCCAATCCCCGTTCTACCGTCATGGAATTTTTTTATCCTCAAGGCTTCGCGCATGATTATGAGTATACCACTCGTGCGCTTGGCATGAAGCACTTCGGCTTTTGGGGTAGCGAGTAAGAGAACTTAATACCAGCGTTTCTCCATCTCCTGACAAGCTTATGCTCCATTACTAGATACTTTACAAGCCCTGACCTTCCGGAGCCCCAGTATGTTGAAGGTTTCCAAAGTAATTCAATTCCCATAGACGGGGAAGTTGTTGCCAGATTATGTGTAGAAAGACTTTCCCTTCAATTCGAAGTCGACGACTAGGCGATATTCATATACATTTGCTTGGCACTCAATGCACCTTTGCATCCACCCTCATTTCGATGTGCTTTCACTTGGACATTCATTCACTCCTTTGGCTTATATTGCTCTTGTCCGGTATCCCGCATCACGTAGAACGTTACTTGTACCAATTGTCATACTATCACAGACGCTATAATATCCTAATTAACATAATCAATGTTTGATTAGGTGTAGGGATACATATAGTGTCAATGAATATCGATTCGAGACAGAGACAAGTACAGCCACATTCCAGAAAATAGCGAGGAAGGTCTCTTTTACAATACATAAACCACTTACAATCCGACAATCCCTTGACGTCTAAATGTTCCTGATATTAATGTACGAGAGTGGGCGTGCGGCATGAGCTATTGCTATAGATCATTCTTATCACGAATAACGACGATCAGTAATAAATGTTTTCACGTTAGAAAGACTCATAATATATCAGGCAATCGATCTATCCTCTAACCATCCACCAATCTCCCAATTTCCATCCGAGCGATAGACATCGCGATTCCGTTGTTCAGAGTCAGTAATACCTTGAAGTAAAGTGTTGAGTCGTTTGAAATCAATCGGTTTCAAAACCCAGCCATCCATTCCGTAGCTGATCAACTCTGCGCGTTGCCGCTTCATCAGCGAAGCCGAGACTGCAAATATAGGTATACGGCCGTTGAGTCTATGTGAAGCACGGTCCTTCTGAATTTGGATAATATTGTCTTTCTCCAGTGCACGAATCCGTTGTGTTGCCTCAAAACCATCAACAATCGGCATCCTAGAGGTCTGTAAACTCTGCCCCGGCAAAAAGAATAACAAGACGGCTTACTGGATGTCCATGAGGACAAGATCAAAATTAAAATCAGACATGACAGTATCAATCCCCTCTTGACCATTTGTTGCATTCATGACAGTATGCCCCGTCAGAATGAGCCGCTTTGCCAGAATTGCACGGTTTATATCATTGTCCTGCAAGTGATCAGGTCTTAAAAACCCTTTGTAGATAAATTGATTGTTGGCTAACCTCAACTACCAGGATCCGTAGCTTCTCCACAGCGGAGCCCTTTGACTCTCTGGGGCATGGCCTGCCGGAGGCAGCAGTTGGTTTTCTGACGTTGGAGGCAGCAGTTGGTTCTCTGGCTGCTTCAGTGATAGAAGTTCGATTTGAAGAGGGTGATTCCACGTGAGTCACCTCCTGATCAAGATAGTCAACTTTCACGGGTCGAATGGGAAGTGCTGGACTCTGGACTTCAAGAATCCCACGACTGCTTGTAACAGTACCAACAGAACCGTTCCGCGAAGAAGGGACATTTTCAATAGGAGGAAGGGATGTATCGTATTGAGCCGATGTACGCGGCGACATATGACTGGTCGCAAGAGCCTCAACAAGACCATCAATCTCGGATGTGCAGGAGGAAGAATGTTCACTTGCAGTCCGAGAACGTGGTTGAGAGCCAGTGGAACGACTTGAGAACTGTGCGACTTCCGACTTGTCGGACGCCAAAGCAAGTGGTATGAGGAATGAGAATCTGCTCCCTGCATTGACTTGAGAGTCGACACGGAGTTGACCTCCAAGCTGTTCAACTATTCTTGCCACAACCGCTAACCCAAGGCCTGGGCAAAAAGACAAGGTAAATGAGGTATCCAGTCTTCCTGACAATTGATCGTACCTACACCGGCCTCGGAATTCGACCGAGGTTCAGAAGATTCTACTTGTTCAAATTCTCGGAACATTTTCTCCAACTTCCCATTCTCAATCCCACATCCCGTATCGGAAACAACAATCTCCACCGCAGTTTGTTTCGAACTCCTCAAACCTTCAGGTTCTTCAAATGTTCTACACCAGACTGAGATCAACCCGGTCTCAGTATACTTGACTACAGTGATAAATGGTCATGGAATCCATCAAGTGAGGATCAATGATACTCACGAGCATTGGCAGTCAAATTTTGAACTACCGTCCGGATCTTTCTCGAATCTCCTACAACAGTCTGAGGACTTTGAGACACATCTACAACAAATTCTATATTTCGCCGTGAAGCTTCCTTGC
>Ga0153951_1000051_pt1 | contig 37869 bp, 29 predicted proteins | sample TSNJ035MetaG_FD_102278 | JGI IMG/M metagenome (GOLD analysis project Ga0153951, IMG submission 102278) | Attine ant fungus gardens microbial communities from New Jersey, USA - TSNJ035 MetaG | ecosystem: Host-associated > Fungi > Mycelium > Unclassified | place: USA: New Jersey, Wharton State...
GCCTGCATGTTGTTGCTGCCGCGATAGGTCAGCGCCACATAGGCGCCCCAGCGGCGCTCCAGCTCGGACACCGCGCGGCGCGTCTCGTAGAGGCTTTGCGGCGTGAGGTCGAGCGCGCCGGCATCGGCGGCGTCGATGGCGCGCCGGAAATAGCCGGCCGCGAGCGGACGCTGGTCGGCATTGACGGCCGTGAAGGCCACATCGCGCAGCGCCGTTGCGGGCAGCTTGCCGGCCGCGTCGAGCGCGCCGAACGCCTGGGCCGCTTGGGAGGACGCGCCCGACACCGCGAGCAGATACGCGTAGTCCAGTTCGGGCGCGGCATCCTTCAGCGCCGCGCGCGCCTGCTTCGCCTCGTCGTGGCGGCCGGCCGTGTCGAGCGCGTCGGCCAGCACGCGCCGGTACATGTCGCGCTTCGGCGCGGCAGCGACCAGTTGGCGCGCGAGCGTCAAAGCCGTCGCGTCGTCGCCCTTTGCGAGCGCCGCGAAAATGACCGGGACCATCGCGTCGGCCGCATTGTCGGCGGGACGCGCGGTACACACCGTGCCGTAAGGCGTGAGCCGGCAATCGAGGAACGGCGCCTGCAACCGCGGGCGGTCCGCGCGATGCCGGTAGTACGCGATCAGGCTGCGCCGCCAGGCCGCTTCGGCGTCGCCGGCCGGCAGCGGCTGCAACGCGCCGCTGGCGAATGCCGCATCGCCCTCGGCCAGCGCCGCATCGGCGACGTAGAGCCGGACGTTGCGCAGATCGTCGTCGCCGAGTGCATCGTTCTTGACGGCTTTCGTGTAGTCGTCGCGCGCCGCGCGGTAGTGGCCCTGCATCTGGCGCAAGTGGCCGCGCAGCAGCAGCGGCACCGCGTCCTCGTCGTCGACCTGGATCGCCGCGCTCGCAGCGGCTTCCGCTTCGGCGTAACGCTGCTCGCGCGTCAACGCGTCGATCAGCAGGAGCCGGTAGGACATTACATCGGGCGCATTCGCAATCGCCTCGGCAATCGCTTTTTCCGCCCGTTGGGGATCGTTGTCGGCCAGCGCGGCGTAGGCTTCGCGCGCGGGCTCCTGCGCAAGCTGGCGGCGCACGGCGTCGCGCCGGCCTTCCAGTTCCCGGTCGGGTCCACCGACCTGCAGGGCCGCGTCGAACAGGCCGAGCGCCTCGCGCGGATGGGCGTTCGCGGCGGCGCGATAGGCCGCCTCGGCCAGCGTTCTTGCCGGCTTTTCCGGTGCGATCGGCGAGCACGCTGGTTCGGTGCCGTTGACTTCGCAATGCAGAAGCGGCGGTTCGAGCGCGGGCCGCGCGGACGCGTCTCCTGTTGCGAGCCATTGCGCGAACCGGCGCCATTGCTGCGCCTCGGCATCGCTGTCGGGAAACGCTTCGAGAACCTTGAGCGCGGCAGCCGTGTCGCCGGCGCTCAGCTCGGCGCGGGCCACGAGCAGACGCAGCGCGCGCAGTTGCTCAGCGCCGTGCGAGTCGTCCACCACGTCCGTCAGGTCCGCCACGCTCGCCAGCGCCTCGTCGTAGTCCGCCCGCGCTTCGTCGTAACGGCCGTCACGCTGCAGCAGATAGCCATGCTGCAGATGGATCATCGAAGCCGCGGCGCCGGCGCTCGCCAGCGCGTCGCGGCTTACGCGCGAGGCCGCCGCGTCGTCGCGCAGGCGCAGCAGCAAGTCGATCTGCAACAGCCGGTATGACGACGCGCCCGGTGCCAACTCCACAGCGTCGCCAGCGGCGCGCGAGGCACCCGCCACGTCGCCGCTCGCAAGCAGATCGAGCGCGCGAGCCGCAAGATCGACGGCGCGCCGAGGTTCCGTCTTGCCGGGCGCGGCGGGACGGGCGCGGCCGGTGGCCTCGCCCGATGCGACGCGCGGCTGGACTCGCCGCGCTTTCCGCGCGGCCTCGGCCTGCGCGAGCAGCGTGTGCAGCCGCGCCACGTCCGGACGCAGGCGGACCGCTTCGCGAGCGTCGCGCGCCGCCGCGTCATAGTCGCCGCGCGCGTATTCGTCGTAAGCCTGCTGCGCGATCCGATAGGCGCTGCCCGCGAGCGGCAGCGGCAAGGTCTCGTCGGCGCGGGACTCCGCGCATGCCGCGAACAGCGCGGCGCACAGGATGGAAACAGCCGTTGGGCGAGGAAAGCGCACGATCACTTCAGCACGCTCTCCACCAGTTCGGGCGACACATAGTGAGGTCCGTCGAAGACATAAGTACGAAAACCGCGATAGGCCGCCAGTTGAGGCTTGAGCTCGGCGGCCGTCGCGGCGCGAAAAGGACGGCCCACGTCGGGCCGGAACGCTTCGGCGATGATCCGCACGCGGGCCGCGCCGAGCCTGGCCGCCAGCGCGTCGGCATAGTCGCGGGCCACGCGGGGTTCGCGGGCATACACACCGACACCGTCCTGGAACAGCACGCCGACGTCGGGCGGCAGCCAGCTGTCGAGCCAGGCCGCGAGCGCCGGGCCGCCGATGTTCGAGCGGTCGTAGACGCTGATCCACAACGGCCTCGGCAAACGCATCAGCAACGGCGCGAGTTGTGGCGCGTCGCGCCAGCCCGGATCGACTTCGACCGGGAAGTACCAGCCCTCGACGTGCAGCGGCGGCACGGCGGCGGCGAGCTTCAGCGACTGCTCCACGAGTTCCGCGACGTCGGCGCGCGCCGCGCGCTCGTCGAAGCGGCCCGCGAGGCCGACCAGCACATGGCTCGCCCACGGTTCGCGCGCGATGCGCGGCCAGTCGGGCAGGCTCGGCGCTTCGCGCAAACCGGTGCCGCCGACGAAGGCCGTGTCGTCCACCGCGGTCCACTGGATCAGCAGATCGGTGACCCCCAGCCGTTCCCAGTCGCCGTGCGGGTTCACGTGCGCGTTGTCGGGCTGCCACGCGATGCCGTCGGCATACACGGCCGGCGGGGCCTCGCAGCCGGCGAGCAGGCAGGCGCCGAGCACCGCGGCTGCGGCCCAGGCACGGCGCAGCCGCCGGCCGGCGGCGCGCGCGCGAATCGCGACAGGGCTCATGTGACGGGCACCCCCGCCTCGCGCGCGCGGACCTGCGCCGCGATCGCATCGTTGAGCGCGCGGCTGCTGATTACGCCGCGCGCCACCATGAAGTCGCCGATACGGCCGTCGCGGTCCGGGCGATAGAGGTTCAGCGCCGCGTTGAAGCGCTCGCGCGTCACGTGGCCGAGTTCGATCAGCAGATCGCCGAGCAGCGGAACACGCGCGGCGGCCGGCTCCAGCGCTTCGGGCGTGCCGCGCAGCAGGCGCAGGCCCGTCACGACGTCGCTTTCGCGCGCGATGTGCTGCGTGACCGGCTGCCCGAGCGCCCCGGCAAGCTCCGCCAGCGTCGGCTCGGGCAGCGGGCTCGCGGTAAGCAGGATCGCGCGGCCGGCCGCGTCGGTGCCCTGCACCAGCACGCGATGACGGATCGACGCATCAACTGGCAGACGCGCGCGATCGGCGTCGAGCTGGCGCAAATCGAGCGCCGCATGCGGCAGGTCGGCCTGGAACGCGATCGCTTCGGCGAGCGTTTCCTCGTCGAGCCAGCCTTTGGCCATCAGCACGCGGCCGAGCGGCGCTTCGCGCGCATACCAGTCGTCGAGCGCATGCGCGAGCTGCTGCTCGTCGATCGCCCGCCACGACAGCAGCAGCTCGCCGAGCCGCTGGCGGCGGCCGCCCGTCAGGCCGTCCGCGGTCGGAAAATCGTGCATGGTCTTGTCCCACGCGAGCCGCTTGCCCGTCGCGAGGTGGACGAGAAACAGCCGCCACGCACGCGACACGGCCAGAAAATTGACGAAGTTGCCGACCACCATGCGCGGAATCGACATCGCGCCGTGCTCCCAGCCGTACAGCCGCGTCACGAAGTAGACGCGCTGCACGACGCGCAACAGCAGCGCCACGGCATTGAGCCCGAGCACGACGTGCATCCACGTGGAATTGACGAACGGCGACGGCAGCAGCGCCACGGGCAGCCCCAGCGCGCTGGCGCCCATGAACAGCAGGAACTGGATCAGCAGCGCATAGGCGGCCATGCTGACGAACGCGGTCACGATCCCCTTGCGGTCGCGAAACAGCAGGTAGCGGTGGGCGAGCGAGCCGCTCCAGCCGGTGTGCTGCCAGCCCTGCAAGCCGATGCCGAGGGCCCAGCGCGCGCGCTGGCGGTAGGCGGTGCGCAGCGTGTCGGGGAAGAACTCGCGCACGCACAGCGGCATCGTGATGGTGACCTCGCGCGGCTTGCCCAAACCGAACCACGTCGCGCGGCGGGAGCGGAACTGCACCGGAAAGCGCGCGAAGATCGACTGCATGCCGAGCCTGGCAAGCCGCGCGCCGACGTCATAGTCCTCGGTCAGGCTGTCGGTGTTGAAGGGCTGGTTCTGCGTGCTCTCGGCCAGCGCGAGCAGCGCGCGCCGCGAAAAACAGGTGCCCACGCCCGCCGACGGCACCGCGCCCGCGAGACTCTCGCGCACCACGAGGTCCTTCGCGTGCCACTCGGCGAACTCGTCCATGTAGGTGCCGGCCACGAGTTCGTACCAGTGCCGCTCCAGCGAGGCAACCGGCAGCTGGATCATGTCCTTGCGCGGCAGCAGGTAATTGAAGAACTTCAGCTCGACCGGATGCAGCACGTCCTCGCTGTCGTGCAGCACGACGCCCGCGAATTCGATCCCCGCCTCGCGCTCGTGGCGAAAGATCGCCTGGATCACCCAGTTCAGGCAGTCGGCCTTGCAGGTGGGTCCGTCGTGCGGCACCTCGACGCGGTGCAGTTGCCGGTAGCGGCGGCGCATGCGCTCCACTTCCGCAATGGTCTGCGCGTCGTTGCGATAGGTGCCGACGAACACCATGTAGTTGCGGTAGTCGAGCACGCGCACCATGTCCTCGATCATGGCGGCGATCACGTCGTATTCGAGCCATGCCGGCACCATGATCGCGAGCGGCTGCTCCTCGCGCGCCTGCAACTGCCCGACCGTGAGCGGCCGGTAGGCGCGCTTGACCGTCGCGGCGCGCCACGCCTCGCGCGCCCAGTACCACAGATCGATGAACAGGTCGTCGAGCGCGGACAGCAGGATCAGCACCGCGACGAAGCCCGCGCAGTACTGCAGCAGTTCGAAATACTGCGCGGCGTAGTACCCGGAATACAGACCCATGGCGCGCGGACTCACTCGCCGGCGGGCCGGCGCGCCTTGCGGCGGCGCACGAAGGCGGCCAGCAGCAGCAGCGCGACGAACCCGGCCACCACGACGGCGGGCACGAACCAGATGAGCCACTGGCGCGTCCACGGCGTGGCGGCGCTGCCCGTCTGCGGCGCCAGATCGCCTTCGTGGATGGTATCGAGCTGCTTGAGCACGCCGCTGCGGTCGATCACGGCGACGTCGCCGTGCGAAAGCTGGAAGGCCGTCGGCAGCGGCGGCGCATGGGTGCCGACGCTGCGGTAGACCACGCCTGCCGTGCCGCCCGCATGCTCGACGTCGATCACGCCGACTTCGGCCAGGTTGGCGACGCCGCTCACGTCGTAAAGCATCGCACCGCGCGGGCCGGTAATGGTCAGGCGGCCGTCCGCGATGCGCACGTGCGACTTCGGATCGGCCAGCGGCACGTCGATGGCGAGAAACGCGCCGGCGGGCGCCGCTGCTTGTCCGTCCGGGCTCACATTCAGCGCCGCGCGTTGCGGCGCGACGCCGGCCGCGTTGGCCAGACGCGCCACGCGCGGCAGCGTCGCCGTCGCGTCGGCGAGATACGACGCCGGCACGACCAGCGTCGCGCCTTGCGCGAAACGCCCCACCATGCCGGTGAAGGTGTCGTCGCCGTCGGCGCGCGCGAGCGTCAGATGACTGCCGGGCAGAACCGCGGCCGGATAGCCCTGCGCCATCGCGCAGCCGCTGCCGGGCTGGCGCTGGAACGTCACGCGCAGCACGTTGCGGGCCGCGAGCGCGGCGCGCGGAATGTGAGCGGTGACGCGCTGTGCGCGGCCGCCGGCGTCCAGCAGCTGTGCGCCGATCAGCACGTCGTTGAAATAGATCGATGCGACCGGCCTCGCGCCGTCGCTATTGGGCGCGCCCGCGAGATCCAGCACCACGGCGTCGGGCAGACGGCCCGCGCCCGCCACCGCGCCGAGGTCGAAGGCGGCGCTCCACGACGCCTGGGCGTACACGTCGAGTGTCGCCGGTTCGCCGCCGAGCGCGGAAAGCGCGACGACGTCGGCCCGGCCGTTGATGCTGCTGTCGATGCCGTGCACGACGAGCTGGTTCGATACGTTGATCGTGCGCCAGGCCTGCGCAAGCACGCCGATGGCCTGGCTATCGCCGACCGCGATCGCGGCCTGTCCGCCGACGCGCACGAGGCGCGCTTCGCCGGCCGCGAGCGGCGCGACGAGCGGCCCGGCGACGCGCTTGCGCCATGCGTCGAACGCGCTGGCGTCGTCGGCCGATACGGCGAGCGCCTGCGCGCGCAGCGCGTCGAGCGAGGCATCGAGTACCGCACGCATCGCATCGTCGACGACGATCAGGTCGGCCGGCCACGCGCGCTCGGGCGCCAGCACGAACAGCGCGCCCGCTTCGGCGGGATTGCCGAGCCGGTGCGAACCGCCCGACGCCAGCGCGGCGAACGCCGGCAGCGCGCGCAGCGGCGCCGGCACGTCGAGCGTCCCGAGATCGATCGTGTCGCCGGCCTTGGGCCATGCGCGGATCACGGGCTCGCGGCCGTCGCGCTGCATCAGCGCGGCGGCGCGCCATGCCGTGTCGTAGCTCGGCGCGGCCACGCGCGGCGCCGAGATCACGATGGACGGCACCGGCGGCAAGGCCGACCAGGCGGTCCGCAAATCCTTGACGTCGTTCGTGTCGTAGCGATACGTGAGACGCGTGGTGGGCGCGACCCGCAGCACGTTGCCGATCGCGGTCTGATCCGCGCAGTCCGCATCGTTGACCACCGACGCCCACGCAAGCCCGGCGCGCACATAGCCGCCCGGCCTCGGTTCGCCGCTCACGCCGACGCTCGCCGCCGCGTCGCCGCGCGGCTCCGTGAGCGCGCGAGCCAGCACGGGCGAGCCGTCGAGCGAGACGCGCATCGTCGTGCGGCCGCCGTCGGCGTGCAGATAGTCGGCATCGACCTGCAATTCGGCGCCGTCGAGCGGCACACCGGCCGGCACCGGAAAGTAGTACTCGCGGCTCGCCCGCGGCGCGTCGAGCACGGCGACGTCACGCACGCCGAGATCGCGCAGTGCGACGGTTCGCGTCGTCACGCTGTTGCCTGCACTGGTCAGCGCCTCGGCAAAACCATCGGCGGATGCGGCGGCGGCTGGAACCGGCGCGAAGCCGCCGGTGGCCGCGAGCGCGCAGCCCAGCAACAAACCGGCGGTATGCAGGCAGCGGGAAGCCCCGCTACGGCGAATGCGTGCGAAGCGCTCGGCACGCGAAGCAGAGGTTGAATTCACGATCGTCTGTCAGGAAAGAAGCGGCGGGAGCGGACGTGCTGGATGCGGGCGCTACGCCTCGCCGGCAAATTCGAAGGAAGAGGCGTGCCGGCGCGCGGGCGGATCGGCTGCATCGGTGAGCGTTGCGGGGAAGTCCGCGAAGGGTTTGCCCGTTACGCGGACAACCGCGTCGACGTCCGCCTCGCGCTCGGGCCGCATGACGGGCGGCGCCATTCCGATGGCTTCCGGCCGTGTGGCTAATATCGACAGAATTCTGGACCCCATAGCGTTGTTGTTACCGTCGTTTTTGTTTTGGTGTCACTAAAAATTAATCGAGCCGGATGCTATCTCGACTCCCCCGAAGGGAAAGAATTCTAAGCGGCCTTATCCTAAAAAAGCCAGTGTTTATCGAGCCAAACTGCAAATTATTGATAAATAAATATAAGGAAAATTTAAATTCGCAAAACGCAAACGTTTGGCGATTTTCTGTCCATAGGTGAAACCTGGAAATTCGGGAAAATAGTGGCTTATGTTCCGGCAACTGATAGGGGAAAAGCGTGCTACCGCGGCCGAGACGTACCGCGGATGATTAATTTAACGAGGTGGCATTTCAGATGACGGGAGTGGCAGTTCATCAGACTCGAACACGGAAAAATCGAACTGCCCCTTGCGAATAAGAGGCATCGGCTCAACGCGTGAAATCACGGTCGTAGTATTGCCGAGCCTCTCAAAACACCCCGGTGAATCAAACCAGATTTGACAGTAGCTGGTTTTTCGTTACACGAACGGCAAGGAACCCACTATGAATATGAACGGTATCCGGCCATGAAAGACATCGGCCTCACCCCACCCGCGCGTAATAAAGATTCTGCGGATGCTTCGCCTCCGCGAAGAAAAACCAGCGCTCGGCAACGAGCCCCGCATACTGCACGAGCGAGGCCGCGGCCAGCAGCCCGAACGACACGTCAATCGAATGCAGGCTCGCGCCGAGCGCGATCAACAGCACCGGCGCAACGAACGCAGCCGCGAGAAAACCCCATTTGACGCCACGCAACGTCCCCGCCGACTTGCCGTGGAAAAACTCGCGCAGATTGAACGCGCCCGCCGTGAAGCCGCGCGTCACCTGCACGAGCTTCGGGTTGCGAATGCCGGTGGCGCTCTGCACGGTCGACTTCGGCCGCAAGCGCGCATTGCGCACGAGCGAGGCCGAACGGCTCGCGCATCCCGCCAGCGTCAGCAGACACGCGCAGATCGCGAGCCCGGCCGTCAACGCAGGCGCGAGCCATGCGCTGAGCGCCGTCGCGAGCGTGAAGCCCGATGCGCAGCCGAGCAACACGAAGTTGACGAGCGTAAGCGGCGTCGCCCATTCCTGCAGAAAGCGCAGGCAGGCATAGATCATCGCGGTGCAGACGAATAGCGCCACGCTCGCGAGCACGCCGAGCCAGCCGAGCGCAAGCGACCACGGCCAACCAAATGCGTGCGCGACGCCATACAGGCACGCGCAAGCGAGAAACGCGGGCAGGCACAGGCATTCGCGCGACAGCCACGAGGTGCGCCACATCGCAATCGCACGCCATGCGCGTTCGGGATGGCCGAGATGGAAGAACGACGCGATCAGTCCGAGGCCGCCCAGCACCACGGCCAATGCCGCGCCGGCGACGTAAAACGCGGTCGCGGCGGCCGGTTGCGCAACGAGACCCCACCACGCCGCACTCTCCACGCCGACGAGCGCAATCAGCAAGCCCTGCGCCGCGCCGCTCAAAGTCGTCAGGAATACGACGGAAAATGCCGGATTCATCGTGAGGCCCCGTTGTTGTTCATGCTGTTGTTCAGATGCGCTTCGCCATCGACGCGAGATGCAGTTCGCCGCGTCCGAGCTGCGCTTCGAGTTCCGATGCGAGTTCCGCTTCTGGCGAGGCCGGCATGGGCGTCGAACCGTCGGCCGCCGAGCCGGACGATTTGCACGCGCATGCGTCGCCACCGCAACCGGCGGACGTGGTCGGCACGCGCGGCAAATAATGATTCGCGGGACGCGTGCCCCACTCCGGCATCAACTGATAGCCGCCGCGCTCCCTGATCGCTTGCGACACGACGGACTGCGGATCGTGAATGTCGCCGAAGAGCCGCGCCGAAGTCGGGCACGCGAGCACGCAAGCGGGCTGGCGATCGCGCTCGGAGAGCTTGTCATCGTGAATGCGATCGACGCACAGCGTGCACTTGGTCATCTCCTTGCGCCCTTCGTCGAGCTCGCGCGCGCCGTACGGACACGCCCACGCGCAATACTTGCAGCCGATGCAGCGATCGAAATCGACCAGCACGAGACCATCTTCCTTGCGCTTGTAGCTCGCGCCGGTCGGACACACGGGCACGCACGGCGGGTCCTCGCAATGCAGGCAGGACTTCGGAAAATGGATCATCTCCGTGTCGGGGAAACTGCCCGCCTCGAAACTCTGCACGCGGTTGAAGAACGTGCCGGACGGGTCCGCGTCGTAGGGATTGAAGTCCGCGAGACTGCCCGACTCGCCCGACGTGTTCCACTCCTTGCAGCTCGTCACGCATTCCTGGCAACCCACGCACACGTTCAGGTCGATCACCAGCGCCATCTGGGTCATCACATGCTCCTTGCCGTTGCTTCCGCCATCGTCATCGTTACTTGCGGCGGGCCGCGCCGCGCAGACGCGCCGCGAATTCGCCACGGCCCGCGAAATAGGTCTGCACGATGCGCGACACGACACCACCGCCGCCCACCGAGCCGGGCAATTCAGGCATCGCGGCGAATTGCGGCAACGTATGCCGCGCGTCGGCTTCGGCGGGATAGATCCGCACACGCACGTCGTACCACGCAGCCTGCCCCGTCACCGGATCGGAGTTCGACAGACGCGCGGCCTGCCCATCGCCGCCGGGCAGTTCGTCGGTAATCAGGTGATTGAGCAGGAAGCCGCGCTGCGATTCGTACGCGCCGGGGCCGAGATTCCACGCGCCGGCCGCCTTGCCGATCGCGTTCCAGGTCCATACGGTTCCCGGCTCGACGGTTTCGCTGAAGCGCGCCATGCAGCGCACGCGGCCCCATTGCGATTCGACGTAGATCCAGCCGCCATCGGCAATGCCCTGCGCCGACGCCGTTTGCGGATTCACGTAAAGATAGTTCTCCCCATGAATCTGCCGTAGCCACGCGTTCTGCGAATCCCACGAGTGATACATCGCCATCGGCCGCTGCGTGAGCGCCGTCAGCGGAAACCGCGCGAGATCGGTCGCGGCGCTTTCGAGCGGCGCATACCAGAACGGCAGCGGATCGAAATAGGTTTCGAGGCGCGCACGCAGATGCTCGGGCGGTTGTCGGCCGCTCGTGCGCCCTTGCGCCGCGAGCCTGAATTTCTGCATCACGTCCGAGTAAAGCTGGATCAGGATCGGCTCGCCGAATTTGCGGAAGCCGTTTTTGACCGCCCAGTCGAGATACGGTCCGTTGCAGTTGCGCATGTACTGCAAGGTCTCGGGCAAGCGGTAATGGAACACGCAGTTGTTCTTCGCGTACTGCTCCCATTGGCGCGGATTCGGCTCGCCCACGAGCGCCTTGTCGCCGTCCTTGCCGCGCCAGCCGATCAGAAAGCCGACGCCGGAATCGGGCGACGTGGTGTGATTGACGATGAAGTCGGGATAGTCGCGAAAGCGCCGCGCGCCGTCCGCCGTGGTGAAAGCCGGAAACTTCAGGCGCGCCGCGAGTTCGATCAGCACTTCCTGAAACGGCTTGCACTCGCCGGTCGGCGGCACGACCGGCACACGCACCGAATCGACGGGACCGTCGAACTCGGAGATCGGCCGGTCGAGCATCGACATCGCGTCATGGCGTTCGAGATAGGTCGTGTCGGGCAGGATCAGATCGGCGAACGCGGTCATCTCCGACTGGAACGCATCGCACACGACGAGAAACGGAATCTTGTACTCGCCGTTCGCGTGCCTGTCGACCAGCATCTCGCGCACCTTCATCGTATTCATCGACGAATTCCACGCCATATTGGCCATGAAGATCATCAGCGTATCGATCGGGTACGGATCGCCGCGCCAAGCGTTGGTGATGACGCTATGCATGACGCCATGCACCGCGAGCGGATACTCCCACGAGAACGCCTTGTCGATGCGCACGGGGCCGCCGTGTTCGTCGACGAACAGATCCTCGGGCGCGGCGGGCCAGCCGAGCGGGCCGGTCGCGAGCGGCGTATTCGGCTTGACCGCGTCGGGACTGTTCGGCGGTTTCGCCGACGGCGGCACCGCGCGCGGAAACGGCGACTTGTGACGAAAGCCGCCGGGCCGGTCGATCGTGCCGAGCAGCGACATCAGCACCGCCAGCGCGCGAATCGACTGGAAGCCGTTCGAATGCGCGGCCAGCCCGCGCATCGCATGAAAGGCAACCGGATTGCCACTGACCGTTTCGTGCGTTTCGCCCCAGGCATCGGTCCAGCGGATCGGCAGCGTGATGCGATGCCGGCGGCTCGTTTCGATCATTTCGCCGGCGAGACGGCGGATCGTTGCCGCCGCGATGCCGGTGATTTCTGCGGCCCACTCCGGCGTGCAAGCGGCGACGCGCTCGCGCAGCAACGCGAACGACGGCGTGACCGGTTTGCCGTCCTCGAGCGTATAGCGGCCGTCGAGCGCGGGCGTGACGCCCGGCGTGTGATGCGGCACCGCGCGCTGCGCGGCCGGGTCCCACCAGAGATGGTTCTGCGGAAACAGCGGATTGCCCACGGGCCGCCGCGGATCGCGCACGAAGAGGCCGAAGTTCTCGCTACCCTCGTCGAGATCGATCAGCTCGGCCGCATTCGTGTAGCGGCGCACGAACTCGTGATCCCACGCGTCGGCGGCGATCAGTTCGTGCAGGAACGCCATGAAGAGCGCGCCGTCGGTGCCGGGCTTGATCGGCACCCACTCGTCGGCAATCGCCGCATAGCCGGTGCGGACCGGATTGATCGCGATGAAGCGGCCGCCCGCGCGCTTGAACTTCGAGAGCGCGATCTTGAGCGGATTCGAATGATGATCCTCGGCCGTGCCGATCATGAAGAACAGCTTCGCGCTGTCGAGATCGGGCCCGCCGAACTCCCAGAACGAGCCGCCTATCGTATAGATCATGCCGGCCGCCATGTTCGCCGAGCAGAAGCCGCCATGCGCCGCATAGTTAGGCGTACCGAACTGCTTGGCGAAGAGACCGGTCAGCGCCTGCATCTGATCGCGGCCTGTGAACAATGCGAACTTCTTCGGATCGGTCGCGCGAATCGCGGCGAGGCGCTTTTCGAGCAGGTCGAACGCGACCTCCCACGAGACCGGCTCGAACTGCGCGCTGCCGCGCTCGGCGCCGGTCTTGCGCAGCAACGGCTGCGTAAGGCGCGCGGGCGAGTACTGCTTCATGATGCCCGAGGCGCCCTTCGCACAGATCACGCCCTGGTTGAGCGGATGCTCGGGATTGCCGTCGATGTAGCGCACCTCGCCATCGCGCAGATGCACGCGAATGCCGCAGCGGCACGCACACATGTAGCAGGTGGTGGTCTTGATGTCGAGCCGTTCGTTCTGCGTGCGGGCGCGATGCTCCATGGGCGATCTCCGGCGCGGTTGCGGATGAGCCGAAGCAGCGGGTCATCCGTGCTGCTCATACTACTCGGGCGGCTCATACGATAGCGACCATCGTATGCGCGTCGCCGTCACAAGGGAAATCGCGATTCGCGACGGAAACTATCCGGCTCGCCGATAGTTTCCGTTTGGCTTTCAGCGTTGCCGCCCCGCCGCGCCGTTCGGATTCAGATCGGCGTCAGCACTGGCTCGCCCGCGAAATGCCGCCGCGCGTTGGCGAGAAAGTTGTCGACCGACGCGGTGATCGCTTCCGGCGAGCGGCCGCCGACATGCGGCGTCAGCACCACGTTGCGCAGCCCGAGCAGCGCCTGCGGCGGTTCGGGCTCGCCCTCGTAGACGTCGAGCGCCGCGGCCGCCAGGGTTCCCGCTGCCAGCGCCCGGGCCAGGGCCGCCGTATCGACGACACTGCCGCGCGACACGTTGACCACGAAGCCGCGCGAACCGAGCGCCGCCAGCACGGTCTCGCCGATCAGATGCCACGTGCCCGCGCCGCCCGGCGTCGCCACGACGAGAAAGTCGCTCCATTGCGCGAGTGCCGCGACGTTGTCGAAATAGCGCAGCGGCGAATCTTCGCGCGGCTTGCGGTTGTGGTAGCCGACCTCCATGTCGAACCCGGCGGCGCGGCGCGCGATCTTCGCGCCGATATGGCCGAGCCCGACGATCCCCAAACGTTTGTTCGACACATTCGGATGCAAGGGCAGATGATCGCGCCATACCCCTTCGCGCGTCGCCCGGTCGAGCTGCGGAATGTCGCGCACGACGGCCAGCAGCAACGCGAACGCGTGATCGGCGACGCAGTGATCGTTGGTGCCCGCGCCGTTGACGAGCACGATGCCGCGCGAGCGCGCGTGATCGACGGCGAGGTTTTCGTAGCCGGCGCCAAGCGCGCTCAGCAGTTCGAGTCGCGGCATGCGGTCGATTTCCGCGGCAGCAAGACCCGTCGTGCCGTTCGTCAGCACCGCGCGGATCGCCGCGCCATGCATGGCGAGCGCGGCTTCGCGCTGCGCCGGTTCGGGGGCGTAGACGACGTCGAACGCGGCCTCGACACTCGCGCGGCTCGCGTCGCTTAGAGGGATCAGAACCAGCAGGGATGGCTTCATGACGATAGTGTCCCGACGGGGTGAATGGACAAAGTTCGGACGGGGTTTGGACAGGGTTCAAGCCGAACCCATGATGCCCGAGTGTAGCAAGGTCGCGCGTGCATGGCCGTCCCTTCGCCGCTTTGGCCGCTTTCGCCCCCCAGCGCCTGTGAAAAAAACGACGTCTCGCCAGTCTTTCGTTTCGGCGCGCGCGAAGCCGTCATAAAATAGCCGCACTTTCGATCCCGAGAACCTCATGCTGGATACCCTCACGAGCGGCTCTGCGCCTGTCAACGACGATTCCGGGATGTTCGAGCTCGCCCCCGTCTCGCTCTGGCTCGAAGACTTCAGCGGCGTGCAGACGCTGTTCGATGCATGGCGCGCCGCAGGCGTGACCGATCTGCGCGCCCATTTCGCGGAAGACCCGCACCGGGTTGCCGAATGCGCGCACCGCATCCGCGTCATCAAGGTCAATCGGCAGACACTCGCGCAGTTCGAGGCCGCCGACTTCGACACGCTCACGCATAACCTCGCGTCGGTGTTCCGCGACGACATGCTGAAGACGCACCTCGAAGAGCTGTGCCAGTTATGGGCCGGGCAATTGCACTTCACGAGCCACACGGTCAACTACACGCTCGGCGGACGGCGGCTCGACGTGCTGCTCAAGGGCGCCGTGCTGCCCGGTTACGAGGAGCGCTGGGACCGCGTGCTCGTGTCGACCGAAGACATCACCGAACTCGAAGGCGCGCGGCGCCGCGTCTCGCTGGCCGAGCAGTACGCGCGCGGTCTCTTCGAGCATTCGCCGGTGTCGCTATGGGTCGAGGATTTCAGCGCGGTCAAGCGCCTGATCGACGGCGCGCGCGCGGCGGGCATCAGCGATTTCCGCGTGTTTACCGACGTGCATCCCGAGTTCGTCGAACGCTGCATGGCGGAGATTCACGTGCTCGACGTGAACCAGCACACGCTCGGCATGTTCGCCGCGAAGGACAAGAAGACGCTGCTCGCGCGTCTCGCCGACGTGTTCCGCGACGACATGCGCCCGCATTTCCGCGAGCAGCTGATCGACCTGTGGGACAACAAGCTGTTCCAGCAGCGCGAAGTGCTCAACTACTCGCTCGACGGCAACGAGGTGCACGTGCATCTGCAATTCTCGGTGCTGCCCGGCCACGAGGATAGCTGGGACCTCGTGCTCGTCGCGCTCACGGACATCACCGCGCGCAAGAAGGCCGAGGCCTACCTCGAATTCCTCGGCAAGCACGACGTGCTGACGAAGCTGCGCAACCGCTCGTTCTACGTCGACGAACTGAACCGGCTCGAACGCAAGGGGCCGTGGCCCGTGACGATCATCATGGCCGACCTGAACGGCCTGAAGCGCGTGAACGATCAGCTCGGCCATGCGGCCGGCGACGCGCTGCTGCGGCGCGCCGGCGAAGTGCTCGCGAAGGCGATGGAGCTGCCGTTCCACGCGGCGCGTATCGGCGGCGACGAATTCGCGATCCTGATGCCCGATACCGACGAGCGCGGCGGCGCCGCGATGATCGATTCGATCCATCAGCTCGTCGAGATGAACAACCAGTTCTATCCGGGCGCACCGCTCAGCTTCTCGATGGGCGCGGCGACCTGCCAGCGCGGCGACCGGCTCGAAGCGGGCGTACAGCGCGCCGATCTGCTGATGTACGAGAAAAAGCGCGCGCACTATGAGAACCAGCCGGCAACGGATGCTGGCGAGTAAGGGACGCTACCGGACGCTGCCGGCCGGTCGATCCGATCGCGTGCCGGCACGGCTTCGCAACTCGCCCGCTCAGGCGCCCGGAAACCTCAGCTCGAAGCGCACCACGCCTGGCATCGGGCACACCGCGCGCGCGGTGCCGCCATGCAGATGCATGATCGCCTTGACGATCGCGAGCCCGAGTCCGTTCGATTCGGTGAAGGCGCTGCGCGCCGCGTCGCCGCGATAGAAGCGGTCGAACAGACGGTCCAGTTGCGCGTCCGGAATCGGCGCGCCCTCGTTTTCGACCGTCACGGTCGCGCCCTGCTCGTCCTGCGCGCCGCTCAGGCGCACGACCGTATCGCCCGCGCCGTAACGCACCGCGTTGACGACCAGATTGTTGATCGCACGGCGGCATAGCATCGGGTTCGCCGACACCACGCCGGCCGCATCGACTTCGAAGCGCATGCCGCGTTCGTCGGCAAGACCTTCGAAATAATCTGCGATCCTGAGCAGTTCGCCATGCAGGTCGACCGGCTGCCGCTCGATCGGCAAGCCCGCATGATCCGCGTGCGCGAGAAAGAGAATGTTCTCGGCGATATGACTGAGGCGATTCAGCTCTTCCAGATTCGATTCGAGCAGTTGCTGATATTCGTCGGCCTCGCGTGGTTGCGCGAGCGCGACCTGGGTCTGACCGATCAGCACGCCGACCGGCGTGCGGATCTCGTGCGCGAGGTCGGCGGAAAACTGCTGCAAGCGTTGATAGCCGTCCGCGAGACGATCGAGCATGGCGTTGAACGCGCGCGTGAGCTGACGCAGTTCGAGCGGCGCGGCCTCGCTGTCGAGACGCACCGCGAGATTCGCCGGGCTGATCTGCGCGGCGCGCGTCGCGATCTCGCGCACCGGCCGCAGCGCGCGGCGCAATACGCAGTAGGCGAGCAGCGTCGCGGCCAGCATGCCGATCAGCGTCGCGAGCACGATGCGGTTGCGGTACGCGGCCAGCATGCGCATTTCGTGGGTCATCGGGTGCCCCGCGATCACTTCGACTTCGGTGCCGTCCTCGCGCGCTCTCGCCGTGGCGACCGCCCAATGCACGGGCACGCCGTCGGGCAGCAACGTCTGGCGGATATCGGCGACGCCGGGCAGATTGCCCGCCGGACGCGCCGGCAAATCAGGCACCGCGAGATTGCCCGGATTCACGTCGACGAACGGCGCTTCGCCCGGGCGGCGAAACAGCAGCACGTCCTCCTCCGCGCCGAGCATCGTCTCGAACAGCAGCGGCCGCTTCTTCAATTCGCTAACCGAATAAAGATCGTGCACGATGCGGCTGAAATGCTCGACGCGGCCGGTCAGCACGACGTCGGCGCGGCGCTGCAGCGATACTTCGGCTGACTGATAGAAATACGCGCCGAGCGAGCCGATCACGACGCACGCGATCAGCGCGAACAGTATCGTCGTGCGTGCGATCAGCGAGCGTTCGGTCCACAGTTTCATGCGCCGTCGCCGAACGTGTAGCCGATGCTGCGCACCGTGTGAATCAGCTTCTTCTCGAACGGATGATCGATCTTCGCGCGCAACCGCTTGATCGCCACGTCGACCACGTTGGTGTCGCTGTCGAAGTTCATGTCCCACACTTCCGAGGCGATCTGCGAGCGCGACAGTGCCTCGCCCTCGCGCCGCACGAGCAGATGCAGCAGCATGAATTCCTTGTTCGTGAGCGGAATCTCGACGCCCTCGCGCGTGACCCGGCGGCGCAGCACGTCGAGCTTCAGGTCGGCCACCTCGAACACGTCGCTCTCGCGAATCACGCCGCGGCGCAGCAGCGTGCGAATGCGCAGCACCAGTTCGGTAAACGAAAACGGCTTGACGAGATAGTCGTCGGCGCCGAGTTCGAGGCCGCGAATCCGGTCGCTAACCTGATCGCGCGCGGTCAGGAAAATCACCGGCAGATCGCGCCGCGCGCGCAACGCGCGCATGATTTCCCATCCGTCGATGCCGGGCAGCATCACGTCGAGCACCACGAGTTCGTATGCGTGTTCCAGCGCCATGTGCAGGCCGTCCGTGCCGGTACGCGCGAGGTCGACCGCATAGCCGCTCTCGCGCAAGCCCTTCTTCAGATAATCGCCGGTCTTCGGATCGTCTTCGATGACGAGAATGCTCATGATGCGCGCGGCTCCTGCCCACGGTTCGACATAATGGCCCGCGGCATATCCGATCGGCACACTCCACACGCTTCGATATGCCCGAATATGCCCGATACGCCGCAATGGCCCTGGCGGCCATTCTACGTGGCTGTCACCCTGCGTTCATGACGTTTTTGTCATCCGCCTGTCACCGCGACGAGCCAGGGCGCGAGCTAGGCTGTGCGCACCATTCCCTGTTTCACCCTTCCTGGAGCAGCCTCATGAAGATCGTTTCCGCGCGAATGCTGCGCGCCCTCACCGCCCCCGCGCTCGCCGCCGCCCTGTTCGCCACGATGCCCGCGGCCCAGGCCCAGAACGCCGCGCCGACCGGCCTGCGCGGCACGATAACGTCGCTGTCGGGCGACGTGCTCAAAGTGCACACGCGCGACGGCAAGGACGTCGACGTGAAGCTGCCCGCCGACACGCCGATTCGCGGCGTCCTGCTCGCCAACGTCAACGACATCAAGCCGGACAGCTATGTCGGCACCGCCGCGATTCCGCAAGCCGACGGCACGCTGAAGGCACTCGAAGTGCACGTGTTCCCGGCCAGCATGCGCGGCTCGGGCGAAGGCCATCGCCCGTGGGATCTCGGCGCGAACAGCACGATGACGAACGGCACGGTCGGCTCGCTCGTGGTCAGCAACGGCCGCACGATCACGGTCAAGTACAAGGACGGCGAAAAGAAGATCGTGATTCCGCAGGACGTGCCCATCGTCAGCCTCGAACCGGGCACCCGCGCGCTGCTCACGTCGGGCACGAAGGTCGTGCTGTTCGCGCATAAGGAAGCGGACGGCTCGATGACCGCGAACTTCATCTCGGCCGGCGAGCATGGCGTGACGCCGCCGATGTAAGGCACCGCCCTTCCCTGTATTTCATTCGAATGGCCGCGCCCGCACCGGGCGCGGCTTGCCGCTTCTCTTCGCTGAGCGCTTTCCGCCGATGTCCGAACCGCAGGCAAAACCGCAAGCCATCCTGATCGTTCACCCGCTCGTCGTGCGCGTGACGCACTGGATCAACGCGTTCGCGATGGTCTGCATGCTGATGAGCGGCTGGGCGATCTACAACGCCTCGCCGATCTTTCCGTTCACGTTCCCGGTGTGGGCAACGGTCGGCGGCTGGCTCGGCGGCTCGATCGCCTGGCATTTCGCGGCGATGTGGCTGCTGTGCGCGAACGGCCTGCTGTATCTCGCGTACGGCCTCGCAAGCGGGCATTTGCGGCGCAAGCTGCTGCCGGTTCATCCGCGCGAGGTAGCGCGCGATGCGGCGCTCGCCTTGCGCTTCAGACTGCCGCACGATACCGGCCGATACAACGCGGTGCAGCGCGCGCTCTATCTGCTCGTGCTCATGCTGGGCGTGTTGCTCGTCGCTTCGGGACTGTCGATCTGGAAGCCCGTGCAATTCTCGTGGCTGACCGCGCTGTTCGGCGGCTTCGACTTCGCCCGGCGCGTGCACTTCGTCGCGATGGCCGGCGTGGCCGGCTTTGTTGTCGTGCATCTGGCGCTCGTGCTGCTGGTGCCGCGCACGTTGCCGCCAATGTTCACGGGCCGCGCGCGCCGCGTCTCGCATGCCCCGCGCGAAGCGCAGGAAAGGACTCGCGCATGAACACGCCCAAACGAAACGACGGAACCGATAGCGCCGAAAGTGCCGCTGCCGCGCAGGATACGCGCCGCTCGCGCATCCTTCTCGCCGACCACCAGCCGCAGATCGAGCAGTTGCAGCGGCGTCTGTTCCTGCGCTCGTCGCTGTCGATCGGCGCGCTCGCGATGCTGTCGGGCTGCAACATGCAGGACGGCGATTCCGTCGACAAGGTGCTGTGGGCCATGTCGCGCTGGAACGATCGCGTGCAGGCGTGGCTGTTCAACCGCAACAAGCTCGCGCCGACCTATTCGGAACGCGAGATCACCGACCCGTTTCCGTTCAACGCGTTCTATCCCGAGTTCGACGCGCCCGATATCGACGGCTCGACCTACCGGCTCGAAGTGTCGGGGCTCATCGCCGACAAGCGCAGCTGGACGCTCGAACAGCTGCGCGCGCTGCCGCAGGTTTCGCAGATCACACGTCACGTCTGCATCGAAGGATGGAGCGCGATCGGACAATGGCGCGGCGTGCCGTTCCGCACGTTCCTCGAACGGATCGGCGCCGATCTGAGCGCGCGCTACGTGGGCTTCAAATGCGCGGACCGCTATTACTCGAGCCTCGACATGGCGACCGCGCTGCATCCGCAAACGCAATTGACGCTCGATTTCCGCAACGAGCCGCTGCCGGCCAAATACGGTTATCCGCTAAAGCTGCGCGTGCCGACCAAGCTCGGCTTCAAGAACCCGAAGCATATCGCGGCCATTTTCGTGACCAACACGAACCCTGGCGGCTACTGGGAAGACCAAGGCTACAACTGGTTCAGCGGCCTGTAGCCGCCTGTCGCCATCAGACCGCGGTGACATAGCGCGGCGCCGGCTTGGGCGGCTGCTGCGGCGGCGAGTCGTACACGGCACGCATGCGTTTGACTTCGTCGCCGGGGCTGAGGCCGAACAGGCGCTTGAACTCGCGGCTGAATTGCGACGCGCTTTCATAGCCAACCCGCACCGCGGCCGCGCCTACATTCAAACCGTCCTGCACCATCAGAAGACGCGCGTGATGCAGGCGCGTGGTCTTCACGTACTGCATCGGCGAGGTAGCCGTCACCGCCTTGAATTGCGCATGAAACACCGCGAGGCTCATGCCCGCTTCGGCCGCGAGCGTATCGACGTCGAGCGAACCGTGATAGTCCGCATGAATGCGCCGCAACGCCTTCGCAATGCGGCCGAAGTGATTCTGATGCGTGAGCGCCGCGCGAATCGCATCGCCCTGCTCGCCGGTCAACACGCGATAACAGATTTCGCGCACGATGGCGGGTGCGAGAATGCGCGCGTCGAGCGGCGCGGCCAACGCTTCCATCAAGCGCTGCACCGCGTTGCTGAGTGCCGGATCGAGCGGTGTGGAATAGATGCCGACCGGCTCGTTCTGCGCGACGCCCTGCGTTTCGTTGAGGGCCATCAGCAACTCGGCGACCATCGTCAGATCGACGCGTACCGAGATGCCGAGAAACGGCTCCTCTACACTCGCCTCGGTCTCGCATTCGAACGGCAGCGGCACCGACAGCACGAGATACTGCTGCGCGTCGTACTGGAACACCTGATCGCCGAGATAACCGCGCTTGCGTCCCTGGCAGACAATCACGATGCTCGGCTCGTACATCACCGGCATGCGCGGCATCGGCTGATTCGCGCGCAGCAGGTTGACGCCTTCGAGACTCGTGCGCGTGAAGCCGACATTGGGTGCGAGAACCTCGAACAGTTCGAGCACGCGCTGCTGCGCGAGGTCTTGCGTGGCTGGGCGGACAACCTGGGCTGACATGACGGTATGGTGACAGGCAAGAGAATAATGCTTGAAATCTAGCATCAAACAGCCTGCCGTGCCGCTACCCAGGAGTTTTAGGCAAACCTTCAAGACGATCAGGTATTCCGCGAGCGGTGTCTGGCTCCTATGATGGGAACCCTGCCGGATCGTCCTTTTCGTTGCGCAAAGCGCGCCCGTCCATTCGTTGCCCTACCTCGCATCGAGTGGAGAATCGGGTCCGCTTCGCGCTTGCCGTCGTTCGCATCACGATCCTGTTTCATGCTGGGGTTCGCCACATCCGCAACGCAGGTTGCGTATCGCTGGCGCGCCGCCTTTTGCGCCATCATCTTTTTGCTGGAGCTACCCATGAGCACGACTTATGCCTATGCAGCAACCGACGCCAGCGCGCCGCTGGTCCCGTTCGACCTCGAACGCCGCGCGCCTCGCGCCCATGACGTGCAGATGGACGTGCTGTTCTGCGGCGTGTGCCATTCCGACCTGCACCAGGCACGCAATGAATGGAAGAACACGATCTACCCGCTGGTGCCGGGCCACGAGATCGTGGGCCGCGTGAGCGCGGTGGGCCCGAACGTGACGAAGCACAAGGTCGGCGATCTCGTCGCGGTGGGCTGCATGGTCGATTCGTGCCGCACCTGCGCGAATTGCGCGGAAGGTCTCGAACAGTATTGCGAGAGCGGTTTTGTCGGCACGTACAACGCCATGGATCGCGTCGACGGCCGGGTGACATACGGCGGCTACTCGACGCAACTCGTCGTCGACGAAGCCTTCACGCTACACGTACCGGCCAGCCTCGACCCGGCCGGCGTCGCGCCGCTGCTGTGCGCGGGCATCACGACGTATTCGCCGCTACGCACGTGGGGTGCGGGTCCAGGCAAGAAGGTCGGCATTGTCGGCCTCGGCGGTCTCGGCCATATGGGCGTGAAGCTTACGCATGCGATGGGTGCGCATGTCGTGCTGTTCACGACGTCGCCGTCGAAGATCGAGGATGCGAAACGGCTGGGTGCCGATGAGGTGGTGATTTCGAAGAACCCGGAAGAGATGGAAGCGCATGCGAACAGCTTCGATCTCATCATCAATACGGTGGCGGCGCAGCACGACCTGAATCCGTTTTTGAGTCTGTTGAAGCGGGATGGCACGCTGACGCTCGTTGGCGTACCGGAGCACGATCATCCGTCGCCACAGGTGTTCAATCTGATTCTCAAGCGGCGGCGCCTGGCCGGGTCGTTGATTGGGGGAGTTGCGGAGACGCAGGAGATGCTGGACTTTTGTGGGCGGTATGGCATTACTTCCGATATTGAAGTTATTCCGATGCAGAAGATCAATGAGGCGTATGAGCGGATGCTGAAGAGTGATGTTAAGTATCGGTTTGTGGTGGATATGGATTCTTTGAGGAAGTAGTGGGTGGTTTTGCCCGCGCAGCGGATGGTTTTTTTGCCTGCGGCGCGGGGGTATGTTTTGTTGTTTTTATTTTTTTTGCCTGCGGTGGTTTTGTCGTTGTTCTGACTTTGTGGGCCTTTCCTTGTGTTCGTGTCGGTCTGTTGGTGTTGCCCCTGTGTGGGGCGGTGCTTCTTTGTCGTTGTTCCTGGGTTTGTTGGCCTTTCCTTGTGTTCGTGTCGGTCTATTGGCGTTGCCCCTGTGCGGGGCGGCACCAATAGACCACCAAGAAATCAAGGAAAGGCCAACAAAGTCAGAACAACGACAAAAAACCGCCGCAAGCAAAACCCTTTACCAGGAGCACACTCCATGATTGACCGAATAACCGCCATGCGCACATTCATCCGAATCGTGGACACCAACAGCTTCACCCGCGCAGCGGAGTCATTAAACATCCCCAGAGCAACAGCAACAACGATCGTCCAGAACCTGGAAGCCCTGCTGGGCACCGCGCTATTGATCCGCACGACACGGCGTCTAAGCGTCACGCCGGAAGGCGCCGCCTACTACGAACGCTGCGCGCAAATCCTCGCCGATATCGACGAGATGGAAGCCAGCATCCGTAATTCGACCGACAATCTGACCGGCCGTCTGCGTATCGAAATGCCGAACTCCGTTGCAACCGCAATCGTGTTGCCCGCTCTCGACGAGTTTCACGCGCTCTACCCGAATCTCGATCTCGCGATCGGCGTGAGCATCCGCACCGTCGATCTGGTATCCGAAGCAATCGATTGCAGCATCCAGCTCGGCGAATTGCCCGATTCGAGCCTCGTCGCGCGGCAACTCGGCACGCTCGAACACGTGACCTGCGCGAGTCCGGCTTATCTCGCCCGCCACGGCACGCCCGTCGATCTCGACGATCTGCATGCGCACGTCGCCGTCAATTGCGTGTCGCCGCATAACGGCCGCGAGTGTGATTTCGATTTCGAAGTGGACGGCGAAGCGCTCACGGTCAAGCTCGATGGCTTCGTCAGAGTCACCGACGAGCAGGCTTACCTGACCTGCGGCCTGCAGGGGCTCGGTCTCATTCAGCCCGCGCGCGTCGCCGCGCAGCCCTACCTCGATGCGGGATTGCTGCGCGAAGTGCTGCCGCAATGGAAACCGGTGCCGATGCCGGTTTCGATCGCGTATGTGAAAAACCGTCGCGTGTCGCCGCGCGTGCGCGCGTTCGTCGATTGGCTCGCCGAGCTGTTCGAGAAGAACGGCCACGTCGAGCAGGATCTGTCGCGCGTACGCCAGTTGCTGCGCGGGCTGCATCCCGCATAAAGCGCGAACCTGCTACGCGGCAATGCGCACGCACGCGGGGATGCGGCTCGTCACGAACTCGCGGTCCGTCAAGTCGAGCGGAATCACTTCTGTCTGATCGGCAAACGCAGCGCCGTTTGCGCCGCTTCAGGATCGAACCACCCGTTGAATCCGGCGGTTGCGGTGATAGGGCCGGGCACGTCGATCGCGCCACCACACCACGGTGGCGCCCATCGGCAACGCCTACTGCGATTCTTCAGCCCACACCGCGTTCTCGCGCGCCATCAACGCAGTCGACGCGGCCGGCCCGAACGTGCCCGCCGTATACGAGCGCGGCCGCTCGCCCGACTTCGCCCAGCCGTCGAGAATCGGCTCGGCCCATGCCCATGCCGCTTCGAGTTCGTCGCGGCGCATGAAGTGCGTGAGACGCCCGCGCACCACGTCGATCAGCAGTCGCTCGTACGCTTCGGCACGACGCTCGGTGAAAGCCTGCTGCAGGTCCAGATTCAGGCTCACCGGCAGCATATGCATGCCGCTGCCCGGTTCCTTCGCGAGCATCTGCAACTGGATCGACTCTTCCGGCTGCAACTGGATCACGAGCCGGTTGCCATAGTTGCGGCCACCGCTCGGAAAAATCGAGAACGGCAGATCGGAAAACTCGATGACGATTTCCGAGAGCTTCTTCTGCATGCGCTTGCCGGTACGCAGGAAAAACGGCACGTTGGCCCAGCGCCAGTTGTTGATATGCGCGCGCAACGCAACGAAAGTTTCGGCGCGGCTGCCGGCCGGCACGTTGTCTTCCTCGAGGTAGCCCTTGACCGCCTCGCCGTCGACCGCGCCGGCGGTGTACTGGCCGCGCACCGTGTCGCGCGCGATGTCCTCGGGCGTCATCGGGCGCAGCGAGCGCAATACCTTGAGCTTTTCGTCGCGCACCGCGTCGGGATCGAGCGACACGGGCGGCTCCATCGCGACGATGCACAGCAGTTGCAGCAGGTGGTTCTGCACCATGTCACGCAGCGCGCCGGTCTTGTCGTAGAACCCCGCGCGGCTGCCCACGCCGACCGTTTCGGCCACGGTGATCTGCACGCTCTTGATGTACGGCGCCTGCCACAGCGGCCCGAAGATCGGATTGCCGAAGCGCAGCACCATCAGGTTCTGCACGGTTTCCTTGCCGAGGTAGTGGTCGATCCGGTAGATCTGCGCTTCGCTAAAGTGCTTGCCGACCGCGATGTTGATCTCCTGCGCGGAAGCGAGATCGTGGCCGAGCGGCTTTTCGAGCACGACGCGCGAATTGCCGTCGACGAGCGCCGCCGCGGAAAGGTTGTCGCAGATGTGCATGAACAGGTCCGGCGAGGTCGCGAGATAGAACACGCGGCGCACGTCTTCGCGCGAGGCTTCCTTCAGGCGCAGGTAATCGTCGGGCGAATCGACGTCCATGCGCACGTATTCGAAGATCGCGAGAAATTTGTCCCACGCCGCTGCGTCGAACGCCTTCTTCTCGATGAAGGGCTTCGCCTTCTGCTCCATGAATTCGCCGATGTACTGCTCGCGCGACCACGGCTTGCGGCCGATCGTGAGGATGCGGGTATCGGATGGCAGATTGCCGTGCAGATGCGCCATGTAAAGCGCGGGCAGCAGCTTGCGGAACGACAGGTCGCCGGTCCCGCCGAAGATGATCATGTCGAGCGGCAGTTCGGGTGTGGCAGAGGCTTGTTGGGTCGTCATGGCACGGTCGCAGCGTCGTAAGAGAAAAGGCGTCGATCAGAAATCAGCAGCCCGCGGGTCCGGCAGCGGAAATCCGCGGGCGTTTTTTTCCGGCAAACGTCTATGGTGCAACGTTTTGCAATAGTTTGCACGGCAACATCTGCCCCAGGTTGGGGCAAGATGCCAAGCGGGCGCGAAAGCGCCCTGTTTTCAGGGTGTTTTCGACGACAACGCCGCGCGCGCGACCCGGCACGCGGCGAGATCCCAGGCCGCGCAGCCCACGCTCTTGAACATCACGGGGCCGCCCGGCCGCGGCCCGGCATCGCCGAGCACCGTGGCAAGGCCGGCGACGCGCGCCCAGTCCACGCGCGCCTGGATGAAATCGCCGGCTTCGTGCTTCGCGCCGGCGGGATCGTCAACGAACAGGGCGCTGCCCGCGAGCGTGTTCGCGCCGATCTCGACCATCTGCGGCGTAAACGCGCCCACGCCGATCACGAGCCGTCCGGCACGCGCCGCTTCGTCATAGACCGGCTGGCGGCTCGTGGTCAGCGCGATCACGACGTCGATCGAGGCGGGGATGGAAACCGGGGTGGAAGCGGGGATGGAAGCGGAGGCCGCGGCGGCGCCTCGCGCGGGTTGGGCCGGCTGCGTCAGTACCCGCAGTTCGCGCGCCTTGCCGCGCTGCGCGGCGCAGAACGCCTCGGCACGCTCGGGCGCACTGCCCTGCACCCATACGCGCGCCTCGGGGTAAAGCTCGCCGATCGCTTCGAGATGATGGAGCGCCTGCGTGCCGGTGCCGATCAGCAGGAACTCGCGCGGCGCGGCGGGCATGAACGTCGCGACGCCGAGCATCGACATCGCCGCGGTACGGCGGCCCGTCACGGTCGGGCCGTCGAGCACGAACAGCGTCTCGCCGGTATCGGCGTCGAAGGCCATGACCTGGCCATGGATCGTCGGCAGATCGCGCGCGCGGTTGCTCGCGCACACGTTGACGAGCTTGTGGATCGCGAGATCGGGCGCGGTCGCGGGCATCGACAGCATGATGCCGCCCGCGTTGAGCGGCACCACGAGCCGTTCGGGGCTCGCGATGCGCTGCTGCGCATAGTCGAGGCTCGCGTGTTCGAGCGCCTCGACGAGCGCGGCGTATGGCATCAGCCGCGCGGTCGCGGCGGCGTCGAAGATCGGCGTGGGCGGACGGATCATGGGCGGGGCGTTCCAATCCTGGTGAGGGGTGGTGTTCGGTGGGCAGGACCGCGCGGGCCGGATGCGCCGGTGAGGCCTGATGGTGGCTCCGTGGCTTGCGAGCGGGCGGGGCTACCGCACAGACATGGGCATGGGCATGGGCATGGGCATGGGCATCACCGTAACCGAGCGCGGCGAAAATGACCAGCCGCGCGGATCATGCCCGCGTTCGTGCTTGCGCGCCCAGGTGCCGCCCCGCTTTACCGGTCACCTGGCGCGTCGCCAGCCTCGTATCGCCAGCCCCGCATTGCCAACCGCTTACTACCACGCGCCCTTGTCGCCGCCCTGCCACACTGCCGTCCTGCCGTTGCCGAACACCGCACGCCGCCGCTACCGTGCGCCGAACGTCAGCGTCATCCCGCGTCCGGCATAGAACCGCGCCATCGTCGCGAACGGCAGATACACGTCGGCCTGATGCGGCGCGACGCCCGATGGATTGTGAAACCACGCGCCCTCGCGATCGCGGCCGTGCAGCAGGATCAGATGACCGCCCTGCCGCTGGTTCGGCCGTTCGGGATAGCGGATTTCGGGGCTCACCGAAACGATCGCGAGCGTGTCGGCCGCGAGGCGCGCGGCGATCTCTTCGAGCGACACCTGCGGCAGCACGTCGACCTCGATGCCGAACGCAGCGCCCGCCCACTCGGCAAACGGCCGGTAGATCAGGCCGTCGACGCCGCCGTCGTCGCGCAGCCGGTACACGCCATGCCGCAGCGCTGCGTCGAGCAACGCCGCGCGCGGCGGATGGCCGATGCGCCAGTAGTCGAGTGCCGATTCGAGGCAGGTGAGTCCGCAGAGCCGTTTGGCCCAGAAGCGGTAGCGCTCGGGATCGGCGAAACCACTGCGGCGCCAATGCGGGTCGTCGCACGGATCGCATTGCCGCTCGACGATGTCGCGCACCCATGCGGGGCTGCCCCATTGCGTGTAGTACGGAACGCCGGTGTGGCGCAGTGCGGGTTCGATCATCGGTCGTAGCGGTGATTCGCGATTATTCACGGTCATTCACAGTCGTATCGGCGGGTCTCGTGGAAAACGAAAAGCTTTACAGCATGCTGCGCGGCCGCTGCATCGTGCCGTCGAAGAAACGCCCCAGACGGAACGCGGACAGATCGAGCGACGGGCGGCCGCCATCGTTGAGTTCCGCGAGCAGCTTGCCGACGATCGGCCCCATCGCGAAACCGTGGCCGCAAAAGCCGGTGGCGATCGTAAGGCCCGGCACCTGCGACGGCGCGTCGATCACCGGAATGCCGTCGGGCAGCACGTCGATCAGACCGGCCCACGCTTCGACCACCTGCGCGTCCTTGAGCGCCGGAAACAGCGCGCGCAGTTTGGCAAGCGCGCGCGGCGCGTGGCCCGCGTTCGGCTGCGGCTGCGGATCGCGCGGATACAGCACGCGCGCTTCGTCGAGCGCGCCGCCCGCCAGGCGCTCGCGCAAGTCGCGCAGACACGCGCCGTTCAGATGGAAGCTGAACTTCCCGCGCTGCTTCCACAGCTCGGGCAGGAACCACTTGAGCGCGCGGAAATGGCCGAGCGTCATGTCGACATCGACCTGCATGTCGTCGGCGAGATTGATCGCGCCGTTCGCGCGCTGGCGGATGCCGAGGCCGTGCCCCCAGAACGTCGACGCGGTGATGGCCGGCAGCGGATTGGTGCGCATGCAGGTGCCGCGCACTGCCTGCTGCGGCAATTCGAGGCCGAGCGTGCCGAGCAGTTTCCAGCTGCTCGCGCCGGCCGCGCAGACGAAGCGCGAGGTGCGCAGCATCCCGCGCTCGGTGACGACGCCGGCGATCGCGCCGCCCGCGCGCTCGACGCCCAGCACGCCGCAGCCTTCGAAAAACAGCGCGCCGGCTTCGGCCGCGCGTGCCGCGAACGCCGCCGCAGCTCGGCGCGGTTCGGCCTGGCCGTCGCTCGGCGTGTAGAGGCCGCCGAGCGCCGGACCTTGCATGCCGCTCACGACCGTATCGATCTGGCGGCGCTCGAGCGTGCGCGTGTCGAGCCCGTGCTGGCGCGCGACGTCCATCCATTGCTGGAACGCCACCCAGTCTTCTTCATCGGTCGCGACGTAGAGGCAGCCGCCCTGGCGCCATTCCAGATCGAAATTCAGCTCGCGCTCGAGTTCTTTCCACAACGGGATGCTCGCCATCATCAGCGGCACCTCGGCGGCTTCGCGGCCCTGCTGGCGCACGAAGCCCCATGCACGCGACGACTGCTGCCCGGCAATGCGCGACTTGTCGAGCACCACGACCGAGAGGCCGCGGCGCGCGAGGTAGTAGGCGGCCGCGCAGCCCATGATGCCGGCCCCGGCGATCACGACGTCGGCATGGGTGGGAAACGCTTGATCGGCGCGGGTGAAGTGCGAATGCAGCGGGTAAGTCGTGGTCATTGAATCGCGGTTATCGGGTCGGGGGGCATGGCGTGATGTTCATCGAGCCGCAACCAGCGGGCGAACGGTCCTGAACGTGGACGTCATCTTCGCAGGCGCGCGAGTTGTCCGCAATGCGCGGACCGGCGATCCGGGCGGGAAGCCCGCCAGGACTGGCGCTCAGCGAATTTCCCGGGTATTCGCACATTATTCGCCACACGCATATTTGACAAATATTCGTTTGACGAATATATTGCAAATATTCGTCTCGCAGATATTTTGCCATGCTTCATCTCATCGCTCAGGCAGACCAGATGGCCCAACTGCTCGCCGCCAGCCGGCGGCAGGCCGGCCTCACGCAAACCGAGGCGGCCGCGCGCATCGGCGTCAGCCAGAGCCGCGTTTCGTCGCTCGAAACCGACGCGAGCGCGCTTACGCTCGCCCAGTTGCTCGCGCTGTGCGGCGCCTACGGCCTGCAGTTGCAGATGCTCGACAAAAACCAGCCGGTTGCCGAACCGGCGCCGATCATCGAGTGGTGAGATGGGGCGCGCGACTCACGCACGGGCATTGTCGGTCTGGGCCAACGGTGAGCGCGTCGGCATCTGGCGCCTGCCCTCGCGCGGCCCGATGGAATTCTCCTACGATCTCCCGTGGATCGCCTCGGCCGCGGGCCGGCCGCTGTCGCTATCGCTGCCGTTCACGCCCGGCAACTGGCCGCACAAAGGGCCGCGCGTGCTCAACTACTTCGACAACCTGCTGCCCGATAGCGACGTCATCAGAAAACGCATCGCGCAACGCTACCAGACCGAAACGCTCGACGCATTCGATCTGCTGCGGGCGATCGGCCGCGACTGCGTCGGCGCGGTCCAACTGCTCGGCGAAGACGACAGGCCCGACGGCGTCGGCCGCATCGAGGGCACCCCGCTCACGGACGACGAGATCGAGGCGCTGCTCGCGCAAACGGTCGGCGGCCCGGCGCTCGGCGCACCCGACGAAACCGACGACTTCCGCATCTCGCTCGCGGGCGCCCAGGAGAAAACCGCATTGCTCTGGCACGACGGCAAATGGCAACGGCCGCACGGCGCCACGCCCACCACGCATATTTTCAAGCTGCCGCTCGGGCTCGTCGGCAACCGGCTCGCCGATCTCAGCACGTCGGTCGAAAACGAATGGTTGTGTCTGCAGATTCTGCGCGAGTACGGCCTGCCGGCCGCGAACGCCGAGGTGCTGAGATTCGGCAAGCAGCGCGTGCTCGCCGTCGAGCGCTTCGACCGGCAGATGCATTCGAGCGGCCAATGGCTGCTGCGTCTGCCGCAGGAAGACTTCTGCCAGGTGTACGGCGTGCCGTCGCATCGCAAGTACGAAAACGAAGGCGGCCCGGGCCTGCGCGATCTTGCGCGGATTCTCCAGCAATCGGTCGACGCGCGGCAGGACCTCGAAACGCTGCTCGCCAGCCAGATCCTGTTCTGGATGCTCGCGGCGCCGGACGGCCACGCGAAAAACTTCAGCATCCGCCTGCTCGCCGGCGGCCGCTTCAGGCTCACGCCGCTCTACGACGTGATGTCGATCTGGCCGGTGGAGGGCAACGGCCCGAACCAGTGGTCGTGGTACAAGGCACGGCTCGCGATGGGCCTGTGGTCGCGCAGCAAGCACGATGCGTTTCGCGACGTGCAGCGGCGCCACTTCAACGCGATGGCGCTGAAGTGCTCCTACGGCGCCGACGCCGAGCCGCTGATCGCGCGCCTCATCGAACAAACGCCCGCGGTGATCGAGCGGGTCGCGGCACGGCTGCCCGAGCGGTTTCCGGGCAAGGTCGCGGAGCGGATTTTCAAAGGCCTGAAAAGCTCGGCGGCGAGGCTCGAAAAGATGCCGGCAAGCTAGGCTCGCACGGAACTCATGCGCGGCATACCCTACAGATACGTCATCGTTTCATCGGTAAAATTCGTTTTGATGCGAAATACATCAAAAATGGCGGGCATGCCCGTTGCGTCCTTCGCAGGGCCGGCGTCGGCTGATGGCCCGACAAAATCATAAATTGTGATTTTTTTACGGTACATTTGCTGTCCCCCGCGCCGGCGCGGTATGTGTATTGACTGCGCGCGGCTGCGCAGTGTCTCTCGCACCGCGCTTTTCCTGTACCTTTTCTGTACCTTTTAAGACGGCGGATTCTTACGCAGTATGGCCAACGAAACAAACTCACCCGACTCCATCGCGGTTGCCGAGCGCGTGCGCGAGTTGATGAGCCGGCATGGAATCGGCAAACGCCAGCAAACCACGGAACTATGCCGCATCCTCGATCTGAGTTTTTCCCAGGGACACCGCAAGCTGCGCGGCAATAGCCCCTGGACCCTCTCGCAGATCAAGAAAGTCGCCGAAGTGTTCGACGAACCGGCGGCGCAGCTGTTCGGCGCGCAATCGCTCGATCCGGGCGTGGTCGGCGCGGTCGCCCAGGAAGCGGTGTTCTGCATCGGCTCGACCGAGCTTGCCTGCACCGCCTGGGTCGGCGCCGCGCTCGAAGCGGGCAGCCGCCCCGAGTTCGTCGCGTATGCGCGGCTCGGCCAATGGCGCGTCGCGCGCCATGACGGCACGCTGTACCAGAGCGCCTACGAAGTCCACAAGATCGAGATCTATCCGCGCCGCGCCGAGACCGACAAGCCGACCATCGCCGTCGTCGACGACGATCAGGCGAGCGCCGACAACCTGCGCGACTACCTCGAACGCAGCGGTTTCGCGGCGGTGGCGATCTACGGACTCGCGGCCTTCACCGAGCAGTTGCAGACCCAGGTGTTCGACGGCGTGATCATCGACTGGCTGTTCGGCGCGCAGACGTCGGCCGCCGCGATCGGCGCGGTGCGCGGCTCGGAGAATCCGGACGCGCCGATCTTCGTGCTGACGGGCGAGCTGCTCACCGGCAAGGCGAGCGAGTCGGAGATCAGCCAGGTGATCCGCAACTACGACGTCGCGTGTTACGAGAAGCCCGCGCGCATGGCGATTCTCGTCGCGGATCTGTCGAAGCGCCTGAACCGGCCGTGACGCGGCGGCGCTGAAGCGCCGCGCGCCTCACAGCGCATGCCGCGCCGCTAACGCCCGCTGCAGCGCATTGCGCAAATCACCGTAATGTACCGGCTTTAATAACGCCTCGAAGAATTCCGGCGAGCCGCCTTCTCCTTCCCGCACGACCTCCGGCGCATAGGCGCTGACCACGATTACCGGCACGCCCGTCGACGGCCCGCCGCGCGTCGCGAACTCCGCGAGAAACGTATAGCCGTCGCGCTCCGGCATGTGCAGATCGAGCAGCACCACGTCGCAGCGGTGCGTGTCGAGCCACGCGAGCGCGTCGTCGGCATTGCCGAGCGCATGCGCGTCATAGCCCATGTGCGCGACCATTTCGCTGAACGACTCGCGGATCAGCCGGTTGTCGTCGACGATCAGCACGCACGGCCGCGCGCCGCCCGGCTCGGCCTGCGCCGCGACACCGGTCGGCTCGACCGTCGAGACCGGCACGACCGGAATCGTCACCGTGAAGGTCGTGCCCTCGCCGAGCGTGCTCGCGACGTCGACCGTGCCGCCGAACAGCTTCACGAGCCCCTGCACGATCGTGAGTCCCATCCCCGCGCCTTCGTAGCGGCGCGTGCGCGAGGCGTCGAGTTGCGTGAACTCCTGGAAGATCAGCGGAATCTGCGCGTTCGGCACGCCCGGCCCCGTATCGCTGACGACGAAGCTCAGCAGCGCCGGCCGCTGCAGCAACCGTACGCGCACGGTGCCGGTTTCGGTATAGCGGATCGCATTCGTGACGAGGTTGCTGACGATCTGGCGGATGCGGTGCGGGTCCGACTCGACGAGCCCGCTCACGCCGCTCGCCTCGCTGTCGAGCTTGAGCCCGCGCGCTTCGGCCGACATCGTGTGTTCGTCGACGATCGACGCGAGCAGCTCGCGCGGCTCGAAATGCTCGTGCCGCAATTCGAGCTTGCCGGCACCGAGGCGTGCGTAGTCGGTCAGGTCCTTCATCTGCGCTTCGAGATGGCGCGCCGCGGTTTCGAGCCGCTGGATCACCTTGCGGTCGGCCTCCGAGTGATAGTTGAAGCCGAGCAGTTCGACCGACGACACGATCGCATGCAAGGGCGTGCGCAACTCATGGCTGATCATGCCGAGAAACGCGTCCTTCGCGAGACTCGCCTCGCGCGCCGCGCGGCTTGCCTGATGCTCGGCGTCGAGCGCCGCGCGCTGCTGATGCATGAGCCGCGCGCGGCGCCGGCCGTTCAGCACAAGCAGCAGCGTCGCCGCCGCCGACAGCAACAGCAGCAACAGCCCGCCCGCGAACAGCATGCGGCGCTTGTCGATGAAATCGCGGTTCATCGCCTCGCGGTCGGCGACGTCGGCGAAACGGCGCGAGAGCGCGAGATCGTTGACCTCGTTCCAGTGCTGGCGCAGTTTGGAGACGATCTGCGCGGCGCCGCCGCGGTCTCGCGGCAGCGCGTCGACCTCGGGCTGGATATCGTCGAGCACCTGTTCGAGCGCCCCGATCTCGTCGAGCTGACGCTGCAGCAGCGCGAGCTGCGCGGCGAGCCGGTGCGTCGAGCCGTCGATTACGCGCAGCTTCGATTGCAGCAGCTGGAAACGCAGTTGCAGCCGCTGATAGTCGTCGTCGACACCGGACTGATACAGCAGCAGCTGGCTCTCGAAGCGCCCGTACGCGATCTGCAACTGCGCGGCGTCCCAATAGAAACCGTCATAGGTGCCGGTCAGTTGCTCGGTCACGCGCGGGTTCAGCAGATTCGCATAGAGCAGATAGCCGATCGCGCCGGCCGGTGCCGCCAGCGCGGTAAGCCAGATCAGCACGTGGAACACGCGGCGCCACGGACTGCGCACTATTTGACGATGAGAGCCTTGATCTGCCATACGAATTTCGAGTCGCCGAGCGCGCCCGTCAGTTCATCGGGAAACTCGTCGCGCGGGTAGATGAGGAACAGCGGCCCGAAGTCGCTGATTTTCAGGCGCTGGCCGTTCATGCTGTACGCGACGATCACGCCGTAGCGCTCGGCGTCCGAGACCGGCACGGTGTAGGTGTAGTCGTCGAAGGTGCGGAATTCGATCTCGCGGCCGGTTGCGCCGACCGTCTTCAGAACGTCGGCGAGCAGCGGACCCGTGAAGGTCGAGCGCGGCGTCCAGGTGGTCCCGGTCGTGATCGAATGAACGGGCAGCGCAAGCAGCTGGGCTTCGCTGAAATGATAGACGCGATGCGCCGCGTCGTTCGTGTTGCTGATCTTGCCCCACACGTCGAGCGTGAGCGGCGGCGCCTGCGCAGACTCCTGCGCTTGCGCGCAACAGGCGGTCAGCGCGAAGGCGAGCGCCATCATCCAGCGCACAGGTCCGAGCGCGCCGCTTGCGCTGATTGCGCCGCGCAGTGTTGCAATGACTTTGGCCATCGACTTTCTTATCCGTTTTTCGTTGATCCGCGGGATCGGCCCGCGGCGCGACTCCGCCGGGATGGCGCGCGACGCTTTCCCCACTCCCCTTGCTCCCTTGCCCCGCCCTCGTGGGTCGCCGCCCCTGCGTCAACAGGGTGGAGACGGCGCTCGCGCTACCCGCCGCGACCGCCGCGATCTCATGCGATACGTCGTGCCGCGCCGCCGAACGCGTGTCACCCCCGACACGCTATCTTTGACCCGCATGCATAATATCGCCAAAATCCGGTGTCGCAAAAACGGGGACCGCCGCGCCACGCCGGCGAGCTTCCCGTGCCTGCCGAGACACTCGCCCGCCACGCGCCACGCGGCGCTTCGACAGCCATGAACAAGCCGGTCCTGCCCCTCACCTACGAACAGCTCGATCACTGGATCGAATCGCTGCAACCCGCCTTGCTCGCCGAGCGCTTCACGATGGCGCTCGGCATTCTACGCGGCGGCGCGCCGCTCGCGCTGATGGTGTCGCACGCGGTCGGCACGCCGGTCGCGTTCCTGCGCTACGACCGCGGCGCGCGCGAGGTCGCGTGGGATTCGACGCTGCCGGTTCCGCCTCGCGGCTCGAAGGTGCTGCTGTGCGAGGACATCGCCGGGCGCGGCTTCACGCTCGTCGATTGCATCGCGTTCCTGCAGGCGGAAGGGCTCGAAGTGAAGACGCTGACCGGCGCCGTCGACGATCTGAGCCGCACGCAGCCCGACTACGCGATCGACGCGCGCGGCTATTTCGCACTGTTTCCGTGGGAGCGCCAGGCGTACACCGAGCGTTATCGCGACGACTGGGCGCGCGTCGAGGCCGGCGCCGCGTCCGCCATGGCCGACGACCACGAGTACGCGGCCTACGCGATCGACCTCGACGGCATCCTGCTGCCCGACGTGCCGCTCGCGCGCTACGACGAAGACCTCGCCGCCGCGCTCGCCGAACGCGACGCGCTGCCGCCGTTCGAGGTGCTGCCCGGCATCGATCTGCGGCGCGTTCGCGCGATCATCACCGGCCGCCCGGAGATGGATCGCGCGCGCACCGAGGCATGGCTCGCGCGGCACGGCTTCGCGCATCTGCAACTGGTGATGCGCGCGCCCGGCCGGCACGACGAGAGCCCCGCCGGCGCGGCCGCGCACAAGGCGGGCGCGGCGCTGCGCGCGGGCGTCACGCATTTTGTCGAAAGCGATCCGGTGCAGGCGCTGCTGATCGCGCAGCAGGCGCCGCTTTTGCGCGTGATCTGGTGGGATGCGCTGACGCGCACGGGGATGCTGGTCGGCGCGCGGGCGTGGAGCTGAGCGGGCTGCGCTGAATTTCGCGGGGTTTCGCTGAATCTCGCGAGCCGTCGCGCTACGTCTCCTTCCCCTCGCGCGGCTGCAAATGCCGCGTGGCCCGCTGCGACGCTACGACGATCAGCTTCATGGTCGCACGCGTCGCGCCGACGAACAGCTTGCGCGCGCTGCGCTCGTCGAATGCGTCGAAGTCGATCTCGGTGAAAATCACACACGGCGCGGCCTGGCCCTTGAAGCGATAAATCGACTCGAACAGCACATCCCCTTCGCGATACTCGGGGTTGCCGAACAGATCGTATTTGCCGGTGAAACTGCGCAGCCGATGCGGCCCGAGCTGATCGAGCGCGCTCATCGCCGAACCCTCGCGGCCGCGAAACGACAGCACGGCGATGTCCTGCTTGCGAAAACCGAGCGACAACGCCTGCGTGATCGCGCGCTTGGTCGCGTCAATGACGCCGTCGGCGCCCTGCGCCTCGTCGTAGACCGACAGCGAAACCTCGGAGCCGTCGAACGGACTGCCCGAAGCGAGCGCCGCGGCGAGCGGCACCGACGCACCGAGCACCTCGCGCAGATAGTCCAGAATGTCGCGCGGGCTCCGGTAGTTGGTGGTTTCCTTCAACGTGGTCCAGCCCGGCAGCGTGACCGGCTCGCGCATATAGAGGTTCTGCAGCGGGTCTTCGAGCCACCACCACGCGCCGCCCGGGCGCAGCAGCCGCTCGAGGGCGGCCACCCACGGCTGCTGGAAGTCCTGCCCTTCGTCGACGATCAACACGTGGAATTGCCAGCGCGGTTCGATCGGCGTATCGGCGAACACCGCTTCCAGCCGATCGAACACCTGGGCGGACTGGAAATCGGGCGTGCGGCCCGCATCGCGCGCGACCCAGTCGCACAACTGGTGATAGTTCGCGACCTTCGCCTCGGGCGGCGCGACCCGCGCGATGTGATCGGCGAGTGGCCGGTTGAAACACACATAGAGCGGACGCTGGCCGCGCGCGACCGCATCCTTCATCACCTGCACCGCGAGCTGGGTCTTGCCCGAGCCCGCCGTGCCGATCACGCGCAGCCGGAACGGCGCGAATTCGAGCCGCCGCGCCCACGTCGCGAGCCCGCCCGCGAGACGCGTGACGAGCGTGCCTGCCTGCCCGACGAGCGCGCTCGTGTCGGGCGTGAGCGCGAGTTCGTCGGCGAGAAAGTGGTGGATTTTCGAGGCGCAGGCAAGGCGCGGCTCGTCGGCCGGCAGCGCTTCGCAAATCACGGCCGCGAGCCGGTCGCGCCGGGTCGCGTCGACGATGCGCGCCGGGTTCACGCCGGCAATCGCCGCATCCTTGACGATGTGATCGGGACAGTACAGCAGCTCCTCGATGAAATACGTGCCGGCGCCGAACGCCGCGGTGAAGCGCCGATGCAGCCCCTCGATCGTATGCGCGAGCGCGATCGCGACATTGCGCTCGGTCTGCAGATAGACCTTGACGAGCCCTTTCGGCGTTTCGCGCAGAAAACCCGTTTTCTGTTCGACGATCATCACGCGCCCCGCCGGGCTCACGATCACGAAATCGGCCTCGCCGAACACCGAGAAGTTCTGGTTCAGGCGCGTCCAGTGCACGCCGTGGTAGACCGTGTAGTCGGCCGGCAGCGCCTTTTCGAGCAGCGCCAGCGTTTCGCGTTCGCGCGCGGCCGCGCCGGTCGCTTCGAGGCTCTTCCAGTCGTCGGGAACAATGCGGGCCATGCGGTGCCTTAGTGGGTTTGGATGCGTGTGTTCAGCGTGCCATTCGGAGTGCGGTGATTGTACGCAA